>ERZ1035032.1001-NODE-1001-length-19211-cov-7.395490_pt1 | contig 19211 bp, 13 predicted proteins | sample MGYA00520693_ERZ1035032 | MGnify/ENA primary metagenome ERZ1035032 (study PRJEB33766, sample SAMN09781740) | gut metagenome | biome: gut microbiome | host: Homo sapiens | place: Madagascar | study: EMG produced TPA metagenomics assembly of the PRJNA485056 data... | reverse complement strand
TCATCTTATAAACGAGAGGGGGCTGTACCTTATATATAATAAGGTATAGACACCCTACTCATTAACGTTTACAAAATTACAAAAAAAGAATTATACTATACCTATTTCACGGTATTTTTTTGTGTACATTTTAGGATTTTTCATTCTTAGTAGACTTTGGCGCATGTTTTTACTTCACCATCTTTTTCACTTTGCCGTTGGCAAAACGGTTGATGACAAGCTCGTTGCGCATGGTAGGACGGTTTAGTTTCTTGCCGTCTACTGTGTACGAGGCCACAACCTTCGACTGCTTGCTTGCGTCGGCCACACCTTCTACACCAGTAGCTTCGGCCTGTGTGTCCAGACACCATGTGGCAAAGCAATAGTTATCGTCGTCATAGTCCTTATAGCCATAGCCTACAATGTAGCGTCCGTCGGGTGTAATGCTATTGGCCTGTAAAAAGCCGTTGGTCTCCATTGCAGAAAAATCGGTAATTGTGGGATAAACAGCCGACAGATTCTTAAACTCCGTTTCGCCTACTTTGCAGATTACAGCGTTGCGCGACGACCCTCCAACCTCAGCTATACCCAATATTGTGCCGTCGTCGGTCACAGAGGTGGCATAATAGGCAAGGTCTGCACTTGCATTTGGACATGTAAGTGTGTCAAACACGTCGGTCTCCACATTGTATCGTCCGATAAGGTTGGCATCCTCAGAGTCGGCATCCACCATCTTCTTGTGGTACGACACAGCTATCCATTTGCCGTTGGAGCTAATTGCCGCTCCGTTAAATATATCGTAAGGCTGAACTCCGTCTAAATCGATGCTGCCGTCAAAGAATCGCTTGCTCAACTGCGAAACCGAATAGGTCTGGCCGTCACGGTTCTGTGTCCATACTATCAATGGATACGAGGCAAAGTTGTCGATTACACTACCCATAATAACCGAACCATCCTTGTTGGCGCCATTGGCTATAAAGCCATTTGTCTCGTATCCAACCCACTCGTCGGTAAGCTCGGGCAGATAGCTCATCTTGCCGTCCTTCATCACATACGGATGCTGGATATAGGAGTCGTTGTAGGTCACGCCACAATTAAACTTGCCGTCGGCTGTCGCATAGTGAACCAGCGAATAGTCTTCAACACTCTCGTCCAACAAATACTCGTACTTGCCTGTAGCAAAGTCGAACTTTGCCGACTTGGCGTCCACGTCGCCATAGCCCACACCATCGTTGGTTACCGAGCGAATGTCGGCCCAAGCTTCAATACCCGCATTCTCGTCGTCAAGACTTGGCGACTGAAACATCTTTAGCTTGCCTGTTTCCTTGTCGTATATAAACACGCGTCCCTCAATATCTGGTCCAGCCAAATAGCGTCCGTTCTCAGATATTGTTGTACCAGTCAAAATAGGGTTGTCTGTGTAAGGAACATAGGTAATTTTCTGTGCCGATGCGGCAACACAAGCAGCGAATAATGCTGCAGAGAGTAAAGTTTTTTTCATAATCAACTATTTTATGTTTTACTTATATTGCAAATGCTTACAAATCATGCAAACGCTTATTTGTATTGCAAAAGTATACAAAATAAATCAAACACAGCAACAATCTATCAGAAAATCACCTATATTTCTTACGGTATATTATCAATATGTATAAAAATACAACATTCAATACTAATATCCAGCATTTTGCTTAATATTCTTATTCAGCTCCCTCACCTTCTCGGGTATGGGGAACACGATGGTGTAGCCTTTCTTGTCGGCCTCGGATGGGGTGTGGATATCGTACGTCTTGTTGTAGGTTCCAAAGCGAATCATGTCCTGTCGCCTCCAGCCTTCCCACACCAGTTCTCTCAGACGCTCGTCAAGAATATTGTCGAGAGTTGCCACCAGCGGATTCATTCCCACGCGTGCACGCACCTCGTTCAGTTCGCCGTCGCCATTCTCTCCATTCCTTACCTTAGCCTCTGCCTTCATCAGCAGCACGTCGGCATAACGATACAGCACGATGTCGTTGTCGGGCATTCTGCCGTCCGAATAAGCCGTGCGGTCCACCTCGTACTTCTTCATACGCGCTCCGGCAGTCTCTATATATTTGCTTGCCGTCAGGTTCTGTTCCACGGCCAGGGGCATGTATTCCAGTGGCGTGCCATCGTCTAGCTTCACCTCGTTGCCGTCTACCACTACCCTCCCCGTATAAAAGTTCATGTCCAGACGCTTGTCGGCTGATGCCGTGTTGTATCCGTATACAGACATTGTGTGCAGAGTGGCACATGTGCCGTTCTCCGATGCTCCGCCATAGGCTCCGCCGTGGGCATAATGGCGCGAGCGGAACAGATAGTGGAACTCGTTTGTATACAACATCTTGTCCAAGGGTATAGTAAAGATGTTCTCCTTTGAGTTTTCGTTGTGCACGGCAAAGTTCTTTGTATAGTCGGGCTCCAGCTCATATCCAGCATTGGCTATCAAGTCGCAATAGTGTATGCAAGCCTGCCATGCGTTCATCCTCGTTCCGTCCACATCCAGCATAATGGTCTTACCTTGCGGGCGCCACTCATCTGTCCAATTGTCGTCCGTATAAACCTCGGCATTAAGCGATAGTTTGGCAAGCAGAAACCAAGCCACGGGGCGTGTAAGTCTGCCATAATAGTTGCCTTGCAGATTGCTGTGCTCGTTGGGCAGAAGCGGAGCCGTGGCTTGCAGCTCCTTAACTATATAGCTCCACACCTCGCTGCGGTTGCTTTGCTGTATGTCGGCCGTATTCTGTGTAGACGATTGAACTATAGGCACACGTCCAAACATGTCCATGGCATAATAGTAGAACATTGCCCTTACGGCACGCACCTCGGCCTTGTACTCCTCAAGCTGCCTGGCCGTTAGCAGAGCCTTATGTTGGTCAATCGTCTCAAGCGACTTAGTAGACAGCACTATCACCTTGTACAGATATTTCCACACGTTGTACAGGTCGGTATCGGTAGAGGTCCATGTATGATCGTACATATTTTTCCACAATCCACCGTCGTACCAGTTGCCACCACGTATAGGCATTATAGCCTCGTCTGTGGTCAGGGTGTTGTAGTCGTATACGCCACGACATGTGCCTTGCAGACCCTCGCTCTCCTCATGGGCTCCCACATAATTGTAGAGCGACGCAACGGCGTTGACATACAAGCTGTTGGCAGAGTCGTAAATACCCGACTCTGGCATCTGATCCTTGGGGGTCTCGTCAAGACACGATGAGAGACAAAGAACCGAGAATATATAAAAAAATTTAAACCATTTGTTCATAAACTAACGATTTCGTTTAAGATAATTTTATCAAAACTGCACGCTCACTCCTACAGAGTAGGTTCTATACATCGGATAGCATCGCTTGTCGTCGATGCCCATAGACGAGTTCATTACATACGAGTTTATCATTGGCGTCAGTCCGCTGTACGATGTTATGGTAGCAAGGTTGTTCACGCTGCACGACACGCGCAGCGAGCTAACCACACGGCTCTTGACGGGTACGTTGTAGCCAATGGTGAGATACTCCAGGTTTAGGTAGTCGCCACGCTCAAGCCAATAGTCAGACACGTTCTGATCTACGATGTTGCGTTGGGGTGCCCCTTTTAGCACGTTGTACACGGGGAACGACGACATATTGTTGTAGGCAAGCGATGTGCCGTTGAATATCTTGTGTCCGAAGGCTCCGTTCATCTGCATCGACATGTAGAAGTCCTTGTAGCGCAGCGAGATGTTCGATCCGAGCATAGCCTTAGGCGTAGCCTGTCCGCACACGCGTCGGTCGCCTCCGTCGCCAAAGTCAATGTTGCCGTCGTTGTTCAGGTCGGATATCTTGTACTTCATCGTTCCCTGCTCGTCCTTGTACAGTCCGGTGCAATGGGGCAGATAGAACACGCCCAAGGGCTGTCCCACAATTTGGTAGAGCACATGGTTGTTGTCGCCTCCATTCTGTCCAGCTCCGTCAATAGAGCCAATGGCCGTGATGTTGGCAGCCGACATATTCATGCCGTTGTAGTTGCCCGACAGCGACAGCAGCTTGTTCTTCTGCAACGACAGGTTCATGCTCACGTTCAGGTCCCAGTCCTTTGTCTGCACAGGCGCTATCGAGAATCCTATCTCAAGTCCCTGGTTAGACATCGAGCCTATGTTGGCAAGCAGCTTGTCGTAGGCAAAAGGCGGCACAGGCACGTCGTAGGCGTACAGCATATCTGTGGTTTTCGAGTAGTAATATTCGGCCGTCAGCATCAGTCGGTTATTCCACAATCCTATTTCGCCGCCTATATTGAATGTCGACTTTGTCTCCCACTTCAGGTCGGGGTTGTTGTTGCGTATCATGCCCAGCGTTACGGTTGGCGTATTGTTCACGGGCACTATGCCTGTCTGCTGCACGTTGTCCATTGTGGTGTAGGCCGATATTCCGCCCAAATTGCCCGATCGTCCATATCCGGCACGCAGTTTTAGGGTGTTAATGCCCTTGAATCCTTGCAAGAAACGCTCCTTCTTTACGTTCCATTCTGCCGAAACAGACGGAAAGAAGCCCCAGGTGTTATCGTCGCCCACCATCGACGATCCGTCGCCACGCATTGTCAGGGCCAATGTATACTTATTATATAAGGTGTAAGAGGCATTGGCCATAACCGACGCCAGCGACTGGTCCTCGTACGTGCTGCCCGTAGCTCCGTATGGGCGCGACGCTGTGGCGCCTATGTTGTCGTAGCCAAAGGCGTTGGTTGTAATGCCCTTGGCGCGTGTCCAAAAGGCGGTTTTCTCCTGATAATGATACTCGGTTAACAATCCTGCCGTCAGGGCATGCACACCCCAACGGCGGTCGAAGTTGAGCGACACGTTACCTAGATATTCCTGCTTCTTGAATTCGCCACGATATACGTTGCCCTGTGCCCACACCCATGTGGGGCAAAACTCCGAGTTCTCGTTCGACGTGTACGAATAGCTGCCGAATGCCGACAGCTTAAGCCACGGAGCCAGATTGTAAACCAGTCGCATGTGCGTGTTGAAGTACATCTCTCTTTGGTCGCTACGTTCGGCAAGCACAGCGCTTGGCGGATTGATGCGGTAGGCCGACCCGTTCTTGGTCCAATTGCCGTTGGCGTCGCGCCCAGCTGGATATGTTGGGTTTTGGCAAGCAGCCGAGTAGAACAACATCTGCGAGTCGAAGATGTCGTTGTTCTTGTACGTAGAGCCAAACACGCCAAAGTCGCCCGTCAGGCGGTTGTCGAAGGCGTGCTGCGTTACGTCTATCTTCGCCACAAAGTTGTTGTAGTCCTTGGTCTTTATTATGGTGTTGTGGTCGATGTAGCCAAACGAGGCGCGATAGTTCGACTTCTCCGAGCCTCCGCTGAATGCCAGATAATGGTTCTGCACAAATCCCGTTCGCGTTATTACGTCGTAGAAGTTGGTGTTGTAGCCGCCGTTGTTGGCATGAACGCCCAGCCTCTGCGCCGCAGCAAGATACTCGCTTGCCGACAGCATTTCCAGCTTCTTCGACATCGCCTCTACGCCCACATTCGTCTCGTAGGATATCTGGAAGCCCTTGCCCGTGCCCTTCTTGGTCTTCACCTCTATCACACCCGACGCTCCGCGCGAGCCATACAGAGCCGTTTCTGCCGCATTCTTAAGCACGGCAAAACTCTCTATGTCGGCTGGATAGATGGTAGACAGGGTGGCTATGTCGCTCGTCACACCGTCTATAATCACAAGCGGGTCGTTGCCGCCAACTATAGAGGTGGTGCCGCGCACACGTACCGACGACAGCTGCGCCATGCGGTCCATGCCGTTCGACGTAACGCTAAGACCCGCCGCGTTGCCGTTAAGTACGTCGAGGGCATTGTTCACAATACCCTTGTTCTGTAGCTTCAAATAAGTAGGGATGGTGTCGCGTTGCACATGCAACTCCTGTACCTGCGCCGTGGCAGATACGGTGGCCTGCAGCCAAATGGCTGTCGCGGCAAAAACATATTGGTGTAGCTTAATGTGTCTCATCGTTTGTTCCTTTTTTTAGCGTATTAGGTTAATGGCAAAGGAAAGCATAATTGAGAGGGGAAGGAATATAATTGAACGTTAAAAAAAAACTGATTGCTTACAAGAGAGGAGTGTTGCAAGCAGAAGCCACACCCCCTTCTCTCTCCTTACAGCTTAATCTTAACAATAGCCTTGCGCAGCTTGCCCTCGCCTATTATCGGGGCATGGGCATCCTCAGGCCAGTCGATAACCATCTGTCCCGGGCGAACCACGAAGTAGGTGTGCACAGGCCCCTTGCTCTTAGCCACGTCCTTAGCCTCGTCGTAAGGCTTGGTTGTGTCGGCCTCATCAAGGTCGGCTGTTGGAGTCCAACCAATAATCTCCTTGCCGTCGAGCGGCACATGTATGTCGATGTAGCGGCGGTGCATCTCCAGCTGCTGCGCCTCCTTGGTTCTAAGTTCCGACTCGGCATTGTTTATAAACAGCTCGTCGCCCTTTATCTCTATCTTGCCCAGGGGCATTTCGAGGAAGTTGTGGCTCTTAAGATAGTCGAACGCCATCTTGAACAATGGATGAAGCGCCTCTAAGCGTGCGCTGTCTTTCAAATCGCAAATAACCATATGCTATGTTTGTTTAGTGGTTTGGTTAATAAATAATGTTTGTCAATCGCAAAAGTACAACTTTTAAACGATTTGACGAAGAGTTTGCCTACTAATTATTCTCACATATACCAATAAAGCCTTACCTTTGCAACCCGAAAACACAGGATTCTTCGCTACGCATTAAGGATGAATCCCCCCAAAAACAAGCATAAAAACAGATTATGGATTTCAATTTCATCGGGACCGTATGGTCTCTTCTTCCTCCAGTCGTTGCCATTGCGTTGGCGCTCAAGACCAAGGATGTATACTCGTCGCTGTTCATTGGCATTGTGCTGGGCGCCATATTGTACAGCATGTCGATGGGCACAGGCACGTCGTGGGGAACATTCGGCATTCTTATACCTATTTGCATCGCCGTGTTTCCGGCTGCAGCCCCGCTGCGCATCATCTCCATATCGGCATGTATGGCGGGTGCCATTTGCGGCGACCACGTCTCGCCCATATCCGACACCACCATCATGGCATCGGCTGGTGCCGAGTGCAAGCACGTTCACCACGTGTCATCGCAGTTGCCCTACGCCCTAACCGTAGCCCTTGTGTCGTTCCTAACATTCGTTGTGGCGGGATTCACCCAGCAGCTCGGCATTGCCGCCTGTGCCGCCATTTCGTGGATAGCGGGGTTGGCTATGATTGGCTCGGCCCTTTGGCTGCTGAGAAGATTGGACACAAAAAAAGTCTGCGTCAATAAACTGAACGCAGACTTTTTTTATCCCTACTAACATCCCGTAACACATTAATAACCTTTACCTATCGACCGAGAGACGGACACATCAGGTTCAATTTCAAGGAACGACAACCAATGTTCCTGATGAATAGCGACTGCCGAAGGAGTGAGAAACGAGATTCGACTGGCCGTAAGATGCTGCGCCGACAAGGGCCTAGGAGAGGTGAAGTGGCTGGGAAGGTAAAAAGACGCCAGAAATTAATCACGTGATTAGCGTTCCAGTTCCAGTTGTTCCAATTGTTCCAAATACTATATCCACATGCGACACCCCTCTTTATAGACTATCTAATTAATTGATTATTAAGTAGTTATATATAAGAAAACAAGAACGCGCATACTGCAAACATTAATTGGAACAACTGGAACAACTGGAACGGGAACGCACCCTCTTCCCTCTAAAAGGCTCATTATCAAGAGTTTAATCTTTAAACGACAAGAAGAATATGAAGCACGATATCAGTAAAATCACCGCTCCGAAGATGCCAAAACTCGGTCGCGGACTCGAAAACGTGGCACTTTTGCTCTCGCAAGTGTCAAAAGACATGCATCAGCCACTCGTTCCTATGCTTTTTCCTATCCTTGGCGCACACGTAAGTGGAGCAGAATTTATGTATCTGGACAAAAGTTGGAAGGAAATGTGCAGAATGTTGGCAAATCTCGTGGCTGATAGTGGCGCCGGAAAGGGTCCTCTTGTTCTCATGTTCTCTTGTCTTAATAAAAAAACATGTTCTTCTGTTCTCATGTCTTTCAAAAACATGTTCTCTTGTTCTTCTGTCTAAATAAAACCACGTTCTTATGTCTTACAAAACAAAATCGTACTGAATCGTACTCAATCGCACGTATCGTACTCAATCGTATGATTGATGTTTTGGGATGTATTAACTTTGCACATGCAATCCAACGGGCACATGTCCAACGTCCATCCACAAGCGGATTGCTCACACGCGACTACACGCTCTGGCCAATGCCATTACTCGAAAGACGCCTCGAGTATAATGTAAATGGACCACGACAATAGTCGCACGAAAATGACGACGGGACAAGTGCGTGCTTGCCGATGTGGCCAGCTGTGTGCGCGAGTAGCTATTGAACGGCAACAAGGTGCAGCTTGAGGGTCTGGGCAACGTTATCTTCACCCCAGACAGCAAACTGGAGAACCTTATCAACGATGCTGTGTTTAACCCAATGCCAAGTCGTGTGGCTCAGGCTGCTGTGCTGAAGGCAGAAAAAAATGGTGATGTTAGTGTGGATTTGGAGGCGATAAAGAAAAAGGGAAATGGAAAAAGCCCCTAAGAGAGCTTCGACATGCATGTTGCCGTCTATTCTCTCTCAGGGGCCACCCTCTCAAATATATATTATCTCCTGTTTGTAGCAGAACTAAAAAAGAGAAACAAGGCGATTAGTAACCCGGATTCTGCTCAAGCAGCGGGTTGAGGTCGCGTGCGGATGTTGGGATTGGGAACAGCATGTTCTTGCTCTCCCAATTCTTCTTTACAACCACATACTTGTTGATGCCGTAAGATGTGCCGGTCATTACCTTGGCGCAATACTCGTTGCCATAACGGCGCATGTCGGCAAAACGCTGACCCTCACCAGCAAGCTCTATACGACGCTCGTTGCGCACAAAGTCGAGCGCAGCCTCTTTTGAGGCAAACGATGTAGGAACGTTAGGCATACCGCAACGGTCGCGCAACTGGTTGAGCCAGCCCTGGGCTGTGGCGTCGTAGCCTGTGTTCATGATGTGAGCCTCGGCAGCAGAGATGAGCACCTCGGCGTAACGCAATACGGGGAAGTCGTCGTAGCTATAGTTCTCGCCCCAGCCGGTGTCGTAAGGACGTACAGACACAAGCTTGCGGAAGCTGAAGCCTGTCCACGACTCGTTGCCGTCTTTGCCAGCCCATGCCGGATTCCAACGATAGTAGAATGTGCCGAAATCGGTTTCGTGCCAACCCTTGAACGGGAAGAGTATTGAGGCATAGAGACGGCTGTCGCGATTGCGGAACTGCTGCATGTAGGCGTCGTCCTTGAGGTCGAGTGTAGGCACTTTGGCAATGTAGCCCTTCTGGTCGAGACCGCTAACCTTTGCATAAAGTTTGTCATAGTTGGCCTTGTTCACGTCTACATCCACCTTTGCTGGCATTGTCTTGCCATCGGCATTCCAGTAGGCCTCAACAAGCTCGGCAAGCGGCTCGTAAGACGAGTAGCCCTTGACAAGCTGCGACGGGCGGGCGTACTGGTAGCGTGCCCAGTCTACGCTGTTGGAACCTGTGGTGTGCTCGTGTGCGAGGATAACCTCAGGGTCGCTCACGTTGCCGTTGTCGTTCTGCCAGATGCCTCCGTAGCTGAAGATGCCCTTGACAAACTTGTCCTTGTCGATGCCAAGGCTTGCAAAGTCTACAAACTGTGTCATCTCGTTGGCCTCGAGCTCCTGGGCAGGGGTCAAGGATGTAACCTTGTAGAGCTTGAACTTGTTTGAGCCGATGAGCTCCTTGGCAGAAGCCTCAGCCTCGGTATAATTGCCGAAAGCAAGTGCTGCACGTGTGCGTAGGGCAAGTGCTGCGTAGCGTGTCACGCGGCCTGTCTCGTTAAGCTTAGAGCCGCCGGGATAAGATTCGGGCAGCTTCTTGGCTATCTCGCCCAGCTCGCTTAGCACAAAGTCCTTAACCTTCTGGGCGTCGTCGCGCGCCACATTTGGAGCATTGTACTCCATAACGTCGGTAACAAGGGGCACACCGCCAAACTTGATTACCATATTGTAATAGCTCCATGCACGGAAGAAGCGTGCCTCCATCTTGGTGCGCTCCTTAAGCTCGTCGCTCATCGAGCAGCGGTCTACGTTGGCAATATAGTTGTTGGCAAGGCGAATGGTGGTGTAGTTGTAGCTGCCTGCGCCATCGCCTGCTGTAACGCCACCCTGCTGGAAAGCCTCAAACGGGCCTTCCCATGGCTTGTGGCTGTGGGCATTGTCGGTATACATCTCGTCGGAGATGCCGTCAATAAAGTCGGGCATTCCGTTAGCATATATTTCGTTCATGGCATACCAGGCGTCTTGCTCGGTCTTCCAATAGCTATCGGCCGAGATAGCGTCTGGCGGAACAACGCCAAGGTCGCATGATGATACGCCAAGCGTCAACATTCCCAATACAGCCAAATGTTTGATATATTTAGTCTTCATAACTTTTTACTCTTTTTTTTAGAATTCAACATTTAAACCGAAAGCGATTGACTTTTCGCCAAGCGCCGAAACCGAACGACCTGAAACCGACTCTGGGTCGAAGTCCTTCATGATGTTGTCGCCTCTGAATGTGAAGAGGTTCTCGCCTGTAACGAAAGCCTTGACAGAGTTCAAGCCAATGCGGTTGACCAATGTGCGCGGCAAGCGATAGCCGAGGGTGATGGTCTTGATGCGGAAATAGTTGGCGCTGAACAACTGGCGGTCGGAGAAGTTCTGGTTGTATGTGTCTTGAGACACACCACCGTAAATTCTCGGATAGTTGGCGTTAGGGTTAGGGTTGGCCTCAGTCCAACGTCCAAGGTGGAACTTGCGCGGGTTGGAGTTGAGGAAGAATGCCCATACCTGCTCTGACTCGAACGCTACCTTGGCACCAGCCACGCCCTGTCCGAAGAGCGAAAGTTCAAAGTCCTTATAGCCGAGGTTGAGGTTAAGTCCGTAGGTGAACTTAGGCACGTCGCAGCCTATGATGGTGCGGTCTTCGTCGGTAATAGCCGATCCCCACTCCACATTGTCGCGCTGTGGCACATACTTGATGTCGCCGGCGTTAGGCTTACGGCCGAGTGTGTAGTAGTGGCCCTCGTCAATCTCCTTCTGTGTATACAATCCGGCGGTCTTGTAACCGTAGAACGAACCGATAGACTCGCCCTCCTTAAGAATGTATCTAATCTTGTCGCCTCCATTCTGAATCATGTTGTCAGAGCCAGAGAGGTCCTCAATCTTGTTCTTGTTGAACGAGATGTTGCCTGTAACCTCGTAGCGGAAATCGCTGATCTTGTTGCGGTAGGTAACAGCCATTTCGAAACCTGTGTTCTTAACCTTACCCACGTTCTGCGACGGAGCCTGTGTAATGCCGGTCTCTACAGGCACGTTGTAGCCCAGAAGAATGTTGCTGGTCTTCTTAACATAGTAGTCGGCAACAACGCTCAGGTGGTTGTCGAAGAGGTCGAGGTCTACACCAACGTCGGCAATAGCCACCTTCTCCCATGTAAGAGTGCGGTTGGCTGGTTTCGACTCGGCAATACCCTCAACAGGCACCTTGTCGAACACATAGTTGCCCGACTTGTCGTAGAGTTGGAAGTAGTCGTAGTTGCCCACATTATTAATATTACCCAGCGTACCGTAAGAGGCGCGAATCTTGAGGTTGTTGATCCATGTTATAGGCTTCATAAATTCTTCCTCGCTTACACGCCATCCTGCCGAGAACGATGGGAACCATCCCCAACGCTCTGACTTGTAGAAGCGTGACGAGCCATCGGTACGCACATTGGCTTCGAACAAATAGCGGTCCTTGAACGAGTAGTTGATACGTCCGAAGTAAGACATAAGCTTGTAGTTGCTCATTGAGGCTCCGTTAGAGATGTCCTCTGGTGCCGACGAGCCAGCGCCCATGCTCTCTAATGTCTCGGTAGGGAAGTTTTTGCGACTGCCCGAGAGCGACTCGTACTTGTTGTCCTCGTAGGATGTACCGGCAAGGAGTGTGAACGAGTGGTCCTGGGCTATGTTGAAGTTGTAGGTGGCAACGAGGTTGGTCTGCAGGCGCGAACTGCTGCTCCACGACATACTCATCTTGTTGACGTCGCTCGAAGTACCTGATATCGGGTTGCCCGACTCGAAGTTGTTTACAGCATCCTGTTTGGCCGAGTAGCTCTTATACTTGTACTCGTAGCGCTTGTAAGAGCCCGAAGCCGAAATCTTAAGTCCCTTCAATGGTGTGATGTCCATGCCTACGCTATAGAGCGAGTTTTCGAAAGCTGATTTAGACCAGTCTTTCTTCGAAAGTCTGCGCAGCGGGTTTCTGTTGATAAACTCCAATGTAGCCTGCTGTCCACCCGAAATGCTACCAAACTCGCCATTGCTCTGCTTTGCCACCATGGTAGAAGGCACGAGCAAGAAGCTGGTAAAGTCGGGCACACCCTGGTTTGTTTCGTTCTGATTGCGTATGTACTTGGCGCTACCGTTTACAGCCAGCCAATTGTTTACCTTAGACGACAGGCTCATGTTGAAGTTGTAGCGGTTGCTGTTGCGTCCGCGTATAAAGCTGTCGTTGTACTGGTAGCCGCCACCAAGATAATACTGCACCTTGTCGCTACCTCCACTAACGTTGAGCGAGTGCTGTGTTGTGGCAACGTGCTTGTCCATGGTCAGGTCCATCCAGTCGGTATTTGGATAGTAGTCGGGCTTGCTGCCGTCCTTGAACCATCCAATCTGCTCGGCTGTATAAGCTTGGTTTTTGCCTCCAGTAGGATTGCGGTTGTACATGGCCTCGTTAAGAAGCTCGGCATACTCGGACGAGCTGATGAGGTCGGGCAGATATGTAGGTGTCTTTACGCCAACCATTCCGCTGTAGGATACAGACATGCGTTCCTTCTTGCCCTGCTTGGTTGTGACGAGCACAACACCATAGGCTGCACGCGAACCGTAGATTGATGACGAAGCGGCATCCTTAAGGAACGAGATAGACTCGATGCTCTCGGGGTCGAGGTTCTGGAAGAATGTGGCATCGGCAATAACACCATCGATTACGTAGAGAGGCTCTGAGGTGCCAAGGTTGCCACGGCCACGGAAGTTGATGGAAGGAGTAGAGCCTGGACGCGAGATGATGGTAACACCAGGTACTGTACCTTGAATTGCCGAAAGCACATTCGATTCTACACGGTTGGTCAGCTTGTCTGAAGATACTGAAGCCACACTACCCGTGAGGTTCACCTTCTTTTGGGTGCCGTAACCTACGACAACCACTTCATTAAGATTTTGAGAGTTTTGTGTCAGGCGTACTGTAGCTGCCTTACCGCTGCTCACTTTAACACGCTGGGCGTCGTAGCCAAGATAAGTCACCTCTACGGTGGCATTCTCGTTGGCAACAGAGAGTGTGAAGTTACCGTCAATGTCGGTAACAGTACCATTCTTGCTGCCAGGAACTTTTACGCTTGCTCCGATTACGGGTTCTCCCTTTTCGTCAAGCACAACGCCCTTAACGGAATGTTTGCTCACTTGATTCTGTCCATATGATGCAACAGACATCGAAAGACAGAGCGCAAGTGTTGCGGCTGTTCTTTTGTTCATAAGGTTTAAAAAATTTTGATTAGTAAATTAGTAGTGTTCTCACCGTATGTTTCACGGTTTTTGTTTCTTACACTATGCAAAGATAGAAATAACTTATGAAATAAAAAAGAATATTAACATAAAATTAGACTACTAAGGATTTCATGTTTTCTTGTTCTTATGTCTTAGTCTTTCGTGTTCTCTTGTTCTTATGTCTTAGTTTTTCATGTTCTCTTGTTCTTATGTCTTAGTTTTTCATGTTCTTATGTCTTAACACACGCTTCCAAGGATTTTCATGTTCTTATGTCTTAGTTTTCATGTTCTCCTGTCCCCCTAAATGCAGAAATCCCGAGAATTCGTAATTGAATCCTCGGGATTTCGTTTTCTTTGCAAATTGCCCTACTTTTCGTCAAAGTCTCTTTGCGTAGATTACTTACGCAGACCGAGAGCCTTAACGATTGCACGATAGCGATTGATGTCGCGGTCGTACAAGTAGTTGAGCAATGCGCGGCGCTTTCCTACCAACTGTGTCAAAGAACGTGCGGTAGTATAATCTTTACGGTTCTTCTTAAGATGTTCCGTCAAATGGGAAATACGGTATGAGAACAATGCTATCTGGCTCTCAGCTGAACCAGTATCAGTGTTAGACTTTCCGTACTGTCCAAAGATCTCTTGTTTTTTTGCCTGATCTAAATACATAGAACTTTTGTGAATTAAATTGTTATTTGTGCAAAATGCGGGTGCAAAGGTACGCTTTTTATTTCATATACAATGACATACAAGCGTAAATTTGCACCCGCATTAACTATTTTTTACTTTTAAAGGTCCTTTTAACTGCCTGTTACTCAATAACAACAGTTGTCCAGCCGTGCTTATCCTCTATTGTGCCATACTGAATGCCACGCAGAGTGTTGTAAAGTTTGGTAGACCATGGACCTGGCTTATCGCCAAAGTTGTACACCTTGCCTGTTTCAAGGTCGTCGAGATGAGATATTGGCGATATAACGGCAGCTGTACCGCAAGCTCCTGCCTCCTCGAATGTGTCGAGTTCTTCCTCAGGAATTGGTCGACGCTCTACCTTCATACCCAGGTCTTCGGCAATCTGCATAAGACTCTTGTTGGTAATAGAAGGGAGGATTGATGTAGACTTCGGTGTTACATATGTATTGTCCTTGATACCGAAGAAGTTGGCTGCGCCACACTCGTCGACATACTTCTTCTCCTTTGAGTCGAGATAGAACTCGCTGGCATAGCCTTTAGCGTGGGCAATAGAGTTGGCCTTGAGGCTGGCTGCATAGTTGCCACCCACCTTGTATATACCGGTACCCAGAGGAGCTGCACGGTCGTAGTCGCGCATTATGACGTAAGGGTTGGTTGAGAAACCGCCCTTGAAGTAAGGACCTACTGGTGTAACGAAGATCAGGAACATATACTCTGTAGCTGGATGCACGCCTACCTGGGCCGATGTGCCTATGAGCAACGGACGTATGTAGAGTGTAGCGCCACTCTCGTAAGTAGGAATATACTCCTGGTTTAGGCGCACTACCTTCTTAACCATCTCGGCAAAGAGTTCGGTTGGAACCTCTGGCATCATTATGCCACGGCATGTAGATTGCAGACGACTTGCGTTCTCCTCTACACGGAACACGCGCACTTTACCATCGGGGCAACGATAAGCCTTTAGTCCCTCAAATGCTTCCTGACCATAGTGCAAGCATGTTGCAGCCATGTGCAGCTTTATGTACTCGTCGGAGCAAACCTCTATTTCGCCCCACTTGCCGTCGCGGTAGCAACAGCGAACATTGTAGTCGGTAGGCATATAGCCAAACGACAACTCAGACCATGCGATATCTTTCATAACATTATCTGTATTTGTAAGATTAATTACATTTCATATTTGCTAAAGGCAAAAGTACGAATAAAATGAGAGACTGCCAACGATTTTCACGCAATTTTTATATTGACATGCAAAAGAAAAGAGACAATAGAAACAATTCTATGTTTTGGCTACGGTCTGCAAAGACCTTTACCAAAGAATTGTCCCTATCGTCTCTAAACAATATATTCTCTAAATATTAAGAGGGTTAAGTGATTTTAGCGAATCACAAACTTTCTGCCGTTGGCAACATAGATACCTGGACGGAGAGTGTAGGTTGCCGAGTTGAGGTCGGACAGTACAGCAACACATTCGCCGTTGAGTGTGTAAACCTTAACCATTGTCTTGGCTGCTGCGTTGATGCCCTTGATGGCTGTTGTGATGTTGATTGAACCATTAACGCCATTGAAGTCGTAGCACTTGCCGTTCTGATAGTCGAGGTCTTTGGTCTGCTCGCCACTACCATTGTTAAAGATGATGTTTGTAGGCATGTCTGTCTTGTCGCCCTTATACTCCCACATCCAAACGGTCATACCGTTGTACTTGTTAGAAGTCTTTACACAATCCTCGCCTGGCCAATTGCCACCAGTATAGTTCTCGTCGCCATTATTGTGGTTCCATACCCATGCCTTAACAGTTGTCCATGATGTAGGAGCGGCAAAGTAAACATAGAACTTGCCAGTTGGATTTGGGTTAGGTGTTGGGTCTGGTTCTGGATCAGGATTTGGATTCGGATTCGGGTTCGGATCAGGAACAGGAATATCGGTAAGAATCTTGTAGCCAGAGCCACCATCATATGAGAAGAAAGATGTAGCTGTGATGTCAGTAATGTCGCCAGTTTGTGCGCCGCTACCATTGTTGAGAATCATGTTGAATTTCTCTACGCCATCTGCCACGAACATATAATAATCCACACCTTCGATAGTTGTCGTGGTAGACATCTTCTTGCCAGGCCAATCGCCATTGAGAACCTTGGCTTTTTCGCCGCCTTCTACCCATGCATAAAGGTTAGGAGCGCTGTTGGCCTTAACGTATACTATGATAGAAGCATTTGGATCTACCTTTCTGAAGGTCAAGCTACCGTTCTTCTCTTTACCATCCTGGCTCATTGCGTACCAGTCAATAGTCTTGGTGTCGCCAAAGGCCATATCTGCGCCAATGGTAAGATTAACACTCACACCAGGAGTCAAGTTCACCTTATCCTGACCTTGTATCTGATACCAACCAGACTGAGCGTCTTCAGAGAGAGTAACTGTCAGGTCGATAGTCTCTGTGCGGAATGTTCCACCTGCTTGTGAGAACTCAACAGTTGCAGAAGCAGAAGGAGCCTGCTCGTTCCATGTTGTGCCATCCTCTTCATGACCGTCGTATTTCTGATCGCCCTTTGATACAGGAGAAGTTGTGTAGATAAATGGGCCATCCTCGCCTATTACACCACCAGTCCAATCCTTTACAAGTACACGTACCTGACCTTGAGTCTGAGGAGCGTCTACGGTGATAGTAGAACCAGTATATGTCTGACCAGTAACAACATCAGTATATGTGCCTTCTGGGCAATCTGTGAATGTAGCACCACCATTGAGGGCTACGAGAGCGTAGCTATCCTTGTAAGCACGCTTGAAGGCGATACCACCATTGGCTTCACAACCGTCATCGGTCCACTGACCCTTACGGAGTGCAGGAACTGCCTGACGAATCTTGTTCAAACGAATGAGGTGTTGAGCTACATCATGATTCAATGTGGCAGCCACATTACCAGAAGCTTGATAATCACCGAAGTCAGATGCTTCCACATCACCAGTGATATAACCACCGAAGTAAGCACGACCTGTATCAGAGAGAGGACCATGAGGGCCACGATCAATTGCAGAACCACGACGGAAACCAATCTCAGAACCATAGTAGAGACATGGGATACCACGGAAGGTAAACATCAGAGAGAGATTCTCAGCCCACTGAGCATCAGTACCAGGGAAACGAACACCATCGTTTGGACCTGGACAGTAGTCATGGCTATCTACATATACTACATTGTAAGTAGCGTCATTATATTTTTTATCACCTTCTTTAGCTAAACGGTATGCGGCTCCAGCTGTGTTAAAGTTGTAGTGCAATGGGAAATCGATAACATTGAATCCACTTGACTGAGAATAGTCTGGTTCATGCCATTTGCCATTCACCATAAAGGTGTTATCGCTTTCAGGAGATGCTGCATTATCTTTCTCACAGAGAGGCATCAGCTTATCATCCATACCAGAACCTCTATCATAGACGGCCTGTGTATCCCAATATGACTGGCTACCATCAAACTGATCCATCAAGTCCTGTGGAGCCTTCCATGTATAATAATAAGGTGAAAGATTGTCCTGACCACGGTACGTTACACCACCGAAACGGGCACATACCTCACCATACATAAAGAAAGGAGCCCCGTTAAGACGCTTGCTCTTGTACTCCTCGCCAAGTTTTGCAAATTGAGGGATAAACTGCTTGCAGAAGGTAAGACGAGAGATGTGACCAGAGGTATCGATACGGAAACCATCTACGCCCATCTTGATAAAGCTGCCATAGCAGTTGACAAGATAATCTGCCACTGCATCGTTCTCGGTATTGAGGTCTACACAGTCGCCTGCAATCTGAGCCCACCAACGGGTAGGATCATCCCAATTGAAGTTACCGAAATGGTGCCAGTAATTGTGAATATCATGATTCACACCATCGGTATTCTTCATCTGCGCCAGACGACGCTGATACTGGAAACCTCCTGCAACATTCAAGTAGTCGCTACCCAACTTTTCTTCATTTGGAATCATACAAGCATCTATGTAAGCCTGATTGCGAAGCTGTGTGTCACGATCAAATAACTTGCAGAGTGTCTCCTCACCGAAGTTACCTGTGTGGTTGAGCACGATATCGAGGATAATTTTGATACCCTTTGCGTGCGCTTTGTCGATGAGTTCCTGGAACATCGCGTCACCAGTCTTTTTACCGTCACTGCTCTGATAACGGCAGTCAACGCGTGTGAAGTCAGATGCATGATAACCATGATAGTCGTAGCCTGAAGCGTTCTGAACAACTGGAGTAATCCAAATGGCTGTGAAACCAAGCGCCTTGATGTAGTCGAGCTTGTCGATCACACCCTGGAAGTCGCCTCGCCAGCAAGGGTCTTTTGTTTTGATCTGTTCTTCCTGGTTATCCCAGCAGAGCACATTGTTTCCTGTATCACCATCGTAGAAACGAGTGGTCATCATGAAATAAATACTCTCGTCACGAAAATCTGTTCGCTGACTGTTGAAATCATCTGCCACAATTGGTATGGCAAAAAGCATAAGCAGGAATAAAGCCCATGCCTTTGGGTTTAAAAGTTTTTTGAACATAAATTTAATTAGGTTTATTGAAGAAGTTACTAAGTTTTTAATTGATGTCGCAAAATTAGACATAAAAGAAATATACAACAACAAAATTCGTGAATAACAACCACAAAATATATACAATCGTTTGCAGCAACTTAAAAACAAAGAAGACAAAACATGTGTAAAGTACTGAGAATTAAGATGTAATCGATTTCAGTGTTTTTACATAAAAAAGATAGAAAAATAATTGGATATTTAAAATAAATATATTATGACTAGCGATTATGGATAAAACGGCAAAGTATATTATATTAAATGGCAAAGTATATTATATTAAATGGCAAAGTATATTAT
>ERZ1035032.997-NODE-997-length-19241-cov-30.219744_pt1 | contig 19241 bp, 19 predicted proteins | sample MGYA00520693_ERZ1035032 | MGnify/ENA primary metagenome ERZ1035032 (study PRJEB33766, sample SAMN09781740) | gut metagenome | biome: gut microbiome | host: Homo sapiens | place: Madagascar | study: EMG produced TPA metagenomics assembly of the PRJNA485056 data... | reverse complement strand
TTGCAAATATGATGTGTTTTATAATTATGTCAAAATTCTTAACTTAATGACATTGGTTTTAACTGCTCTTTTTTGAAACCAATTGTACATACAGATATTATCTTTTTTTAGTTCTTGTCCTCAAATATCTTTTTCCAATATTAAACTACAACAGCTCATAAATGGATTTCAAGATTACACTGATACTTTCTGTCTGATTTTTATCAAATAATTGCAATACCTCCAATAGTTTTTGATCATAATCTACCTTTTCCTTCCCTGATAATATGTAATCACAATCCACCTTTAAAGCTTTACATATATTATACAAAACAATTGCAGAAAATCCTTTCTTTCCTGTTTCAATTTCATATAAAAATTTCGGTGAAATAGACGCTAGTTCTGCTAAACTCTCTCGTGTATACCCTCGCATCACACGCATTAACAAAATTCTTTCTCCAGCTTCTTTATAAACAGCCATCATTTGTATCATCTCCTTATTACAATATAAATTAGCTTATTTTACCCTTTCAAAAAACATTCTACAGTACTGTCTAGTATTACCTAGAATGCATATTATAGCTTATTAGAAGTAATTTTAGATTATTCAAAAATACCTATCTTACATTATCCAGACAATATATACAATCGTTTTTCTTACAATGTGATTTTATCAAACTCTTTTCTTTCCTTCTTAATTTGTTTCCAACACACACACAAAGAAACTAAACTTCTATATATTTGACTCTATGAAAGAAATAATATTGTTAAATCCCAAAATTTCTCAATTAAGTCGAATTTTATCATTTCACAATAATTTTATACCATAATGTCTATTATCAAATGAATTGGAGTACACAAATGAAAAATAGTAGAATTGCAAAAGAAAATATAGAATACGAAAAGAAGATGAATGAATATTATTTGAAATGTTTTTTATTGGAATTCAGCAAAATATGCATTTTTTTTATTTTCTTTTCATTATTAGGACTTATACCTGAGTACCTTATAGCACTTCTCTCCCTAATGCTATTAAGAAGTAATGGAGGAGGTCTACATTATAAACACTATATAAGCTGTCTAGCTGTCAGCTTTCTTTTTTTATGCGGCAGCATTACTTTAGCAACATATATAACACCGCCTACAATTCTCGCTTGTTTCACTAGTTTACTTTGTTCCTTAATAGGTTATTGGTTGGTACCGATTACCTCCTCCAATCGCCCTCCTGCAACAGTTGAACAAGCCAAAAAGAGCAAGCGAAATACTATGTTCATTATCCTAGAATTTATTATTCTGATATGTATTTGTCCACATAATACTTATATATTCATTGGTTATTGGACAATTATTTTACATATATTTCAACTTGTTATTGCCCGTATTTTAAAGGAGGTGAAAAAAATTGTTTAACTGGGGATTTAAATTTGATTTTGTCAGTGCTATTTTCTTTGGGGAACCCAGGCATCCTCTTTTAGAAGAACTCTGATTTCAGGGGGTGTTACAAAATCATCAAATTAGGTGATGGAGTAATACCTACTCTCTAACAAAAAGGAAAACCGGAAGAAATTTCACTCAATCTATGAATTCCTTCCGGTTTTTTGCGCACTTTAATAAGGCTGTTTTGTTATATTCATTTTAAGCGGATTCCTTCACCGGAAACAGATATTTTCCAGTCCGGCCATTCTATATTTTTGCGTGGAGTTTATTGAGATTACAGCCCATGCTAAGCAAAAGAATCTCCAGTTTGACTTTAGTTTTCCCACAGAGCAGAAATCTTTGAAATTCATAGTCGTTTTCCAGAACCCCGAAGGCTCCTTCCACCTGGATGGAACGGTTCATCCGGTACAGAATCCCTGTCTCGCTCAGGATATTTCATAAGATTCCTGCCGCTTCTCTAAAAAGCTTTTGGAAATGTACAGACGCTTGTTCCCTTTTGCTTTCGTACACTTTTCCTTATAAGGACAGCCGGTACAGTCTTCGCATTCGTAGACCGTTACCTCTTTTTCCATTTCTCATAAGTCTGCGGTTTGATGTATGGTTTTCGCCCCTGTTCCCGCAGATAGGTATATCCTTCCTCACTTTCATACCCGGAATCCGCAGTGATACTTGGGTAACGGAATCCCAGTTTTTCTTCCATCGTCTTTAGAAAGGGGAAAAGCGTCCAGACATCATTCCGTTCCTGAAAAATATCCACTGCTACAATGTATTCGCTGTCCACTGCAATCTGTACGTTATATCCCGGTTTCAACTGGGCATTGCGCATATGGTCATCTTTCATGTACATGAATGTAGCGTCCGAATCTGTCTTACAGTAATTATTCCGTCCCTGAAAGCTGGCTGTGTGCCAGTCATAGACTGTCTGGCGTTCCTGGAAGCGTTGAAACAGTTCCAGATATCTTTGATTCCTGCTTTTGCGTTTCCCTCTTCCATGTACGAAAGCTGTCCCATCCGTTTTGCACCTCTCCTCCAGGAAACGGCAGATCCTCTGCAAATCCTGAGTACGTTTTTCCTCTGCAACACGGAAATCGCAGATGTACTCCTGCTTCAGAAGGCTGACTGCTTCCTGAATCCGTCCGTACATCTTTGCTTCCCATTTTCCTACGGATTTTTTCCAGACAAAGGTATATTTATTGGCACAGGCTTCCAGCTTTGTCCCATCAATAAATACTATTTCTTTTGACAGTTCTCCGTTTTTCTCCAGACGCTTTACCATTTGATAGAAGAGATCTTCACAGGCATCTGCCAGGAACCCGGTACTGAAACGGGTAATCGTGCTGTGGTCTGCGCTTTTTGTCCGGCGAGCAGCCACATAAAGTTAATATCACGTTTACACGCCGTCTCAATCTTTCGAGAGGAATAAATATTTTGTGAATAAGCATAGATCAGAATCTTGAACATGGTCTGGATCCACTGCTGGATTTCTGCCTTTAGCAGAGTAAGCCTGATACAGCAAGCTGTAATCCAAATCCTCCAATTCGTGGCTCAGCAGTCGGACAGAATCATCATCAGGAACCAGACCTTCCAAATTTAATGGCAAAACCAGTTGATAAGGTTCGCCGAATTCGGTATAATTTTTATGGTATTTTGAATTACTGGTTATAATTAATTATACCACGAATTACGGACTCTTCGGAGTCCGTTTTCTGTTTTCAGGCATAAAAATGGAGCCATTGCTCCATAGATGATTACTCTATTTTGCAACAGCCCCTTCACTTTACAATTTCTACTGTGAAATTAATCCAGTTCTCTTCGTCATACCAAAAGTTAGATACTTTTATATTTGCCTCGTACTTATTTGCCAACTCTTTTACTCTTGACAAACCTATTCCACGATTTTCTCCTTTACTGCTGTACCCACAGACAAACATATTCTCAATTTCAGAAAAAGGGATGTATTCCGTTGGATTAGAGACAGAAATTATAATTTTCTCCTCTTCTTTCATTTCTAACCGTATCCTTTTATCAGCCCTCTTTTGTATCAAAACACTTTCGCATGCATTATCAATTAATATACCTAGAATTTCTATCATTTCATGAATCGCGAAACAACATTCTACCTGCCCAGTATGAATACTATAATCAACTGCAACACCTTCATTACTACAAAAACTACATTTATGATATATGTATCCAGCTAGTATCGAATTTCCGCACCCTGTCAAAATAGAATCCATCTTACAATCTTCTTTAAGAATATCTGCATATTTTTTCTGCATATTAACCAGTTCTTCCAAAGATCCTGCCGTTAAATGCATACTATAAATAGCTCCTAACTGATTTTTATAATCATGCTGTCTTCTTCTAACTTCTGCAAGTAATTCCTCGTATGCTCCACCATAAACTTTTTGCAATTTTAGTTCATAATTTTTCTTTTCAATTTCTACTCGCGCCTGCTCTAATCTATACAAACAAGAAAATGCGATAGCTAAAAATATTAAAGCACATACCACATAAATATTCCCTACGCTAAAATGTAAATAATAAGCTATCAATACACATACAAATAACAAGCCATAGAATATTACCATTCCAAGCATTCCTTTATTGCTTATTATCCTGTTATTTGATAATAAGGGAAGACATTTCCAAATAATCCATGCAAAAATAAAAGCAACAAAACTTGATAAAAAAAGAATGAATGACTCACTACCTGTCCTTCTGAATACATTAGTTATAAAAGCTACTATCCCCTCTATACAACCAGCCAAAGAAAATGCCATAATAAATTTAAAGGCTGTCTTTGTCATTGTCAACTTAAATTTGTAATAACAAAATATATAAACCGTTACATAAAATATACAAGTAGTAAATGCCGGTATGATTTTATAATTAATACCTGTATATACAATAAGGTTCACTATTATAATCCCAACCACATATTTATCAATCCTCAGTTTCTGCATAAAAGTAATTTGCAAACATTGCAAAATCAACAGCATTTCATTCAATAAAACAAGAGTTGAAATCACCTTATCCATTTTCCACACTTTGTTTAAATGATTTTTTTACAATTATTCCAATTTCTATTGGAGCATCAACATTTCGAAGCTTAATAAATCGGTTAGTATAATCTATCTGCTTAATATACTTTTTATTTACAATACAATATCTGCTACACTGAACAAACGACTTCGAATCTAATTCCTGAAGGATTTCCCCACATGTCCGATATGGAATCTCCAATTCATCATTCACACAATGTATCGTTATCTTTCTCCTACTGCTTTCTATATAAATAATTTCCTTAATATATACGGAATAGACTATTCCATCTTTACGAAAATAAACGTATCTATCATCATCTTCTTTAACCGGAAATTCTAACGCTCCTAGAATAATATCCTTCACCTGAGCAACACTAAACGGTTTTTCAATATATCCATAGCAATGTAGTTGACTATACGAGTACAATTTGGGATCTTCCAATGATGTGATAAAGACTAACGGTGTAAACTTGTACTTAGAAATTCCTCTTATTTCTCTTGCAAAATCTAACCCTGATACATCTCCAGGCTTTTTTGTGTTCAATATTATATCTATGATAAACAAATGTATATGCTGCTCTAATATCAATTGATACGCCTGTTCAGTATTATACGCACAATATATTTCTATATCTCGCTGTAACTCTTTTACAATCTTACACAAAGCTTTCATATGAGCTTTATTATCTTCGATTATTAGCGTTTTATGTATCATCCTTACTCTCCATAATCTTGCAGTTCACGAATCAATTGCAAAATATTTTTGTCTTCCATCGCCTGCTCATTTTCTAGTGGAAAGATTCCACGTTTTATCTTTGTAAAATATGCTAATAATCTCAATAACAAGAAGAGCTTATCCTGTTCTGTACAATTTAATATTGTCTGCCAGGTCTCTTCCACGTCTTTCTTTTTACCAAATAATATATAATCTGTAGACACATTCATCTTTTTATACAGATTAGAAAGACTAGCTATGGAGACCTGATTTTCACCACTCTCAACTTTCTTGTATGCCGATACTGAAATACCAAGAATTTCCGAAAATTGTTCCTGTGTCAAATCTGCATTTTCCCGAATCTGACGCAATCTACATGCCGATTGCATTCTTTCTCCTAATGTATATCTTTTGTTCATGGGCTATATCCTCCTTGCATGACCATATAGTCCATTTTACTTTATACAGATTTTAATTTTTATTCCAGCCATTGCAAATATACTTAGCAGTCATTGTAAATGTACTTAGCAGCTATCAACAATATTCTTTCACCTCCAGCAGAACCTTTTCCTTTTACCGAAATTACAGTATAAAAAAATAAAGATGCCAAAATCTCTTTAGTTTCCAGCACTTTCGTATACATTAAGACCTCTTTTAAATACACTATATGCAATTATCCAAAATCCCCCTGCTATTGCACATTCCGCTCCGATTGTTTTCCAAATATTTGCACTAATCAGAAAAAAAGTGGACGGAATATACGCAACAAAGGCAAACGGCAACACGGTCATTAAAACAACGCGAATCGGTTTGGAATAAATTTGAACAGGATATTTTGCAAAATCTGCAATTTCATAAGATGCTGTCATTAAAGGGGAACTATCCTTAAACCAAAATGCCATAGCTGCAAAAAGTAATTTTACAGATGTATAAATTACTGCACCAGCGATAACTGAAATTCCAAAAAACAAGACCTTCAACACCGTCACCTCTATTACTCCTTTTATAACAGCTCTTCCAACAAATATTCCTCCAATTAGAAGTTCTCCCAACGCATCAAACTGCACCTTTTCACATACAATCTGAAAAAAAATATTCATTGGTCGTAATATGTATTTGTCAAAAGTTCCCTTTATTACCATCTGCCATCCCACCATCCACAAATTATCAGTAAGCAAATGGTCAATTCCTCTTGGAATCTGTGAAAAACCATATATAAACAACATTTGTTCTAATGTCCATTCCTGCATAGACGGTATCTGCTCAAAAATAAGATAAAGAAAAGCCAAACCTGTTACTTGCGAAATAAGAAATCCACTTAAGCCCACAAAAAAATCCATTTTTGACTGCAATATAGTTTTAATGTACTGTACAACAAAAATACGATATAACCTTATATATCTGGATATTCCTTTCATTTAGTCATCCTCCTAAAATAACAATTCTCTTTTCTATTCTTTTCCATAGAAAGCTTCCTAAAAGATACAGTATCACTACCCACAATGCCTGTTTTCCCATCTGCCAAAATACCTGTACACCAGAATACTTTTCAAGGTAAATCATAACCGGAACATATGTCATAGACGAAAATGGAAGGAATTCAAACACCTTCTGTGCAATCTCTGGAAAGAAAGATATTGGTATAAGTTTTCCTGTCAAAAAATTTAGTGCCGCATTTTTTATAATATTCATTCCAAAAATATAAGTAGTAACAAATGCCAACATTCCAAAACAGTAATCGAAAAAAACATATATTAAAAAACTAAAAAATATACTTAATAAAGACAGTAGAACCGTAACCGGACTACTGATTTTCATCCCTAACCCTGTTACTTTATAAACTTCCAGACCAGCCCATATGAATAAAGATGGCACTACAACCCGATAAATCATAATTCCAAATGATTTAAATACCAAGTAAATTCGGTAATCTATAGGTTTAATAAAATTCATCGCCACATTTCCATTAATCACATCACTCCCTATTTCAGAAGAGATACTTATCATAACAATGTCCGAAATTGTATAGGACATAAATACATACATAATCATTTCACTTCTGGTGAATCCTCCCAATTCTCCTGATGTAGTACTTGCATAAATCGCCATCCATAAATAATAATAAATAAACATTCCAAGGAACTTACGAAAAACAAATAGGTAAAACCTTCCCTTATAAACAAAATTTGACTTTATCTGATTTAAGGCAAATGCCCAATAAATCTTAAAAAATTTTATCATAATCCTTTCCTCACACCACTCTGATAAATTTTTTTCACGATATCAGTAAGCTCTGTTTCTTGTATCTGAACATCCCTTACCTCTACGATTCCCATAACTTTTGCTATCACTTCTGCAATAGTAAAATCCTTTTTACTAAAATGCACCTGCGCTCCTCTTTCCTGTTTAATAAACTCTATTTTTTCATCCATATTCTGTAGCATACATTCCTGTGATACTTCCATTCTATCTTTCCATTCAAAATAAATAGTACAATTATATCCATAATCTTTCTTCAAATGTTCTAATCCATCATCATATATTTTCTTTCCTTCGTCTATTATAATTATACGCTGGCACAATTTCTCAATATCATTTATATCATGTGTCGTTAAAATGACTGTCGTACTATATTTTTTATTTATTTCCCTGATTGCCTGTAGAATCTTGTCCTTAACCACAATGTCTAATCCTATCGTAGGCTCATCAAGATATAAAACCTTAGGATTATGGAGCAATGCTGCTGCCAAATCTGCTCTCATTCTTTGTCCTAAAGACAAAGTTCTGACTGTATTATGTATAAATTCTTGTAACCCTAAAACCTGTTCAAAAAAATCCAGTCTTTCCTTAAAGTCCTGTTCACTCACCTCGTATATTTCCTTTAATACAGTATATGTTTCACTAAGTGGTAAATCCCACCAGAGTTGAGTACGCTGACCAAAAACAACTCCTATATTTTTCGCATTTTTCTTCCGTTCTTTATATGGTTCCAGACCATTTACTAAACACGAACCTGATGTCGGTGTGAGAATTCCTGACATCATTTTTATCGTGGTAGATTTTCCAGCTCCATTACTTCCAATATAACCAACAATTTCTCCCTTTTTTATTTCGAACGAAACATCATCCACAGCTATCTTCCTCATTTTCTCCTTTGTAAAAAGACCTTTCACCGCACCTTTAAATCCTGGATAATGTTTTGTTGTCACAAATTCTTTTCGAACATTTTTCAATTCTATTACATTTTCCTTCATTTTGAATCTCTCCTGCTCTTCTTTAATAAATACATTTTCAATTATGACAATGTTATATTATCATCTTTTTTCAGTTTATCCAGTATATTATGGTATCGTTTATATTCCTCCGATATATTTGGCATAGCTTCTAATTTTCGTTCACTGTTGAGAACCCTTTCTTTGAAATTCAAATTCCATTTATAAACTTCTTTTGTATTATCTCTTCCTTTGTATTCATTGAGAAAATCCGTTGATTCTGGTTTGAATTTTTCCAGATTTTTTTTACAAACTGTTCCGGGGTATAATTCTTCCGTATAATATAATGTATAATAAATATCATTCAAACGTCCTAGAATTTCAGCCTCTTCAAACATCAAATCCCAATCTAAAGAATCTTCTCTATCCAAAATAAAAAAATGAACATCCATAAACTTGTACAGAGTCAAATCCGTACCAGACATAATCTGCAATACCATAGTCGCTTCGCGATATAAGTGAATACATAAATAGAGTAAAAAATTTTCATCTCTCATAATCCTTAAGCTATATTTTCCCCTCTCAACGTCCTGAACAGTATCTAGTATTCTCTTAGATACTCCCTTTTTCTCATCATTACTTAACTTGAAATTGATATCAATTACATGATATGGCAAATGTGAATCTTCCATTATTTTAATATATGGTACTATTTCATATGTATTCATTTTTGCAAATATAATATCATTTCTCGTCGCAGCTTTAAACTCTCCATCCTTTATATATCCTTGCCTATATCCCATATCTTCAAGAACTTTTCCACACTTATTTAAATCTTCTGGCCACACCATAATATCTGTATCATTAGAACTTCTTTCACCCACCTTATATACAAAGGTATTCATATATGCGCCCTTTAAAAAAGCATAGTGAATATGTGCTTCTCTTAAAGCTTTATTTATTATTTGAATTTCTTGAATATGTCGTTCACCCTTCATGACTTGCTCTTCATAAATAGTTCTCAAATAATAAATTACATATTTGGGTATCCCTTTATATTGTATTAACTTCTTATATACAACGCCATTAACTCTGTTATTCAATAACACTCCTAAAAACATATCCCAATTCATCATTGAATCCAATATAAGACTTTGAATATACTCATCTACTTCCTCTGATTGATCAGCTCTGCTACATAACAATATTAATTTTTCATAAATCTTATATCCTTCCATACTACCTATAATGTCTTTCATATTACTTTCTCCTTTTCATGTATTTTTTCTTTTTAGGCATTTGCCAAACGCCAAAAGTCGCATAAATACGACATTTTGGGGCTGTCAAAATAAATTGGACAATGACAAATATCAGTTCTTTCAACTCTTAGACGAAACTATAAATCTTGATGAAATTGTTCCTGTTTCTTTTGTTACTCATTTTCACGCCAGAACCGGGAGCCCTCGTAAACATCAACTTTATCCGATGCTCAAGGCACTCCTCATCCAACGTATCTTCTCAATCCTGACGGACACTCTCCTGATTATCTTTTTAAAATATTCTCAGGAACTGCGTGACTTTTGTGGATTTGATATAGTCCTGGATGCCTCTAAATTTACCCGCTTCAAACAGGATTTTCTTCCGGACTTATAATCAATGTTCGATCACATGGTTGAGCTGACCGAACCGATATGCCAAAAGCTTAATCCATATCTTGTTTCCATGAAAATCTTTGATACTTCCAGTATCAAAGCATGGGTTACTGAAAATAATCCAAAGTATGCAAACCGCATCATCAAACAATTGAAAGCTTTTGCTAAAGCTCATGGATTTGATAAAAATTATGATCCTTACAAAGCCGCTTATGGCTCCATGCCCTCACACGCTGCTACTAATCCAGCCATCCAGCAAATATACATCAATGGACATTTTTGTTATGCTTATAAATTCGGCATTGTGACAAACGGTCTTGGCATTGTTTGCGACATCACTTTCTACAACAAGAATTTTCTCTTGGCTCATCCTGAGATTGTTGTGGAAAAGAAATCGGATTCCCTGGACGAAGATAAATCTCTTGCAGACTCAAAATCATTACTTCCAATTTTAATCGACTTCTTCCGGAAACATCCGCTTATTGAGCCAAAAACTTTTCTCGGAGATGCCGCCTTCGATACAATTGAAATCTACAAAACTCTTTTGGGAGAAATCGGATTCCAAAAGGCTTTCATTCCTCTTAGAGTAAAGCTTTCCATTGAAGAGAACGGCTACACACTCAACGAGAATGGCATTCCCTGCTGTCCCCATGATCCATCGCTTCCCATGAAACGGGAAGGAAGCAAATCTCACCTGAAAAGCAAGCTTCCTACCATGAAATTTGTATGTCCAAAAATGAAATGGGAATATAACCCCGCCGACAATGACAAAACCAAGCGTCGTGTTTGCCACTGTGATAATCCATGTACCACTCCTTCCTGCGGACGAATGATTTACGTTTATCCCGAAAAAAATCTTCGTGCTTATCCGGGTGTCGAACGTGGTTTCAAAGAATGGGATGAAACCTATAAAGTCCGTGTAAATGTCGAAAAATCTATCAATCATTTCAAGAACAATTTCTGCATTGCCAATCGTAAAACACAGAACGAAAAAACTCTTCATGCAGATTTACTGCTTGCTGGAATTACGCAGCTTGTTACGGTAATGGTTGCTGATAAAATCCATCAGCATCAGTACATCTGCGGTATTAAACCTCTGATTGCCTGATGTCACTTTTCATAATGTCTTTTTCTTCGTAGTTATTCTCAGAAGTCTTTTTGTCATACCTAAATTTGAAAGTTACCCACTTTTCATCCCAAGAATCCTGCGTTGCAGGATTCTATCCGCATTTCCCATCAGGATTGCGAACTTGTTTCGCAATTACCTATATTTTTTCTTTTACATTTCTATTTCAATATCTTTTACTCTGAAACGCAGTTTCTGCGCTTCTCCCCAAGTTTTACAGCATATTCCAACACATACAACACCGCCTTTTATTTGTGTCTGTGCTGCATATGTCTCTTTTTTCTCATCTCCCCGATAATTAATATACAATTGTTGGTTCACAATCTCTATCTCAATATCTGTAATACAAGAACCATGTTCTATTTCTAATATCGCATTATTCACCCCTGTATGTTCAAACAATATAGAAACACCTGAATTTAAACCAAAAATATATGAACTCCCCATATTATCTTTTAGATATATTCCCAATACGAAATTGGACCCCTCCGTATATTCCTCCAACACAAATTTGGCTTTAATCACAAAATTATTATAATTTTTAACATCATTAAAAATGATTTTCGGTGCACAATCTTCAAACCAATTGTTATATATCTTTCCATTATCAAATTTAAAAATGAACTCATTATCTGAAACTTTACTAATAATATTATCTGAATTATTTACAAAATTTACATCTTCATGTGATAAAGCTGTTATTATCTTATCCTCCTCCAATTTTTTTAAAATTTCTTTCATACAAGATAACATTGTTTCCTCTATCACCAATACATGTTGAACTTCCTCTTGCACTTTTCCCATCATTTTCTTATACAAATAATACATAATCTTCCCATTTATTTTTGACCATTTTTTCACTAACTCATCTCGTATGGCAATATATTTATCAAGCAACGCAGAATCAATTCCCACTATTCTCAATAACCCTTCTAGTTCATTGTAAAAAACCTTTTTATAATGACAAATTCGCATAAGTCTTCTTATTTCTTGTTGATTAACTCGATTCTCCTTTAATACCTTTCCTATGAAATCTAATTCAATATACGGGTTTTCCACTCTTAAATAGCAAAACTGATATACGCACTTACATAAGTACTTGCGTATATCCACATCTAAAGAAATGTCCTTGCTAATCACATAATATATCCCCTCCTCATATATATGTTCGCTAAAGGATTTATGCATACGATATAAGGTATCTTCTTCAACAACAAATTTATATAAATTATATCCTCCCTCATCATGTCTCTGTGTTGAATCAAATATATTAAATAACCGGTTTTCCTCATTATACCCAAATATTAGAAAGGAATGAATCCAATTTTCTTTATTGTAAAACGAGGAATAGTAAAGTTCTCTCAAATTTACTGGTACAATAACCGGATTGTTTTCAGCCAACTTACCTTTAATACATCCCAATAAATCTTCTGGATCCTCAATTCTATACAATTTTATTCCCATTTCCCGTTCTAGAATATCACGCGAGCGCTCCATCGTATTCTTTTGTCTAAAAATGTTCTCACAGTAATACTTAATATTATAACTTTGTGTCATCTTTTGCAAAAGCAAATAGATATTTCTATATAAAGAATTAAAACTATTCAGCATAATGCCTAATGGCTTTTCAAGACAATTAACCTCTTCAAGTGAATATATATCATCCACTTGTTTTATCTCACCTAAAATATACATAACACCACACTACCTTTCTACTAATTCTATCATCCCTACGTTTTTATTATAAAGAAATACAACAGTTCTGTAATTAATAGCCTTTGCCTTAGCTTTCTTTCTTATTATCTTAAAGTGCTGCTTCTTTAACTCTTCTATTGCCAATTCAATATTTTCCACTTCATAACAAATATGATATGGACATGCCCCTTTGTTGTATCGCATATGCTCAATATCACAATGTTCTCTATCCACTATCTCAATCAATTCAATCCGAACAGAATCTCCATTTAAAAATAATACCTTTATACCTCTTTGGAAATCATATACCACACTCTGCTCTACAACATAACCCAAACACTCAAATTTTTTTTTTGATTCTTCTAAATTTGTTACATAATATCCTATATGATGTACAAACATATGTTTCTCTCCAAAATCACAAAATTCTTGAATCTAAATTGAACTCTCTTCCGCTGATTCCTTTTACATAATCTGAACAAAAATATACAATAAAATTTCCTAAATCGGATAATGAATATTCTAAATTCATAGCACTCATTTTGAGCGCATATTCTGCTTTATTTTTATTATCTCTATTTAAATCCGTCATAACAAATCCCGGACATACTACATTGACACTTATGTTATATCCTCCAAATTCTCTTGCTAATGCCTTTGTCAAACCAATAACTCCTGCTTTAGAAGCAGAATAATTACATTGCCCTTCACTACCAATCTGCCCTTTTAACGAAGCAATATTAATAATTTTTCCCCTTCCATTTTTTATCATAGCTTTAGAAAATAATCTAGAACAAAGAAATGTACTATACAGATTACTTTCCAAAACATGATTCCATTGTTCCAAACTCATAAATTGAATATAATTATCATCACAAACTCCCACATTATTAATAAGTATATCTACTCTTCCATACTGCTCAATAACCGTGTGGTACAACACTTTTACTTCATCTTCCTTCGTCACATCTGCCTGAACAATGCTACATTTGTCATTAGTTTCACTAATTTCGCTTAATAGTTCTTCAGCTGCTTTTTGATTACTTTTATAATTTATAATTGTTTGTGCACTATTTGCAGCAAGATAACGTACCATTACACTTCCCAATCCTCTTGAGGAGCCTGTAACAACAACAACTTTTTCGGACAAGTCAATATTCATCACTGTTCATCACCCTTTAAATATCCGTGTATCATTTTTTTTAATTTACCGCTTTCCTTATATATTTCCATGTCTATCTCTTCCATGTCTATTTCAATACCAAATACTTCCTCTAATTCGATGATCAACTGTACACTTAGGAATGAATCCAACGCAAATTCTTTTACAAGATTTGTATTATCATCCCTAATCAAGCTAACTATCCGCTCATCATCCATTGAAATATTTTCTAATACATTTTTTAATGCCTCTATTATTTTCTGTTCCATTTTTCTTTTCTCCTATTCTTCGCTATTTGTTTTTTGTTTCCTAATAATTTTACCCGTATATGTCTTTTCAAGTTCATCACAAAAAATAATTTTTTTAGGTATCTTATATTTATCTAAAAACTTTGCACAATATCCAATAATATCATAAACAGTTAAATTTCTATTATCTGTAACAATTTTTGCCACAGGAATCTCTCCCAATATATCGTGCGTTTCTCCGATAACAACAACATCTTTTATATCATCATGAGTAATTAGCACTTCCTCAATTTCCTCTGGATAAATATTTAATCCACCTGAAATAATCATATTTTTAATTCTGCCGACAATATATAAATATCCCTCATTATCAAACTTCCCAATGTCGCCAGTATGAAGCCAGCCATTCCTTTTTACATTATTTGTTTCTTCCGGATGTTTATAATATCCAACCATTACATTTTCACCTTTTACAACAATTTCACCAACTTCACCTAATTTTACCGGCTTATTTCTCTCATCAAAAATATCAACTACAACATTAGGAATTGCTTTCCCTACAGACCCGATTTTTCGCAACGAATCATGTGGTAACAGACAACTTATACGTGGTGATGCTTCTGTTTGTCCATACGTTTGCACTACACCTGTATTATCAAAATAGTCAATAATCCTATATAATTTGTCAACGGGCATTAATCCACCCCCAAAAAATAAATATCGTAAGGAGGATGTATCATACTTTTTTTTCATGTTAATTATCAAAAAAAGCATGGATGGTACGCAAGTCGTATTTGTACACTTTTTTTCTTCTATTATTTTTAAAAATTGGGCCGGATTAAATGGTTGATTTGCAATAACAATACTTGCTCCCAAATATAAATGAGTCAAAAATTGTGACGAATTGCAATACCCAAAATACATTGGTAGAACAATTAAAGTTTTATCATTCTCATTCAATTCTAATGATGCTATATTTGATTCGATATTTGCAATTAAGTTTTGGTGCGACAACATAACTTTTTTAGGATCACTAGTTGTCCCAGAAGTATGAAGCATTATAGCTACACTTTTATCTGTTACATTTCTTCGACACTTTTCTGAAATTGTTCTTTTCTCTTTACCACTTATAAAAACTAACTTATTAAAATCAACAAGAAATACCTCCATATCAACTGAATAATTTTTGCAATACTCTAGAATAGTCGACAAATAACTCTGTATTGTTATTACCATTCCAATCTCACAATAACTAATAATACTTAAAAACTGAGATTTGGATAAAGTTATCTCAATTGGAACAATTACTTTATCTAAATATGCTATCGTAAAATAGCCAATAACATAAGATATTGAATTTTGTAAAAATAAACCTATATTATTGCAATTTAACATTTTAGACTTTCCTACCAATAGTTCTTTGTTTTGAGTCACTCTTTCGTTCATCTGCGAATATGTAATTTTTTCATTCAAATATTCTATTGCTACTTTTGTATTATTTCTTTGTCTATATAATATATCTTTTATCTTCATTTAAAATTGATAGATGCTTCTAGTTTCCAAAACACCTAATTTTCTCCCTTCTTAAAGTTTTAGTAAGCGTTTACGAAACGCCAAAAATTGCATAAATATAGAATTTTTTTATAAAATAGAATCTTCTTCAAGGCTATGTTAAAATAGAATTATTCAGAAAACATTCTACCAATCGCTGAAAGAAGATATATTTATATAATATTATACAAACATCTCTCTTTAACTGATGTTCATCAAGATTGTCAAATGAATATTCTTGCCGTTCGAAATCACAAATCCGGAAATTTGGAAATCAGAGTTCCGTTACTCGAAAATCTCCTATGTTGTGCTTGACTACTTATCCATTTCTGATGGAATATTTGTCAAGGTCTTGCCACATCTGCGGTGCGTAGTAGTCTTTATTAGTATTCCATCAGAAATTATGGTTCAGTAGGCACAAAAGAGAACCTAACAAGTGATTTCCATATCATCGGACAGCTGATGGAAACTCATCCGGAATATTCATCAAAATTTTGTGATTCTGACAATCTCATTTTTTCTTCTAAAAAATATTGTCCTTGACAAAATTTTTTTTAAACACTATTCTTTGAGTATTCAAATGTTTTTTGTATTCCCATAAATTCCTTTCTTCACACTTTGCTATCAATCTGAAAGAACCGAGAAAATTCTGTCTATTTTAGTTCCATATATATCTAATATCATTCTCTTTAAGCAGAACTTTTTGCCTTACAGCTTTTTAATAATCTTGTAAATTCAACTAAACCACTATGACAGGCAATTAATTTATATAAAGCAACTATAGCTATTTTGACACTTTTACTATTGACACTTATGTTACCAAGGATCCCCATGTTTACCAATCATATTATTAGACATTCAAAAAGCTCTATACCGAGACTAATCATTTTGACAAAAAATATTATTCTTACCAAACTACTTATGTATCTTTAACTTCTCAAGTACATCCAATGACAAGATTAAACAGCTATATGTCAATAGCAACTATATTATCTACAAAATATTTATCATTTCCGGCGTGTTAAGTATTCGTTACTCATCACCTTGACTTTTATAGCAAGAATTTCCCTATTCATGTGGAACTGTATCCTTATAAAAAAGTCAGATTCTCCAGCTAAAGATAAAGGCATTCATGATACTAAACTTCTTACCTTGATTATAAATATACTACATGAATATACTTCTTGCTTATGGAAAATATAAAGAATTATTTTCTAATCCGAGTATTCTATTTTCGAGTCTCATTCTTGTAGAAAGCGCAAGGATTTTTCAAGTCCCCATTGCAATTTTTCAACGGGTTCTATATATTCTGTAAATTCATCGCATGTGATTACCTTTCTTAATAAAAAAAGCCCAAATAACTTCCTATTATCAATATCTATATCCCTAGCAAAAAAATCCAAACAAATACCATCCATTTTTTCATCTTTCCATAAGTTATTAGCTATGCTATAATATAATGATGCTATATCAACTAACTGGCTTCCTAAGTTTACATACTCCCAATCTATCCAAATGATTTTATCTGTACAAAAGATAAATTCATATAAACTGGGGTCACTATTTATGATGGTTATCTTAAAATCATAAAAATTGTTATTTCTATATGCCAAATATACTTCTTTCTTAAGAGCATTAATTAATCTTTCAATTGAACCTCTTTTTAAAAGTAAATGCTCACATTGAATATGTACTTCTTTTACGATAGCAGTAATATAATTTTCCAAAGAATTGATTAGATTCACATTGTTGAACTTCAAATATTGAAACGGTTCACTTTTCTCTGAATATCCCCAAACTCTCTTCATAAGATGAATAATTTTATTTGCATCTTCATTTAGAAATCTCTTCGGATTCTTTAACAACATATCCATTGCTGAATTTCCTTCAACCCATTTTCGTATTGAAATCCCATAAATATCATCGTCTCGTAAACGAATAAAATTAGTTTCTTCCATATGATGAATCTCATTAAAATAATCATTTGTAAATTTTTTCTCCGTAGCAAATCGATAGCTGGCATTATTACTATTTAAATATGTTTTTACACATAAAAACATATTATGTTCAATAGCTGAAGCCTTATATACTATATTATTAGTAAATATTCTGGAAATTGGTTTTATAATAAAATTTGTAAAGGGATAATAACACTTCAACTGTTGCAGCACTTTTTTATAAATTACGCCCTGTGTAATGTCATATAAATAACTCATTATAACCTCTATATTATATATTCTTTTTATCTTTCCATTTTATTGTTCTACAACCAACTTTTTGAGCAGCTTCTATATCAAAGAAATCACTATCCCCGATATGAAGCATTTGATGCGGAAAAATGGAGTATTCTATAATAGGTATCTTAAAGATATCTATACTTGGTTTACATATACCTATTTCTTCTGATAAGTAAATTCTATCAAAAAGATTATATAAATTTGTTCTCTTTAATAATTTTCTTATTACCTCTGCTGAAATCAATCCTGTATTAGACAAAATAATGCAGGGCAGTAATTTTTTCCTTAATTCTTTAATATAAGTAACTAATTGTTGATTGACTATAGGCATATACATAAGTGAAATTTCTTCAAACAATGAACTTAGCTCTTCCACTACATCTTCATTCACATTCCTATTCACCTTTAGTAAAATAGATTTTATTCTCACCTTATGGTCTGGGCATTTTCCCTTTCTTTCAATTTTCTGAAAATCTCTGCGTTCATTTAAGATAATCTCCCTCCAATTATCTGTTTGCAAAAGATTATATTTTTTTGATATTTCAATACATGCCTTAATCCTTTTTTCCTCAAGCTCTCGAATGTAGTCAGAATCATCAAACAGTGTACCCCATAAATCAAAACTAATAACTTTGATATCATTCATTATACATAGCATGTTTTTCCTCTCTCTCTTTAATTCTTGATTTTGTTAGTTTCTTAACACCAGATACAAAATCCATATCTGGGAATAAATCTTCTGACAAATTACATATCTTAGGCATATCTTTGTAGTGTACAACCAGATTATCCGTACCAATCCCTTTAATCATTTCTGCAAACGTTTCCGAAATATATCCAGCCACATTCACTTCAATATCACTCCGGTACTTCTTTACGTTATCAACAGTATCTCTGATAATTTTAATAATAGCTGGATGGCATGGTTCATGATATTCGGAATCTCGGAAAGTTCCTAAAGTCAACATAGTTAAATCATTAATACCAATTGTTATATTATTAATTTTTCTTTTCAAAAATTCTTCCAACATGATAAAAACCGATGGTATCTCTAACATAATTCCACATTTGCCCGCAAAGTTATTTTTTTTAAGCATATACAATATTTCATCTAATTCATCTACATCTTTTATATATGGTAATAAAATATTTAGATTATTATATTTTTGAGATAATATAC
>ERZ1035032.988-NODE-988-length-19394-cov-11.413724_pt1 | contig 19394 bp, 17 predicted proteins | sample MGYA00520693_ERZ1035032 | MGnify/ENA primary metagenome ERZ1035032 (study PRJEB33766, sample SAMN09781740) | gut metagenome | biome: gut microbiome | host: Homo sapiens | place: Madagascar | study: EMG produced TPA metagenomics assembly of the PRJNA485056 data... | reverse complement strand
GAACCCCTGTTTTCGCCGTGAGAGGGCGACGTCTTAACCGCTTGACCAAGGAACCATACGGTATACCAAATATATTATGAAATTGAGCAGTTCCTAGGGGAATCGAACCCCTGTTTTCGCCGTGAGAGGGCGACGTCTTAACCGCTTGACCAAGGAACCGAACAAATGCTATTATAACAGGCTTTCAAAAAAAAGCAACCCCTTTTTTGAAATTTTTTTAAAAAGCTGAAAATTCTGTACAATTCGTGGAAAAAGGAGTATGGTAAATTGTGATAGAGTAACGCAGTAAAGTGCAGGGGAGTAAAAGCAGAAACGATACTTCCTGCCGCAGAAAGAGAGGTTTGTGCGATGTCGCTGGAGAGAGCAAAGGCATATTTAAAAGAATATAAGATGGAAGATCAGATCCGGGAGTTCCCCGTCTCCTCGGCAACGGTGGAACTGGCGGCGGAAGCGCTGCACACGGAAGTAGGGCGGATTGCAAAGACCCTGTCTTTTTTGGTGGACGGAGAGGCGGTGCTGATCGTGTGTGCGGGAGATGCCCGGATTGACAATGCAAAATACAAGGCATTTTTCCATGCGAAGGCGAAGATGCTTGCGCCGGATGAGGTGGAGGAACGGATCGGACATGCGATCGGAGGCGTCTGCCCGTTTGGAATCAAGGAAGGCGTGCGGGTGTATCTGGACGAGACTTTGAAAAAATATGAGACGGTTTTTCCGGCGTGTGGGAGCAGCAACAGCGCGATTGAACTGACGATACCGCAGTTGGAGCAGCTTGCAAAACCGGTGTGTTGGGTAGATGTCTGCAAACTGCCGGCATAAAAGCCTGTATTTTCGAGAAAAAGCTTGCATTTCCCATAAAAAAGTGCTACTTTAATATATGATAACACGATGACTTGATTGAGAGAGGACGAAAGCCCTCTCTCAATTCACGTTTATGCCCTGTAAAGTCTGTGTAAAGGCTGGGTGGGCAGTTTGTTACAATTAAAATTGAATATGGAGAAAGAAGGTGTACACATGTCAAAGCGTGAAACATACGAAGCGCGCACCGAAGAACTGATTACTCCGATCTTAGAGCGCATGCATTTTGAACTCGTGGATGTGGAGTATGTAAAAGAAGGCGGAACCTGGTATCTGAGAGCCTACATCGACAAGGAGGGCGGGATCACCGTCAACGACTGCGAGGCAGTGGCGAGAGAGATGAATGAGATTCTTGACCGCGAGGACTTCGTGGAAGATTCCTACGTGTTCGAGGTAAGTTCCCCGGGACTTGGCAGACCGCTCAAGAAAGAAAAAGATTATGTCCGGAGCATGGGAAAGGAGATTGAGATCCGCACTTACCGTGCAATCAACCGGGAAAAGGAATTTTATGGTATTTTATCTGCATATGATGAAAGTACTGTGACAATAGAGACAGAAAACGGAGAGAAAATGACGTTTGAGAAGCCGGATATCGCGCTGATCCGTCTGGCATTCGATTTTTGATAAAATATATGCTAATAACCACTAAGGAAACAGGAGGATAATAAAATGAGTAGTAATAATGAGTTATTAGAAGCATTGAATATACTGGAACGTGAGAAGAATATCAGCAAGGAGACACTGCTTGAGGCAATCGAGAATTCACTGGTGACCGCCTGCAAGAACCATTTCGGTACATCCGAGAATGTAAAGGTGACGATGGACCCGCAGACCTGTGAGTATCATGTGTTCCAGGAGAAGACCGTAGTAGAGCAGGTGGAGGATCCGGTAGAGCAGATCAGCCTTGTCAATGCCAAGATGGTGGATTCCAAATACGAGATCGGAGATATCGTGAATGTCGAGATCCAGTCCAAGGAGTTCGGACGCATCGCAACACAGAATGCCAAGAATGTCATCTTACAGAAGATCCGTGAAGAGGAGCGCAAAGTTTTATACAACCAGTATTACAGCATGGAAAAGGATGTTGTGACCGGTGTGGTACAGCGTTACATCGGAAGAAACGTGAGCGTCAACCTTGGCAAGGTGGATGCGATCCTGACTGAGAACGAGCAGGTGAGAGGCGAGGTATTCCAGCCGACCGAGCGCATCAAGGTCTATATCCTGGAGGTGAAGGATACGTCCAAGGGACCGAAGATTCTCGTGTCAAGAACCCATCCGGAGCTGGTAAAGCGCCTGTTCGAGTCTGAAGTGACCGAGGTGAGAGAGGGAATCGTTGAGATTAAGGCGATCGCGCGGGAGGCAGGAAGCAGAACCAAGATTGCCGTCTGGTCCAATGATCCGGATGTGGATCCGGTGGGCGCATGTGTCGGTATGAACGGTGCGAGAGTCAATGCGATCGTCAACGAACTGCGCGGTGAGAAGATTGACATCATTACCTGGAATGAGAATCCGGCAATGATGATCGAGAACGCATTGAGCCCGGCAAAGGTTATTTCTGTTATCGCGGATGCGGAGGAGAAGTCGGCGAAAGTCATCGTTCCGGATTATCAGCTTTCCCTGGCGATCGGCAAGGAAGGACAGAATGCGAGACTTGCGGCAAGACTTACCGGCTTTAAGATCGACATCAAGAGCGAGACACAGGCCAGAGAGTCCGGCGACTTCATGGATTATGAGAGCGAGTACGAGGACGACGAGTATTACGAGGATGACGAGTACGCAGAGGACGGCGAATATACCGAAGACGGCGAGTATGCCGAGGACGGATATGCTGAGGATGCGGATGCCGAGGGAGAATACGCTGAGGAATCCGAATTTGCGGATGAGACAGACACAGAGAATGAAGAAGAGTAGGCAGGGGTTGATCAGAGAATGGCAAACAAAAAGATTCCAATGCGCCAGTGCGTGGGGTGCAGAGAGCTTAAGCCGAAAAAAGATATGATCCGGGTAATCAAGACGGCGGCGGAAGATGAGGCCTCCTCACAGATTGTACTTGATGCCACGGGGCGGAAAAACGGCAGAGGCGCTTATGTGTGTCCGAACAGTGAGTGCCTGCGCGCGGCAATAAAAAACAAGGGTCTGGAACGATCATTAAAAATGCCAATTCCAAAGGAAGTCTATGATACACTGACAAAGGAGATGGAGAAGTTTGAAACCAGATAAAGTGTTGTCGATGCTTGGCATTGCAGCCAAGGCGGGCGGTGTGGCAAGCGGAGAGTTTTCCACAGAAAAAGCGGTGAAGGATGGCAGGGCATGGCTTGTCATTGTCGCGTCGGATGCGTCTGAGAATACACAGAAGCATTTCCGGGATATGACGACTTTTTATGAAGTTCCGATGTATGTGTACGGAGAAAAAGAGACATTGGGACATTTCATTGGAAAGGAATTCCGTGCATCGCTTGCAGTGACAAACGAAGGGCTGGCCCATTCGATCGAAGATAAATTGAAACTGACGTTAACAACTGAATAATGGAGGAAACAGGATATATGGCAAAAATGAGAGTTCATGAACTTGCAAAAGAGTTAGGAATAGAAAACAAACAGATTATTGAATTTTTAAGTACGACGGAGCATGCGGTAAAGTCGCACAGCAGCAGCATTGAGGATGATGTGCAGAAAATGGTGCGCGACAAGTTCCAGAAAAAGGTAGCACCAAAGACGGAGACAGCGCCGAAGGCGGAGGCAGCGCCGAAGAAGGAAGCAGCACCGAAGGCGGAAGCGGCACCGAAAGCTGCTGAGAACGCGGAGGGCAGACCGGAGCGTCCAAAGAAGAAGTCCAGCATTACCGCGGTATTTAATCCGCAGTACAGCAAGCAGGGAGGCGGACGCCGCCCGCAGGGAGACCGTGACCGCCGTCCGATGAACGGAGACCGTCGTCCGATGAATGGAGACCGCCGTCCACAGGGAGGCAGACCGGAACAGCGTCAGGCAAGACCGGCAAACAGCTTTGATGTCAAGAGAGCATTTGAGCGCGCAATCAACCCGGAGGCTGCAAAGGCAGCCGAGGAGGCAGAGCGTCAGGCAGCGGAGCGCGCAAAGGCGGCCAGAACGGCAGCGCCGGAGAAAAAGCCGCAGGAGACAGCAGCAAAGCAGCCGGAACGCCGTGAAAATGTATACGAGAATGTGTATGAGAACGTATATGCACAGAATCCGCAGGCACGCCCGCAGGGAGACCGGGACCGCCGTCCGATGAACGGGGACCGTCGTCCGCAGGGAGACCGCGACAGAAGACCGGGAGCAAACGGAGACCGCCGTCCGATGAACGGGGATCGTCGCCCGCAGGGAGACCGCGACAGAAGACCGGGACAGAATGGATACGGCAACCGCGGCGGCAATAATGGCGGAGGAAGACCGTACGGCGGAGGAAGACCTGGCGCAAACGGTGGTCAGGGAGACAGAAACGGAGGCCGTGGCGGCAATGGTTACCGCGGTGGCAACCCGTCCGGCAGACTGGATCGTGAGATCGACCGTATGAACAAGGAGACCGCAGCATCCACAGAGGAACTGCGCGGCAAGGAGTCCAGAGAGCGCGAGAAAGACCGCAACAAGAACGACAGACAGAGAAACGATTACGATGCACTTGGCGGCAAGAAGCAGGAGCGCTTCGTAAATCTGGAGAAGAACGGCGGCAAAAAGAAGCCGAACCAGCAGCCGCAGCCGAAGCAGGAAGAGGATGTGATTAAGACACTCGTTCTGCCGGAGAAGCTGACGATCAAAGAGCTTGCCGATAAGATGAAAGTGCAGCCGTCCGTGATCGTGAAGAAGCTTTTCATGAAAGGCACGATGGTGACGGTCAACCAGGAAGTGGACTATGAGACGGCGGAGGAGATCGCGCTTGAGTTCAACTGCATCTGTGAGCCGGAAGAGAAGATCGATGTGATCGCAGAACTCTTAAAAGAAGAAGACGATCCGGAAGAGACACTTGTGGCACGTCCGCCGGTTGTCTGCGTCATGGGTCATGTCGATCATGGTAAGACATCCCTGCTGGATGCGATCCGCTCCACACGTGTGACAGACAAAGAGGCAGGCGGTATCACACAGCATATCGGTGCATCTGTTGTTTCGATCAACGGTCAGAACATCACATTCCTGGATACACCGGGACATGAGGCATTCACGGCAATGCGTATGCGTGGAGCAAATTCCACAGATATTGCGATCCTGGTAGTCGCTGCAGATGACGGTGTCATGCCGCAGACGATCGAGGCAATCAACCATGCGAAGGCGGCGGGAGTTGAGATTATCGTTGCCATCAACAAGATTGATAAGCCGAGTGCCAATATCGAGCGCGTGAAGCAGGAGCTGTCCGAGTACGAACTGATTCCGGAAGATTGGGGCGGAAGCACGGTATTTTGTCCGGTATCTGCACATACTAAGGAAGGTATCGAGAACCTTTTGGAGATGATCCTTCTGACCGCAGAGGTACTTGAGTTAAAGGCAAATCCGAAGCGTAATGCGAGAGGCCTTGTCATTGAGGCTCGTCTGGATAAGGGACGCGGTGCAGTTGCCACCGTTCTGGTACAGAAGGGTACCTTAAAGGTTGGTCAGCCGATTGCATGCGGAAGCTGCTACGGCAAAGTGCGTGCAATGATTGACGACCAGGGAAGAAGAGTCAAGGAAGCGGGACCGTCCACACCGGTGGAGATTCTCGGACTTTCCTCAGTACCGGAGGCAGGCGAGACATTCGTTGCCATGGATACGGAGAAGGAGGCAAGAGCATTTGCCGAGACCTATATTTCCGAAGGCAAGAACCGTCTGATCGAAGATACCAAGGCGAAGATGTCGCTGGATGATCTGTTCTCGCAGATTCAGTCCGGTAACGTCAAGGAACTGGATATTATTGTTAAGGCAGATGTACAGGGTTCTGTGGAGGCTGTAAAGCAGAGTCTGGAGAAGCTGTCCAACGAAGAGGTAGTAGTAAAAGTAATTCACGGCGGTGTCGGTGCCATCAACGAGTCCGATGTCAGCCTTGCATCCGCATCCAATGCGATCATCATCGGATTCAACGTTCGTCCGGACCCGATGGCGAAGACAACAGCGGACAAGGAGAACGTCGATATGCGTCTCTACAAGGTTATCTACAATGCCATCGAGGATGTAGAGGCGGCAATGAAGGGAATGCTCGACCCGATCTTCGAGGAGAAGGTGCTCGGTCATGCGGAGGTGCGTCAGATTTTCAAGGCATCCGGAATCGGAAATATCGCAGGTTCCTATGTGCTTGACGGTGTGTTCCAGAGAGGCTGCAAGGTTCGTATTTCCCGCGCCGGAGAGCAGATCTTCGAGGGCAATCTGGCATCCTTAAAGCGTTTCAAGGACGATGTGAAGGAAGTAAAAGCCGGATACGAGTGCGGTCTTGTCTTTGAAGGCTTTAATGACATTGCAGAGCTTGATATCGTTGAGGCATACACGATGGTGGAGGTACCGCGTTAACAGACGTTTTGCGTGTATGGAAGGAGCTAGAAATTGAGAAAAAACAGTATTAAAAATACCCGGATCAACGGGGAAGTGCTGCGCGAGTTGTCGAATATCATCCGCGGGGAGATCAAGGACCCGCGGATCAATCCGATGACAAGCGTGGTCACCGTGGAGGTTGCACCGGATCTGAAAACGTGCAAGGCTTATATCAGCGTGCTCGGGGATGAGGAATCCCAGAAGGCAACGCTCGCAGGTCTTAGAAGTGCGGAGGGTTACATCCGCAGGCAGCTTGCCCACAGCATCAACCTTAGGAATACGCCGGAGATCACATTTGTGCTGGATCAGTCCATCGAGTACGGTGTGCGCATGTCCAAGATGATTGACGATGTGACAAAGGATATTCCTGATCGGGCGGATGAGACGGAAGAGGAAACAGAAGAATGACGAATTTTGATGATTTTCTGGCAGAGGTTCATACGGTTGCCATCGGCGGACACATCCGTCCCGATGGTGACTGTGTGGGCTCCTGCCTTGCTACTTATAATTACATTAAAACATGGTATCCCGACATTGATGTGACGGTTTATCTGGAGCCGATTCCCAATATTTTCAAATTTATGGCGCGCTCCAATGAGATCGTCTCCGATTTTTCCGGGGATACGGTATACGATCTGTTTATCGCGCAGGACTGCGGGGATACGGGACGTCTGGGCGGTGCGGCGCATTTCTTTGAGCAGGCGAAGCATACCGTCTGTGTGGATCACCACATCAGCAACCAGAGCTTTGCACAGGACAACTACATTTTCCCGCAGGCAAGTTCCGCGTCGGAGCTTGTCTATGAACTGCTTCCAAAGGAGCGCATCACAAAGGAGATTGCCGAGTGCATTTATACCGGAATGGTACATGATACCGGCGTCTTCCAGTATTCGTGTACGTCGAGAAAGACGATGGAGATCGCCGGAGCGCTGATGGAGTGCGGGATCAATTATCCGAAGATTGTGGATGATACCTTCTACACAAAGACATACAACCAGAACCGCATTATGGGGCTTGCACTGTTAAAGAGCAGGCTGCACCTGAACGGAAAATGTATTTCCAGCGTGATCACGGAGGAGGAGATGAAGCAGTACGATGTGCTGCCAAAGCATCTGGACGGCATTGTGAATCAGCTCCGCGTGACCAAGGATGTGGAAGTGGCAGTCTTTTTGTATGAGACGGGAGACGGCACGTTTAAGGTGAGCACCAGATCCAGGGAAGTGGCGGATGTCTCGAAGGTGGCGGTAAAGTACGGCGGTGGCGGACACATCCGGGCAGCCGGATTTTCCATGACTGGCGATGCAGATGCCATCATCGAACAGATTGTTTCGGATCTGGCAGAACAGATAAAGTGAGAAAAAAGCAGTATGATGAATGGAATTATCAATATCTATAAGGAAAAGGGATTTACCTCGTTTGACGTCGTGGCTAAGCTTCGGGGAATCTTAAAGACCAGAAAGATCGGACACACGGGAACGCTGGATCCGGATGCGGAGGGGGTGCTCCCGGTGTGTATCGGCAAGGCGACGAAGATCTGCGAACTGCTGACGGACAAGACGAAGGAATACGAGGCTGTCATGCTGCTTGGAAGAACGACGGACACGCAGGATGTGACGGGCGAGACCCTGACGCAGCAGGAGGTGCGCTGCAGTGCAAAGGAAGTGGAAAAAGCGGTTCTCTCGTTTGTAGGTGATTATATGCAGGTGCCGCCGATGTATTCTGCCTTAAAGGTTGACGGCAGGAAGCTGTGTGATCTGGCACGGGCCGGCGTGACCGTGGAACGTGCGGCGCGTCCGGTTCATATTTTTTCCATCGAGATCCTTTCGATTGAACTGCCGCGTGTCAGGATGCACGTCTGCTGTTCCAAGGGAACGTATATTCGCACGCTCTGCCAGGATGTGGGGGAGGTGCTCGGCTGCGGTGCGTGCATGGAATCGCTGCTCCGCACGAGAGTCGGAGAGTTCGCGCTTGCGGACACCATAAAGCTGTCTGAGGTGGAGGCGCACGTGATTGCACACAGGTCGGATGCGGCGGAGACAGAAGAGATGCAGCTTCCGTTCCTTCAGGCGGTGGATACCGTCTTTCTAAAATATGAGAGCGCGACGGTGGACGGACAGTTCCGCAAATATTTATATAACGGAAACCGGCTGCGCCCGGAGATGTTTTTGGAGGAACATGAGAGCATGAGAATGGCGCCGGTCCGCGTCTACGACGATGAAGGCGCATTTTTCGGCATTTATGAATATCAGGCGGAAAAGGAAGACTATAAACCATTAAAGGTGTTTAAGTAGATCATGAAATATATCAGGAACACAACGGATTTTTATATAGAAGAGAATACGGTGCTTTCTCTCGGCAAGTTTGACGGGATTCACAGGGGACATGAGCAGCTACTGCAGTATTTTGCAAAGAAAAAGGACGAAGGTCTCGCGGGAGCGATTTTTACCTTCGATATTCCACCTCGCAGAAATGTGCAGAATGTGGAGGCGAAGGTGCTGACCACGAACGAGGAAAAAAGGCACATGTTTGAGCACCTGGGGATTGATTATGTGGTGGAGTGCCCGTTTACGCAGGAGATCATGTGCATGGAGCCGGAGGATTTCATCGCTAAGATTGTGCGGCAGCTTCATGTAAAGTGCATGGTTGTGGGGGAAGACTTTCATTTCGGACATAACCGCAGGGGCGATTACCATATGCTGCGGCAGTATGCCGGAAAATACGGATACGAAGTGATCGTTGTGGAGAAAATAAAAGAAGACAGCCGGGACATCAGCAGCACGTTCGTGAGGGAAGAGATCGCAGCCGGGAATATCGAGAAGGCAAATCATCTTCTGGGATACCGTTACTTTGTGACCAGCAGAGTCCTGCACGGCAACCAGATCGGAAGAACGATCGGGATTCCGACCATCAACCAGCTGCCGCCGAAGGAGAAGCTGCTGCCGCCGAACGGTGTCTACGTGACGGAGGCATACATCGGAGACCGGTGGTACCGCGGCATCAGCAACGTGGGGTGCAAGCCTACGATTGAGGGAGAGTATCCTGTCGGGGTGGAGACACATCTGCTGGATTTCGCGGAAGATGTCTACGATAAGGTGGTGACGGTGGAGTTCTTAAGCAGAGTCCGCAGCGAGCGTAAATTTGCGTCGATTGAGGCACTCAAAGAGCAGATGCAGAACGATGTTGCCTATGGCCGTGCCTATTTTGAAAAACACACCTTGTAATAATTATTACATAAATGTTACAAAAATATGTTGACATCGTAAAAAATCGTTGCTATACTGGACGTTAGATTTAAAAATGAGCACAAACTAGAATTGCGCAGGAGACGGCGCAAGAATGGAGAGTCATATGAAAGCACGATTAGCGAGAATCGCAGGTTTGGTCCTGGCGGGAACTCTGGTGGTTTCCACAGCGGCAATAGATCAGAAGTCAAAGAATACAGATGCGGATATCAGTGCAACCGTGGCGTCCGGTGTTACCAGCGCACTGTCCGGAAGCCTCAGTGATGCGACGATGGGTGTGGCCGGTGTTTCCGGAATGGACGTTGCAAGAACAGCACAGGGACAGGAAGCGGTTGAAGAGGGCACCGAATCAGCAGAGGCGGGTGTGGATGCATCGACGTCTTCTGCCGCTGCCGGAGTATCGGCAGAGCTTGCAGACGCAGCAACTGTGGCCTCACAGGCGCAGGACGAACTTACAGAGACGGAGAGCACAGAGGAGCAGACAGAGGGTACAGAGCAGGATGCCGCACAGCAGGCGGCGAGCGCTTACGGATACACCAATCTCGGTGTGGCGAATGTTGAGGGCAATCTTAATGTCCGTGCAGCGGCAGGCACTGATGCAGATGTCGTGGGCAAGATGCCGAACAACGCAGGATGTGAGATCCTCGGCGTGGAAGGCGAATGGACACAGATTAAGTCCGGTTCCGTGGAAGGTTATGTAAAGTCGGAGTATCTTCTGACCGGAGATGCGGCGCTTGCCAGAGCGGATGAGGTAAAGCAGACGCTTGCCACCGTGACGACGACAACCCTTTACGTCAGAGAGCAGCCGAACACCGACTGCGCGATTGTCACAATGATGCCGCAGGGCGAGGAACTCGAGGTGCTCGAGGTGCTTGACGGATGGGTGAAGATCAACGTCGACAGTGATGAGGGATATGTCTCTTCCGATTATGTAGAGATCTCGACAGAGCTTTTAAAGGCGATGACCATGACTGAGATCCGGTATGGACAGGGTGTTTCGGATGTGCGTGTATCGCTGGTGCAGTATGCGACACAGTTTGTCGGCAATCCGTATGTATGGGGCGGCACAAGTCTGACCAGAGGTGCGGACTGCTCCGGTTTTGTCATGAGCGTATTTGCCAACTACGGCATTTCCCTTCCGCATTCTTCCGGCGCGCAGTCGAATTGTGGAACGAAGATTTCGGCCTCTGAGGCACAGCCGGGAGATCTGTTCTTCTACGGAAACGGAAGCCGCATCAACCACGTGGCAATCTACATCGGCAACGGACAGGTGGTACATGCAAGTTCACCGAAGTCCGGCATCAAGATTTCCGGTGCCTATTACCGTACGCCGGTCAAAGTTGTGCGTGTGATCAATAATTAAAAAGTTGTTTACAAGCGTATGCAGCTATGCTATAATGCGAGAGTATGAGTTCAGCCCATATTCGGTAAATGGACACTCCAACCTTTTACTGAGTATCATACACAGTCGGGCGATGGGCCAAAAGGGCCCGGTATGGCAGAAGCCATCCAAACAGAATATTATAAGGAGGATCAGAACATGATCGCAAAGGACAAGAAGCAGAACATTATCGCAGAGTATGGAAGAACACCGAATGACACAGGTTCACCGGAGGTACAGGTTGCTCTTTTGACAGCACGTATCGAGGAGCTTACCGCTCACTTAAAGGAGAACCCGAACGATCATCACTCCAGAAGAGGTCTTTTAAAGATGGTTGGTCAGAGACGTGGTTTACTTGCTTACTTAAAGAAAGTAGATATCGAGAGATATCGTGCTTTAATCGAGCGTTTAGGTCTCAGAAAATAAGATGTCCAAAGCGGGCAGACATGCCCGCTTATCAATAGAGCGGAGAGCTTCCCCGCTCTATTTTTACTGTATGGAGGCACTTCCGTGCAGCATGGCAATCTGACAGAAGCGTATCCCCGAGACCACTGAAATATAGATACGTGCAGTGTATGTATTTCAGTAGTTTCGGTGCTTCTGCAGAGTGGTTTTGCGGGATCCTTCCGGCAGAACCGAAGAAGAGAATGAAAGAGAATCAGAAAAGGAGAATTCGCATGTACAAAAGTTTTTCGATGGAACTTGCAGGCAGAACACTTACCGTTGATATCGGAAGAGTCTGCGCACAGGCAAATGGAGCAGCTTTATTAAAATATGGAGAGACGACCGTGCTTTCTACCGTGACGGCATCGGACAAGCCGCGTGACGGCATTGATTTCTTCCCGCTTTCCGTAGAATACGAGGAGAAGATGTATTCGGTTGGCAAGATCCCGGGAGGATTCAACAAGAGAGAGGGTAAGGCATCCGAGAATGCAATCTTAACCTCCCGCGTGATCGACCGCCCGATGCGTCCGTTATTCCCGAAGGATTACCGCAACGACGTGACGATCAACAACATGGTAATGTCCGTAGATCCGGCATGCCGTCCGGAGATCGTTGCCATGATCGGTTCCGCACTGGTTACCACAATTTCCGATATCCCGTTTGCAGGTCCGTGTGCAACGACGCAGATGGGTATGGTGGACGGAGAGTTCATCGTGAATCCTTCCCAGAAGGAGTGGGACAAGGGTGATCTGCAGCTGACCGTGGCATCCACAGCAGAGAAGGTGATCATGATCGAGGCAGGCGCCAATGAGATCCCGGAGGACAAGATGATCGAGGCGATCTACAAGTGCCATGATGTAAACCAGACGATCATCGCGTTTGTCAATAAGATCGTGGAAGAGGTTGGCAAGCCGAAGCATGAGTATACAAGCTGCGCAATTCCGGATGAGATGTTTGCGGCAATCAAGGAACTGGTTCCTCCGGCACAGATGGAGGAGGCTGTATTCACAGACGAGAAGCAGCAGCGTGAGGAGAATATCCGCGAGATTACGGACAAGCTGGCAGAGGCTTTCGCAGACAATGAGGAGTGGCTTGCCGTTCTGGGCGAGGCAGTTTACCAGTATCAGAAGAAGACTGTCCGCAAGATGATCTTAAAGGATCATAAGCGTCCGGATGGACGTGCCATCAACCAGATCCGTCCGCTGGCAGCAGAGGTGGATCTGATCCCGAGAGTACACGGCTCTGCGATGTTTACACGTGGACAGACACAGATCTGCGATGTGGTGACACTTGCACCGCTCTCCGAGGTTCAGAAGATCGACGGACTGGATGAGAATATTACGACGAAGAGATACATCCATCAGTATAATTTCCCGGCATATTCGGTAGGCGAGACCAAGGTATCCCGCGGACCGGGACGCCGTGAGATCGGTCACGGTGCGCTCGCTGAGAAGGCACTTATGGCAGTGCTTCCTTCCGAGGAGGAATTCCCGTATGCCATCCGTGCAGTGTCCGAGACATTCGAGTCGAACGGATCTACTTCCATGGCGTCGACCTGTGCGTCCTGCATGTCCTTAATGGCTGCCGGAGTACCGCTCAAGGCTATGGTGGCAGGTATTTCCTGCGGTCTTGTGACCGGAGATACCGATGACGATTACATTGTTCTGACAGATATCCAGGGTCTCGAGGACTTCTTCGGAGATATGGACTTCAAGGTAACCGGTACGCACAAGGGTATCACCGCCATCCAGATGGATATCAAGATTCATGGTCTGACCAGACCGATCGTAGAGGAAGCCATCGCAAGAACAAGAGAGGCGAGAATCTACATTATGGATGAGGTAATGTCCAAGGCAATCGCAGAGCCGCGCAAGCAGGTGAGCGAGTATGCACCGAAGATTGTCCAGATCCAGATTGATCCGGAGAAGATCGGCGATGTGGTTGGACAGAGGGGCAAGACGATCAATGAGATCATTGCCCGCACCGGCGTGAAGATCGACATCACAGATGACGGTTCCGTATCCGTATGCGGTACGGAAGCGGAGATGATGGATAAGGCCATCGAGATGATCCGGATTATCACGACCGATTTCAAGGAGGGACAGATCCTTACCGGAACGGTAGTGAGCATCAAGGAGTTCGGCGCATTCTTAGAGTTTGCACCGGGCAAAGAAGGCATGGTTCACATCAGCAAGATCGCAAAGGAGCGCATCAACCATGTGGAGGATGTACTGACCCTTGGCGATAAGGTGAAGGTGGTATGCCTTGGCAAGGATAAGATGGGAAGAATCAGCTTCTCCATCAAAGATGTTCCGGCGGAAGCATAAAGCAGTCATGCACCGGTAATTGCATAACAGAAATGAAGTGCCTTTTCTATGGCTTTGCATAAGCTATAAGAAAAGGCATTTTTTTATGAATCGGGTCAGAAAAATCATCCATACGGATTATGCATATAAAACAGGTTTGAGCGGGAAAAATGTAACCGTGGCGATTATGGATACCGGAATTGTTCCGCATGTGGATTTCGGGAACAGGATCCGCTATTTTGGGGATTTCTGTGAAGGAAAGACGGGACTGTACGACGACAACGGCCACGGCACACATGTGTCCGGAATCGTGGCGGGCAGCGGCGAGGCATCGAGAAAAGAATACGGGATGCCGGTTTGCCACGGCATTGCACCGCAGGCGGATATCGTGATGTTAAAGGTGCTAGACGCCAAGGGGAACGGAAATACCAGAGATGTTCTGGCGGGAATGGAGTGGATTGCAAAGAACCAGCAGGAATATCAGATCCGCCTGTTGAATATTTCCGTTGGAATGCTTCCAAGCGCGGGAGAGCGGGAACAGCAGGAACTTCTTAGCGCGGTGGACGATCTCTGGGACAGGGGGATCATGGTTGTCGCGGCAGCCGGAAATAACGGCCCTAAGGATAATTCGGTGACCATTCCCGGAATCTCAAGAAAGATTGTAACGATCGGAAGCAGTGACGACGGAAAGAGCGAGCCGGGGAAACGGGGGCTTAAGACGGGGTACAGCAGCAACGGTCCGACGGCATGCTGTATTGTAAAGCCGGAAATCCTGGCTCCGGGCACGGCAATTAAAAGCTGCGGCAGGGAAAAAAACGGATACCAGGTAAAGAGCGGGACTTCCATGGCGGCGCCGGTTGTCACGGGTGCACTGGCGCTTGCATTTCAGAAGTATCCGTATCTGTCGCCGGCGGAGATGAAGCTGCGCCTGTACGAGAGAGCGTATCCGCGGGGAGAGCAGCTTGGCAGAAAATGCTGGGGAATGATTCATGTCGACCATCTGGTGAGAGGCTGAAGAGGAGCGGGAGGCTGAAGAAAATAGAATGCTGCAAGACGGAAAGGAAGGGAAGGGAAGGGGAGGTGACGTGACCGGCGGTTGACATTTTATATGAAAAAACGTAAGATAAAGGATACGGTTTTGAAAGGGAGGAGACTTATGAAGAAGATTGCACACCTTCTGATGGGAAGACTGACCATTGTCGGGGTTTCAATATTGCTGCAGATCTGCTGGCTGTTTCTGGTGCTGTGGAAATTCAGCTATCAGTTCACCTATGCGAACCTGATAATCCGCGCTGCGGCGATTGTTCTGGTGCTTGTGATTGCGAACAAGTGGGAGAATCCGGCGAATAAACTTTCCTGGACGTTTCTGATTCTGTTGTCGCCGATCCTTGGAATCATGCTGTATTTCCTGTTTGGACGCTCCGGTCTGACGAAGCACACCAGAGAACAGATGGATGCCGTGAACCGGGAAGTGGATGCCTGCATGCCGGTAGACGAGGAGGCGGTCAGGCTGCTGCAGGAGGCGGATACATCGGTCTTACGACAGTCAAAATATATTGCGGACTGGGGACATTTTCCGGTCTACCGGAATACCGCCACAAAGTATTATGAGAGCGGGGAGGCGATGTTCCCGGATATGCTTGCAGCGTTGGAGAGCGCGGAACACTTTATTTTTCTGGAGTATTTCATCATCGAGGAGGGACATATGTTCCACCAGATCGAGGATATCCTGGAGAAAAAGGTCAAAGAGGGCGTGGAGGTACGCCTGATCTACGATGATGTCGGCTGCATCGGCACACTGCCGCCGCGGTATTATAAGCAGCTTCAGAAAAAGGGCATCAAGTGCGCTGCCTTTAATCCGTTCCGGCCGCTGCTCTCGGTAATCATGAACAACCGGGATCACCGGAAGATTTTTGTGGTGGACGGCGCGGTCGGTTTTACGGGCGGGATCAATCTGGCAGATGAATATATCAATGAGGAAAAACGGTTCGGCTACTGGAAGGACACCGGCGTGCGCATCGAGGGCGAGGCGGTCTGGAGTCTGACCAGCATGTTTTTGTCCATGTGGAATTACATCGTCCATTCCACGGAAGATTACAGCCGGTTTATGCCGGCACAGCATCAGAAAGCATCCTTTGAGAATGACGGGTTCGTACAGCCGTACGGTGACAGCCCTCTGGATCATGAGAATGTGGGCGAAAATATTTACCTGAATATCATAAACAGGGCAAAGAATTACGTCTATATCTTCACACCGTATCTGATCATTGACCATGAGATGCTGACGGCGCTCTGCAACGCGGTGAAGGACGGTGTGGACGTGCGGATTGTGACGCCGGGAATTCCGGACAAGAAGATGATTTTCCTGCTCACGCAGTCCTACTATGCACCGCTCATACAAAGCGGGGTAAAAATTTATCAGTACACGCCGGGATTTATTCACGCAAAATGTTTTGTCTGTGACGATGAGATCGCAACGGTGGGCAGCGTGAATCTTGACTTCCGCAGCCTGTATCTGCATTTCGAGTGCGGCGTTTTCTTCTACCGCTCCACGGTTGTGGCACAGGTAAAGGAAGACTGCTTGAATACGTTTGCGTGCTCAGAGCAGATGACGGCAGAGTTCTGCAGAAACCGGCCGGTACCGGTACGGCTTCTGCAGAGTGTGCTGCGCCTGCTGGCACCGCTATTATAATAGAAAAAAGTCAGGTCAGAAGATAGAAAAGCGCCATCTTGAAATAATCGCGGTATGAGGCGGCGTGAACATCCGCAGTGTAACGGATATTCACGGAGCCGAGTTCCCTGCCGCCTGCGGAGTAGACAACCCTGCCGGCCACGTCACCCTTTCTGACAGGTGCCGTGACCGTCTCGGGGAGAATCTGCTCTTTTTTTACATCAGAGAGGTCCTCGCCTTTTACAGACAGGTAGGAGAAGGGAGAGTCGTAGGCGAGACCGACGGCGGTTTCGGTGCCCTTTGTCACGGGAAGATCGGGCAGAGCGTCCGTGTTTTCATCCGTGTACAGGCGGCATTTTCCGAATCCGTAATTTAAAAGCGTGGTGGCATCTGCAAAGCGCACTTTGTAATCGGGCGCTGCCATGACGACGGCGATCAGTTCCAGACCGTCTTTTTCTGCGGTGGCAGACACGCAGTATTTGGCGAGGCTGGTGGAACCGGTCTTTAATCCGGTGGCATACTCATACTGCCGGATGAGTTTGTTGGTGTTGGTCAGACCGAATTCCGAACTTCCCTTTGCCGTGACATGGGTGATGTTTTCCATCCAGATGGTGCAGTAGTTGTGGATTTCGGGATGGTTTACGGTGAGTTCGCGGGACATAAGGGCGACGTCGTAGGCGCTTGTCATGTGCCCTTCCGTATCGAGACCACAGCAGTTGACAAAGGTGGTGTCTTTCATGCCGAGCCCTCTGGCACGCTCGTTCATCTGACGGACGAATTCGGATTCGGAACCGCAGAGATATTCCGCCATGGCGACGCAGGCATCGTTGGCGCTCGCAACGCTGATACATTTGATCATGGTCTCTACGGTCTGGGTCTCCCCAGGCTCTAAGAACACCTGTGAGCCGCCCATGCTTGCAGCGTATTCCGACACGGTCACCGTGTCGGTCAGGGAGATCTGTCCGCGCTCTATGGCATCGAAAATGAGAATCAGGGTCATGATTTTTGTGATACTTGCGGGATGCCGGATTTCATGTGCGTTTTTTTCGTAGACCACAGTTCCGGTGGACGCCTCCATCAGAAGAACGCTCGGCGCCGAGACGGAAAGGTCGGCTTCGCTGTTTTCCGCCGCAAGAACGGGAGAAGAGAGAGTGAGGGTGCAGCATAACAGAAAAGAAAGAAACTGCTTCAAGGTATTCTCCAGGATTCCTTTTGTTACTATTGTAGAGGAAGAACCTGTACATTATGCAGCGTGCACAAAAAGAAATTGGCATCCCGTGGGAAACTCTCATTTGAAACACTAATTATAGTAGAAAAGATTGTGCGAAAATACTAAATATAGGAAAAAACCTTGAATTTTTCGGGGAAACAATGTAAAATTGATACGTTGAAGATGTGGCAGAGAGGTTCTGCCGCCGGAGAGGATAAGAGAATCAGATGGAAATGACCGTAAAACTGCAGGTATTTGAGGGACCTTTAGATCTGCTTTTGCACTTGCTCGAGAAGAATAAAGTAAATATCTATGATATTCCGATTGTTGAGATCACGAATCAGTATATGGAATACATCGCAGAGATGAAGCGTCAGGACTTGAATGTGGTAAGCGAATTCCTTGTCATGGCGGCGACACTCATTGACATCAAATCCCGCATGCTTCTTCCGGCTCCAGAGACGGAGGACGAGGAAGAAGAGGATCCGCGTGCGGAACTGGTACAGCAGCTTTTGGAGTACAAGATGTACAAATGTATGGCATACGAGCTGCGTGACCGCCAGATGGATGCGGAGCGTGTCCTTTTTAAGGAGCCGACCATTCCGCCGGAGGTGGCAGAGTATGAGGAGCCGATCAACATGGAGGAGCTCGTCTCGGATGTAACGCTTGCCAGATTGAATGAGATTTTTAAGTCCATCATGAAAAAGCAGGTGGACAAGATTGATCCGATCCGTTCCAAGTTCGGCAAGATTGAGAAAGAAGAGGTATCGCTTTCGGACAAGATGGCATATCTGGAGAATTACTGCCTGACGCACAGCCGGTTCAGTTTCCGCAGTCTCCTTGAGGCACAGGCGGGCAAGATGGAGATCATTGTCACGTTTCTCGCCATTCTGGAACTGATGAAGACAGGCAAGATATTTATATCACAGGAACACACCTTTGATGATATTCTGATTCAGTCAAAGATTGTGGCATAGAGTTGGAGTTTTCGGGATGAATGAAAAGAATTACGAGGCGATCATCGAGGCGATCCTCTTTACGATGGGAGAATCGGTAGAGCTGGACAAGATCGCCGCAGCCATAGAACTGGATAAAAAAGAGACAAAAGCGATCATTGAGAAGATGATGAAGCACTACGAGAATCCGTCCATCGGTGTGAAGATCATTGAGCTGGACGATGCGTATCAGATGTGCACCAAAAGCGAGATGTACGAATATCTGATCAAGATTGCGAGACAGCCAAAGCGCCATGCCCTGACGGATGTTCTTCTGGAGACGCTGTCCATCATCGCCTATAAGCAGCCGATCACCAAGGTGGAGATCGAGAAGATCCGCGGTGTTTCCTGCGATCACGCGGTGAACAAGCTGGTGGAATACAATCTGGTATGCGAGCTTGGCAGACTGGATGCACCGGGGCGCCCGCTGCTCTTCGGAACGACAGAAGAGTTCCTGCGAAGCTTTGGGGTACAGTCAATCGACGAACTCCCGGTATTAAATCCGGTGCAGGTGGAGGAATTTAAGCAGGAGGCGGAAGCCGAGATGCATATGAAGCTTGATATATAGAACATAAAAGAAATCCTGGTGCGAATCTGTGAGAGACGGATAATAAGGAATTGCCGCAACAAGCATAGACCGCTTTGGGTGATAAGTAATATTACAAGAAATACACTTGGGGATTTCATGTGGAAATGCGGATGGAAATTCGTTGGAAAAAAATGCGAGCATTTCTTCCGGCTGAATGTTTGCATCGGATTCCGTGTCTCTTCCACGTTTG
>ERZ1035032.983-NODE-983-length-19450-cov-23.604950_pt1 | contig 19450 bp, 16 predicted proteins | sample MGYA00520693_ERZ1035032 | MGnify/ENA primary metagenome ERZ1035032 (study PRJEB33766, sample SAMN09781740) | gut metagenome | biome: gut microbiome | host: Homo sapiens | place: Madagascar | study: EMG produced TPA metagenomics assembly of the PRJNA485056 data... | reverse complement strand
TAAACATAGTTATTTGGAAATATTTTTTATCAGATTCAGACACAAAACACTAAAAGTTTACGCACCCCCAAGGTTGTAAAATGAGTTTCCCGGCTAAGGGTGGTTCACAACCTTGCGGCTGGCAAATCGCATCAAGCCGGGATTCGTTTTGTGACTTTGGGAGAAAATTAGAAAGTCTTTGTATGCCTGTTCACAATACAGTGTTGTGCTGCCATGGACGGCAGCACAAGTCCTAATGTGCCCGGACGGCACATTTAGGACGCACACGTCACTCCGCCTCAACCTGAATCAGGCATACTTAGACTTTCTTATTTTCGGACAACGGAACAAAACAGTCCCGGCTTGATGCAATTTGCCAATCGAAAACCCACGGAACCACCCCACACGAGGAAACTCATGTCACCCGCAAACCAGTATTTGGAGGATGCTTATTTTTACAATGAAGAAATGGAGAAATGAATCATGGTTACATCTATCGCACGCCAGAGTGTTATCATAAAATGCAACATGCAGAAATCTGTCCTGACCGGCAACTACGAGTTTTACTATGCGGCAGGTCTTGTCGCAAAGTTATCCGGAATCGGGTTCTCAGAGGATATCAGACCGGTTGAACTGGCAAATTTGTTACATGAAGAAATGAAAAAAACAGAACCAAAGGACGAACAGGAGAAGTATCTGTTTTCCATGTTGAAGGATTACAAACCGACAGAAGAGTACGATGAACAGATGAAAGAACTGCTGCTGTGGGGAAAAGGGGAGCAGTATCTGTGGACGGTGACAGTGCCGGAACAGGGATAGGAAAATGGGCGTAAATAAGGAAAAATTTTGTGAATAAATATAGAAAAGATCTGACATACTATTCCAATAAAATTGTAGAAAAGAGAAGGAAAAATGATTTAGAGAAGAAAATGTGAGGGAGGGAAAATCATGGAGAAGCAGAAAAACTTATCTAAAGTATCAGCCGGTGCAGATAAAAAGGTAAGGGATCAGGCATACAATGAGTATGTGGAATCAGTAACACCCAAACATAATCTTGCTGCGAATATGGCAAAAGCATTTGTGATGGGGGGGATTATCTGCTGCATCGGACAACTGATCTTAAATACCTGTAAAAATTTAGGACTTGATAAAGAAATGTCAGGGAGCTGGTGCAGCATCCTGTTGATCTTATTATCTGTGATCTTAACCGGACTGAATCTGTATCCGTCACTTGCGAACTGGGGAGGAGCAGGAGCACTTGTGCCGATCACAGGGTTTGCAAATGGTGTTGCAGCACCGGCGATTGAATTTCAGAAAGAGGGACAGGTTTTTGGAATCGGCTGTAAGATATTTACAATCGCAGGACCTGTTATTTTGTATGGTATTTTTTCAAGCTGGGTTCTGGGACTTATTTACTGGCTGCTCTGTAGTTTGGCATTGCTATGAAATATCAGGTATGTTACAATGAACCCGGATAACAGCCTTTAATGGGATACTAAAATATAGGAACAGGGTATCTTTGAAAGAAGGTGCATTGTTCCTTTTTACAATAGGATAAGGAGTAAGAAAAATGTTTCACAGTCAGTCAACGCAGGTAGAATTGCTTTTCTGCGGTTGTCTTTTTTTGCCTGATCACAGCATTATGTATGTATTTAAGTAATAATTTTGATAAGAAAAAGAGAAAGTGGCTGCTTTTGATGCAAGTGTCTACTGCGGTACTTCTTTTTAGCGATGCTTTTCTGTATTGTTATTTTGATGCAGACAATTTTTATTACAGGAATACAGGATTTGTGATTTCTCTTCTGTTTCCGGTAGTGTCAATGCTTATCGATCGGTCATTATTGGTACAGTTCCGAAAAAATATCCGGAAAAAGATTTTTGTGTCTATGCTTTCCTATATCTACAACGTTAAATCAGTGCGTTAAAGAATTGTCATCAGATCCGGATATGGATGTAGCAATCCAGAACCTGCTTGGTGTTATTAATGCATATTTTCGAGCAGACAAAACCTATATTTTTGAAATATCGGCAGATGGAAAAACTTTAAAAAATACATATGAATATGTCAGTGATGGGGTTTCTGCACAGATTGAAAATTTACAGGAAGTGCCAATTGATGTTATATCTGTATGGATAGATCATTTTCAAAAGGATGAAGTATATTTTATGTCGACGGTAGAGCAGGAAAAGGGTTCTGAATCCTACGAGATGCTGCAGGAACAGGATGTAATATCATCTGCAGAATGAATGAAGGGGCAGATGGAGCCTTTACGAAAGAAAAGAGGAAAGTTATGAAAAGATGGAGCGTTGCAGTACTGATGATCACATTGTCCATGCCGTTTTTTGCAGGATGTGGAACGTCGCAGAATAGTGAGACTGCAAAGGTAAAGTTAGATCCGGACAATCCGGTATCACTTACGGTCTGGCATTATTACAACGGAGCACAGCAGGCTACTTTTGATACGCTTGTGGAAGAATTTAATGCAACGGTAGGAAAAGAAAAAGGAATTTATGTGGAAGAATACAGCCAGGGTTCTGTTTATGATTTAGAACAGGCGGTTCAGAGTGCGATCAAAGGAGAAGTGGGTGCAGACGATCTGCCGGATATTTTTTCGTCCTATGCTGATACGGCGTATTATGCACAGCAGGAGGGTAAATTAGTTGATCTGACACAGTATTTCAGTGAAGATGAATTATCTTCTTATGTGGACTCTTATATTGAAGAAGGATATTTTCAGGACGATGGTGCACTGTATCTTTTGCCGGTTGCAAAATCAACAGAAATCATGATGATCAATAAAACGGACTGGGAGCCGTTTGCAGCAGAGACAGGATCTTCATTGGATGAATTAAAGACGATTGAAGGAGTCGTTGATGTAGCTGAGCGCTATTATGAATGGACAGATGCAAAGACACCGGATATTCCGGATGATGGAAAGGCATTTTACGGCAGGGATTCCATGTCTAATTATTTCATTATCGGAATGAAACAGATGGGAAAAGAAATCTTTGAAGTAAAAAATGGAGAGGTAACATTAAATACAGATAAAGAATCTATGCGTCGTCTGTGGGATGATTATTATGTGCCATATGTGAAGGGATATTTTGAATCTTACGGAAAATTTCGTTCAGATGACGTGAAAACAGGAGATATTCTTGCATATACCGGAGCTACATCTTCGGCAGTATATTTCCCGGATAATGTAGAAAATGGAGAGGAGAGTTATCCGATCGATTACATTATTCAGGATGCGCCGATCATGCAGGATGGAGAAAATTATATGGTGCAGCAGGGGGCAGGAATGGCTGTTACAAAGTCAGATGATGCACATGAATATGCATCCTGTGTATTTTTAAAATGGATTACAGAGAAAGAGCAGAATCTCCGTTTTGGCTGTGCTTCGGCATATCTTCCGGTTTTAAAAGAGGCAAATAAAGTTGAAACATTAGATAAGGTTATCAAAGATAATAATATAGAGATCAATGAAAAGTCTTATGATTGTCTGAAATACATCTTAGAGAATTTTGATCAGAAGAAATTTTATACACCGAAAAGTTTCAGAAAGGGGTATGATGCGAGAAAAATCTTAGACTATAATTTGTCTGATAAGGCAGTTGAGGATAAAACTGCGATCGATGCAGCTATTGCAGAGGGAACCTCAAGGGATGAAGTATTAGAATCATATCTTTCAGATGAGGCATTTGAAAACTGGTATAATGATTTTTGCAGTTCTCTTTCTGCTGCAGCAAAATAGTGTGGAAATAAACTGAGCAAATGAGACGGACAGGTAAGGATTGCATGGGGAAAAAGAAAAAGACTTTATTAAAAATATTTTTGATACCGATTCTGGGAATTGTTCTGATTGAGGGGATCGTGCCGTTTCTTACATTGGTTTTCAGCGGGATAAAGTCGAATCTGGAGGAGAATAATATACGTGTTGTAAACCATATTGTAGAGAACAGACAGGTGGTTCTTGAAAATGATATGGTGGAGAAGTGGCGCTCTGTTTATAAGAAAAGTGATGAATTAAACAGTGATCTGTCACAGGTACTTGATGATAATCATGCGGATGTCGGGCAGTTTCTGAAATCAAAAGAGATTCAGGAACAGTATTTAGAAACAGTATTTCCTGACATGGTAGATGAACTTCAATATAATATGACTTCCGGTATTTTCCTGATTCTTGCAAATGACAGTCCCATGAATGAGGAAGCAGAATACAGAGGCTTTTTTGTGAGGGATTCTGATCCGCAGGCAAAAACGGAGTCCAATGCAGACCTTTTATTGGAGCGTGGAAATAAAAGGTTGTCCCATAATCTGTCCATTTCTTTAGACAGTGCATGGAGTACAGATTTTCATTTTACAGGAAATGGAAACCGTGATGCGGATAATTTTTTTTACAGGCCTTATATGCAGGCAGTCCGGAATACCAAAGTGAATATGAGGGATTTAGGATACTGGGCAAAGACATTTATTTTGGAAGATCATTATATGGACAGCCATCAGATGATCACTTATTCAGTACCGCTGTTATATGAAGGAACGGTTTATGGGGTGGTAGGAGTAGAGATCAGTCTTAACTATCTTTCGAATTATTTCTCTGTCAGGGATCTGGATGGTGATTTAAATGCCGGATATGCGCTTATGATCCAGAATGCAGAAGGAAAATATGAGAGTGTTGTTGGAAAAGGCGCTTTGTATGATATTGTATACAGAGAGAATCATGCATTGGAATTTAAGGCAGATGCAGGAGATGAATTGTGCAAAATCACCGGGGCACAGATGGGAAAACAGGATATTTATGTGGTAACAAAGCCGTTATCACTTTACAGTAATAATGTGCCGTATGATGATACTGACTGGGTATTGTGTGGATTTGTCACAGAAGATTCTATTTATGGGATCGGAAGAAAAGTCTATATTAAAATGATCACGGCAATCATAAGCGGTGCACTGTTTGCAGCAGTTTTAGTATACTGTCTGATCCGTTATGTCACAAAGCCGGTATACCGTCTGATGGAAAGTGTACGTGGCGGAGTTACCGGGATTCGTGATTTTAAAAATTCAAATATTCTTGAAATTGACGAATTACATGGAGTGATCGAAAATCTGACCGATGAACAGATGCAGACGGAAACACAGCTTCTGGAAGAAAAAGAAAGATACCGGATCGCAGTTGAGAGTTCACAGGATATATTTTTTACGTATCGTAAGAAAGAAAAAATATTAGAAGTTGTAAACAGCGGTAATTTTGATGGTATCTGGGATTGTGTGAAACATCCGGAGTGGGTAGATAACGGATATATTTATCCGGAGGACAGGGAACGTGTTGTGTATCATGTTCTCAATGCAAAAAATGAGCTCAATATTGATTTTCGGATGCGTTACAGGGCGAGAGACGATTATACCTGGGTAAATCTGTCCGGAAGTGTTATGCTGGACGAAGCAGGGGAGTCAGAGCGTGTAGTTGGCTGTATTCACAACATACAAAAGAGAAAACTTCTTGAAGAAGAACAGAGAAAGAAACAGCTTTTAGATCCGGTCACATTATTTTACCGTCTGGAATATGGTCTGGAAGCAATGAGAACAGCGCGTGAAAAATGCCCGGAAGGTGTTACTGCTATTATTGATATCCGTCATTTCATGAAAGTGAATGAGCAGTATGGACTGATTTTTGGAGATATTTTATTAGAACAGCTTGCCGGAGAGCTCGTAACAGAATGTGGTAAGCAGAATTTCAAAAATGTCATCTATATAAGAGCAGGTGCAGATCAGATGCTGCTATGGCTCCCTGATGTGCAGACATCACAGGTAAAAGCAATGATTGAAAAGGTCCGGCAGGATTTTACGGCACTGACAGATGAGAAATTGCTTACATTGAATTTAAAATGCGGTATTACGCGTGTAATGGCAGATGATCGGGAAGAAAACAGTAAACAGCAGGCAGGAAAGGCATTAGCAGCTGCAAAGCATAGTCGTTATGACATTATGATTTATCAGGAACTTTCGGAGAATGAAAAAAGTATGCAGGCAGATGCCACATTCCGGGAGATCGCTTCCGTTGGCAGGTTAAAACAGATGAACCTTTCCTCTATAGCGATCAATCTGTGTGACAGAGAAGGAGAACTTGCAGTCATACTTGATATTCTTTCATTGAAGTTAAAAGAAAAATATAATCTTGCAAATCTTGTCATTGCAAGTTTTAACAGGGAATATCTGGTAAACAGCCTGTTATATAACTGGAAAGATACAGAAAACTTTCAGAACTGGGATGGAGTCAGTCGTTGTTCCGGTTCAGAATACCAGCAGTTTATTGAAAATAAGAAAGTGCAGGAGATTCTGCCGGTTACGGAAGAAGTTTTAAGGGATCCGACACTGGGAAAATTTGCAGACCGGACGGATGGAGTACTCTATCATATGGCTGACAATGGTTCTTATGCAGGAAGTATCCTGTTTATGGGTATTGATCAAAAAATACTGGATCATGAGGAAGACCGGAAGAATTTAAATGAAATAGGATCTATTATCCAAAATAAGATCAATCTGCAGCGTCATGATCTTGCAGCAAAAGCAAAATCAGATTTCCTGGCACGAATGTCTCATGAGATCCGCACACCGATGAACGGAATTATCGGTATGGCAGAGATCGCTCTGAGAGATGGACAGGAAGAAAAACGACGTATTGACTGTCTGAACAAAATTAAAAATTCTTCTAATTATCTGCTTGGATTATTGAATGATATTTTAGATATGTCAAAGATCGAAAGCGGAAAAATGAAGCTTGTGTCAGAACAGGCAGATTTAGCTAAAATGATACGGGGACTTGAGCCTTTGCTTGAATCGAAGATTGCAGAGAAAAACATCCGGTTTTCACAGAATATTGAGCTAAAGAATGACTGGTTCATCTGTGATGAACTCCGGATCAACCAGGTACTTGTGAATCTGCTTGGAAATGCTGTCAAATATTCCAATATGGGTGGTCATGTGAAACTGACTGTTCGTGAAATGCAAAAGACAGCAGAATTATCGGAGATTTATTTTGAGGTCAGCGATGATGGAATCGGCATTGCGGAAGATAAGCAGCATCTGATCTTCCAGAGCTTTGAGCAGGCAGATACATCTGAAAATGCGAGAATACAGGGAACCGGTTTAGGACTTGCGATCAGCAGCCGCCTTATTCATATGATGGATTCACAGATACAGTTACAAAGTGCACCGGGAAAAGGCAGTACATTTTATTTTACACTGCAGTTAAAACCAGTGGAGAAGAGCCGGCTGCAAGAGAAAACACCTGATCTATCCAGGGATTTCACCGGAAAAAGGGTTCTTGTAGTGGAGGATAACGCACTGAATATGGAAATCGCGCGTACTCTTTTAGAAACATTTGGCATTGAGGTGGAGGAAGCATATAATGGTAAAGAGGCAGTGGAAGGTGTGCGCACTACACCGCCAGGATATTATGATCTGATTCTGATGGATATTATGATGCCTGAAATGGATGGACTAGAGGCAACACGCACGATCAGGCAGATTGACAGGGAAGACTTAAAAACACTTCCGATCATTGCAATGAGTGCAAATGCATTTGACGAGGACGTAAAACGTTCAATCGCAAGTGGTATGAATGGTCACCTGTCGAAGCCGGTCAATGTCAGTCTGCTAAAGGAAACACTTGCATCCGTATTGGGCTGAGATTTATTGGTTAAAATAATTAAGAGATACAGGAAATTGAAAAAGGAGAGGCAGAATGCAGGCAGGAAAAGGTATTTCAATACCGTCAATTTTAAAAGTAGGAAAAGGTGCTTTAGCAAGGATTGGAAGTTATTTAAAGAAAGAAGGAATCGAACAGGTCGTCATCTTTTTTGGAAATGGTCTGATCGATCTGTTTGGTACAGACGTGATGGCTTCCCTGAAACAGGAGGAGATCAGGGTTTTAGAATATAGTGAGTTAGATACGGTAGATATTGATGATATCATAACGCTGGCATTTGCCATGCCAAACAAGACACAGGCAGTCATTTCCATCGGCGGAGGAAAGGTCATCGATGCCGGAAAGTATGCAGCTTTTTTACGGAATATTCCATTTATCAGTGTACCGACTTCAAGTTCAAGTGATGGATTTTCCAGTGCAAGCGCATCACTTCTTGTCCATGGAAAGCGGACTTCCGTTCCGGCAAGGCTTGCTTATGGCATTATCGTGGATACACAGATCATACGGACTGCACCGGAGAAGTTTATTTATTCCGGGATCGGTGATATGCTCTCAAAGATCACAGCTATTTATGACTGGATCTATGAGGAAAAGTGTGGTTACAGTGAGGTAAATGATTTTGCGGTGATGATCGCAAAAAAGGCGGTCAACAGTTTTGTGCGGACGCCGTATGAGAGCATTAAAGATGAACTGTTCTTAAAAGAGCTGGTCGATTCACTTGCCATGAGCGGGATCGCCAATGAGATCGCAGGAAGCAGTGCACCGACGAGCGGAAGCGAGCATCTGATCTCACATGCATTAGATAAAATATTAGAGATACCGCAGTTACATGGAATCCAGGTTGGCATTGCGACCTATATCATGAGTAAAGTGCAGGATCACCGTTATGTGCGTGTTGAGACGGTTCTTAGGGAAACCGGATTTTTTGATTACGCAGCGACACTTCAGATGAAACGTGATGATTTCATCCGGGCAATCGATATGGCACCGTCCATCAAACCGTTCCGTCACACTTATCTGCATGAGGAGAGTTACCGGGAGGCGGCAAAGAAACTGGTGCGTGAGGATGAAGTTTTAAGCAGAGTACTTGTATAAAACCGGCAATAACCGGGAAAACTTAATAAAAATACAAAAGAGAAAGTAAATGTTCATATTTGGAGCATTTACTTTTTTTGTGAAAAAAAATCGGGAGGAAAACAGGGATATATGATTAAAGAAGATGGTTTACCGGTAGGACTTGGGTTTGGACTGGCGATGAATGAGAAGGCATTAGGACAGTTTTCCATGATGACGGAAGATGAAAAAAGACAGGTTATTGATGCAGCGAGAAGTGTACAGACAAAAGAGCAGATGGACAAGATTGTAAAAGATATTGCGGATATGGAATTTTTTTAGAAAGATATGAGGATAAAATATGGGAAATAACATGGATTTGAACTATGAGATGTTCTGTTATCAGTGTGAGCAGACGGCGAATGGAAAGGGCTGCACAAAACTCGGCGTTTGTGGAAAGACACCGGAGATCGCAAATCTGCAGGATCTTTTGATCTTTCAGGTAAAGGGGATCAGCTGTTATGGAAAAGTGCTGATGGAAAACGGTGCACATATGGATAAAACGGTGGTAAGTTTTATTGAAAATGTGCTGTTTACAACACTCACAAATGTGAATTTTGATGTGGATGCACATTTGGAATTATTGCGTGAATCACAGAGAATCAAAGAGCAGGTCAGGGAAATGGCAGGAAAAAGCAGTAATCCGACCGCGCATGCAGCCTATGATCTGCCAGAGAGTAAAAGTGATATGCTGCGCGATGCACCTCTTGCAGGAATTATGTATGATAACACGTTAGATCCGGATATCCGTTCCTTGCGCCAGACGATCATTTATGGGTTAAAAGGTATCAGCGCGTACGGACATCAGGCGAGAGAACTTGGATATTACAGCGATGAGGTGGATGATTTTTATCTGTTAGGACTTGAGGCGACCACAGATGACAGTCTGACGGTGGAAGAATTGATCCGTATGACAATGCGTACCGGGGAAATGGCACTTGCGGTTATGAAAAAACTCGATGAGGCAAATACGGAAATTTATGGGAATCCGTATCCGCACAAAGTGGATGTAACGATCAAAAAAGGTCCATTTATTATCGTTTCCGGACATGATCTAAAGGATTTAGAGATGTTGTTAGAGCAGACAAAAGACAAGGGCATCAATATTTATACACATGGTGAGATGCTGCCATGTCACGGCTATGAAGGGTTGAAAAAGTATCCGCATCTGGCTGGTAATTTTGGAGGTGCATGGCAGGATCAGCAGAAGCAGTTTGACAATATTCCGGGCTGTATCCTGATGACTACAAACTGTCTGATGCGTCCAAGAGAAAGTTATAAAGACCGTATTTACAGCACAAACGTGGTCGGCTGGGAAGGTGTAAAGCATATTGGAAAAAATGAAAAAGGGGAAAAAGATTTCAGTGAGATCATAAAGCAGGCGTTAGAGCTTGGAGGATTTAAAGAAGACCAGGAAAAACAGGAGATATTGGTCGGTTTTGGGCATGCTGCAACATTAAGTCAGGCAGATAAAATTGTGGAAGCGGTAAAGAGTGGACAGATCCGGCACTTTTTCCTGATCGGAGGCTGCGATGGTGCCAGACCGGGTAGAAATTATTATACGGAATTTGCCCGGATGGTGCCGAAAGACTGTGTGATCTTAACACTTGCCTGTGGAAAATACAGGTTTAACAAGCTGGACTTTGGGGAGGTGGCAGGATTGCCGAGACTTTTAGATGTCGGACAATGCAATGATGTATATTCAGCAGTTAAAATTGCGACGGCACTTGCAGACGCATTTGAAACGGATGTCAATGGTCTTCCACTTTCCATGATCGTTTCGTGGTATGAACAGAAAGCGGTGGCAGATCTTTTGGCACTTTTGAGTCTTGGTGTCCACGATATCTATCTTGGACCGACATTGCCAGCATTTTTAAGCCCGAATGTACTGCAGTATCTGACAGACACATTCCATTTAAGGCAGATCAGTAATGCCAGTGATGACATTAAGACCTGTCTGAAACAAAATATCGCATAAAAACATACTATTGTTCAAAAAATCCAAGCTGCTCTAAGGCGTAAGCAATACCATTTTCGCTTGCGCGTTTGGTTACAAATGATACCTGATCAAACAGGGAAGCCGGGGAAGCATTTCCCATGGCAACGCTGTTTGGTACATAGGAGAGCATCGGCAGATCGTTGTTACTGTCGCCGATCGCATAGGCGGCGTTAAGATCTAAATGATAATAGTCGAGCACATACTGTATGCCGGTTGCCTTACTGTAGCCGGTCGGGACAAATTCGCGGAATGTACCGCCGCGGTCGATGCAGGTAAAATAAGGATCACTGACTTTGCGAAATTCCGCTAACTGATCGGGAGTCTGATACCAGATCACAAATTTATCGCAGAAGAAGTTCGGGTTTTCTAAATTTTCCGGCATATCATAGTCGCGGCTTACGAATGCTTCATACTGGCGTATGGCATCCGGGTGTGTAAGGGGTCTGCTTTTATCGAATGCTACTTCTTTTCTGGATTCGAAAAGGATATCCACATTTGTTTTTCGCGCTGCTTCTAAAAGCTGCATGGTAATGCTGTGCGTCTGGGCAACGTGCAGTGCTTCCGTGCCGGAGCAGAAAATGTTCGTGCCGCATCCGCAGACATAACCGTCAAAGCCGATCCGTCTGAAACGCGGTTCTACATTCTGAAAGCACCGGCCAGTATTGATAAACATCAGATGACCGAAGGTGCGTGCACGTCTTATTGCATGAATTACACTTTCAGGCAGTGAACCGTCGATCTCCGAAGTTAAGGTTCCGTCAATATCAAAAAAAGCGATTTTTTTCATAGATTCATCTCCGTAAAATAATCATGATAAATAAATCTGACCGAAAGAATTGTACGTTATTTTTTTCAAATTGTCAAAACGAAATAGAAGATGGTATAATGTGCGTAAGCAATGAGCAGTGCCACATGAGAGTAAAACAAAAAATGGCTGCTCGCAGACACTTTTTTGTTTTGTTCTCATGTGATAGGGCGAATGCATATATGCAGAATGAGGAGGATTACCATGAAGTACCATACAATAAATGAACTGAGGAACTTTAATTTTAAGGAGGCATATATCGCACAGATTTGTGCTGTAAGCGGGATGTTTGAGATCGTATTTGATAATGTGACGATTCTGCCGGAGAATTCCTGTAACCGTGATATCAGGGAGATGCGTGCAAATGAGCTTGTCTTAAAGATCAGTGATCCGGTAATTGAGGCATTTGTGGAGGAAGGATATAAAGTCTACGATGCGAACGGTAACTTAAAAAAGAAAAATGAGGATGTCGTGATCCTGCCGGAAAATTATGCTGATAAATTCAAAGAGTTAGAGGGCTGTGAAGTATATTCTGTTGAACAGGAAAAAGGATGTTATATCATTTCTGTTGATACGGAGGATCATACATTTTTACTGCGCGTCAGTGGTTCCGGGGATACGGAAGAGTGGGATCGTTTTCTGAACAAATAACTGGAGATAAAGGAGTATTCCGATGAAAATATTAGTGACAGGGTTTGATCCGTTTGGCGGAGCATCGATCAATCCTGCATACGAGGCGGTAAAACTGCTCCCGGATAGGATAGAAGGAGCAGAGGTGATCAAAATGGAGATCCCGACTGTGTTTGGAAAAGATGAGGAAGTCATAAGGACTGCTGTGGAAAAACATCATCCGGATGCTGTGCTATGTGTGGGACAGGCTGGTGGAAGATCAGGGATCACAGTCGAGAAAGTTGCCATTAATCTGATGGAAGCACGCATACCGGATAATGAGGGAAAGCAGCCGTCAGATGAACCGATCAAAGAGGATGGAGAGAATGCATACTTTGCTTCTATCCCGGTAAAGTGCATGGTGCAGTATATAAAAGAAGCCAAAATACCGGCGCGGGTTTCCTACACAGCGGGAACTTTCGTCTGCAATGACATCATGTATCGTGTCCTTTATATGATCGACAAAGAATATCCGCATATGAGAGGCGGGTTTGTACATGTCCCGTATCTGCCGGAGCAGACACTCGATCTTCCGGAAGGAACACCGAGTATGTCGGCTGAGATGATAGAGGAGGCATTAGAGTATGGAATCCGGGCGATCATTGAGAATGAGGAAGATGTGAAGACGACAGGTGGAGAGATTCACTGATGAGATGACGGTGGTATGTGAAATATTACAGTTGAAATTATAAATAATAGAATGATAGAGCCGGAGCAGTGCGGATATGCGCTGCTCCGGCTCTTTGTAGTTTGTGGCGTACATTTCTGACACACATATTTAACGATTCTTTCACATAACCATCACATTACAATCAGCTGTTCTTTAAATTGCGATGTTATCTTTATACCGTTAAAACGGAGCACGTGAGTATGGAAAGTGAGGAAGATAATGAGAAAACCAGGAAAAAGAATGATGAGTGTGATCGCCGGCATTGCAGCTGTTTGTGTGATGACAGGTGGGATCGGGTATCAGGCGATAGCATCCGGAGCACAGACGAACAGTACAGAGCAGAATGAGAAAGGTCAGGATACAGATCAGCAGGAGAGTTCAGACGGCTCTTTTTCGGAAGATGGTACAACACAGATCGGTACAACAAGCCAGATGCCGGAATTTACGGTAAATGCAGTGACAATGACGGTAGAAGAGATATATGCCACATCCGGAGATACCGTGAGTAAAGGAGATGCCCTTTTTAAGCTGACGGATGAAAGCATGGAATCAGCAAAGGCATATTATGAAGATGCCATTCATGACGCTGAAAATACGCTGAAAACAGCAAAGGCAGATCTTGCAAGTGGACAACTTTCCGCAGAGAGCGCGAAGCAGGATTCCGATTTAACAGCACAGACTGCAGAGGAAAATTATCAGGCACAGATAGATGCGCTAGATGCTGCAGTGGAAGAAAAAAAGGAAGCATATGATGAAGTAGTAGAACAGATATCTGAATATCAGACGAAGATTGATAACAATGACTATTATGTGGAATGTGCGATTGATGAGAAAAAGGCGGCAGTTGATGCGGCAGAGACGGCGTTGGCACAGGCACAGGATACGCTGACACAGGCGCAGGAGTCTGATAACAGCACAAGTCAGGCGGTATCAGCGGATTTGTCAAATATCAGGGAGCAGATCGGGGCAGGAGCAGATTCAGATACGCTGCTTTCCATTGTACAGCAGGCAGTGGATGATTACACGGCAAGAGAGCAGCAGTCTGATATACTTACGGCGGCACAGCAGGCGGCAGATGCGGCGCAGAGCAAACTCGAACAGGCACAGAAGGAATTTGATTCGGCAGTCGAGACTTACAATAAAAATGTAGAAGAAACCAGTACAAAAATTACAGAACTGACAGAGAGTTTAGATAAACTGAAATCTGATTATGAACAGGCCGAGCGTGATGCAAAGACACAGAAAGCCGAACTGAAAAATGAATATGATACCGCTGTAGTGGAAGGTAAATATGCGGGAAGTACGTATGAGGCAACTGTTTCGGAACTGGAAAGTGCAGTGGAATCTGCACAGAATACACTTGATACATTAAAAGAAGAACAGACTGCACTGATTGCGTTGGAAAATGGTGTTGTTACCGCAGATGAGGATGGAACGATCGCAGCAGTGCCTTATGAGGCAGGAAATACGCTGCAGCCGGGTACTGCATTTGCGTTGTATTGTGATACACAGACGATCATGATCTCAGTGGAAGTGTCACAGGAGAAGGTAGCGCAGGTTCATGTTGGTGAAGAGGTATCTGTCATGATATCAGGAAACCGGGAAGGAGCAGTAACAGGAACTGTTTCATCGATCGCATCTTCGGCAACGACTGGAGAAAGTGTTTCTAATGTCACTTACGCGGTGATTATTTCAATTGACAATCCGGATGGAAAACTTGGTTCCGGTTCTTCCGCAACCGTTATATTCCAGGGAGAACAGGAGGAAAAAACAGAATGAAAAAGAAAAAGGTGGCAGTAATTCTTTCGTTAGGCGCAGCAGCCCTTCTTATGATAGGAGGAATCAGTGTATATGTACACCAGTTTTCGGACAGCGCGGAATCAGAGACTGTCTATAAAGAGACGACAGCGGGATATGGAACTCTTACAGTTGGAATTACGGAGAGCGGAAGCGTGACGATCGGAAGTATCTCACAGGATATGGACGAGGATATAAGTATATCTTCGGATTCAGGAAGTGGACAGACAAGTGGAACGCAGGCATCAGGAACGTCAACAGGTAATTCTTCGGTGGCGTTAGAGGTAGAGGAAGTGTATATTTCAGTTGGACAGCAGGTAAAGGCAGGCGATGCACTGCTGAAATTGACAGATGACAGTATTGAAAAATATCGGAAAAAATTAAAAGAAGCTGTGACGGAGGCTTCGGCAGATTATAACTCTGCAGCACTTAGTTCAGCGAAAGAAAAGGTAAGTGCCAGCTATTCTTATAACTTAAGTGTGGCAGAGGGAAGTGTGGCGCAGGAAGAATATGAGACAACGATCAGTGAACTGCAGGATGCAGTGGATGAAGCACAGGAAGCAGTGGATGAGTCACAGGCACTTCTTAATTATTATCAGGAAATGATCGATGGTGGCATGGATTTAAGTGAATCTCTCGCAACGGAACAGGAGAATTACAATAAGTTATATAACAAATTAAAAGCAGCAAAGAGTGCATATACCACAAAATCCGTTGAGGCAGAGAAAAAATATAAAGAAGCAATGTTAAACTATGAAAATGCAGACAGCCAGTACTCTGCAGATGTGACTGGTGTGGATGTTTCTGTGGAAACAGCGGAAGATACACTGACAGAAGCAAAAGAAGCATTAGCTGAGTTTGAAGAATTTGTGGGTGATGGCACGATCTATTCAGATTATGACGGTACGATCATGTCAGTCGGCTATGAGGCAGGAGATGATCTGTCCGCAGGTACGGATATTGTAACATTTGCGGACACGGATGCAGTGACGATGACAGTATCCGTTTCGGAGGAAGATATTTCCGGTATTGCGATCGGGGATGAGGTCATGATAGAACTTAACGCTTACGAAGACCAGACTTTTTCCGGCGAAGTTGAAAGTATCGATACTTCTGTATCAAGCGGTTCTTCCACGGTTTCTTATAATGTGACGGTAAAATTAAGCGGTGATGTGGATGGTATTTATACCGATATGACCGGAAATGTGACGTTTATTGAAAAACAGGTAACAAATGTTGTTTATGTTTCAAATAAGGCGGTCATCAACGAAGGAACTGCATCTTATGTGAAAGTCAAAAACAGTGATGGAACTATTGAAAAGAAAGAAGTTACGACCGGATTTTCTGACGGTGTCAATGTGGAGATCACGGAAGGACTTTCCGAGGGAGAAACGGTTCTGATAGAAAGTCAGGTGACAAACGAATGAAACCATCTGAATTATTAAGACTGGTCTGGATCAATATTACCCAGAATAAATTTAAAACGATCATGACTTCGATCGGTATCATTGTTGGTGCGGCGACGATCGTGATGGTGATCGCCATTGGAAAAGGCGGTCAGGAGGATGTGGCAGACCAGTTTAAAAACTTAAATGCAGGTGCGATCGATATTTCCTATGACGGTGGAGATAAAAATCGTGGTGAAAATCAGGATTCCGGTGATTCATCAGGTTCCGGTATGATGATGATGCCATCCGGTGGCGGGGCACCATCCGGCAGCAGTTCTTCCATGGGAGGCTCTGGTGGTTCTTCGAGAGGATTTTCCGGCGGCGGTGATTCCTTTGGTGGTGGTCCGTCTGGTGGAAATGGCGGCGGACCTGGTGGTGACGGAGGCGGCATGCCGGGGGGCATGGGAGGCTTCTTTGGTGGTGGAAGTGATATGGAAGACCGCATGAATCAGGAAAATATCACATTAGATGAAGATGATGTGGATGATATTGAAACCTTTGTTTCCGGAATTTCGGCGGCAACGATATCCTATACGACCAGATCTGCGGTGGATGGCGGGGATCTTGATGAGGCACAGACCTATTCGATCGCAGGAGTAAAAGATAATTATGCATCCATCAGTAATCTGAGTCTTGCAGTCGGGGATTTTATCACAGAATCTGATGATGAAAATAAAGAGAAAGTCTGTGTGCTTGGTGTATCTGTTGCAGAAGAAATTTTTGGAAGTGCGATCGATGCATATGGCAGTGTGATCTATATAGACGACCGTTCTTATGTGGTTAACGGAGTTCTGTCTTCCATGGGGACGGTGGCATCCGGCATCAGCCCGGATGATTCCATTTTTATTCCATATGCGACAGGGGTAAAATATTTAGTGGGAACAAATGTGAATCCGACGATCACTGTGATCGCAGAAGATGTAAGCAACGTATCCGGTGTCACGGAAGAAATCACAGAAGTACTTGCAACTTCCTATCCAAATGCAGAGTTTACTTTTGAGGATGCGGGAAGCAAGATGGAAGCTGCGTCGGCATCGAATGAAATTCTGACGATGCTTTTGATCGCAATGGCGGCTATCGTATTTGTGGTCGGTGGTATCGGTATTATGAACGTACTGTTTGTCTCGGTCAAAGAGCGCACCAATGAGATCGGTATCTTAAAAGCGATCGGCTGTTCCCAGAGTAATATTTTGTTTGAGTTCTTAGCGGAGGCGGCTGCAATCAGCCTGATCGGTGGTGTGCTTGGCATTGTGGCAAGCCTGCTTGTCACTCCGGTGGCGCAGTATCTTGGCGTGCGTGTCGAACTGACGCCGGCGGCATTTCTGATCGCATTATTGTTTGCACTCATCACGGGAACACTGTTTGGATTCTATCCGGCATATAAGGCGTCGAAACTGGTGCCGGTGGAGGCACTTGGGGCAGAGTAAAGGTTGAAAAAGATTTTGAAAGATTTTGCAAAACTTTGCTGTAGGTTGTGGACTTTGTGACAGACCGACAGCTCCACAGTACCTTCGTATTCATTTGTTGGTCTGTCACAAAGAGTTTACGTTATAGAGAGTTTTGCAGGTTTTTCGAAATGCTTTAGAAGGGTAAAGGTATTTGATGAAGAAGAAAGTAACAGCTATAGTTGTAATTTTAATAGTGATTATTCTCATTGGTGCAGGTGTGATGTGGCGGATGAGGAGAACAGAGGCAGAGGGAAGTTCGTTAGGGGATAATCAGAAGTATGTTTATGCGTATGTTTCGTCGATTGAGGGGAACGAGATAACTTATATGGAAGTGGATGAGTCAGTGGCGAAAGCGGCAGAAGAAAATGCGGATTCTGACAGTATGGAACAGGCTGGAAACAGACAGGCACCGGCGGATATGAGTGGTACGTCAACTGAACAGGACAGCAGTGACCAGGCAGGGCAGGTGCCACCAGATATGGACAGCACCAAGATGCCGTCAGACGCACCGGGTGGCATGTCAGATATGACAGGTGAGACAGTCACAACGCTGATTCCTGTTGGTGTAACCGTACATACTGCATCAGATACGGAAACTACCTTTTCACGTCTTGCCGCAGGTGATCTGCTTAAGATTTTGGTAGAAACAGACATAAGCGGCAATGATGTGATCGAAGAAATCTGGATGTTACAGTAATGTAAGCCGCATACAAAGAGTCATATATAAAGGGTTATACACATAATGAGTCACACACAAAGAAAGGAGCATATATGGACGCAGCACAGCATTTACCTGAAATCATCACCATGCAAAATGTTAACAAATCCTATAAAATGGGAGCTAATTCGCTGCATGTGTTAAAAGACATTTCACTGACCGTTGAAAAAGGGGAATATCTTGCTATCTTAGGACCATCCGGTTCTGGTAAAAGTACCCTGATGAACATTATCGGCTGCATGGATGTTATGGACGGGGGAACTTATAGTCTTGACGGTGTTGAGATTGAGATGGCAAAGGAAAAGGATCTGACTAATATCCGCAACCAGAAGATAGGATTTATTTTTCAGAAATATCATCTGATTCCAACTTATAATGTGCTTCAAAATATTGTTATGCCACTTTTAATGCGCGGGATGAATTTAAAAGAAGCAAAGGATGCAAGTATGGATACCATTGCAATGTTAGGGCTTGCAGAGCGTATTGATCATAAACCAAACGAACTTTCCGGTGGTCAGCAGCAGCGTGTTGCGATTGCACGTGCCTTAGTCGGTCAGCCGGCAATTCTGCTTGCAGATGAGCCGACCGGTGCCTTAGACCGCAACAGCGGAAAAGAAGTGTTAAAACTGTTTCAGCGGTTAAGTGATATGGGAAATACGATCGTTATGATCACACACGATCTGAGCGTTGCTGAACATGCGAAGAGAGTGGTGCGTATTGTGGATGGGGAACTCTATGAAAATTAAAAGTGGTATTCGGTTGGCTTGTGTGGTAGGATAATGAAAACTGACAAATGCTGGTTTGCGGGTGACATGAGTTTCCCTGTGTAGGGTGGTTCCGGGGGTTTACGATTGGCAAATTGCATCAAGCCGGGACTGTTTTGTTTCCGTTGTCCGAAAATAAGAAACTCTAAGCATGCCTGATTCAGGTTGGGGCGGAGTGACGTGTGCGTCCTAAATGTGCCGTCCGGGCACATTAGGACTTGTGCTGCCGTCCATGGCAGCACAACACTATGTTACGAACAGGCATCCTAAGAGTTTCTAATTTTCTCCCAAAGTCACAAAACGAATCCCGGCTTGATGCGATTTGCCA
>ERZ1035032.979-NODE-979-length-19509-cov-15.683715_pt1 | contig 19509 bp, 17 predicted proteins | sample MGYA00520693_ERZ1035032 | MGnify/ENA primary metagenome ERZ1035032 (study PRJEB33766, sample SAMN09781740) | gut metagenome | biome: gut microbiome | host: Homo sapiens | place: Madagascar | study: EMG produced TPA metagenomics assembly of the PRJNA485056 data... | reverse complement strand
GTTCCATCGGCTCGGAACTTTGCCGTCAGCTGGCAAAAATGAGCCCCCGGCAGATTATCATTCTGGATATCTACGAGAACGGTGCCTACGATGTGCAGCAGGAACTGAAGATCGCATACGGCAATGCCCTTGACCTTCAGATCGAGATCTGCTCCATCACCCATAAGGCGGCGCTGCGCAAAGTCTTTGAGAAATACCACCCGCAGATCGTCATCAATGCGGCAGCGCACAAGCACGTTCCCCTGATGGAAAAGAACTGCGTGGAAGCCATCTATAATAATGTGTTCGGCACCCGGAATCTTGTGGAACTGTGCGAGGAGTATGGTGCGCAGCGCTTCATGATGGTGTCCACCGACAAGGCGGTCAACCCCACAAATGTCATGGGGGCGACTAAGCGTATGTGCGAGATGATCGTGCAGAGCGCCAGCACTTGGGGCAACGTGGTCTACAGCGCCACCCGGTTCGGCAATGTGCTGGGCTCGGCTGGCTCGGTCATCCCGCTGTTCAAGCGGCAGATCGCCAACGGTGGTCCTGTGACCCTGACTGATAAGCGAATCATCCGCTACTTCATGACCATCCCGGAGGCATCCCAGTTGGTGCTGCAATCCGGCTCGATGGCGAAGAACGGCGAACTGTTCGTGCTGGATATGGGTCAGCCGGTGAAGATTTTGGAGCTGGCGGAAAACATGATCCGCCTTTCCGGTGCACAAGGCATCGAGATCGTAGAGACCGGTCTGCGTCCCGGCGAAAAGCTCTACGAAGAGCTGCTGGTCAAGACGGAAGAGTTGGATAAGACCGACAACAGCCTGATCTTTATCGAAAAAGACGCACCTCTGCCCAAGGAGGAAATCGACCGCAAACTGGCTGTGCTGCAGGATGCTGTGGCCTCCAACGATGACGATACAGCGCGCAATGCTCTGAAACAGGTCGTGCCCACCTACCGCTCGCCCGAGGAAGTAAACGCGACGGCAGAGCAGGCAGAGGAAATGAAGATGCAGAGAAAGACCCCCGTAACGGTCTGATCTATAAAAGGAGGAAACAGATATGGAACAAGTTAAAAACCAGTCGAACAACCGTTCGCTCCTGCCGCGTCTGGCACTGGTGGTTTTCGACATCGTGGCGGTGAACCTGTCTTACTTCATCGCGCTGGTGGTTCGCTTCTATGTGCATTCGGAGTTCAACGAGTTGGCAATGCGGTATATCCCGGCGTTCCGGCATTTTGCGCCGTTCTATACCGTTGGGTGTCTGGTGATCTTCTACTTCTTTAAAATGTACAACAGCCGGTGGAAATACGCCGGTCTGGGTGACATGAACCGCATCGTCTATGCAAACCTGCTGGCTTTCCTGCTGCAGGTGGTGGGCTCTATGGTGTTCGTCATGCGGATGCCGGTGACCTACTACCTCATCGGTGCTGTGGTGCAGTTCACCCTGACTGCGATCATCCGCTTTGCACCCCGTATCATTCTGGTGGAGTCCGAGCGCGCCAAGACCATGAACCGCAAGGACGATGCTGCGGTGAACGTGATGGTGGTGGGTGTCGGCGAGACCAGCCATGTGGTGCTGCGCCAGATGGAGCGTAACCCGGAGGGTGTTGCCCGTCCGGTGTGTCTGGTGGACTTCCGCTCTAACGACAGCGGTGATGTGATGCAGGGCGTTCCGGTCATCGGCGGCGTGGATAAGATCGACGAGGCTGTGAAGAAATACAACATCGGCTGCGTGATCCTTGCCGATACCACTATGCCGGATAGCATCCGCAAACAGGTGCGGGAGATTTGCGCAAAGCAGGAAGTGGAAGTGCGTGAATTTACCGGCTACCTGCAGGAATCCAGCGGTTCTATGACCCTGCGCACGCTGTTGTCTTATACCAAGGGTGAGATCGAGGTCGTGTTGGAGGGCGAGCATCATGTGTTCGCAAACGGGGAGCAGGCAGTGCTGGCAATGACCGGCAAATACCTGATCAAGAGTGTGGCTGCTAAAGAAAGTCGTCTGGTGGTAGAGCTGCAGAAAGACATTCTGGTCCCCAATGATTTGAAGGAGGACTGGGTTCGCAGCTACGAAAAAGAGAGCGGCGAGGATATCAGCTTCTTCTAAGGGCGGAAAAGAAAGGACGTTGAGGAATTATGGCATTCAATCGTAAGGGCGATTTTGCGCCTTTTGCAAATAAGGTGTGGCTGGCAACGCCGACCATGCACGGTGAGGAACTGAAATATATCACGGAAGCCTACGAGACCAACTGGATGAGTACGGTGGGTCAGAATATCAATGAGGTGGAAAAAATCGCAGCAGAGCGCTCCGGCGTAAAGTATGCTGTGGCACTGTGCAGCTGCACCGCAGCGCTGCATCTGTGCGTGAAGTTTGCCGGTGAAAAGCTGTACGGCAAGCCCATGATCAGCCATGGTGCACTGGAAGGCAAGCGGGTATTCTGCTCGGATATGACCTTCGACGCCACCCTGAACCCGGTGGTCTATGAGGGCGGCATTCCGGTGTTCATCGATACCGAGGCTTCTTCTTGGAACATGGATCCTGTGGCGCTGGAAAAGGCCTTTGAGATGTACCCGGAGGTCAAGCTGGTGGTCTGTGCAGAACTGTACGGCTTCTCCGGCAACATCCGTAAGATCCGCGAGATCTGCGATGCACACGGCGCTCTGCTCGTTGAGGACGCAGCAGAGGCCATGGGCGCAACTTGGGAAGGGAAAGAGTGCGGCAGCTTCGGTGACTATGCGGCTATCTCCTATAACGGCAACAAGATCATCACCGGCTCTTCCGGCGGCTGTTTGTTGACCAACGATCTGGAAGTGGCCAACAAGGCGCGCAAGTGGTCCACGCAGGCACGCGAAAATGCCGCATGGTACCAGCATGAGGAAGTGGGCTACAACTACCGCATGAGCAACGTCATTGCAGGCGTTATCCGTGGTCAGTACCCGCATCTGGACGAGCATATTGCCCAGAAGAAGGCGGTCTACGAGCGCTACAAGGAAGGCTTGAAGGGTCTGCCCATCCAGATGAACCCCTTTGATGAAACGAAGTGCAAGCCGAACTACTGGCTGTCTGCGATGATTCTTGATAAGGACGTTATGTGCAAGCAGGTGCGCGGCGAGACCGAGGCCCTGTACATAAAGGAAAAGGGCAAGACCTGCCCCACCGAGATCTTGGAGGCTATCGCCGGCTTGAACGCCGAGGGTCGTCCGATCTGGAAGCCCATGCACATGCAGCCTATGTACCGGATGCATGAGTTCGTCACGGTCAACGGCTCCGGCAGAGCAAAGACCAATGCGTATATCTCCGGCGGCGTGTTTGACGTAGGTGCAGATATCTTCCAGCGCGGCCTGTGCCTGCCCAGCGATAACAAGATGACCCCGGAACAGCAGGATCGGATCATTCAAGTCATCCGTGCGTGCTTTGAGTGAGGCAGTGCGAAGAAATGGAAAACGTAAAGACAAAGCATATCCCCTATGGCCCGTATGAAAAGTACATAAAGCGCCCGCTGGATATTTTGTGCGGATTGGCAGCTGTGGTCGTGTTCTGGTGGCTGTATCTGATCCTGATCGTACTGGGCGCGATCTTTATGCGCGGTAATCCGTTCTTTACACAGGAGCGCCCGGGCAAGGATGGCAAAATTTTCAAGCTCATCAAGTTCCGTACCATGGATAACCGCCGGGATAAAGACGGGAACCTTCTGCCCGATGAGGTGCGATTAAACAAGTACGGTCAGCTGCTGCGAAAAACCAGTCTGGATGAACTGCCGGAAGCGTTCAATATCATCAAAGGCGATATGAGCGTGATTGGTCCGAGACCGTTGTTGGTTCAATATTTGCCATTATATTCGGAAAAGCAGAAGCAGCGCCATGACGTTCGGCCGGGGCTGTCGGGGTATGCACAAGTCAATGGGCGTAATTCTATTTCATGGACAAAGAGGTTTCAATTGGATTGCGAATATGTAAATAAGATTACGTTTTTAGGGGATTTAAAGATTCTTTTTCAAACAGTACTCAAAGCATTTATTAAGCAGGAAGGCATTTCTTCGGCTACATGTGATACGATGGAAGACTTCGATGGGACAAACTAAGGAGACCATTAAGGATGAATACGCCTTACTATGTGATACATAAGAAAGAACTGGATGATAATTTTCACAAGCTTCAGTGTGCAATCGCAGAACACTGGGAAAATGCAATTATTGGATACTCCTATAAAACGAATGCACTGCCATGGATAATAAAACATTTTGACAAGTTAGGCTGCTATGCAGAGGTCGTGTCGGAAGATGAGTATGAATTGGCAAAGCTGATTGGCGTAAAAAAAGATTGCATTATTTACAATGGGCCTATTAAAACAAAACCTTCTTTTGCAGAGGCAATAAAAAATGGATGCATTGTAAATGTGGATTCCCAAAGAGAATTAAATTGGCTGGACGAATTGGATATTGAAAAGAAGTCCATTGGTATCCGCGTTAACTTTGATATTGAAAAATATTGTCCGGGACAGTCTCAATGTGGCGATGAAGGTGGGCGCTTTGGCTTTTGTCTGGAAAATGGAGAGTTTGGCAAAGTCCTTGATAGACTGAAAAAATCAAACGTTAAGGTCTCCGGTATTCATCTGCATACCAGCTCCAAGACCCGCGGAGTAGATATTTATCGCGCAATTGCTCAAACTGCATGTGAGATTCAGGATAAATATCATCTGGATCTGGACTATATAGATGTTGGCGGCGGCTTTTTTGGTGGTCTCTCAACGAAGCCGCAGTTTGACGAGTATATAGCTTCAATAGCAGAAATCCTGCGTACGCGCTTTGACAAAAAACGTACGAAGCTGATCATTGAACCCGGAATGGCTGTGATTGGTGCACCAGTTAGCTATGTCTCAACGGTTATTGACATAAAAGATACTGAATATAATCGGTTTGTTATCACGGACGGAAGCAGAACCAGCATTGATCCGTTGATGACAAAATCGTCTTATTTTCATACATACAAGAGGGCAAACGACACAGACTTGATAAAAAAACAGGTCGTTTGCGGATATACATGTATGGAGCATGACCGTCTTTTTGAGGCGCATAACGAGCCTGCACTTCAGGTTGGCGATAAAATAATATACCAAAAAGTTGGTGCATATACAATGTGCCTGACTCCTCTTTTTATTCGATATTTCCCGGATGTCTATGTGGAAAGCGACGGAAACTATACGAAGGTCAGAGAGGCTTGGAAGCCGACAGATTACATTGCAAAATCTATAGTTGAGGAATAATGTTATGAACATTTTGATTCTAAGTGCAGGTACGCGAAATAAAATCGTTCAGTATTTCAAAAGAACACTTGAAGGCAATGGCATGGTCATTGCTACGGATATGAGTGAGCTGGCTCCTGCCATCTATGAGGCGGATAAATACTATATCGTTCCCAGAATGTCTGACCCGGGTTACTTGGATAAAATTCTGAGCATTTGCGAAAAAGAGCACATTGATGGCGTGCTGTCGTTGATTGACCCTGAGTTGTCTCTTTTGGCAGAGCATGCGGAAGATTTTAAGGCCGTAGGAACTACAGTCATTGGTTCGTCGTATGCTCTGTGCGAAATGTCGCTGGATAAGTTTCAAATGTACAACTGGCTGGTGGAGCACGGCTACAATTGTGCAAAATCCTATATGGATAAGGAGGCATTCTATGCCGATGTAGAGGCTGGAAGAATCTCTTATCCGGTATTTGTAAAGCCGGCACGAGGCAGCGCCAGTATCGCGATTTCTAAGGTTTATGATAAAGAGACACTGGAATTGCTATTTGCCCATGATGATGGACTGATGATCCAAGAATTTCTGGACGGGCAGGAGATCGGCGCGGATGTTTACATCGATATGGTCTCTCATGAGGTGGTATCCATTTTTACGAAGAAAAAGCTGAAAATGCGTGCAGGTGAAACGGATAAGGCCGTATCGTTCAAGGATGAAAAGCTGTTTGAACTTGTCAAGCGTTTTGTCTCGGACGCAGGATACAATGGCCAGATCGATATCGATATCTTTGATGTGAATGGTGCGTATTACATTTCGGAAGTGAATCCCCGTTTCGGCGGTGGCTATCCGCATGCCTACGAGAGCGGCGCAGATCATATGAAGTTGATTGCCAACAATCTGGAAGGTAAGGCGAATGCGTGCGTGATCGGCCAGTATGATGATGGCACTTATATGATGAAGTATAACGAGATCATGATTCGAAAACAATGAAAAGGGGAATATATGAACATCCTGTTTTTGACGCTCGACCAAGTTGAAAGTATTGAAGAGTACTCTATTTATACAGACCTATTACGTTGTTTTCGAGAGCATGGACATGATGTCTATGTGCTTACTCCCTATGAACAGAAAACAGGAAAAAAGACAAAGCTGATTCACGAGGAAAATGCACACATCCTTCATATTGAAACGGGCAATGTAACAAAGGCTGCTAACCTTATTCAAAAGGGGTTGGCACAGGTTTCAATCGAATCAATTTACATAAAGGCAATCAAAACGTATTTTTCAAATGTGAAATTTGATTTGGTTATGTATTCAACACCGCCGATTACTTTTGCGAAAGCGGTTGATTTCGTGAAAAAACGCGATAACGCTAAAACATACCTGCTATTAAAAGACATCTTTCCGCAGAATGCAGTTGATATCGGTATGCTGCGCACAACAGGTGTAAAAGGTGTGCTGTATCAGTATTTCCGTCATAAGGAAAAGAAACTTTATGAAGCATCTGATCGTATCGGCTGTATGTCGCAGGCGAATGTTGACTATGTGCTCGCCCATAACCCTGAAGTGAGTAAGGACATTGTTGAAATCTGTCCGAACTGCATCGAAGTCATAGATAAAAGCATTGATGCCGAAACACGCAGAAGTATTCGCAAAAAATACGACATCTCGGTAGATAAAAAGGTGTTTGTGTACGGTGGTAATCTGGGTAAGCCGCAGGGAATCGACTTCCTGATCGAGTGCCTTAGAAGCCAGAAAAATAATAAGAACGCTTTTTTCCTTGTTGTGGGAGACGGTACAGAATATGGAAAGCTTGATGCTTTCGTCAGAACTGAAAATCCGGAGAACATCCGTCTGATGCGCCGTCTGCCAAAAGAGGACTACGATACCATGGTGGCTGCGTGCGACGTGGGTATGGTTTTTCTGGATCATCGCTTTACCATTCCCAATTTCCCGAGCCGGCTTTTGAGCTATATGCAGGCAAAGGTACCAGTTTTAGCCTGCACAGACCCGAATACGGATATCGGCAAAGTTATCACGGAAGGCGGCTTTGGCTGGTGGTGTGAAAGCAATGATACTGCTGCGTTTTCCGCAGTGGTTGAAAAAATCGAAACTGAAGATATTGCTCAAATGGGACAGGCAGAAATGCAGTATTTGAAAGAGAATTATTCTGTTGAAGATGCTTACGAAACGATTGTTGACGGAGCATTTCTAGATGTTAAGGGGAGCATATAGTGAAAATACTATTTATTAATTCGGTTTGTGGCATTGGTAGCACTGGCCGTATCTGTACAGATCTTGCGCAGCAACTGGAAACTGATGGCAATGAGGTTAAAATTGCTTATGGCCGCAAAGGATTTGTGCCAGAACAATTCAAGAAATATGCAGTACGTATCGGAACAGATTTTGATTGTAATATGCATGCGATTCAAACACGGTTGTTTGATACCCATGGCTTTGGCTCAAAGCGTGCGACCAAAGATTTTTTGAATTGGGCAGAGGAATATAAACCTGATCTGCTTTGGCTGCATAATCTTCATGGCTACTATATCAATGTTGAGATGCTGTTTGATTGGATCAAAAAACATCCTGAAATGCAGGTGAAATGGACGCTGCATGACTGCTGGGCCTTCACTGGCCATTGTTCGTACTTTACCATGGCAAAGTGCGAACAATGGAAGAGCCATTGTTCGTACTGCTCACAGCTTCGTAGCTATCCGGCTTGCTTTGCAATGAGTAATGTTAGTAAAAATTTTGAGCGTAAGCGCAAGGCTTTTACTGGTGTAAAAAATATGACCCTTATCACCCCAAGCAAATGGCTTGCGGATTTAACCCGTCAAAGCTTTTTGAATGAGTACCCGGTCGAGGTACACTACAACACTATTAATACCGATGTTTTCAAGCCTACATCTGGGAACTTTCGAAAGCAATATAATTTGGAAGATAAAGTTGTTGTATTAGGTGTTGCTAATATCTGGGATGAACGGAAAGGCCTGCAGGATTTCTATAAGTTGGCGCAGATGCTTGACGACCAATATGCCATTGTGTTAGTTGGTCTGAGCAAAAAACAAATCAAAGATTTGCCGAAAAATATCAAAGGTATCCAGCGCACCAATAGCCCGCAGGAACTGGCCGCAATTTATACGGCGGCAGATGTGTTTGTGAATCCCAGCGTGGAGGAAACCTTTGGGATGACCCCGGTGGAAGCACAAGCGTGTGGAACACCCTCTATTGTATACGAAGATACAGCGTGCGAAGAAATTGCACGGCAGAATGGAAATACCGTTGTTTCACAGGATGTGAATGCGCTGTATGAGGCGATAACGGGTCATAAATTTGCTGGGGGGGTAACAAATAAATGCACGATTATTTGTATTCCACGCACCAATAGTCCACAGGAACTGGCTGCAATTTATACGACGGCAGATGTGTTCGCAAATCCTACTTATGAAGATAATTATCCGACGGTCAATTTGGAAGCGCAGGCGTGTGGGACGAGGGTAGTTACATATGACTCAGGTGGGTGCAAAGAAACATTGAAATAAACGCAAGAGCAGGAGAGAAAATGAGTCTGTATATTATAGTTTGGATCGGAATTTGTCTTTTTGGATTAAAAGATTTTATAATAAAATCAAGTTATAAAACTAAACAAAATGAGTTTAAAATTCTTTTTGCCATTCTTTCTCTCATGCTGATTTTTAGATTTGGACAAGGAACAGATTACTTTGGGTATCGTTATAACTATAATGCACTATCCTCGATGGGAATTGATTTTTTGATATATAAATCAGTTCATGGAGAACTTGGATATCTTTTGATTTGTAATTTGTTTCGTTGGGCTCGAATCCCATTTGAGATGTTTGTTTCACTTACAGCAATATTAGAGATGGGCTGTTTTTATCGATTTGCTAAAAGGTTTCAGGTGGACACTCCGTTTGCTCTTGTTCAAGCATATCCTACCCTTTATATGACATATTTCTTTTCTTCTATTCGACAGGGAATAGTTATGGCTGTATTTTTAGGAGTTCTTTTGCCTCTTTATGAAGAAAAAAAATACAAAGAATACACAATTTTGACTGCGTTTTGTATGCTGATACATGGAGCCGCTGCTGTATTCTTTTCGGTACTTTTGCTTACAAAAATAGAATCCGTTCGAAAAATTCGCTATATTTGTGTCATAGCGTGGCTGATAGGAATTTTCCTTACTTCGCCGCTAGCTAGAAACATGGTTCTTGCGTTGGGCATAACTGGGATAAATGTGTATTTGAGGAGTGGTACAAGTATTACAGTAATGCCCATACTAGAAAGATTGGTTTTAACATTGACGGTAACGTTTTTTTATGAATCGATAAGAAAAGCAAATAAAATGACGAAAATTTATTATGATTTTTATAGAATTTATATGCTTTCAATGTCGATTTATGGAGTGTTTGTTGGATATAGTACGGTGGCCTCTAGATTGGGTGGAGTGATGCGATTTGTGGAAATATATTTGATTGTTTATGGAATTTGTGCTCTAAAAATAAGTAACAGGCTGCTTCTGAGTTTCTTTTTTATCATGCTGGGATCACTAATGCTACTGAAAAATATTGACTCGTACATTGAGCAAGGAAACTACAATGATAATATCACAGCCTTATCTTATAAATACGTGTCAATATTTAACAAACCATTGATATATAAGATAAGAAATGTTGAAGAAGTATATCTTGTTGAATGATTGAAACGGAAGAAATAATATGAAGCAAAGAAATGTAATTAAAAATATTGTCATGCTCTACGGTATGTCAATTGCAAAAATAATATTTCCACTTTTGACATTGCCCTATTTAACGCGCGTCCTCTCAGTTGAAAGTTATGGTGTTGTTTCTTATGTGAAAGCTGTTATGCAGTATATGCAGATTGTAGTTGACTTCGGCTTTATGTTATCTGGAACACGCGATATTGTAAACGCCAAGAATGACCGAGAAAAACTGGAAAAAGAAGTAGGAGATATTCTCCTTGCGCGTATTATTCTGGCTGTGGCAGCATTTATTGCTCTGCTCGGAATGATTGCTATGATTCCGTTATTGCGTGTGAATGCCGGGTACACCTTGTTGGCTTTTGTAACTGTTTTTTTGTCGGTATTTCTGTTGGATTATTTCTTCCGTGGCATTGAAAAAATGCAGGTTATTACACTGCGCTTTGTTACTATGCGTGGCATTGCAACGGCGATGACCTTTGTGTTTGTCCACTCGGACAAGGACATTTTGTTTGTTCCGCTGTTGGATGCAATCGGATCTTTGGTAGCGGTCATTCTCGTGTTTGTTGAATTGAAAAAAGAAAACATTGCCATTCATTTTTCTGGCGTAAAAGCTGCATTGGAAAAATTGAAAACTTCGTTTGTTTGTTTCGCATCGGATATGGCAACAACAGCATTTGGCGCGTTGAACACGCTATTGATTGGCGCATTTCTTCCTGCAACGGATGTTGCATATTGGAGTGTCTGTATGCAGCTGATCGGTGCGGTGCAGACGATGTATACCCCGATTACAGAGGGGGTGTACCCGGAGATGATCAAGACAAAGAGTTGGAATTTCATTAAACAACTTCTGATGATTTTTATGCCAATCGTGTTTGCGGGTAGTGCGTTTTCGATTGCAGTAGCACCGTATGTGCTTAAAATTGTTGGCGGTGATCAGTATGCTGCTGCGACCTCTCTATTCCGCGCGTTAGTGCCAGTGTTAATTTTCAGTTTCCCGGGAATCGTGCTGGGCTGGCCGACATTGGGCGCACTGGACAAGGCCGCACAGGTGACAAAAACAACAATTCTGTCCGCTGTTGTTCAGGTGGCAAGCCTGCTATTGCTGATTGCAACGGGGCATTTTACCGTGATGTGGATCGCGATATTTCGCTGTGTAACGGAGTTTGTCCTTATGGCAAGCCGCGGATGGTATTGTTGGAAATATCGAAAAGGGTTTTGTTAAACGTTCATTTAGTAAAGCTAAAAAACTCAAACATATAATGCAAATCGTGGAGGCGGATTATGGCGGCAGAAACAAGAGAAATGCCAGAAAATGCAACGACCAAAAGAAAATTTGATGCTATAAGAGGTATGTATGCACTACTGAATTGGTGTCTTTATTCAGCTCTAGGTTCAAGTATTCCATATTTGGCATTTCTGCTTTTAAGTCACGCTTTTGTGTCCGCAGAAGTAGAAGGTTTGGTTGAATTGAGCGGTTTCTATTTTAGTATTATAGTCCCTGAAGTAATAGAAAGCATCAATCCAAAAGCACATTTTAGGCAAGCAAGGGTATTGCTCTTTCTTGGATTCGTCTTTTTTTCGATGTGTTATTTTTATGTATACTATCAGTCGTTTGTTGGTCATAAAATGGTGTTTGAAGAAAAAAGCACTTTTCACGCTATAATTGTTGGCCTTGGAAATGTTTGTATTGGATTAGTTGCAATATTACGATTCTTGCAGGGGGCAATTAGCTATGATTAAGCAAATTTTTGGAAATGTATCTGAGGCGAATTTTCTCATTTTTACTATTCTTGCAGGATACACAACCTCTGTTTTACTCTCCATGTTCAAAACTGTTTATAAAAAGCTGAATTTTTATGAAACAGAGAAAGAGAGGGGGCATCTAATACGGCATCCATTTCCACGGTCTCTATTTCAGAGTATTAAGTGGGGCAAATGGTACCGCTCTTCAGAAGGATCAAATCCGCACTTAACTCAGATAAATGTTAAAATTGTACAAAAAAGTGAAAATTCCACTGATCGATGCTTATACGACGGTATTTTAATAGGCAAAATGCAAGAGGGTAAAATAACAGAAATCCCAATCGTTGTGAAAAAGAAAGAAGATCTATTATACAATTCAAATGGGTCTGAAAATCAACAAGCAGATTTATTAATTGAAGAAATGCTTAAAACAGGAAAGCTTTTGTCAGTAGTAAATACCGAAGCGAAGCACACTATCAAGAGAAAAAAGCGTAGGATAAAAATATGTGGAACCATATATGAAGCATCAAATGTAAGTATACAGAAAGAACCAGACAACGAAACCGTTATCGTTACCTTAAAAAAGAAATTTGACAACAAGACTGTAAAAGGACGAATCACAAAAACAGGTTACTCATAAGAACAAGTAGCTAATCTCCCGATAAAAACGAAAGTGGTGAAAATAATGGTATATGCTTTAATCTTTGCTGGTGGAGTTGGAAAACGTATGAACAGCAAATCACGCCCCAAACAGTTTCTGGAAGTACATGGAAAGCCAATTCTGATTTCTACGATAGAACATTTCGAATTTCATCCAGAGGTGGATGAGATTTGCCTTGTTTGTGCGCCAGAGTGGAAAGAATACACAAAGAGACTACTTGAGAGATATCACATAAAAAAGGTGAGGTTTCTCGTTGATGGCGGGACAACAGCATTAGAATCACAGTATAATGGGCTGAAAGCAATCGAATATCGGTGCGTAGGTCAAGACGATGTTGTTTTGATTCATGATGGCGTTCGCCCGCTAATTGATGAAAAAACTATTAGCGACTGCATCCGAATGGTGCGTGAAAAAGGCTCTGCTATCACGGTGGTTCCGGCAACGGAAACAATAGTTCAGACGGGTGAAGATGAAGTGACAACAGGCACGCTTCCAAGAGAAGTGTGCCGACTGGCGCGTGCACCGCAATGTTTCGGTCTAAAAGATATTTTATCTGTCCATGAACAGGCAAGAAAAGATAATATGTCGTTTGTTGATTCTTGTAGTATGATGTTGCATTATGGGCGAGGTTTGTATACTGTACAAGGACCATCGGAAAATATAAAGATAACTACTCCGGCAGATTTTTATATTTATAGAGCATTGTTGGATGCGAGGGAAAATTCTCAGATATTTGGTCTCTAATATGTAGGGGGAAATTGACATGAGAAAAATCGACTTGGTAGAGCAAAAAAATATATTGAAAGAAATACTGGCGTCATTTCATGCTTTTTGTCAGGGAAAAGAATTGACTTATTATTTAACGGGCGGAACCTTACTTGGGGCAGTACGACATAAGGGCTTCATACCGTGGGATGATGACATTGATGTGTGCATGCCGCGAGCTGACTATGAAATATTGCTCGACTCATTTAACGGAACGAATAATCATTTGCGAGTGATTTCGGCACGAGATAAAGAATATTATCTCCCGTTTGCGAAGATCGTAGATACAGAAACTTATATGGAAGAGTTTGTTGATTCTGATTTTAAACTTGGAGTTTATATTGATGTGTTTCCAATAGATAACATGTCGGATGATTATGATACTGCATATTCGTTATATCGAGATGTCACAAAATATCGAAGTGTACTGACTCTAAAAAATATAAAAATTTCAAATCAAAGAGCATTATACAAGAATATAGTTATAGGAATCGGCAAGATTGCGCTATGTTTAATACCGAGAGCATATATTATCAGAAAAATTGATGAGCATTCCAAACGATATGATAAAGCGCCGACATCTTATTATGTGGGAATGGTTTGCTCGGCATTTTATGGGGAGCGCGAAATCCTGAAGGCTGAATGGTTTTCAGGACGATGTCTACTAGATTTCGAGGGAAATAAATACTGGGCACCGAAAGGGTATGATGCTTTTTTGACGCAACTGTATGGTGACTACATGCAACTGCCGCCAGTAGAAAAAAGAGTAACCCATCATGATAACACTGCATGGATGATGGAATATTAACTGTGTGAGGGAGTAGTAAAAATGTCTGCATTTGATAACGCAACTCTTATGATCACTGGTGGTACCGGCTCTTTCGGTTCCACCGTTCTGAAGCACTTTCTGGATTCCGATTTGAAGGAGATCCGCATCTTCTCCCGTGACGAGAAGAAGCAGGATGACATGCGTCACGAGCTTCAGGCAAAGCACCCGGAGACTGCTGGCAAGGTCAAGTTCTACATCGGTGATGTCCGCAATCCCCAGTCTATCAAGGATGCCATGCCCGGTGTTGACTACATTTTCCACGCTGCCGCTCTGAAGCAGGTTCCTTCCTGCGAGTTTTTCCCCATGCAGGCTGTCCAGACGAATGTTCTTGGCACCGACAATGTTCTGCACGCCGCCATTGATGCCGGTGTCAAGCGTGTCGTCTGCCTGTCCACTGACAAGGCTGCCTACCCCATCAACGCCATGGGTATCTCCAAGGCCATGATGGAGCACGTCATCTACGCTAATGCCCGTGTGGCTGCCGAGCGTGGCGGCACCACCATTTGCTGCACCCGCTACGGCAACGTGATGTGCAGCCGTGGCTCCGTCATTCCCCTGTTCATCGACCAGATTAAAAATGGCAACCCCATCACCATCACCGACCCCAACATGACCCGCTTCCTGATGAACCTGGACGAGGCTGTGGATTTGGTCATGTTCGCTTTCCAGCACGCCAACCCCGGAGATCTGTTCATCCAGAAGGCGGATGCCTCTACCATCGGCGATCTTGCCAAGGCCGTCCAGCAACTGTTCGGCGACACCGGCACGAACATCATCGGCACTCGTCACGGCGAAAAGCTGTTCGAAACCCTGATGACCCGTGAGGAGCGTCTGCGCAGCGAGGATATGGGGCATTACTTCCGTGTTGCTGCGGATAATCGTGACCTGAACTACGACAAGTTCGTGGTCAAGGGCGAGGTACATACCATGGCGGACGAGTCCTACACCAGCCACAACACCGAGCGTCTGGATGTGGAAGGTACTGTCAAGAAGATCCTGACCACCGAGTATGTCCAGAATGCACTGAAGGGCATCCCCAATGTCTAAAGAAAAGTTGCTGCTGGTTGGTGCAGGTGGCTTCGGGCGCATGGTGGCGGAGCAGGCGATGCTCCAATATGATTGCGCCTTTGTGGATGACGGACAGCCTGTGGGCACTGAAATCTGCGGTATTTCGGTGGTTGGCGGTCTTGTTGATTTGCCGGAATTGCGGAAGGAATATGACCTGCTAGTGGTTGGCATCGGCAACAATGGGTTTCGGACGCAGGTGTATGAGAAAGCAAAAGCACTTGGCTATGCGTTTCCCAACATCATTGCTCCCAGTGCGTATGTCAGCCCGTTCGCAAAAATCGGCTGCGGCTGTGTGATCTTGCAAAACGCTTGTATCCAGAATGGTGCGTCCGTGGGAAATGGCGTTCTGCTGAATGCCGGTACGGAGATCCACTGCGATGCAACGGTAGGGGACTACACGCTGATTTACACCAACAGCGCTATCCGCACCGGTGCGACTGTGGGCAGTCTTACCCGCATCGGCAGCAATGTTACTGTCTGCAACCATGCAGCCGTGCCGGACGGTGCAGATATTCTGGACTGCACCGCAGTACATTAAAGAGGTGAAAGGATGAACATTCTAGTCACAGGTGCCAAGGGCATGGTGGGAACCGCCCTGTGCAACAACCTGAAAAACATCAGGGATGGAAAGAACAAGACCCGCCCGGCATTGCATATTGAAGAAATCTACGAGTACGATTTGGATTCCACCCCGGAGGAGCTGGACGAGTACTGCCGGAAAGCAGACTTCGTGTTCAATCTGGCTGGCGTGAATCGCCCGGAAAACACCGAGGATTTCATGAAGGGCAACTTCGGCTTTGCTTCTGACCTGCTGAACTGCCTGAAAAAGCATAACAACAAGGCAACCATCATGCTGTCCTCCTCCATTCAGGCGACGCTGGCTGGACGTTTCGGCAACAGCGAGTATGGTCGGAGCAAAAAGGCGGGCGAGGAGCTGTTCTTCCGGTATGCTCAGGAGACCGGAGCAAAGGTTGCCGTCTACCGTTTCGTGAACCTGATGGGACATAGCCGCCCCAAGTACAACAGCGCCGTCAGCACCTTCTGCTGGGCGGTTGCCAATGACGAACCCTTCACGGTCAACGACCGCAGCACGGAATTGGAACTGCTGTACATCGATGACCTTGTAGAAGGAATGTTTGACCTGCTGGAAGGCAAGGAGCAGCACTGTGAATTTGACGGCGTGAAAACCGTTCTGAAGGCAGATGGTCGATACTGCTGTGTCCCTGTGACCCACAAGGTCACATTGGGAGAAATCGTCGATTTACTGCAAGAGTTTAAGGCACAGCCCGCGACCCTCGTGATGCCCAAGATGCCCGACGGCTCTTTTGCCAAGAAACTGTACTCCCTGTACCTGACTTATCTGCCTGCCGACAAATTCAAGTACACTTTGAAGATGAATGCGGACAACCGTGGCTCCTTCACCGAACTGGTTCACACTGCTGACTGCGGTCAGGTGAGCGTCAACATCAGCCGCCCGGGCATCACGAAAGGACAGCACTGGCACAACTCCAAGTGGGAGCTGTTCATCGTGGTCGCTGGTCACGGACTGATTCAGGAGCGAAACATCAACACCGGAGAAATGGTGGAATTTGAGGTTTCCGGGGATAAGATCGAGGCTGTCCACATGATTCCCGGCTGGACTCACAACATCATCAATCTGTCCGAAACGGAAAATCTGGTGACGGTGATGACCTGCAACGAGATTTTTAACCCCAATCATCCGGATACCTTCTTTGAGCCGGTGTAAGAGAAAATACTGATTGGCAATAGGAGATTTTTATGGAACACAATTTCACATGGAAAAACGACGGGCGCACCAAGGTCATGATTGGCTGCGGCACCCGTCCGGAGATTATTCGGCTGGCTGCCGTCATCAAGCGCTGCCGGGAATATTTTGACTGCTGCGTGGTGTACTACAACCAGAACTGGGACAGAAACCTCTCTACCGTGTTCTGGGAGGATTTTGAGCTAAAAAACACCTTCGGGGAATATGGCCCCGACATTCTGGTGCCCGTAGTTGGCGAGAATCTGGGTGTGACCTGCGGCAACATTCTGGGCCGGAGCTATGAGCTGCTCAGCGAATTGCAGCCGGAAGGCTATTTGGTGCTGGGCGATACCAACTCCTGCCTGTCCGCCATCAGCGCCAAGCGGTTGCACATCCCCCTGTTTCACATGGAGGCGGGCAACCGCTGCAAGGACGAGTGTCTGCCGGAGGAGACCAACCGCCGCATCGTGGACGTGATTTCCGACGTGAACCTGTGCTACTCCGAGTTCGCCCGGAAGTATCTGGCGGATACCGGTTTGCCCAAGGAGCGGACTTACCAGACCGGCTCTCCCATGGCGGAGGTGCTGCACATGAATCTGGAGAAGATCCAGAAAAGCGATGTGTTGGAGCGTCTGGGGCTAGAAAAGGACAAGTACATTTTGCTGTCCGCCCACCGGGAGGAGAACATCGACTCCGAAAAGAATTTCCTGAGCCTGTTCACCGCCATCAATGCACTGGCAGAGAAGTACGATATGCCCATCCTGTACTCCTGCCATCCCCGCAGCAAGCATCGTTTGGAGAAGAGTGGCTTCCAGCTGGACTCTCGCGTCCGGGTCAACGAGCCACTGGGTTTCAACGACTACAACAAGCTGCAAATGAACGCTCTGGCAATCGTCTCCGACTCCGGCACGCTGCCCGAGGAAAGTAGCTTCTACCTGTCCATCGGTCATCCCATCGCTGCCGTGTGCATCCGCACCAGCACGGAACGCCCCGAGGCGCTGGAAGCCGGTGACTTTATTCTGGCTGGCATCACCACCCGGGAGCTGCTCAACGCCACCGATATGGCGATTGAAATGAAGCAGAAGGACGTTTTGGGAAAGCCCTGCCCCGATTATGTGGATGAGACCGTGTCCATGAAGGTGGTTCGCATCATTCAGGGGTATGTGAATGTAGTCAATAAGATGGTGTGGAGAAAGTACTGATTCTCCACAGCAGCCATGTGTTCAGCCACATGGCTGTGCTGCTCAAGTGTGCTACCTCTCCGTGGTGAGCAGCAGGCAACGGATTTTCCGGCTAAAGCATATAAAGCTAAAAGTTTACTTTTGGGGAATAGGAAAAATTATAATGGGAAAGTATTTTGGAACTGATGGCTTCCGTGGTGAAGCTGGTATTGATCTGACTGCCGACCACGCTTATAAGGTTGGCCGCTTCCTTGGCTGGTATTATAACGCCTTGCGCCAGCGCAACGGCAACAACGAGCCTGCCCGCATCGTCATTGGCAAGGATACCCGTCGCAGCTCCTATATGTTTGAGTATAGTCTGGTCGCAGGTCTGACTGCTTCTGGCGCAGACGCCTACTTGCTGCACGTCACTACCACTCCGTCTGTGGCTTATATCGCCCGTGTGGATGACTTTGATTGCGGCATTATGATCTCTGCCAGCCACAACCCCTACTACGATAACGGTATCAAGCTGATCGACTGCTACGGCGAGAAAATGCCCGAGGAGACGCTGCTGCTGGTGGAGGACTACATCGACGGCAAGCTTCATGTGTTTGATAAGGAGTGGCCGGAGCTGCCCTTTGCTCACCGCGAGCACATCGGCCGCACTGTGGATTATGTGGCAGGCCGCAACCGATACATGGGTTATCTGATCTCTCTGGGCATCTATTCCTTCAAGGGCGTCAAGGTCGGTCTGGACTGTGCCAACGGTGCAAGCTGGAATATCGCTAAGTCCGTGTTTGACGCTCTGGGCGCAGATACCTACGTCATCAACAACAAGCCCAACGGTCTGAACATCAACAACAACGCTGGCTCTACTCATATCGAGGGCCTGCAGAAGTTCGTGGTGGAGAACGGTCTGGATGTCGGCTTTGCTTTCGACGGCGATGCCGACCGCTGCCTGTGCGTGGACGAGAAGGGCAATGTCGTCACTGGTGACCATATCCTGTACATCTACGGCTGCTACATGAAGGAGCACGGCGAACTGATGAACAACACGGTGGTCACCACGGTCATGTCCAACTTTGGTCTGTATAAGGCCTTTGACGAGCAGGGAATCGACTACGCAAAGACCGCCGTAGGCGACAAGTACGTCTATGAGTACATGGCTAAGAACGGCTGCCGTATTGGTGGTGAACAGAGCGGCCACATCATTTTCTCCAAGTACGCCAGTACCGGTGACGGCATCCTGACCAGCCTGAAGATGATGGAGGTCATGCTGGCGAAGAAGATGCCCATGAGCAAGCTGGCTGAGCCCCTGAAGATCTATCCGCAGGTTCTGGAAAACGTCCGTGTGACCGATAAAAAGGCTGCGCAGAACGACCCGGCGGTGCAGGAGGCAGTCAAGGCTGTGGCTGAAGCACTGGGCGATACCGGTCGTATTCTGGTGCGCGAGTCTGGTACGGAGCCTCTGGTGCGCGTAATGGTGGAAGCCCCCGACCACGATACCTGCCAGAAGTATGTCTCTCAGGTCGTGGAGGTCATCAAGA
>ERZ1035032.965-NODE-965-length-19663-cov-3.658099_pt1 | contig 19663 bp, 8 predicted proteins | sample MGYA00520693_ERZ1035032 | MGnify/ENA primary metagenome ERZ1035032 (study PRJEB33766, sample SAMN09781740) | gut metagenome | biome: gut microbiome | host: Homo sapiens | place: Madagascar | study: EMG produced TPA metagenomics assembly of the PRJNA485056 data set... | reverse complement strand
ATTATCTGGCAGGCGGCGTAAACGGCTATTACGATTTTTATATTGATAACGGCAAAGTGAAATACGGTCCCATTGAGAATGGCTGGCGCGACTATATAAACGTTATGAACAAGTGGTATAACGAGGGCTTAATCGATAAGGATTACGGCAGTCTGGACAGCACGGTGCTGAAACAAAAAATGTCCTCCGGCGATGTGGGCGCCACCATAGGCAGCGGCAGCGAAATCGGCACGTGGCTTTCGGCCGGTAAGAAAAATAACAGCGCTTACGACCTGCAGGGCATTCATTACCCCGTGCCGCAAAAGGGCATGACGGCAGAGTTTGGCCAAAAGGATAATATTTATCCCGGTTACGGCTGTGCGGCCATTACCACCGCCTGCAAAAATTTAGAACTGGCCGCTAAGTTTTTGGATTATTTCTACAGCGAAGAAGGTCAGTTGTTCTCCAACTTCGGTACAGAGGGTGTCAGCTACGAAATGAAGGATGGTCAGCCCGTTTTTACGGACGTTATTTTTGATGAAGCCGGTACGGCCGCAAACATCGGTAAATATGCATGGAGTTATTCCACAACGCTTTCCATTCAGGATAAAAGAATGTATGAACAGCGTCTTTCGTGGGATCAGCAAAAGGCAGCTATTGATGTTTGGAACCAAACCAACATGGCAAACCACATCATTCCGCCGGTGTTGCCAAACAGTGAAGAGACCTCTGTGATGGCTGATGTTACCTCGCAGCTGAAAACGTATATGGAAGAATTTTATTATGCATCCGTTACGGCCAAAGAGCCGCTTTCGGAGGAAGCATTTAACGCTTATGTGCAGCAGGTGAAGGCGCTGGGCGTTGATAAGGTAATTAAAATTTACGAGGATGCAATCGCGCGGTACAATAACCGCTGATCTGTATATGCTTTTCCGCAGCGTAATGCTGCGGAAAAGCCGGTTTTACGATTTGGTTTTTAGAAAGGACTTTGCCATGAAGCTTGCAGCAACAGTATCCGAAGCCAAAAAGGAAAGCTATTTCAGTGCTTTGGGTAAAAATATAATTAAACATAAATATGCCTATATGATGATGCTACCGGTTTTGGTGTTTTACATCATCTTTCATTATAAGCCGATGTACGGTGCAATTATTGCATTTAAGGATTATTCCCCCACGATGGGAATATGGGGCAGTCCGTGGGTGGGCTTTAAGCACTTTCAAAGTTTTTTTACCGGCATGTATTTCGGCCGGTTGCTCCGCAACACGGTGCTCATCAGCTTTTACAGCCTTTTGTTTGGCTTTACGGCGCCGATTTTGTTTGCGCTTTTGTTAAACGAGCTGCGCAGCAGCAAATATAAGCGTGTCATTCAAACGGTTTCGTATTTTCCGCATTTTATCTCTATGGTTGTCATTTGCGGTCTTATTAAAACCTTTACGCTGTCGGATGGTATTATTAACGACTTAATTGCAGCCTTGGGCGGTGAACGCAGTCCTATGCTGCAAAATCCGGCGCTGTTTCGGCCGATTTACATTATCAGCGATATTTGGCAGAACCTGGGCTGGGATTCGGTTATCTATATGGCTGCACTGGCCGGTATCGATACGCAGCTGTACGAGGCCTGCGAGGTGGACGGCGGCCGTAAGTTTGCCAAAATGTGGCACATTACCCTGCCGGGCATTTTGCCGACCATTATCATTATGTTTATTATGCGTATCGGCTCTCTTTTAAATGTCGGATACGAAAAAATTATTTTGCTTTACAATGCCTTTACCTACGAAACGGCCGATGTTATCACAAGCTTTGTGTATCGTAAGGGTCTTTTGGAATTAAACTGGAGTTATTCAACGGCCATCGGCCTGTTTAACTCGGTGGTTAACTTTATCTTTTTAATTGCGGTAAACGGCATCAGCCGTAAGCTGAACGATACAAGCCTGTGGTAAGGAGGGGGAAGCATGAAAGATAACAGAAGCATCGGTGAAAAGGTGTTCGACTGGGGGAACACGCTTTTAATGACCGTTATATTAATTTTAACCTTTTACCCCCTGTATCATGTTCTGGTGGCTTCGTTCAGTGATCCGGACTTAATCACCGCACATTCCGGCCTGCTTTTATGGCCGCTTGCGCCGAATATTCAAGCGTATAAAGCCGTATTTACCTATCAGATGATTACAAAGAGCTTTCAAAACACGCTGTTTATCATTGTGGTGGCGCTGTCGATTAACATGGTCATGACCTGCTTCGGCGCGTACTTTTTATCCAAAAAGGATATTATGTTAAGAGGCGTCATTATGAAGCTGATTGTGGTCACTATGTTCTTTTCGGGCGGTTTAATTCCGTTTTATTTAACGGTTAACGGCCTGGGACTCAGCAATTCGTTGTTTTCGGTTATTTTGCCGTTTGCGGTGAATACCTTTAATTTAATTATTATGCGGACGAACTTTGCCGAAATTCCGCCCAGCCTGCTGGAGGCGGCAGAGCTTGAGGGCGCAAACGATTTTACCGTTTTGTTCCGTATTGTTATTCCGGTTTCTAAGGCCACAATGGCCGTTGTGGCGCTTTATTATTTGGTACAGCACTGGAATGCCTGGTTTTATGCCTCTATTTTTATTGATAAGCGTGAAAAGCTGCCGTTTCAGGTTATCCTGCGCGAGATTTTAATTCAAAACTCGACGGATAATATGCAAAAAAGCGGCGATTCTGAAAATATGTATGAGGTTATTAAATATTCCGTCATTATGGTGGGAACCATCCCGATTTTAATTGTGTACCCGTTTTTGCAGAAATATTTTGTAAAGGGTGTTATGATTGGCTCGGTTAAGGGCTGATATTCAATTCAATTTGAAAAAGGAGAGGATTTTACATGAAAAAGTTAGTATCTTTGGTTCTTTCGGCTGCGCTTTTGGTCATGGCAGCCATTGTGCCTATGTGCGCCTCGGCGGCGTATGTTTCGGGTCATATCATCTGGAATCAGGACTTTTCGGCGGCGACGGGCGGGCTCGCCCAAATACCGTATCACAGTAATGCCACAACAGAAGCTAAAACTTGGGGTATTGCCGATTATATTATGAAAAACGGCACCTTTATCACTTTGGCGATTGAAGATGATGCGGCCGAGGGCAGGGTGCTGCACGTGCAGGGCAGCGCAGGTGTGGCCAATCTTGAATTATTCCGCGAGTATGGCGCAAAAACGCCCGACGGTTACACGCTGAGCAATGTGCGCCGCAACACAATTCGGTTTAAAGTCAGCGGCACGGACGAAAATATAGAAAAGAGACTGTTCGGCCTTATTTTCAGCGCCCCTGCGGCAAAACTGGCAACGGTCATTACAACAAACAGCAGCTATTATAATGCGGTTGCAGCCATTGCCGAAAATGCGCCGCAGCAGGAGATTTTGTATATTAAGGATATATCGGCTCCTGCAAACACAATTCCGCTTTGCAGTATTGAAAAGGATGTATATAATACCATTGAATTGACCTACACCATGGACGGCAACAAAATGTTTTTTGCAGATGCGGCTGTAAACGGTGCACAGGCAACGGCCATTAACGGTACGGCCATTACCGCGGGTCAAAAACTGACAGAGCATGGCAGTTATACACATGCAGTCTATGAATATCAGGCGTATGGCAGGGGCGCCTTTTTCGCCTTACCGAAAGATGCGGCCGATACGCACGTATATTTTTCCTTAATTAAAAGTGAAGAACTGACCGAAATCCCCCTTTCTGTCAGCGAAGTTTTGATTGACGGCCAAGCCGCCGCGCTCGATGGTAACGACACCATGCGTCCGAGTGGCAGTATGACGGTTCGTTTCTCAGAGGAGCCGACCGCTCCGACCGTTACATTGACGGAAGGTGCCAAAACCCGTGTTGCACCGCAAGGCACACTGGCGGGGAGCGACTATGTGATTGACTTTGCAAACACACCGCTGCACCCCGGCAGCACATACACGCTGAAGGTGACAAGCGGCACGGCAAGCAAAGAAATTACCTTTAAAACAAGCTTTAACGGATATTATATCAATGATAATTTCGCAACATATCAAACGGGCGGCCTCTCTAAGGACGGCGATTACTGGCATCATACCGCCAGTGTAGACGGCCGTTTAGATCATAAAATTGTCGAGATGCCGGACGGCCGCAAAGCGCTGCAATTTGGCTTACATGCGGCAGGTATTAAGGCAGGATATGATCTGGTCAGCACGGCAAGCATCCAAAACAATATGCTGCCGCAGGAGAACATGAGTACCCTTCGTACCGTAGAAATGACCTTTATGTTTGAAGAAATGGATGAGAGAACACGTGCCGAAATCTGGACGTCGAATTTTTATGTACAAAAAGACGAACAAGGCGTCTATAAGCTGTTTGCAGGACTTGAAGGTGAGGGCGTGACAACCGGCGGCAACGCCATTTGCAGCTTAGAAGCCGGAAAGAAATATACCGTACGCATTGTATATTCTTCTGCCAATCAATATGACCGCTTTCTGCACAGAATGGATGTAACAGAGGGCGGTATCAAAACAGAATATCTGCAAACCGAGGCAGGCAAAAGCTTTGTCGACGCACCGTGTAAAATCTACCAGCACGGCGGCTTGTTCGGCTTAGAACTGCGATATGCTCCAAGCGGCAGTACAATGCTGTTCGGTCTGCGTCACTACAAGGCGGGAGAGGGCTTGCCGACAACCGTCATTGTAAAGCAGGGTGCTGATACCGCCGCCACACCGACCAATTTGTATATTTACAGCGTTGCTTACGGCGCATATGCGGCCGAGGATAAGGACTTTGTCGTTTCGGCCACACGGACGAGTGCAGAGGAAGGCGTTGCCGTTACACTTTCGGCCGAGGACTTCCGCGGTGAAACGCATAAGGAAAGTATTATATTTGCCGCATACACAGACAATACCTGCACAAAACTGGCCGATTTGGCGGTGATCGACATCAATCTGCCCCGTTTGGGCAAAGTGACACAAACCGTGACCTTGACAAAAGCAGCGGAAGAGAATACAATTAAAATGATTCGTCTGCAAGATTGGGGCAAGGTGCAGCCTGTGGGTGCCGCAGCGATTGTGGGTCAATAAAACGGTTTAATCCGTAGGGGAGATTCCCTCCCCTACGCGATTACCGAACAACAGAATAGAATTTATACAAACGGGAGGAGCAGAGCCACTCCCCTATGCGATATTGATGTAAACAAAATAACAATGTTATTTGCAATGTCGATAGAACAACCGTAGGGAACGACCTATGTGTCGTTTCGCAAAAAGAACGGAGAATGATATGAAAAAACTAATTTCTTTGCTCATGGCTGCGTGCCTGTGCATTTCCCTAATGCCGCAAACGATAGCGGCGGCAGAGACTAAAGATTATGTCTATTACGACTTGGAATCCATTCCGCAGGCAGAGTGGAAGGATGCAAACCCCTGCACGGTGGGAAACGTTACCCTTAAGGGCTGGTGTGTTGCGCGGCTATATCGCGAATACAACGTTACGGTTAAGGGTGATGAAAACGGAAAACCGATTTTAAGCATGGACACCTCTAGCCTTTTAAAAGCACAAATTGTTAACGGCTTTTTAAATCAAAATGCCGATTATACACCCGATTTGCGTATGGCGCAGCTGCGTTTTCATTTTACGGCGCAGGGACCTGACACCGTTAAGCAAATTTGGCAAAGTCTTGAAATTGCGTCCAAAGCTGCACTGACATCCCGCGGCAGCGGCACGATCAGTTCACCGAATTTCGGTTTGAATCTGCCGAGCGACATCGGCGACAGCGAACAGATTTTATATTTTTTCCGCAACTATTACGGCAGCGCAAATTATGCCGTGCCGATTTGCACCATCGAGCCGAATACATGGCACACACTGACGTTTTTGTATGACCAGTCAACTTGGCAGGCCAAACGTCTGTTTTTGGATGATGCCGAAATTACAACCCTTTTGGACGGCAGTCCGCTGGCCGATACGCCGCTTTTGTACCAAAACGGTTATCGGTTCTTAAATATGGATTTTGACGGCACAACCACCCGATCGAATTTGTTGGCCGTGGGTAAGTCGGACGCGGCAAAGGATACACTCAGCTTCAGCCGTATCCGTTATACGGGCTATACGAATGAACTGGACGGCGCCGGTACCGATTTGGATGATGAGGCGGCAAAGGTTTCCGTGCCGGCAAACAGCACAATTTCGGTTCGGTTTTCCGCACCGATGATGGCCGAAAGCATATCACCCGAAACGGTGCGGATTACAGACGGCAGCGCCACTGTTTCGTATACATCCTACAGCTATGATGCGGACAGCCGCACCTATACAATCGACCTGGCCGACTCTCCGCTTTTAGGTAACCATGCCTATACGCTGGAGGTGGGGACAGAGGTTAAAACCCTGTTCGGAGACAGCCCGACTCAGCCCCTGAGCCGCAGCTTTTTCACGGCGGCAGCCGATGCGGCTAAAATTGTCGGTGTCGAGCAATCGGGTGATGCGGCGCTGGTTTCGGTTCAAAACATCAGCAGCGCCGCGCGCAGCGTAACGGTTTACGGATCGCATTATACCGAGAAAAACGGCGGCCGTCTGGCAAGCAGCCTGGGCAGCCAAACCAAAAGCCTTGCGCCGAACGAAACGGCCGTGTTTCGTTTTGAAAACTGCAACACAGAAGAAGGGTTTGCCAAATTTTTTGTTTGGGACGGCATGGAAGCCTTGGGCGCGGCCGTCCGCTTTGACGGCGAAAGCCTGACAGAAGGGGATGAAACCCCGACAGAGAGTATACCGCTTTCCGGCAGCGGCATTACGCTGGATACGCCGACCGTTGATGTGAATACAGGTCTTGTGCAGATTAACGGATATTATCACGATTTGCCGCAGCGGCGCGCGACGGTGCTTTTGAAAAATCCGGCAGACGATACAATTTTATATACCGAGCAGTGCAAAACCGATGCAAACGGCGCGTTTAGCCTAGGCATGGTTATACCGCAAGGCACGGTGAAGGGAGACTATCCCCTTTACATACAGGCAGGCGCCATGACGGAGCCGACGCGGCATTTGCTGACGCTTGATTTTACCGCGGCAGTACCGGCCGTAACGGATTTGAAGCTGGACGGAACAGCCTTTGCAGGTGAAGAAATCCGCGCCTTATACAGTTACACGCACATGGCGAATGTTGCGGAGGGTGCATCGGACTTTGTATGGGAATCGGCCGAGACGAAGGACGGCGCATTCAGCCCCATAGAGGGCGCGAACGGCAAAACCGTTACCTTGGATGAAAGCTATGCATACAAGTACATTCGGTACACGGTAACGCCGCAAACGGTTGAGGGCATCATCGGTGACAGCCGAACCTCGCCGGCTTTTCGGGTGTATGTGCGCCCGGAAATCAACAATCTTTCCGTCAGCGTTAAGAATGATGCACTGATTGTCAATTACGATTACAGCCACCCTAGGGGATATGGCGAGAAAAACCACGTGTTTAAGTGGTTGTGTGCCGCCAATGAAAACGGAGCCTATAGTGTCATCGGCGGCGCGGAGGGTGCGCGGTATCAGCCGACGGCAGAACAAAAGGGATGTTGGTTTAAGGTGGAAATGACGCCCTGTGCTGATGTGCCGGCAGATGAAACAGAGGCCGCCTACGGCAAAAGTGTGGTTTCGCCGGCGGTTTATTTTATCGGCAGCAGCTATACGGGCGGCGGCAGTAAGGATACAGGCGGCAGCAATCGGGGCGGCGGTGCCGTCATTGCACCGAAACGGGAAAAAACAAACACCGCGCCGACAGACGGATCAAAGCCGCAAATTCAGTTTAACGATGTATCGGCGGCGCATTGGGCGGCATCGGCCATCCAAAATCTGTGCGTCGAGGGCATCCTCTCCGGCGTGACGGCGACAAGCTTTGAGCCGGAGCGCAGTGTGACTCGTGCCGAGTTTGTGAAAATGCTGGTCATGGTGCTGGGACTGCAAGAAACGGCCTATAACGGTGCGTTTCGGGATGTTTCGGCCGAGGATTGGTATGCCGGTATTTTGCAATCGGCCTATGAAAGCGGCTTGGTAACGGGGGCAGACGGTCTGTTTTGGCCGAACCGACCCATCAGCCGTGAGGAAATGGCCAAGCTTTTGGTTTGTGCCTGTGAACAACGGCTGGGCGCCATCACGGCAGAGGAAGCCGCCTTTACCGACCGTGCGGCCTTTTCGGCCTGGGCAGCGGCTTATATTGATAAAGCGGCTGCGGCAGGACTGGTCAGCGGCATGGAGGACGGAACCTTTAACGCACAAGGTTCGGCAAGCCGTGCACAGGCAGCGGTTGTGGCAGAAAGACTGCTGACGGGCATCCGAAAAGGGGGACTGGATTTATGAAAACAAATACAATCAAACACCTGCTTTTGCAGTGCGTCAGCTTATTGTGCGCCGTGTGCATAACGATAGGAACCTGTGCGATGGTGTTTGCCGAAAACGAGAAGGCAGACGGTCAAGCAGATGAACGGCTGGAACTTTTGGCGGCGCTTGATATTCTTTCAAAAGACAGCTACTCGGCAGACAGCGCAGTGTCAAAAGGCGATATGGCCGAAGCGCTGTATCGTCTGGCCGGTGCGCCGCAGCCGCCGACAGAAGCGGAAGAAGCCGTGTTTGCCGACGTATCGGCCGCAGATGAGCATGCGGCGGCCATCAGCTGGCTGAAGGTAATGGGCATTTTAAACGGCGATGAAAACGGAAACTATAACGCCGGGCAAAGCGTAAGCTATCCGCAGGCCGTTAAAGCTACGGCCGCACTTTTGGGGTATACGCCGCTGGCGGAAAGCTATGGCGGCTATCCCAACGGATTTATGAAAACGGCCGCGCAAAATCGGTTGCTTAAGGGCATCAATGCGCAGGAGGGCGACATAACGCAGGCTGTGTTTTATCATCTTTTATATAATGCGCTGTTTGCCAAAAGCCTTTCGGTTTACAGTGTGGGAACGCACGTAGAATATATGTACAGCGAAGATATGTATTTATATGATGCGCATGATGTGTATATCTACACCGGGCGCGTGGAGGCAACGGAATATACCGGCCTGTACAGCGCGGCAAGCCGTGCGGCAAGCGGCCGCGTGACCATCGGCGGCAAAAGCTTTCGGATTGAAGCAGATGTCTTTGACAGCATCGGCCTTACGGTAAAGGCATACATCCGCGAAGCAAAGGACAGCAGCGGCGACACCGTTTTGTGCCTTGTGCCGGAGGATGACGGCAAAACCGTGACGGTGATGGCTGAGGATATTCAGCCCCAAACCGATAAAACAACGCTGCATTATTACAGCAGTGAACGCGATAAAATGGAAACCATGGCCATCTCGCGCGGGGCTTCGGTCTTTTATAACAATGTGTTTGACGGCGAAATCAATCAAATTGCGGCCGAAACGCTCCGTTTGCGTGACGAGCAGGGAGAACCTCTCGATGCCGAACTGACGCTGGTGGATACCGATGATGATAATGTGGCCGATTTGGTTAAAATCACGCAGTACGAAATCGTTACCGTAGGCAGTGTGAACGGTGATGAAGGCTTGGTGAGTGATGCTTTTAACAACACCTGGTATAAGCTGGAAGAGGATAACGCCAATGTAACGTGCCGTCTTTGGCGCGGTGACGAGGCTATTTCGGTCTCGGATTTAAAACAGTGGGATACCGTATCCTTAGCGCGCAGCCGTGATCATTCTGTCATTTTGGGCTATGCCTCTGTTAAGCTGGCAAAGGGTCAAATCAATGCAACCTCGGCATCGGCCAAAACGGTGACAATCGGCGGTGTGGATTACACGTATTCTCACTATTTCACAAAGCTTTTGGCCGACAAAAAGCAGCCGGAGCCAAAGGCCGGAAACACAGCCAGCCTGCTTTTGGATGTATTCGGCCGCATTGCCTGCTATCAATACGGCATGGCGGTCAGCGCTTCTTACGGTTATTTGGTGAACGCCAAAACAGGGAGCGGTCTTTCGACCGATGTGCAGCTGCGATTGTTTACCGCCAAGGATGATTTTGAAGTCTTTTCGCTGGCCGACAGGGTGAGCGTGAACGATGTAAGCCGCAAAAAGGATCTCTGGAAAAGCTGGACGGAAATTTACAGCGGCGCAAGCGTCATTCCGCAGCTGGTTTCGTATGCGGTGAATGACAAGGGTGAGATAAACCGTTTGGACACGGCTGACACAACCTATAAAAACACGCTGCGCGGTTATAACAGTGACCGCTTTTCGCTGGATTTTGAAGGTTCTGTGAACTGGAAAAGCACGGGCGTGGTCAGCGGACGGTATCTTTTGCCGGGGAGCGCGATTTTATTTTCCGTTCCGGCCGATGTGACGGATGAGGGCGCGTTTAGCTGTTCAACACCTTCACAAACCCTGCCGAACGACTATAAGGATACCTTTAAGCTCTATGATGCAACAGAATTTAAGGTGGCGGCCGTCGGCGTGATTGCCGCAGGCTCGGCATCCGAAAAGTTCCACGGCACACCGGCGCTTGTTAAGCAGATTGTTGCCACGCTGAGTGAAAGCGGACAGGATACACACCGTGCCTATCTTTTGCAGGACGGCAAGGAAAGAACGGTAGAAGCGAAGGATGATACAGTGATGGCAGGCGTAAAGGCCGGGGACGTGATTAAATATAACGTCGATGCGGCCGGATGAGCCAAATCCGTTTTGTCGGTTTTCAGCTACAAGGGTGCGGCAAGCGAACTGTATTGCGGTGACTTCACCTCGGATAACTCCGGCGCCGGTACACAGAACTATTCGGCCTTTGTTATGCCGTGGAATATCTCCAACACAAATATAGAGGTCACGCTTGATGCAGGCATTACCGAGGAGACGCCGATGAGCGACAATAAAACCAGACTGTATCTGTTCGAACGTGACACCGCAAGCAATATTTATATATTTAATGCCGATAAAGGTACAGTACAAAAGGGTTCGATTGCGGATATTAAAACGATTCATGCCTATGGCGCGGAAAACGCCTCCCGTTTGTTTATGACGGGCAGCTATTACGGCGTAAGCGTTATAGTGATATACGAATAAGGTGGGCAGACTATGAAGCATATAAGAAAACGAATTGTCAGTTTGCTGCTGGGCGCGGTGCTGACGGCTCTGCCCGTTGCGCCTGCCTTTGCGGCGCAGACGTTTAGCGATGTCAGCGGCCACTGGGCGGAAAAAGCCATTTACGAAATGACCGAACGCGGCGTGATGGAGGGTGTGGGTGACGGCCTGTTTATGCCCGATAAGGCCGTTACACGTGCCGAATTTATCACACTTGCGGTGCGCGGTTTTGATTTAAAGGAAAAAACAGAGGTTTTGTATACGGATGTCACCGCTTCGGATTGGTTTTATGAATCGCTTTTGTGCGGCGCAAAGCTGATCCCGGCCGAGATGACGACGGACGGCCGCTTTTTAGCGGACAGCCCCATCACCCGTGAGGAAATGGCGGCGGTGCTGGCAACGGCGGTTGTGGACGAAACGACCAAGACAGTAGCCGCATACAGTGACGAAAAGGACATAGCGGACTGGGTGCTGCCCTTTGTGCAAAAGGTGACGGCGCTGGGCTATATGCAAGGAGATGCCGGAGCGTTTATGCCGAGACTGAGTTCAACCCGTGCGCAGGCGGCGGCTGTTTTGCAGCGCGCCCTGCCGCCTGCACCCGTTCAGGCCGTGGATACGCGCCCGGCCATAGAAGGGCAGGACTGGAGCGCCGTGCCGATGAGCACAAAAGAGGGTCGCGCAGCCTATCCTGCGGCAGAGCATGATGTGGATATGCGCAGTGTGGAAACAAGCTTCGGCAGTCTGCCGCAGTCGGATGCAGAGCTTGCTGAGCGGTTTCCCATCCGTCAGCAAATGCGGCCGCTTGCAGATATGAGATATATTGCCGGTGTGGGCATGGTAGCCTATTTTGAGGAGGGCGGCCCGCGCGAGGTATATGTACGGCGCGAAAGCCACAATCGGCACGACCCGGCTAAAACACGGTACAAACAGTTTTGCACGGCACGCGTGATTGACCCGGACGGTGAAGTGGTGTGCTATTACGACTTTTCGGAAAAAGATTTGGAGGACGAGACCATCGTCTTTACCGTGCCGGAGGGCAAGGCAGGCATCTATCAGATCTCCTATAAAAACGGGCAGAACAACGTAGATGATGTCACAATCGGGATTCCGAACAGCAACGCATGGGGCATCCGCGGTGAGCCGACGCTGACCTTTACCGAAAAAACGGATAAGGAATGGTATTTATACATTCCGCGCACCTCGAAGCATATTACGGTCTTTACGCGCGGCAGCCAAAAGGGCATGTTTGATATTTATGACGAAAACGGAACAGCTTTTTCTAAGGATGTTTCCGCGCCGCTTAAAAATTTTGACATAACGGACTATCAAACCGATGTTGTGTGGCGCGTTGTGTTTAGCGGCACAAGCGACGGGGCGATTACCTTTGTAAAAGGTGTACCGCAGATTTTGTGCCCCACCGAGGAAATGGCGCGCTTTTTAAAAGGTTGTACGCAAGAGGCCGAGGGGCTTTTGGTCTCCGGCGAATTGCAGGCACAGCTGCGCAAATACGCCTATTCTATAAAAGACCACGATTTTACGGTGGATTTAAACTACATCGAATCCATTCCCGATGATGTGACGGAATTTGATATTGAAAATCTGATGTACGGCATTTACAGCGGTTACGGTCAGCTGGAACGCTGGCTGCCCAAGCAGTGTCTGGATCCCGAAAGCCCCTATTTCGGCGGTTCGGATTCGGACGGTAAGAAAATTACAGAGTTCGACACCTGGGAGGATTTTGATCCGCCCTCGCGCTGGAGTCTGACAACGGCGATAGGTCTTGCCAGTCTGGTGACTATTCCCACCAAGCTGAACATGACCTATGGAAACGAGGCGCTGAAGGAACGAGCTGTTTTAAACGCCTTTTGCCACTTGATTTCTATGGATAATCAGCAGCTGATTCGCGAAGGCTCCGGCTCAGCCAATCAGTTTTGGCCGAACTCGCACAGCTTCTTTATCTATCCATCCATTGCGGGCTGTTATAACCTGTTAAAAGACAAAATAGACCCCGAAGCGCAAAAGCTGTTTCGCCGTGCCTTGATTTTGCTGGGTGATAATTTGGCAAACAATGTCAGCAGCCAGTCTAACCAGTGGAATGAGTGCATTATGGGACACTTAGAGGTTTACATGGCCACGGGTGAAAAGCGGTTTTTGGAATACTATGAACGCAACATTGTGGCCGCAAGCCATGATAATGTTGACCGCGCAAGCGGCTCGTACGGGCAGCACCCGGCCGGGTATTTTATGGAGCAGCACGGCCCGGATGGCAGCTATCAGGAGCTTTCTATGCACAAGTTTGTCGGCGGATTTTTATATTACAAAAATCTGCCGGAGGCAAAGCCCGAAGTGATTGACGTGCTGACGGATGCCATTGACCGTGCCGTGACCTTTGAAAGCCTGTTTTGGCTGCCGCAGCCGGATGGCACGCTTCTTTCTCCCAATGCGATGAACACGCGCAGCACCATGATGATGTGTAACCAGGGCTATCCCGGTTTTACCATGGCGGCCACGGTGAATCCGCTGGCGGCTAAGGTGCTGGAGCTGATGCCGGTTACGCCGGAGGATGTCGGCACGGTACAAACCATGCCGCAGGGCGGTTTAAACAAGCCGACCGTTTCTAAAAGCAATATTTTGCAAAGCATGTACGGCAAGGATAAGCGCTGGCCGACGCGCAGCGATTTGGGCGGCGGCTTTATCCCCATGGTGTATAACGCCTATCGGCAGCCGGAACGCGTGAGGGCGGCCGGTGTGGCGCCGGTGTTTGAAACTGATAAGATTTGGGACTTAAAGGGCATGCTCAGCTTTAAGCGCGGCAAGCTGTACGGCTTAACGTTTTACGATGCAAACAGCATCAGTTCGGCTGCGTATCCGGCGGCCAAAAGTCCGCTGCCGTTTGTGTTGTGGACAGAAAAGCTCGGCTCGGTTGTGCTGGGCATGAACAATAAAAATATAGACGAGTCCGATCGGCCGCAAATGGGCTATTCGGGCATCCTGTTCCGCCTAGCAGACGGAAGTTATTATAAAACCTGTACGGAAAATTCGACCTTCCGCTGGATTACCGAAGGGTCTGTTTACGAAATGGAATGTAACATTCCACAAATCGGCGGCAGCATGAAGGTGCGCGGCAAAATTACGGCAGACGGGCTGAAGCTGACTGCTACCGTATCGGCCGGATCGGAGGTAAAGGATGCCTGGCTGTGTCTGCCGATTAACGTTTTGGATTCATCGGCCGATCTTTCGACCCCCGAAAACGGCTGCTTTACCTACGGCGCCAACGGCGAAACGCTGCATATTGATTACAGTGAAAACATGCAAGCGGAACTGGAGGACTTTGTGATTGAAACCGGCGCCTTGCCAAAGGTGCGGATGCTGAAAATTGAGTTGCCCCTGTATAATAGACCTTTGGAATTAAACTTTTATGTGGAGTGAAGGCAGTAGTGCACAAGAAGGGAGCGGTAAACAAATGAAAAGAGCAATGGTTTTGTGTTTTCTTACGGTTTGGTTATCTACCCTGTTGCCTGTAGGAGTGCAGGCAGCAGGACTTACGGCAGAGGGTGGTTTTGCAAGCCGCCTTTTGTCGCACACGGAATCTGTTTTTGCAGGCCGTGTGCATAATCCCGACGAACGGGACGGTCAGGTTTTGCTGGTGTTTGCGGCCTATTACGGCGAAAAGCTGCAAAAGATGGAGCGTCGGTCGATTGTGCTGACGGGAGCGGAAACAGAGATTTGCGAGAGCGTCTCGATTGCCAATGAGCGCACAACGCGTTTGTCGGCGTTTTTGCTGGAAAACGGAGATGACCTTGCACCGCTGTATCGCGGTGATGTGTTAACAGAGGCGTACACAAGCCCGGTGAGCGCAGCCGGCACAAGCAGCCTGGAGACGGAATTGGGTGAGCTGCCGACTGAAGCGACGCTTTCGGAACGATTTCCGCTGCTTTTGACCGGTCTTTCCGCTGCGCCCGACCAATCAACCGTGAACGGTCTTGGTGTTTTGGCGCACTACACGAGCGGCGGCCCCGGCGAGGTGTATGTCTCGGTTACGCACCAAACCACAAATGTTGCACCGCTGTTTGAGCCTTTTCGTACCGTGCGCGTGTTAAACCCTGCCGGTCACGTGGTTTGCTTTTATGATTTTTCGGCACAGGGTGCGGCAGATAGCGTTGTGCTGCGTGTACCGCAGGAGACAGAAGGCGGCACGTGGACAATTTCGTACACGGGTGGTGTAAACACCAAGGACGATTTGACAATCGGTTTGCAAAACACAACGGATGTATACGGCATCCGCGGTGAAATGACATTGCGCATACCGGCGCGGAGCACGTCTGAGAACTGGTATGTTTATGTGCCGGAAAAATCAACGGGCTGCGAGATAAAAAGCGGCGGCTACGCACAGGGTGTGCGGATCTGTTTGCCTGCTGCGGAAGCAAACGATGTGCAATATTTGCCGTATTCGGCAGCTGAAGAGGCTCTGACTGAGGAGGAACGGCGCAGTCGCCTTGTTTGGGGCGAAGCAGAAACGGATGCTTACGGCGCTTGGCGCAGCGTTACGATTCCGCGTGAAAATTACAGCGGATATTTTAACTATCGGCTGGCAGGTTACGAGCCGGACAGCGTTTGGAAGGTAATGATTTTGCCGGGCGGCGAACGGACGCTTACCTTTGGCAGCGGCATACCGGGCACACTTTGTCCCACCCCGGCGGCAGCACGGCAATTGGCGGGCGGCACGATGGTCGGCACAGACGGCAAGCGCCTGGGCGGCGGTGTACAAACGCGTGCACGTGCGGCCATGCTGGCACATCAAAACGACAATTTGGCGGTAGAATTGTCTTTTCCGCAGACGATTCCTGATGAAATTTCGGAAAATCAGTACGATGTGGAGGCTTTGTTGTTTGCAAGCTATGGTGGCATTCCCGGTTTAACGCAGGCTCTTTCGCAGCAAAATTTAGATGCGGAAAGCCTGTATTACGGCGCAAGCTATACAAGTGATAATGATTTTTCGATTGATTTGGAAAGCTTTCGCTACGGCGGCCGATATGCCATGCATCAAACGCTTGGATTTGCGTCACTTTACGCACTGCCGACCAAACTGAACGCGGCCTATCACAATCGCGCATTGTTAACGCGCAGCATGCTTTCGGCATTTTGCCATTTTGTGGCGCTTGCACCCGATGGTCTGCTGCGTGAAGCAAGCAACAACGCAAACCAGTTTTGGCCGATGCAGCATGTGTTTTTCATCTATCCCTCCTTGGCCGGAGCCTATGGCCTTGTAAAAGACGATTTGACGGCAGAGGAAGCCGCTGTTTGGAGAGATGGGCTGATTCTGCTGGGGGACAAGCTTTCAAACTTCGTTTGCTCACAAACCAACCAGTGGAGTGAGATTGTCTACGGCCATCTGCTGGCTTATCAGGCAACGGGAGAGGTGCGCTTTCTGCGTTATTTTGAACGTGCGGCAGCTTCCCTCATTTGTGATAACAGCACGAGAGCCTTCCGTGTGCTGGGGCAGAGCAGCGCGGGATATTTTATGGAATCGGGTGGGCCGGGCGGCTCGTATCAAAAACTTTCTATGTATAACGTTGTGGCGGCGTATCAGCTGTATCAGCGTATGCCGGAGGCAAACACTGCACTGCTTGCGGACTTGCAGACGGCTGTTGAGCGCGCCGTACGGTTTGAAAGCTTATTTTATCTGACGCCGCCATCCGGCGCGCCGCAAAATAGCTTGGTTGCTCCGACGGCCATGCAAACGAGGGATAATACCTTTATGATGACGCAGCCAACTTATCCCGGTACCTATCTTGCGGCGGTACAATTCCCCTTGGCAAAGGCGCTTACCGAGCTGGCACCGGGGTATGGAGCATCGACCTTTGCGTTTACCACGGTGAATCATCCCGAATTGGCACGTGCGCGGATCTTGGCCGGATTGCAAAGCGGCACGCAGGGTACAACCTGGCAAGCTTCATGGACACCGCGGCTTTATGAAGCGTTTACGGCTTTCGAACGGACAACGGACGAAGCAGAGGTACCCGTTTTGACCGAAAACGGTGTTTGGGATTTAAACGGTGTGCTGGCCGTGAAACGAAATGGCTTTTATGTGCTGCATTACTACGCATCTTCGGCACGGACGGGCTACAGAAGCTGTTTGCCGACTGCGGTTTGGACGGCCGAAAGCGGTGCGGTGTTTCTTTCTATGTCGCCGACGGGGAGCGGCCGAAGCTACAGCAGCTTTGAACTGGAATTTACGGACAATGAAGGACGCACCGAAACAGTTACAAGCAGTTGCGAACAAGGCACACTCACGTGGAATGTTCCGGGAGAATCGTATACCGTTACACAAACCCTGCAATATACGGATAACGGTGCAAAACAAGATTTGGCGCGCCTTAGCTGTACAACGGCGTTTACGGATGAGGGTGTTTCGCTTTCGCTTTCCGTTACGCCGCTTACAACAGAGCGGACGCTGACCAAGGCCTATGCATGGCTGCCCGTCAACACAAAGGGCGCAAGCGCTGTCGGCAATTGGGAGGCGCTGCCCGAAGCTGCACAGGAGAGCGGCCAAAGTATGTCGCTTTTCTGGGGCAATCGGGGGCTTGAGCTTTCGGTTATCTATCCTTTTGCAAACGCTGCGGGTGGTGAGCAGCCAACGCTTTCGGCAGTGGCCGAAACGGGCATTACAACGGTTCAGATTCAGCCTGCACGTGTACCGCTTTCACTTTCGGGAGAAACGGTGGTAAAGCTGGCGGCAATCGGCACGGAAGAATAAAATGTAACTAAAGTTTAGCGGGGGATGCAATCCCTCGCTAAAAACGCTTCTGGCGAGACTTTCAGCGCCTTGTTGAAATGTCAAAAAACAAATATAAATATCAAAAACTGGGGGTTGCAATCGGTGCGCAGCTATGATATAATCAATGCCAAAATCAGTTCAAAAGCCTGACGGCTTTTGTGCCGATGTATTGATTGTATCGGTGTGAAGCAAGCCGATTTACGGCTTGCACTGATGATATAATCAATGCCAAAATCAGTTCAAAAGCCTAATGGCTTTTGTGCCGATGTATTGATTGTATCGGTGTGAAGCAAGCCGGTTTACGGCTTGCACTGATGATAAAATGAATCGATAAAAGTTTGATACAATAAACGGAGGAAGCATTATGACCTTACAGGAAGCATTTGCGATTTGTACCCAAAAAGCGCATGTACATATGGAAAATATGAACGGTACGTCACTGGAGCCGCGTGAATCAAGATCGGGCGCGTATTATGACGAGCGCGAAAAAATGACGCCGCTTTCCAATCGCTGGACGTGGACGAACTCTTTTATCACCGGCATGGCGCCGATACTTTATCAAACGGAAAACGATAAAAAGGCGCTTGCCTGGGCGAATCAGTTTGAACAGGCTTATCACGACAAAGTGTTTGCACTGTATTCACAAAGCATGCACGATTTGGGCTTTTTATATCTGCCCTACAGTGTGCATATGTATCAGCTGACGGGCAGCCACGCACATCGCGATACGGCGCTGCGTGCGGCCGATGAGCTGGCAAAGCGGTTTGATGTAAAAGGGCGGTATATTGAAGCCTGGTCGGAAATGAATACGTTTGAAAAAGAGCACCGCATGATTGTGGATTCTTCCATGAATGTGCCGCTTTTGTTTTGGGCTTGGAAGGAAACGGGGCACACCTTTTATCACGATGTTGCCGTTGCACATCTTGAAACCATTATCAGCACGCTTGTGCGTGAGGATGGATCTGTTTGCCACGCTTATTTTATGGACGGCGAAACAGGCCTGCCCAAGGAGGAAGCAAACTCCTGCGGTTATGCCAACGGCTCTCACTGGGCACGCGGCACGGGCTGGATTGTGTACGGTCTTGCCATTGCGTATACCTATACGCAAAATGAGCATTATCTGACCGAAGCCATCCGCATTGCAGAAAAATATATTGATTCTTTAACGGGCAGTCCGGTTCCGATTTGGGATTTTCGTCTGCCGGCCGACAAACCGGCCGTCATCTGCGGCAATGTGCCGGGTTTTGCGGCGCACTGGGATGAAACAAAGTCGGAAAACACCGTTTATAATGTAGATACCTCGGCGGCGGCCATTATGGCTTGTGCATGTCAGCTGCTTTGCCTGTATACAGAGAATGACAGGTTGAAAAACTATGCCGACAGTGCACTCTGCGTTCTTTCGGATGAATATTTGGATACCGACACCCAAAAGGCCGGCATGCTGCGCCGCTCTAACGGGCGCGACGGTTTTACCGTTTACGGTGATTATTATTATATGCTGGCTCTTGCGATGAAGCTTTATGACGTGAAAAGCTGCTGGGGCTTTTTCGGCAGCGCGGATTCGATTTTATAAAAAATTTCGGAGCAAAATAAAAAAGAGGCTGTAAAAACTTGGTTTTTACAGCCTCTTTGTCGTTTTTACATCCCCTTTGCGTTTTTAAGATAGCCGTGCTTCTTTATCCTCTGCCAGCTGCTCTTTCATTTCATCCAAACTGCTAAAGGTGCGCCGATCGCGCATTTTGTGTAAAAATTCAACTTCAATTTTCTCTGCTGCAGCGCCCGCATACCCGATTACATAGGTTTCAATTTTCGCTGCATCATCCACATCAGTAACAGAAGGGTAGGCCGTGCCGTCTATGTATGTTGT
>ERZ1035032.959-NODE-959-length-19713-cov-10.425933_pt1 | contig 19713 bp, 17 predicted proteins | sample MGYA00520693_ERZ1035032 | MGnify/ENA primary metagenome ERZ1035032 (study PRJEB33766, sample SAMN09781740) | gut metagenome | biome: gut microbiome | host: Homo sapiens | place: Madagascar | study: EMG produced TPA metagenomics assembly of the PRJNA485056 data... | reverse complement strand
CTCTCTCTCTCTCTCTCTGCAAATCCTGACTTTGCGTCTAAACCGCAAACAAATTTAAGGCTTCCAAACAACAATAGCGGCCGCAGCATGATAGAAATGCTCGGTGTTTTGGCAATAATTGCAGTTCTTACTGTCGGCGGTATTGCCGGTTATTCCAAAGCGATGACTCAGTTTAAGGTTAATAAAATCATTGCCGAAACAAATCAAATTATTGCAGCTGCCCACGAATACGCAAGCAAGGACAAATCGTTTATTATTCCAGGTGCTCTTGAACAAAGAAAAGCTTTAGGCTTATGTCCTGATAGTTGGGAAGATTGCGCAGATTCAGGGTTGGGGGGATTTGTTTCGATGGCTAACAATTCTATAGTTTTCAAACCTAAAGTACCGGAAATGTGTTTGGCTGCTGTTAATAATATCGCCATTCCCTTAAAAGAGAGTGTTGAAACTGTACATATTTCATCTCAAGGTCCAGAGAACGAGGACGAGGACGAAGACGCTCAGTATAAATGTATGAATAAAGCGGTGGAGGAAATGAAAAAATGCTTTGATATGAGTGATCCTGATGAAAGGGGTAAATGTATGGATAAGGGACAAGAATCTATGTATAAGTGTACGGATGCTGCTAATGGAATGTATGATCTTGAAATAAAACATAATTACATAGGTGATGATGGCAATAAATATGATGAATCATCTAAAAAAGGCACCTTAGACTTCAACGACCAACGGCTTATTTCCGCAGTTGCCACCATTTGCCGTGGTGAAGATAGATTTGTACAGATTACCTTCAAAGAAGGTGTTATTGGCAATTAAGCTCCCCCTATTCTTTTGGGTTTTGGGGCGTAAACACGCCCCTGTTTTTTATTTCCGGCTTTTTTTTATTTCTTTAATGGCATCAAAAAATTGTAAATAATTTTAGTTTGACTTTTTAGTTTAGCTTAGATATAAATAAAAAGCCTTGTAGCGGCAACTACTTGGCTTTTTTCCAACAATGGAAAGAAGTTGAACATCCAACTTCCTACCTGATATTGGAAGTATGGCATAAAAACCTCTAAATGTCAAACATTTTTTGATTTTATGCCGGAGTTCAATTTCTTTCCCAACCGCCCTAATGGGCTGAAAGGATAAGAAATGAGCACCACTGTCAAAGTGCTAAGTATAATAATTCTTATACTTAAAATCATCATTATCTTCTTAAAGTAAGATAACATGATGAGGCGGAGTTTTCAAGTGTTTTTAGCTTAAATTCTCCGCCCTTTGATATTTTTTATTTAACTGCTTCCGCGCCGGAAATAACATCTATCAGCTCATCGGTAATATTTTCCTGCCGCTCTTGCTGATATTCCAAATTCATCTGTTCCAAACTCTCATCAATATTTTTTTCGGCGTTTTGCATATTGGTCATACGCGTATAATGCTCCGCCGCCAGCGAATAATTAAGCTGACTGGCCAAAGCGATAGTCAAATATTCGTTCAGCAAAGCGGCAAACATTTTTTTACGCTCAATCGGAATCATCGGAATATTATTTGTTCCCCACGGCTTGTCTTTCAGCTTTTGATAAATGGCAAAATCAAACGGAATAATCTGTTGTTTTTGCACGTTCACCGGCTCATTTTTATTGCGCTTATGATACCAAACGCAAACACTTGTGATGTGTTCTTTACGCGTTGCCTCGTCAATTTTCATAATCACGGTTTCGGCAATGGTATTAACCATCTTCACCGAATTAGCGACAGCATATTTTGCATAAAGTTTTAGGTTGCTTTGCATGGCCAAACCGCCAATTCTTTTACCCACGGTCAAAAATAAAGTATCTTTAAGCGGAACACCTTGTTTTTTTAAATCAGCTTTAGCTTTATCCAAAATTTCTTTATTAAACTTGCCAACCATTCCGTTATCGGTGCCGATTAAAATAACCAACTGCCGATTTTGAGCGGTTTTTACCTCATTTTTTGGCAGACCGCCTTGTTTAATCAGAGCATGAAAAGCGTCTTTAAGGTTGCGGCGATACTGCGCCAGCGCCGTATTTGCTTGTTCATATTGCAAAATACTGACCGAAGACAGCGCTTTCATAGTGCCGACTATCTCCCGCAAATCTTCCGTAACCTTAATCCGCTTTTTCAATGCCTCAATCGTCATCAGACTTTATCTCCTCACGCTGCAAAGCTGATTTGAAAGCCGAAAGCATTTTTTCTTGCGTTTCGGCGGCTATCTTCTTTCGAGCCAAAATATCGGTCACTTCAGCCGAAAATTGGGTTTGCAAAACCTCGCGCACAATTTTTTGCGCCTGTTTATTCTTCTCGGTAGTTAGTCCGTCAAACAAACCGGCGTTAGTCGCCATAAACACGGCAATCTGCTCCGGCGCGGTCAGCGGTTCAAAACGGCTTTGCTCCAATACGGCGCGGATTGCTCGCCCGCGATTGATACGCTTTTTAGTTTCCTTATCAAGCTGTGTGCCGAATTTGGTAAACGATTCCAGTTCTTCAAACTGAGAATAAAACAGTTTCAACGGACCAATCAAAGATTTGTACGCCGGCAGCTGCGCATCGCCTCCCACACGAGAAACCGAACGTCCGGTATCTATTGCCGGCATAATACCTTTTTGATACAAATTTGCCGCCAAATAAATCTGCCCGTCTGTGATGGAAATAATGTTGGTCGGAATATAGGCCGATATATTTCCGGCTTCGGTCGAAACAATCGGCAGCGAGGTCAGCGAACCGCCGCCCAATTCCGCACGCAAATGGGTAGAACGCTCCAGCAAACGAGAGTGAATATAGAAAATATCCCCCGGAAAAGCCTCTCGTCCAGGCGGACGGCGCAGCAGCAGCGACATTTCGCGATAGGCTCTGGCGTGATTGGTCAAATCATCATACACCACCAGCACATCTTTGCCCTGCGCCATAAAATATTCGCCGATAGATGTCGCCGCATATGGCGCCGCATATTGCATTCCGGCAGTGTCGTTGGCGGCAGCCGCAACAACTATTGTTTGCTCCATAACTCCGTATTTTTCCAAATCGGCAATAACCGCAGCCACGGCAGAATTTCTTTGTCCGATAGCGCAATAAATACAGATAACACCTGTTTGTTTTTGGTTGATAATCGTATCAACGGCAATAGCCGTTTTACCGGTCTGCCTATCACCTAAAATAAGTTCACGCTGTCCGCGTCCGATAGGCGTAAACGCGTCAACAGCTTTAATACCTGTTTGCAAAGGTTCTTCCACCGGCGCTCTATCCATAATCGGATATGCTTCCATTTCCAAAGCGCGGCGCTCGCTGTAGGCTATCGGTCCTTTACCGTCTAAAGGCTTGCCCAACGGGTTTATAACTCGCCCCAACAATCCCTCGCCGACAGGCACATCTAAAACACGACCGCTGCGGCGCACTCTGTCACCGGCTTTCAAACTATCGGGACTGTCTAAAAACACCACGCCGACCGCATCTTTTGCCAAAGTCTGCACCATTCCCCACACACCGTTAGGAAATTCCAGCAGCTCTTCCATCTGCGCCTTAGCCAAACCTTTAACAATCGCCGTACCAGCCGAAATAGAATGAATAACGCTGACTTCTTCTGTTTTCAGTTCAGCTTTTGTTTGTTCTATTCCCTGCTCTATGGCGGCAAATGTCTTGTCTGTTTTTATCATCTTTTATCCTTTGTTTACCAGTTGCTGCACATCGTTTTGCATATTCTTTTGAAACTCGTTCATATAAGCGGTCAAATTCCAGTCAATCAGCTGTTCATCGGCCTGCAAAGCCACACCGCAAACCAGCTTTTTATCAATTTCAAATTTGAATTTTGTTTCTTCAAGCAACCCTAATTGACTTTGCAAAAACTCTTTGATTTTTTGCTTTTGTTCCGCCGAAATTTTTTGCGCCGAACGAACAATCAACTGTTTTTTATTTTGATAAGCGGCGGCAAACTCTTGTTTTTTACGCATCGGCAGAGCGATGATTTTTTCTTTAAGTTTATCAATCATCAAATCATTAAGCGAAACATCGGCCATTTGTTTTAATGCGCCGTCAGCCAATTTGCTGAAATGTTCCAAAATCAAATTTTGCATTGCCAGCTCAAACGTTTTTTGCTCGGCGGCCAAACGTTTTTTCCATTGCTTTTTATCCGCCTCAAATTGTGTTTTTGCCTCGTTTGCCAATTTTTCGGCCAAAACAGCGGCTTCTGCTTTGGTATGGCTCAAAATTTCTTGTTTTTGCGCATCAATTTCTGCCATTTTTTGCTTGCATTCAGCCTCCAGACGCAGCGCTTCTTTATGCGAAGAAGCTGCTTTTTTCAGCTCACGTTCAATAAATTTCTGCCGCTCGTCCACCGCTTTCAACACCGGTAAATATAAAAACCGGCGCAGCAAATACAGCAGCAGCAGCAAATTAAATATCTGAGCAAAAAATGTGAATAAATCAATACTCATAAACTTTTCCTAAAATATAACTATTGAGCCTGTGCGATTGCATAATTCCAAAACGGATTGGCATACAGCACCAAAAATGCAATCAGCAAAGCATACAAAGCTGTTGTTTCCACCATGGCAATAGCCACAAACATTGTACTGCGGATACGGCTGGATTCATCAGGTTGCTGCGCCATAGCCGTCAAAGCCGAGGCGGCAACGCGTCCTTCGCCCAAAGCCGAGCCTATACTGCCTATACCCATACATATACACGCTCCAAAAACCGAAAACGCTCCGATTAAAGTAATTGCATCCATTATTTTTCTCCTTTTTCTAAATTTGATAAATTATTTTCCGGCACAATCTCGCCCTGCACACTCGATGAATATACCACCGCCAGCAAAGCAAAAATATACGCCTGAATTGAACCGGTTAAAAGTCCCAAACTTTGCATGCTAAGCGGTGCAATCAGCGGAATAAAAGCGCTTAGAATGCTGACAAACATTACACCGCTCAGCATATTGCCGAACAATCGAAGTCCCATAGCAAAGCTTGAAAAAAATTCACTAAAAACATTCATCGGCAGCATTAAAGGCATTGGTTCTATAAACTTTTTCAAATATCCTTTTAAGCCGGCGTTTTTAACCGAAAAATACGGTATGGCTAAAAAAACAACCGCCGCCAACGCCATTGTGGTGCTGAGAGATGCTGTCGGCGCGCGGAACCACGGAATAACAGTCAGCAGATTGCAGACCAAAATAAAACAGAACAATCCCATAGCTAATCCCAAATATTGATTTGTTTTAGAGCCGCTTATTTCGTTTGCCTCTTTTTGCAGCCACAATACCAGCGCTTCCAGCGCCACTTGCAGCCGTGAGGCTTTGCGCTCGTATGACAAGTTTCTTGTAGCCAAACGACAGCACAAAACAATCAAAGCAATCACCAGCCAGCTGTTAAATATTGTCACATTTATGCTCATATCGCCGATTTTAAACAGGACGATTTTATCGTAGCTGTCCAGCCCTATTTGCCGTCCGACCAAAGGTATGTCCCACCAACGAGAAAAGTCAAATTCAAACAGCGCCATCGTTTTTCTGCTCCTCGTCAAATTTAACAATTTGCCCTTTTTCACGAATAACAATCAGCATTTTTGTTATAAAAAAAGCCAAAACATATAACAAAACAACAACTGGGTTCCGTTGAGCAATCAACATCATCACTCCAAAGAACAATAAAATTCTCAACACGGCTACACTTGCAAAAAAACGTATTTTATGCTTAGTTTCACTTAAATGATTCAAGCTCCAACGCAAACTCTGAAAATAAATCGCACCGACTGTCGCACCGCAAATCGGTGCCGCCCACAGTTGCCAAAGCGCCATTTGTTGCCACATCTGCATCAAATAAGAATCAGCACTCATTTTCTTTTTCCCCAGTTAAATCTTTTTGTTTTTTCTCATTACGTCTGATTTTTTCATCTTCTATTTTCAGCCAATAATAAGCATTTATCAATCCCCAAACAAAGCCTAAAAACAACAAGCTTAAACGCCAAGAAAAATCTACCGGAAAATGCGCATCCAGCCAACCGCCGCCAAACACACCCAGCAAAATCGGTACAATAATCACGCCGCCCAGCGATGCAATCATACCAAAATCGGCACTCCAACGCTGCTGCCTGCGGACTTTTAGCTGCTGAGCCTTATAGAGCAGAGTGTTATGGATTTCTTTTTCAGCGGTATCATCAAAATCATCAGCCATTTTCATCTCCTTTAAGTTTACCGAACCCGCGCACCAAGCCAAGTTCCAAACGCGCCATTGCCAAATTTAGTTCTTTGCGGCGTTCTTCATTTTCTTTAAAATCATTTTTAATAACGGCCGAAAGACTCTCCAGCGATTTACTTACTACGGCGTTTTGCACGCTCATAGTTACGCTTTTTCCTTTTTTTACCACAATTCCGCGGTGACAAGCCACATAACTCTCATTATTGTTTTCATCGGTATATCGCACTATGTTCGGTTTCATCGCCGCCACAAAATCAACATGTTTCGGCATCAACGTATAAAAGCCGTTCAGTGTTTCAAACGTAACTTTCAAGGCCTCTGTCTGCAAAACCGTACCCATTGGCGAACAAACCGTCAGCTGCATCAACCATTCTCCTCTGACATTGCTTTTTCATACGCTTCTTTTTTATCTCTGGTCTTGACCAGAACCTCATCAATATCGCCAACCATGAAAAAGTCATTTTCCGAAAGATAGTTAAATTCGCCTGAAAGTATGCGCTCGCAGCCTTCTATGGTTTTTTGCAAATCTACCGAACGTCCTTCCATGCCGGTAAACTGATAGGTGGTGTAAAACGGCTGCGTCAAAAAACGCTCCAATTTACGTGCGGTCAGAACAGTCTGTTGATCATGCTCCGGCAATTCATCAAAACCCAGCATAGCGATAATGTCTTTTAATTCTTCATATTCAGCCAAGCATTTACGCACAGCTACCGCAACTTTATAGTGCCGTTCGCCCACAATCAGCGGAGTCAGCATATTCGACGAAGACGCCAATGGGTCAACTGCCGGATATAAACCCTGCGCCGCGCGGCTGCGAGAAAGCACAATGCTTGATGATAAATGAGCAAATGTGTGTACAGCTGAAGGGTCGGTAAAATCATCGGCCGGCACATAAACCGCCTGAATAGAAGTGATTGCGGCGTCTTTAGTGGAAGATATACGTTCTTCCAATGCTGCAATATCAGTCCCCAACGATGGCTGATAGCCAACGCGGGACGGAATTTGCCCCAACAACACCGAAACTTCCGAACCTGCTTGCACAAAACGGAAAATATTATCAATCAGCAGCAAAACATCTTTCTTTTCTTTATCGCGAAAATATTCTGCCATGGTCAAACCTGTCAAAGGCACGCGGAAACGCACCCCCGGAGCTTCGTTCATTTGTCCGAACACCATAACTGTTTTCGGCAGCACTCCGGCGTCTTTCATTTCGCGATACAGCTGTTCACCTTCGCGGGAACGCTCTCCCACACCGCAAAAAATACTTGCTCCCTCATAGCGTCCGACCATATTGTTAATCAGCTCGGTAATCAGCACGGTTTTACCCACGCCGGCACCGCCGAATAAACCTGCCTTGCCGCCGCGTTCCATTGGCGCCAGCAAATCTATGGCTTTAATGCCGGAAATAAAAATCTCCGAGTTGGTTTGCCGGTTTTCCAGCGGAATTGGTTCGGCATGAATAGATTGTTTAACGTCTACCTGCAACGGCTCACCGTTATCTATCGGCCGCCCGAAAATATTAAACATACGCCCCAAAACCTTATCGCCGACCGGAACTTCTATTTGGTGTCCCTCGTCCACAACTTCAGTTTGGCGAGAAACTCCCTTGGTAGAGCCCATAGCCAGAGCGCGCACGGTTTTTTCATCAATATAGCCTTGTACTTCGGCAGTCAGCTCGCCGATTTTCAGTTCATTATAAATAGCCGGAAGCTGTTTGGAAAACTCAGCTTCAATCACACTGCCGTTTACAGCTGTTACAAATCCGACATTCTTTTTTTTTGCCATTTTTATATCCTTTATATATCACGGTTATAAATAATCGTTTTTACAGGCATTTCATCTTTTCAAAATAGCAAAATAAAGATTAACTTTGTCTTAATCCAAAGTCTATACATACCAAAGTTATAAAAAAATCAGTCATTTTGTCGGCGAAACAAGGTGTCAAACACTTCTGGTTTGTATATTGCATAGAGCAGCTGCGGAACAATGGCATAATGCGGACGCATTTCCGGATTTTTCTTTTTATACTCTTCATAATAAACATATTTCGGCTTTTTATTGATTACAATTTCATTTATATCGAAAGGTTCTGTGTACTTAAAATATTGTTCATCAAGCTCCCCCATATAGCTCCAAGAAAACCAATAATAATGCGGGTTTTTATTAAATATTCCAAAAGGAATCCCAGGCAGCCCCAAAACTATATCATCAGGGGTGGTGTTTTGAGCGATATGTGTTGAAACCTGCAACACTTTAAGCGTATCCATTTCATCAGGATTAAGTCCTTCAAAAAGCCAAAATTTTCCGCAAAAAATCAATAAAACCGGAAGCACCAGCCATGCTGTCCATTTTTTTGCTTTATATATTTCGGCACAGACCATAGCTATCAGCACCGCATTATACAAAATCAGAACTTTAAAGTAATACATCCACATAGAAATATACAAAGTGCGGAGTGCGAACTCTACAGCATACATTATAAGTAAAATTGCCGTATACTTATCAGTTTTTTTAATCAATAGATAAATGGCAGAGGCCGTGCCCAAAGCAAGAATGCTGTATAAATCGCTGAAATCATGGATTCTTTTATTCCACACATATTCTAAAATATGTGTATTCAACAACCAGTTTGTTTCAAAATAGCGCTGTGCATTGCCGCAGGCAAGCAGATATATTCCAAACAAGACTAAAGGCGTCAGCAGCCACGGCAGCGATAATACAAGTTTTTTCCGGCTAAGCTTTTTGGCGGCCAGCAGATAAATTCCATATAATCCCAGCGGCAAAATTAAAAAAATTATGGTTTGTAAAAATAAAAAACCTACAGCCCAGCTCAGAGCCGTATAATTCAGATATTTTTGCTGAGCATCGCGTAAAAATACAAAGAAAAAGTATAAGCCGATAAAGAAAAACAGTTGCATAAATGCATCTGGCTTAAACTGTACCATGGCATCCATTGCCGTATTGCTGAAGCAAAAAATATTTATAGCCAGCAGTGCAATGGTTTTATTACCCCAAAAATCTTTTATCAGCCGATATATAACATAAAGCGTCAGCAGAGATACGGCGGCGATAATGCAGCGGATATATAAAAACACTAATACATTGCCGCTGAAAAATCCTACCAACGGAGCAAACATATACCACATCAGAGGATGATGATGTTCAAAAAAATCAGTATACGGAATATAGCCCTGCCACACCAGCCAAGATGCGTGAATATGCTCCAAATCATCGCCCACAGCACGGCGGCTGACAAAGATAGAGGCAAAAAGATATATAATATTTATTGCCAAGAAGAACCATAATAACCGTGTAAGCGTTTTTTCTTTCATTGCCTGCCTCGCCGAATTTTTTTTGAATTTTTTAGCAAATTTATTTAGTGAAAGCAAGCAAAATAAAAGTTGCGGACAGGACAATTTGATTGTAATGTTCGGGTATGTTCGGTTTATGGATAAAGCAAAGGAGATAATATGCAAAAAATCATCAAAGTTGCTGCGGGGATAATCACATGTCAAAATCACATTTTGATAGCACAACGCAAGCACGGCAAACAAATGGAATATAAGTGGGAATTTCCGGGCGGCAAGCTTGAGCAGGGCGAAACTTTTGAGCAGTGTTTGGCGCGTGAGCTGCTGGAAGAAATGGATTTACCAATTACTGTCGGTGCGCATTTTATTGATTCGGCCTTTGACTATGATTTTGGGCGCGTCGAGCTGCATTGCTACTTTGCGAGCTGCCAAAGCGAAGAGATTCCGGCTTTGAACGAGCACGAGCAATATCGCTGGGTTCCGGCTGCGGATTTGGCTCAATATGATTTTGCGCCCGCCGACCGTCCGATTATTGAAGCTCTGACCGCCGCAAAATAACCACGCACCAAACTTTCCATTTCACTTTTTCTCTTTGGTTGGTTTAACCAAAAATTTACGGAAAATATGCTAAGAATTGTTACAAAAATATGAAGAATCGCCCGCATTGCTATTTTCTGCTGGTTATGAGTGATTTTTTGTGATAGTTTATAATTAGAGAAAGACCGAAAATTTTGAGGTAAAGTTATGTATATATGGATTTTATTGGCAACGATTATGGTGGCGCTGAGTTTTTTCAACACCTCGCCGCGTGAGGACAAGGCCTCGGTGTTTACCGAGATAAAGGCCTCGACCATTGCCAACCGCTTTCGGGCGGAACACATAGCGTTTTTCCGCGGCACGGAATGTGAAATGCTTTATAATGACGGTGCCTACAATACTACTTCTTTGCCCAAAGAATTCACCATGGATTTTTCCAATGAATACACCTCCATTGCCTCCAACCTGCCGGTAGGATACGAAAAACAGACCCTAGCCACGCACGCTGTATTTTGTTTTGATAAAGATATAGGCGACTCGGCTTTGATGTCCAACTGTTCCGCCAGCAGCTATAAATATGCCATTTCTTTTGCTCAAATACCTGCTCGTTGGCTTTCCAAAGAAAAAATGAAAATTAAATATGTTCAAGACGACGGCACCGAGGTTGACGAAGAAATAATTATGCCTTTGCCGAATTTTATAAACTACTTGGCAAAAGAGTTGAGCGACGTACAGAACACCGGCTGGATGTGGTGCGGACACAGCGGCTGCCATTTGGTGGGACGTTCAACCGTTCAGTCCAGATATGAAAAAGTAGGAAAAGGCTCGCAGCTGAAATATATGAAATTTACTTTTCCGGACTCACTTGCCGGCCAATCCGGCGGATATAGCAAATTTCTAACCGAATGCCGTGCCGGAGTGCCATGCCTCTTTGCTTTTGATAAATATAGAAATTCTGATACCGGTTTGCATTGCAAAGCGATGAAAGCCAACAAATCATCATAAGGAGAACGCCTATGAAACGCCGTAATATGTCAAAATCTATTGCCCAGAAAGGCGGCTTAATGATAGAAGCCTTGGCCATGCTGGGGCTAATTGCCGTTGTGACGCCGACCATGTATAAAAAATCGGCCGAGCGCACTATGGAAGTGGAAGATATCAACACGGCTTCCACCATCCGCACGGTTATGAACGCGGCCAACGACTATGTGGGCGCCAACTATTCGACCATTGTCAGCGAAATGGAACACTCCACCGGCAACGCGTCTAACTACCGCAAAGTGCCTTTAGACAAGATAAAAAGTTATCTGCCGTATGGTTTCAATATGAAAAAGGCGCTGTATAACTACGGCGAGCCGGAAATTACCATTGCCCGCAAAGAGAACAACCTGACGGCGTTTGTGCTGTTTCCGGCCAAAGCTAATGCCGACAACGGCATCGGGCAAGAGCGCACCTCGCGTATTGCCTCGCTGGTGGGTTCCAGCGGCGGATTTGTGACCGAAAAAGGCAAAACGGCGCGCGGTATCGGCGGCGTATGGAAATTGGAAGAAACAGATTATAAAGGCGTTTTTCCGGACAAGGCCGAAAATGCCGAAGAGTATTCCATCGTGACGGCTTCGGCGGATACTATTAACTCGGCAGTCAATAATGAAGTGGATATGGATAAATATCTGCAGCGCGGACGCGACGCCGGCGACACCGACAGCTCCAGCCTGTGGAAAAACACCATGCGCACGGATTTGTATATGGGCAATACAGACATAGCTAATGATGTTTATAATGATGAAGAAAAATATAAAGATAAAACCTTTAGCATCCGCAATGTCAAGAGTATGATTATCGGTGCGGAATATGCGGGCGGCGACAAGGATTTGGATGAAGCTTCAAACTATGGCTTGTATGTAGCCGGAAACAAACCTGATACCTATCTTTTAGGCACTTTGGAAGCGGTAGATTCCGACTTTAGAGTTTTGCAAAATCAATTAAGCTTTGGCCGTACCGCTGGCGCAGATGGCAACAAAGGCGACTATGCTTTTACCATCGCCAACAACGGCGACACCGAAACCAGAGGACAGTTGATTGTTGATCGTAATGTAACCTTGGCTGGTTTGGCTGGATTTTGGAATGATGTAAAAATAGGTGTCATAGATAAACACCCGGGCGCTACAGAACCTAACTATGGAATCAGAATTAAGCCTTTTGCAGACAAAACATCCGAAAATGATAATAATGACGCCCCTTGGGGAAGAGTTACGTTTTTTGCCGATAACATTATGCAAATCAACAATACCGGAAACAATGATGTACCAGCATCTGATAATGACAGAATCCTAATAATGAATGACGGAATAAAGGAATTGCCAGATGGGACTGCAGTACCTACAATTTCTTATAATAATACAGAGCCTACTTTTCCGATGAGAGTTGGTGCTAACGCCAAATTTGAGGGTTTGCTCACAGCAGGACAGATTGATACACAGAAACTGCGTTTAGCCACACTAAGTGCCGGTTCAGAACACATTGACGATGCTAATAAATGGATGACCGTGGATGCTGACGGAGTATTGATTGCCAACCCAGAAAACCGCGAAGCTGTATATGATGAAACAAGCGGTAAATTAACCTCCGATAAATCAGGCACCCGTGTAAACATCAGCAAAGACCAAATCGCCTTGAGTGTTGATAGCACAGCTAAAGATATTACCAATCCAAGAGAACAAGAAGAATCTGACCATAGCACTAAATTTGCATTAACTAAAGATAATATCAAAGCAATATCTAATGACGTTGATATTCGCTCAAGAGGATACGCTTCATTCAGTGGTGTAGGTACACTTATACAAGCTATGGATCCTAGTGATTACGAAGATAGTGATGATATTTACGAAAATGAATTATATGACAATACATTGCTACTGCGTAATAGTCAAATGCAAGCTAGAATGGAGGACGGACAATTAACTATTGGCGGAAAAACATATATGAACGATACTGAGTTTGTTGATAAAACTAATGCTAAACATATACGCACTTTATTTGACAATGGTACTGTTGACATGGCGAATGCTAATTTGAATGTGTACACAGATGATGACACAAACAAAAAACAAGTGTTCAGCGTACGTACTAATGATGATCCTAATGATAACTCTCCATCCAATACCTATGCGGATAACTATGACATCACAATGCATGGCAAGGTGTTGATTACCAACGAAGCAGGCGGTAAAGCCGCCGCCGGCGCCACCGATGCGGACACAACTAATAAAGCCCATAAGCTGATTAGCATTGGCGGAGACACCATACAAACTGATGCTGGTATTAACATTATACAGCGCAGCGATGATGCCCAAATATCTAATGCGTATAAGAATATTTTGATTATTGAACAAGGCGCAACCGATGAAGTAAATAAAAATAGTAATAATAACAATTATAACAATAAGGGCACCAATACAGATAATGGAACTATTTATATCCGCAAAGGTTTTGTAGAAATCCACGGCGAAAGAGAAGAAAGTGTATCTTCTGGTAATACAGATAAGTCTGCGGACCAAGGTTTAGGTGTAATCAAAGCATCTCGCTTTGTCGCCAACAATCCTGACATTACAGAGGCCTCTATGACAGGACAGCCCCATTCGTCAGGAAAATATGGAGCCAGAGTGCCTATGATTTTGCAAACTATATCTCCTAATAACGAATGGGAAAAATACAATAAAACAAGCACTGCCAATAGGTATGATACCTATATGGTAAATCCGGCCTATACCTCGGTTATGCACGATATCAAACTGACTACCCGCGGCGGTGCTCGTTTAAGCGATGTTCTGCCGGACTTTATCAATAAAGGTATTTATGTGGTAAATAACACTGTAAAAGAGAACGAACTTGAAAAATTAAATTTAAGCACACAAACTTATGAATATTTATACGGAATTGCAGATGCTGATAGTAATAAACTATCAAGTGGTGATAAATTAGATTTGGCTACCGAAAGTGCTTGGGCTTCACCGTTTTTGGGTGTGGTTCCGGCTCCGCAATGCCCTCCAGGATATGGACGTGTGATTACCTTAACTCCGGCAAGTTTCCAAGTCGGTCAAGCAGGTAAACTGATGAAAAGAAACGAGAAGGTTGCCCCTGCAAATTCCTATTACGTAGTACCGAATAACGCCAGCTCAGATCAAATTGCAGCTTCTGTCAACGATTCACAAGTTGCGTATGAACTGGTTGGCGTAACCGGTAAAGCCACAGACAAGAATAATCAAGAAGTCACTATTGATCCAAACAAAGTAACAACAGCAAAGTATGTTTTAACTCAAACTGCCAATAGTGATCAGCACCCTATTGTTCCGCTGACATTCCAGCAAAGCACTTGGTTAAAGTCTATGGTAAAACCATTGTATCAAAAACCATCATCAGAAGCAGACGATAAAAACCCGAAGTATGTTAATCCAAGCTATGTTCGAGGCTGGGCTACTATGATGGGCTTTTTATACCCAACCAGTCTGTATAGTGGCTTTACTCCTCAAACAAGACTGAAAGCTACTGATGAAGCCTACTGGAACCTTTTCCCAGTTATCAGAGGTTCTTTGGAAGGCTATGCTACAGTTTACTGCTACTTTGACAGAACCAATATGTTTAAAGGTTATAATTATGATTATGAAAATTTTGTTGATAATTATAATTATTTACAAACAATGGATAAAGTACCTACCAGCTACAAGAAGGAATCAGGAAATTCTAACTACCAAAAACGTCTAAACGACCCTAGCCTGAAATACGACGAAGTGTGGTAAGACGCATTAAGGGAGGCCTCGCCTCCCTTTTTTTATCGTATACGCCCATCCTCTTAAATGTCATTCTTGGGCGGCACACCCCACAACCAAAACTCAGGCATACGGATTATCGGACTTGCGCACCGTAATTCTAATCGGCACGCCGCCCAAATTAAACGTGTCGCGCAGACTATTCGTCAAATAGCGCAAATACGAGTCCGGCAGCCCTTCCGGATTGCTCGAAAAAATAAAGAATGAAGGCGGACGCGACTTGGCCTGTGTAATAAATTTCAGCTTAATACGGCGCTTGTTTTTCCCCAGAGGCGCCGGATTTTGCTCTTGCACATCCGAAAACCACTTGTTCAGCGGAGCAGTCGGAATACGAGTGTTCCAGCGGTCATAAACCTTGAGTACGGCGCTCATCAGCTTATCCAACCCCTCTTTTTTGAGTGCGGAAATCGTCACGGTCGGCACTCCGGCAACCTGCGTCAAAGAAGTCATAAGCTTATAGTTCAGCTGCTCCAAAGCCTCTTTACGATTGGCAATATCCCATTTGTTTACGGCAATAACCAGCGCCCTGCCCTCGTCTATCACACGGCGGGCAATCGTCAAATCCTGCTTTTCCAACACGGCGTCGGCATCCAAAACCAGCACCACAACCTGCGCCATATCAGCGGCATACTTAGTGCTTTCCACAGACATTTTTTCCAGCGAATTTTTCACTTTGGACTGACGGCGCAAACCGGCGGTGTCCACCAAATTAAACTTGCGGCCTTTCCATTGCCAGCTCGTGGTTATGGCATCACGTGTCATACCGGCTTCCGGCCCCGTCAGCATACGCTCGTCATCCAGCAGCGCATTCACCAGCGTTGACTTGCCCACATTCGGACGTCCCACAAAAGCCAGCTGTATCGGGCGCTTATTGGCTTCTTCCACCGAAAAATCTTCCGGAATCTGGCCTAAAAGCACTGTTTTAGGCTCCTCGGCCTCTTTTTTGTCTTTTGCCTCTTCAGCTTCATGCAAACAGGTGTATAAATCTTCAAAACCCAAGCCATGCTCGGCCGAAAAAGGTATCGGCTCGCCTAAACCAAGCTTATAGGCCTCATAAATTCCGTCTTCATGCTTTTTGCCCTCACATTTGTTCGCCAGCAAAATAACCGGTTTATGGGTTTGGCGCACCAAATCGGCAAACTGCTCGTCATACGGCTGCACACCGGCGCGCGCGTCAAACAAAAACAAACAAACGTCCGCCTCGGCAATCGCCATCTGCGTTTGCTTCCACATCCGGCTTTCCATATTGTCAGTGGTCGAATATTCATAACCGGCGGTATCTATCAGCTGCAGTTCCAAATCTCTAAACTTTGCCGGCGCCATCTTGCGGTCACGCGTTACCCCCGGCATATCGTGGACAATAGCTAATTTTTTACCGACCAAGCGGTTAAACAATGTAGATTTTCCAACATTCGGACGTCCGATTATGGCAACAGAAAGCACGTCACATCTCCTTATTTATAAGCAATTAAATCGGCATCGGCCGTCACAAAAAATATATATCCGCCGGCAGCAATCGGGGCAGAATTTAAGTTTTCTTCCAAATCCACCGAATTTAGCAGCTTGCCGGTTTGCGGCATATAGGCATAAACAGTGCCGTTGGAAAGCGCCAAAATCAAGCGCCCGTCCAGCATTACCGGATTAAAAATCATCACATCGGCCGGTTTTTTCCCCAAGTTTACAGGAGTGGCCCATAAAACATCGCCGTTGTCTTTGTTCACGGCCAGCAAATCATTGGTATTTGACACCACATACAACGTGTTGCCTACCAAAAGCGGTGTGTTTACGCTGCCGATTTCTTTTTCCCATTTGCGGGTGCCGCTGCGCAAATCAATAGCCGTCAAAACATTGGCGTTGCCAACGGCATAAACCGTTTCTCCCTCAATAACCGGAGCAGCCTTGACCGTATCCAAAAACGTCGAGGAATAGGCTTGGCGGTTAGAAATCAAAACATCAGACCACAGGGGCGCGCCCAAAGTCGCGTTAAAAGCTTGAATTTCACCGTTTGAAAAACCTGTAACCACCATATCTAAATCGGCTGAATACGCCGCCGGAGCCCCGCCTACCAGCGTGGTGTTTTCCATAGATATGTCATATTTCCATTGCTCTTCGCCGTTTTTGGCATTCAAAGCATAAAATTTGTTATCCACACTTTGCACAAACACATTGCCGTTTGCCGCCATCGGAGCAATCCGGATAGGCGTTTGCAGCGACTTTGTCCACAAAATTTCACCTTTCTGCGCATTGACGGCATAGACGGCGCCGTAACCGGTTGTGGCATAAACAACGCCGTTGTTCAGCGCAATACCGGCACCTTTAATCGCTGTGTCATAAACATTGCCATTTTTAGACTGCAACTGCAATTTCCACACAAGCTCGCCGCTGTTCAAATCAAACGCGCTCAACCGCCCCGCAGCATCCAAAGCATACACTTTATTTTTTGCTGCCAAAGGCTTGGAAATCAAAAATTCTCGCTTAGAATTTCCTTTGCCGAAGCTGCTTTTCCATTGTTTTTGAAATGCAGTGCTTACCTTAAAGTTGTTTTGAATATGCTGAGCATTATACCCTTCCTGCAGCCAATCGGCATTTGCCGCAGCTGCCGGAATTACTACGCGTTCGCCGGCCGACACCACATCAGGCTTTATCGCCGCCACCGGATCAAGCACCGAAAGCCGCTCTCCTTTGGGTAGAACTTTGTCGCCGGAACAAGCTCCGGCTGCCAATATAGCCAGCAAACCGGTTAAAAATTTTGTTTTTTTGCTCAACATTTAATCACCTATATAAAAATTATTCAGCTTCGTTTTCGGCAGAATTTAATGAAGACATCATTTCTTGAACTTTAGATTTGAAACTGTCAGGCAAATCTTTGACCGTTAGCAATTTACCGTAAATTTCACGGGCTGTCTGTAAATCGCCTTCGCGGATAGCGGCCATTGCCAGCAAATCATTAGCCAGCGGAGTCCAAGAGTTGTTTGCTTCCAAAACCGGCTTCAGTAAATCAGTCAATTCCTGCTTTGACATGCTGTCAACTTTATAAGTGGCATATTTAATCAAAGCAATATGTCTTACTTCGGAATTGGCTTGTGTATCTTTGGCCAAACCGTCCAGCATTGCCAAACCTTCATCCGTTTTTTGCTGGTCAATCAAAACATTGGCTATCTGCAAACGGGCAAAATCACCGTAAATTCCATGGTCGTTTTGATTGATTTTCTGCAAAGCGGCAATCATTGCTTCCGGATCCTGCTGACGGGCGGAATCCATATAAGCCTCGGTAGCCATCTGATTGCGCTGCACGCGGAAATTTTTGATTTTTTCAAAAGAAACGGCGCCGCAAACGGCAATCACAACCACGGCTATAATCGCCAAACCATAGCGATTCCATAATTCTTTAAAGTTATCGTTTTTAACTTCTTCGCTTACCTCATTGATAAAAGCATCGGTCAAATCAGGATTAACATCAGCTTTAGCAGCTGTTTCCGTTTTATTGATTTTTTCAGCTTTCGGCGCAATATTTTTCTTTGTGGCCGGTTTTCTTGTTTTTTTCTCTGTATTTTTCATAATTTTATCCCCATAAAAACAAAAGTTATATTATCCATATCAAATAAAGTGTTATAAAGCAAATTATTTTCTCAATCCTGTCTAACAATTTCGCGAATAATATATCCGCGCACCCATTGTAAATCTTCAACCGGCATATTTTTGCCGAAAATCATGCTTCCATCATGCGATATAACCGATAAATAATATCTGTCTGTGCTAGGATTATGCCCCACATCAACCGCCTCTATCTGGTTTTTAGGCAAAAACTCGGCATCCATGCGCAAAAACAAAATGTTATGTCCTAAGATAATATCGCGGCTGGTCACAATCAACACATCTTTGCTGAATAAAGATAGAATTGCAAACAAAACTATTGCCGCGCAAACAGCCAAAATCACGCTGAACCACAAAGTTCCCAAAAATTGCAGCAAATCCTGATGAAAATAAATCAAAGCGGCTGCAGCGGCCCCAACAAAAACTGTGCCCAAACCGGCTAATATGCTATAAGCGTCAAAAAACAGATGTTTTTCCTTAACAATAACTTTATTCTTTTTAACCTTGCATTTTACAGATTCAGGAACAGCTAAATCATTATTGTACAAAGCCTTCAGCTGCCATTTTTTTGACATATCTTTCAATGTTTTCCGCAATTCTGCATGATTGCGCGAAACCAAACCTTTATCCGTAAAAAACAACGCCGGCATTTTGAGCTTTGCGGCATAATATTCCCATATTTTGCGGATATTTTTGCCGCTGGTACTGATATATAGCGGAACACGCTTGTTTTTATCGGTGTGATACAATTCAATAATATAACGATTGCGGTTAATCAGTCCCAGCTGATAATATTCAACTTTGAACAAAACCCCTAAATAATTATACAAATTCTCTGTTTCAACCTGTTTTTCGCCAAACAGCGGCTTATGTACAATTTTAATTCTATCACCGTCAAAAAATATTTTTTTATAACGCAGCATTGCCATAGCCGATAAAGAAACGATAATCAGCCCAAACAAAAAAACAAATACGTCAAAAGAATAGCGCAGCGGCCCGACATTTACGCTGCCGCCCTGTTCCGGCAAATTAAAATCATAGCTTGCATCTTCCGGCTCAAAAAAATAAGCTACTGCTTCAAACACCCCCAAAGCAATAAAAACCAATCCAAAAAGCATTCCCCACAAAGCTAGTTTGCATGGAATACGGTCTTTTTGCGAAGCCGGCAATTTTTCAATATCAAACTTAAATTTATAGCTGTAATGGTCCGGAGCCGTATATGTCATTTTTTTCTCCCGTTATGTTTAATACCCTAAACTT
>ERZ1035032.951-NODE-951-length-19841-cov-11.805367_pt1 | contig 19841 bp, 18 predicted proteins | sample MGYA00520693_ERZ1035032 | MGnify/ENA primary metagenome ERZ1035032 (study PRJEB33766, sample SAMN09781740) | gut metagenome | biome: gut microbiome | host: Homo sapiens | place: Madagascar | study: EMG produced TPA metagenomics assembly of the PRJNA485056 data... | reverse complement strand
GTTTACATGCTGTCTTCTTCATCAGCCTACCTTCTCCTCTCTTCGCTCCAACACACGAAGCTGGAATACAGAAATCAGGACAACCACAAGGAACAGCAGCACCGCATTGGCAGACTGATAGGCAAATTGTCCACCGCTGAATCCCTTCTTATAGATCAATACCGAAATGGTTGTCGTTGCTGTTCCCGGTCCGCCGTTCGTCATCGCAATAAACTGGTCAAATGCCATCAGATAATTTTTCCCGCTAAGCACCATATTGATTGTAAAAAACGGTGCAATCAGTGGAAATGTAATCTGGAAAAATCTCCGGAATCCTGTTGCCCCATCCAGTGCCGCAGCCTCATAAAGATCACGGTCTACCGTCTGCAGACCGGACAGGTATATCAGTGTGTTAAACGCCATGGACTGCCATATCGTAACCACCAGAACCCCGATCCACGCATTCCCCGTTCCCAGCACATTATTGCTGAGTGCTGCAATGCCCAGCGCTTTTCCGAGTACCGGAATCAGATTTGCAAAAATATACTTGAAAACATAACTGATGATCAGCGTTCCCAGCATGTAGGGCAGGAAAAAAACCGCCTTCAGGAAATTTTTACACCCAATCTTTGCATTCAGTGCACAGGCTAACAGCAGACTCAGGACATTTACAAGTATCGTTGCGCATATTGCAAATTTAAACGTGAACAAATACGAATATCCAACATTTTTGTCCTGAAAAATATGCAGATAATTTCGCAGCCCTACAAAATTCCAGTTTCCATACCCTTTCCAGTCCGTAAAGCTGTAAAATACACCCTGCAGAAATGGAAACGTATGGAAACAGAAAAACAGGACTGCCATCGGCACCGTCATAATGTAAAATGCCGGATTGATTCTCTTTTTCTGTTTCATACGCACCTCATATCATTTATTCTACATTTGCTGCATCATACTGCTCATCGCAGGATTGCAGCGTTTCTGTGATATTCTCTGTATCATCCATACCGTCCACTTTATTTAATGCAAACTGCTGCAGAATCGCAGACAGATCAAATCCGTTCGGATAATAATGATCCGGGAAATTGGAAACTTTACCATTTGCAATGTCCTTGCTGACACCTGATACCGTCTCATTCTTCTGTTCTACCCCATTGACAGCCGAAAATGCAAACTGGTCGTCGATATAAGACTGCGCCACCTCCGGTGTCAGAGCATAGCGGATAAACTCTTTTGCAGCCTCCTGCTGTGCCTCATCTCCCTGATTAGAAACAGCCAACAGTACATCTACACCGGATGTCACGGTATTCCGGTCAGCCTCATCCACGGACGGGAACGCAAACATATTCACATTCATATCCGGATTGGTATTCAAAAACTCTGAAATTGCCCAGTTTCCATTGATCATCATGGCTGCTGCACCATTTGCAAATGCTGCATTTCCATCTGTGTACGTCGTTCCCATAAAATCATCCTGCGCATAATCCAAAAGCCACAGATATTTTTCCAGAACCTCCTCGTGTGTACCTGTAAACGCCGTCTTTCCCTCTTTGCGTTCATCCGTAAAATTTTCTGCCGGAATAACCGGAGCCATGCTGTTCCACGGCGGCAGACACGTCCAGCTGTCCGCAAACGTCAATTCAAATGGTGTGATGCCAGCCTCCTGCAGTTTAACCACCACATCCTGGAATTCACTCCAGGTCTGAGGTACCTCAACACCGGCCTGCGCGAACAGATCTTCATTATATAACACACCGGATGCATTGGTCGCATAAGGTACACCATACGCTTTCTGCTCTTTGTCTACATTGACATCATAGAGCATCTCAAGATATGCACTCTGTACTTCAGATATGAAATCCTCACCGCTTAAGTCGAGCAGGACTCCCGCACTCTGAAGTTCCGTATAGTTTGAATCTCCACCCATGGCAATCAGTTCCGGCACATCATTCTTTGTCAGCCGTGTCTTAAGAACTGTTGCCGCATCCGATTCTGACGTAAGTGTAATTTTGATATCCGGATTCTTCTCCATAAATCCATCAATCATCTGCTGTAAAATATCAGCATTTTCTGTTTTAGTAGAAAACAATTCCAATTCTACCTTTGCATTTTCATTGCCGGAACGTCCAGATTCTGAGCTGCCAGCGGATGCCCCTGCGCTGCTTTCTGTTCCCGCGCTGCCGCAGCCGGCAAGCAGGCTGCCCGTCATTGCCACCGTAAGACCTAATGCCAAAAACCTTTTTCCCATCATCATAATTCCTCCTTTTCTCACAGGTGTTACGTAACACCTATCCTTTACATCTGCTATGGTATCATTCCTTTCCACATGTGGCAATAGGTGTTGTGTAACACCTACTATTTTTACAATTAAAAAAGACATTCATTGTGCAATATGCACTTAAATGTCTTTTAACTATAAATTTATGATTCTAATGGCTGCACACTCTCTCTTATGACCAGCTTTACCGGCAGATGAATATTTTTTTCTATACACTCCTCTCCCCTGATCAGACGCTGCAACAGCGCAAATGCGTAAAATGCTTTGTCTGCCACATGCTGCTGCACAGTCGTAAGCATTGGACGGCAGTGTTCTGCAAACAGGTTATCATCAAATCCTACCACCGATATATCCTGTGGGACACGTATTCCCTGCGATTGAAAAATAAATACTGCGTCGCTTGCATAAAAATCCGAAGCGAAAAACAGTGCCGTATACTCATTCAGGCGCTCCTGACAAAATTCCCACAACCGCGTGTGTCTCGTCTGTTTTCTGAAGCTGATCGGGACATAGTCCCTCTCATGAAATATGATTCCATTCTCTTCAAGTGCTTTCTGATATCCCAGTAAGCGCTCCCGGTCAACACCTGCCGGTTCCTGCTGATCTGCCAGAAACGCAATTCTTCTATGCCCCTGCCGGATCAGATAATTTGTCATCATGTATCCTCCCCCGAAGTCATCCAGCCCGACATTATAACAATCCTGATTTTCAAAATAAGAATCAATAAACACCACCGGCATTTTTAACTGTTCTTTCATTTTCTGGACATCCTCCGCCCGGCAGCCAAGCGCCACCAGTCCCTCAATATTCCAGGAAGATGCCAGCCTGACCGTTTCTTCAACACTCCCTGCCATATATAGCATCATATAGTAACCGTGTTCCCTGATTTCTTTTTCCAATGCTCCCACTATGGTTCCATAAAACGGATCCGCCATTGCATTGTTTTCCGCACGCCTGTCATAATTCATGATAACTCCGATAATTCTGGAGCCATAATTTGCCAGAACGCGTGCCCCCATATTTGAAACGTAATGGGATTGATCGATCACATCCTGCACCTTTTTCAATGTCTCCTTCGACATTTTTTTCGTTCTTCCATGTAGAACATTCGCAACAGTAGTCGGGCTGACCCCCGCTATTTCTGCCATATCCTTAATCGTTATCATACACTTTTTCCTGCTTTTTCTTTTTATCCCGTCCGAAGTCGTAGTATTTTCCACGGATATTTTCTTCTGTTATTATAACAAAAAAGCCCGGCAATTCCATCTCGAAATTGCCGGGCTGTCCATTTTTCTTTAAGCTTTCACTGCTGCCGTCAGTTCATTTCCGGAGACATCAATCAGAATCGTATCTCCCTCCCTGACTTTATCCGCAAGAATCAGCTTTGCGGAAAGTGTCTCCACATGCTTCTGTAAGAACCGCTTTAACGGTCTTGCACCGTAGATCGGATCATATCCGTTTTCCACGATATACTGCTTTGCCGCATCGGTCAGCTCCACCGTGATCTCACGGTCTGCCAGACGTTTGTTGAGATCTGCAACCAGAAGGTTGATGATGTTACCGATGTTGTCCTTCGTCAGCGGCTTAAACATAATAATCTCATCCAGACGGTTCAAAAACTCCGGACGGAAATGTCCGCGCAGTTCGTCCATAACTGCCGCTTCGCACTCCGGATTGATATCCCCGTCTGCATCGATGCCCTCAAGCAGATGTGCTGATCCAAGGTTCGATGTCATGATGATAATCGTATTCTTAAAATCGACGGTACGTCCCTGTGAATCTGTGATTCGTCCATCGTCCAGTACCTGCAACAGAACGTTGAACACATCCGGATGTGCCTTCTCCACCTCATCAAACAATACCACCGAATACGGCTTTCTGCGCACTGCCTCGGTCAGCTGTCCACCCTCATCGTATCCGACATATCCTGGAGGCGCTCCGATCAGACGGGAGACGGAATATTTCTCCATATACTCACTCATATCAAGACGCACCATATTCGACTCATCATCGAAGAGACTTGCTGCAAGCGCCTTTGCAAGCTCTGTCTTACCAACACCGGTCGGTCCTAAGAACAGGAATGATCCGATCGGCTTACTCGGGTCTTTGATACCTGCTTTGGAACGGATGATTGCTTCCGTCACTTTCGTGACGCCCTCATCCTGGCCGATGACACGTTTGTGCAGTTCCTCGTCGAGATGCAGCGTCTTGTTACGCTCGCTCTCCGTCAGCTTTGCCACCGGAATTCCTGTCCATCTGGAGATGATCCGCGCAATCTCTTCCTCACTGACGTTTTCATGCACCAGGGAAAGGTCGCGTTTCTTCACGGCTTCCTCCTCGATCTCCAACTGCTTCTGTAGCTGTGGCAGCTTGCCGTACTGCAATTCGGCTGCCTTCTCCAGATCGTACTTCTGCTGTGCCATCTTGATCTCATTCTTGACCGCTTCGATCTCCTCACGCAGCTTCTGTACTTTTTCTACCGACTTTTTCTCATTCTCCCACTGCGCTTTCTTCGTGTTGAATTCATCGCGCAGCTCTGCCAGTTCTTTCTGCAGATTTGCCAGACGCTCCTGGCTCAGACGGTCGGTCTCCTTTTTCAGCGCTGTCTCCTCAATCTCCATCTGCATGACACGGCGGTTCAACTCGTCCAGTTCCGTCGGCATGGAATCCAGCTCGGTCTTGATCAGCGCACACGCCTCATCGACCAGATCGATCGCTTTATCCGGAAGAAAACGATCCGAAATATAACGGTTGGAGAGCACTGCTGCCGATACCAGCGCAGAATCTGTAATCTTAACTCCATGGAAAACCTCGTAGCGCTCCTTCAATCCACGCAGAATGGAGATGGTATCCTCGACCGTCGGCTCATCCACCATTACCGGCTGGAAACGACGCTCGAGCGCCGCATCTTTTTCAATGTATTCGCGGTACTCATCCAGGGTCGTCGCACCGATACAATGCAGTTCACCACGCGCAAGCATCGGCTTTAACAGCTGTCCGGCATCCATCGCACCATCCGTCTTGCCCGCACCCACGATCGTGTGAAGCTCATCAATGAACAGGATAATCTGTCCCTCGGAACTTTTCACCTCATCAAGCACTGCCTTTAACCGCTCCTCGAATTCACCGCGGTATTTTGCACCTGCGATTAACGCACCCATATCCAGTGCAAACAATTTCTTGTCCTTTAAGCCCTCCGGCACATCGCCTTTTACAATTCGCTGGGCAAGTCCCTCGACAACAGCCGTCTTGCCGACACCCGGCTCACCGATCAGCACCGGGTTGTTTTTCGTCTTACGGGACAGAATCCGCACGACATTCCGGATCTCATCATCACGTCCGATGACCGGATCCAGCTTCTGGTCTCTCGCACGGGCTACCATATCATACCCGTACTTCTCCAGCGTGTCGTAGGTTGCTTCCGGATTGTCCGATGTCACGCGCTGATTGCCGCGGACTGTCGAGAGCGCCTGCAAAAACCGTTCTCTGGTAATGCCGTACTCCTTAAAGATCTCCTTCAATGCCTTATTCGGATACTTGATCAGCGCCAGGAACAGATGCTCGACAGAAACATACTCGTCCCCCATCTGCTTCGCCTCATCCTCAGCATGAATGAGCACCTTATTTAAATCCTGTCCGACATAGACCTGACCGCCGGACACCTTGACACGCGCTGCCAGATGCCGCTCGGCGTTATCCATGAAGTGCTCCTTCTGAATCTCCATCTTCTCAATCAGCTTCGGAATCAGTCCATCCTCCTGCCGCATGAGTGCAACCAGAAGATGCTCCTGCTCGATCTCCTGATTTCCATATTCATAGGCAAGCTTCTCGCAATCGTTAATGGCTTCCACTGACTTTTGTGTAAATTTCTGAATGTTCATAAGCGTACCTCTCTTTCTCTTCCTATGATATACAGGCGGCACATATCTATGCGCCGCCTGCTTTGTTCTCCCTGTTACAATTATGTTATAGCACTAGTTGTTAGCACTGTCAAGAGGTGAGTGCTAATTTTTTCAGATAATTTTACCGCCAGCAGAAGCAGGGACTTCCTGCCTAATATGGTCTGCTCTCCAACAGCTCCGAGAGATCCATCTCACAGTCAAAATATGTCTCCTCCACATACTGGATCTTCTCCACGCTTTCCCCCGCCTCCAGGCGGCGGATCGTCTCCTCCACAAGCGGGGCTGTCAGCGGATTGCATTCAAAATCAGCCGCGATATCCCCGGTCTGGATTGCCTTGAGGGCATCCCTTACCGCATCAAAGGACAGAATAATAATGTCCCCGTCACTGCCAATCGTCCTGCCCGCCTCCCGGATCGCCTCGATAGCGCCAAAGGTCATATTGTCATTCTCGCTGATTACAACATCAATATCCTCGTATTTTTCGAGAAATTCCTTCATAACCTCCTGCCCCTTTGCCTGCGTGAAATCCCCCGACTGGCGCTCCAGCATCACCCAGTTTTCATTCTGCTGGAGAACCTCTGCGAATCCGTCTGTCCGCCCGATCTGTGCAGAGGAGCCCAGCGTCCCCTGGAGAGATACGATATGAACTGTCTCCCCGCTCCGCCCCTGCTTTTCCAGATAATTCTCCAGCCAGTGCCCGGCGTTCCTGCCCTCCTCCGCGAAGTCACTGCCCACCCAGCATGTATACAGGCTGTCGTCCTCCATCTCCGCCCTGCGGTCAGACAGAATCACCGGGATTCCGGCTTCCTTCGCCTCCTCCAGAACGGATTCCCAGCCTGTCTCCACGATCGGGTCGAGCACGATATAATCCACCTCCTGCAGGATCAGATTGCGGATTGCCTTCACCTGGTTCTCCTGCTTCTGCTGTCCGTCCTCGAAGATCAGATAGTAGCCGTTTTCCTGCGTGAACACATCCTTAAAGGACTGTGTGTTGGTGGTTCTCCAGTCGGATTCCGAGCCGACCTGCACATATCCGACCACAATATAGCCGTCCTGCTGCATCGTCTGCTCCGTATCCAGCTGTCCCGCAGTCTCTCTCTGCTCCCCACTCCCACAGCCGGCTGTAAAGAGCAGCTGGCTGGCAAGCAGCGCCGCCGCGATTCCTTTTTTTCCCACAGTCCTCTTCTGAAATATGTTCATATTCCTCCCGCCTTTTCTCCTGCCGGCTGCACCTCCTGCCCGGGGTGCTTTTTTAACGCAGCACGGTATTTTCCCATAGAGGAGCCAAAAGGCTGCCGCATGAAGTGGACAGCCCCTGGACAGCCTTGTTTTTATTTGCTCTTCTCTTTGATCTTTGCAAAGATACTCTGTAATACGATGAAGAAGCAGAGCAGCGCAGCCACCGCAATGTTGGACCACGAGCTGAGCAGCTTGCCGTTCGTCTTCACCAGTGTGGAAATCGTTCCGTTGATAAGTACACCAAAGAAGGAGCCGATGACATTTCCCACACCGCCTGTCAATAATGTACCGCCGATAACGGAGGAAGCAATGGCATCCATCTCAAGTCCGAGTGCCTGCTGCACATTTCCCGACATCGTGTTCAGGCAGTAGCAGATGCCGCCGATCGAGCAGAGGAATGAGGAAAGCACATACGCCTTCAGCTTCGTCTTCTTCACGTCCAGTCCCATCATGGTCGCCGACTGCTCACTTCCTCCGACTGCGTAAAGGCTTCTGCCGAACTTGGTATAGCGGAGCATGAAAAATACGGCTATCAGCACGAGCAGCGCCACGATTACCGATACACGGATAAACGGAACCTGCACCACGCCCTTGTTGTTGGTATAGGAGCCAAACGGAAGGCTGATCTTCGTATTGGCAAGCTTTACAAAAAATGCATTGCTGCTGATGGAGATCTGTTCCGTGCTGATCACGGCTGTCATGCCTCTGGCGAAGAACATTCCCGCCATTGTCACAATGAACGGCTGGATATTCAGATAGCCGACACAGAAGCCCTGCACCACGCCGAACACAATCCCGATGGCAAGCACAAGTATGCAGAGCAGAACCGCATTCATGTTCCAGCGCTCCATGCCGACGGCAAGAATCATGCAGTCCATGGCAACCAGCGAGCCAACGGAAATATCGATGCCGCCGGTCAGCATCACGCAGGTCATTCCACAGGTGATGCAGAGCAGACCCGCATTATTGATAAGGATGTTCAAAAACGTCTGCAGATGTGTGAAGCCCTTATTGGAATAAATCACACAGCCCACGGCATACATCACAAAAAATAACGCGATGGTAATTATCAGAAGAACCGTATTTCCATTTAATTTTTTCGCTTTCATTATGCAGCACCTCCTTTGGCAAGCTGTCTCCTTACAGACATTTTTTTCATAAATGCCTTAAACGGAGGTGCCTGGATTGCCACAATAATGATAACAATGACCGCCTTGTACACCGGTGCCTGCTCGGTCGAGATGCCGAGCGCATACAGGGTGGTGGTGATCGCCTGGATGGTGTACGCACCGATAATAGAGCCTGCCAGCCGGAACTTTCCGCCGCCGAGGCTGTTGCCGCCGAGTGCAACTGCCAGAATCGCATCCAGCTCGAAGTTCAGTCCGATGTTGTTGGAATCCGCAGAGCTGATCCGGGAGGAAGCAACAATGCCGGCAATTCCTGCACACAATCCGCAGACAACATAGCACAGGAAAATGATGCGCTCGGAATTGATGCCCGCGATGCGGGAAGCCTTCTTATTGATGCCGACGCTCTGGATATATAAGCCCAGTGCGGTCTTGCGGAGCACCAGCGATGTGATCAGGATGCACACGATGGCAACCACGATCGGTGTCGGCATAAATCCGAGATAGCCGCCGAAGATTTTGAAGGAATCATCCCGGACGTATACGATCATGTTGTTGCAGAGCAGAAGTCCGATTGCCCTCGCCGCCGAAAACAGGATCAGCGTTGCCACCATCGGCTGCACATTCAGATACGATACCAGAAAACCGTTAAACGCACCGCAGGCACATCCCATCAGGATGCCGCCAAGCACACCGACGATCAGCGGCGCTGCAAGGCTGTTGGTGGAGGACACGCCGTAGCCTGCCAGAAGCATGCAGCAGAACGATGCCGCCAGTGACATGACCGAGCCGACGGAAATATCCGTTCCTGCCGAGCAGGACACAACCAGTGTCATGCCGATGGCAAGAACGGCAATCTCACTGCCGCGGTTTAAAATATCAATGATGCGTCCGTACAATACCCCGTTGCGGATGGAGATGGTAAAAAAGTTAAATGCAAAATTTCCTGCCATCACATCATAGATGATATTTACCGCCATCACCAGTATCATACAGAAAATCGGTAAAAACAACGGCTGGCTGACCAGCTTCTTAAACTTACTCATTCCTGCCACCTCCTGCTATGGACTGCATTACATGCCCCTGGGTCAGTTCCTCAGTGATCTCTCCCACTTCCTGACCATCCCTTAATACCACCAGCTTGGAGCATGTTCTAAGCATCTCCTCAATCTCGGAAGAGATGAAGATCAGACTCTTTCCCTGATCCGCAAGCTCGATCACAAGCTTCTGGATCTCAGTCTTTGTCCCGACATCGATACCTCTGGTCGGCTCATCCAGAATAAGGAATTCCGGATCTGTGGCAAGCCAGCGTGCCAGAATCACCTTCTGCTGGTTTCCGCCGGAGAGCTGCCCGATCAGGGTCTCCCTGCTCGCCGTCTTGATCTGCAGCAGCTCGATATACTTGTCTGCGATCTCGTTCTGTCTGCTCATTGGAAGCAGCTTAAACATTCCGCGCTTTGCCTGCATTGCCAGAATTATATTTTCTCGTACAGATAAGTCTGCGATAATGCCCTCTGCCTTTCTGTCGTCCGGAAGAAGTCCCATTCCAAGATTCATCGCATCAATCGGCGCATTGATCTTTGCCTCTTTTCCGTTGACAAACAGCTTACCTGTCTGGTTTTTATCCGCTCCATAGATGACACGCGCCAGCTCACTGCGTCCCGAGCCAAGCAGACCTGTCAGTCCCACGACCTCACCCTTATGTATCTGTAAATCAAACGGCTTGATCTTTCCCTTGTGGCTCATGCCCTGCGCATCGATAACCACCGGCACATTGGTGAAATCCTTCTTCTCTTCTGATTTTACAGCTGCAAGGTCATCAAAATCCTTGCCCATCATCGCTGCGACCAGCTTTACCCTTGGCAGCTCCTCAATCGGATATTCTCCGACCAGTATGCCGTTCCGGAGCACTGTGATCCGGTCACAGACTGCGTATACCTGCTCCAGAAAGTGTGTCACAAACACAATCGCCACACCCTTTTCCTTCAGCTGCCGCATAAGAACGAACAGCTTTTCAACCTCATGGTCATCCAGGGAGGATGTCGGCTCGTCTAAAATCAGTACCTTACAATCCATATCCACCGCTCTTGCAATCGCAATCATCTGCTGGAGCGCCAGTGAATACTCTTCCAGATTTTTGGTTACGTCAATATCAAGATCCAGGCTCTTAATAATCCTGTTGGATTTTGCTGTCATCGTCTTCCAGTCGATGGTTCCAAGCTTTGTCTTCGGCTCCCTGCCGATAAATAAATTTTCTGCCACACTCAAATTCGGGCAAAGATTGACTTCCTGATACACCGTGGATATGCCCTTTTTCTGTGCATCCAGGGTCGAATGATTGACCACCGGTCCATCGATCCCGTCAACGCGTATTTCTCCCGCATCGAACGCGTTGATTCCGGTCAGACACTTGATCAGTGTAGATTTCCCGGCACCATTTTCTCCCATCAGTGCCATGATCTCGCCCTTCCGCAGTGTAAGATCCACATTGTCCAGTGCCTTTACACCCGGAAATGTCATGGTAATCCCCCGCATGGTCAGTACCACATTATGCTCCATTTTACTCCACCCTTTCCTTAAAATTGGGAGAGACCAACCGGCCTCCCCCATTACAAATTCCCTGTCTGTGAAGCAGCTTCTTCTCTGTCCCTGCTATAATGTTTGTCCTGTTGCCAGACCGTCTTAATACTGTGCGTCAACGATCTCCTGTGTAACCACGGTAAGCTCCTGCTCCTCGCCGTTTACCGTGATGGATGAAAGGATGTCCTCATTTACATACCAGTGCTCAACCATGTATACTTCCTTGTCAGGTGTGCTGCCGGACTCTAACTGCTGGATAACATCCTCTACAAACGGAGCTGCAAGCGGGTTGCACTCGAAGTCTGCATTGATGTCGCCGGACATTACATACTCAAGACCTGCGGTGCAGGCATCGAAGGAAATCAGGATCACGTCTCCGTCCACACCATAGGAGATACCTGCTGCCTTCATGGCATCCATCGCACCAAATGCCTCGTTATCGTTCTGGCATACCACTACATTGAACTGTCCCTCGTAGCTCTTGATGTAAGACTCCATAACCTCCTGTCCGCCAGCCTGTGTGAAATCACCGGTCTGGGAATCCAGAATGTTCCAGCCGTTTGCATCTGCGATCTCCTTGAAGCCGTCCGTACGTCCGATCTGTGCGGAAGCACCGGTTGTTCCCTCGATAACGAGCACGTTCACGTCGCTGATGCCCTTTGCATCCGTGTAAGCCTTTAACCACTCACCTGCTGCAAGACCCTCATTCTTGAAGTTGGAGCCTACCCATGAAATATATTTGTCCGAATCATCAATCGTACGGTCAATGACGATAACCGGAATACCTGCCTCCTCGCACTCTGTCAGTACCGTGTCCCAGCCTGTCGATACGATCGGGTCGATGATGATGTAATCCACATCCTGCTCGATGAAGCCACGTACTGCCTCCAGCTGGACTGCCGAATCCTGGTCGCAGTCAACGAACTGGAGATCATATCCGTTCTCTGCCGAGAAGATGGACTGTGCGGAATTCGTGGATGCGGTACGCCAGTCAGACTCATGGCCAACCTGTGCAAAGCCGATTGTGATTACATCCCCGTCAGCTGCGTCTGCCGCATCTGCTGCGTCAGAAGCATCCGCTGCTTCGCTGTCCGCTGCCGTATCTGCGTCTGCTGCATCTGCTGCCGTTGTGTTGCTGCTGTCAGCAGCCTCCTCGCTTCCGCAGCCTGCCAGTAAGGTTGCGCCCATTGCCATGCACATCAGTACACTCACTAACTTTTTTTTCATTTTAAAAACCTCCCAAAGTTTTTATTAGATTTGGTTAAGTCCTTAACCATGTACCTATTATAGCTTTCGGACGGTTTAAAAAATACCGACTGGTTTTTGAAATAAGTATAATTTTTTACTAAATTATGAACAGCTCATTCACAATTTTGCCGTATTTTCCTCAAAAGGTGTAATTTTTTTGGAAATGTTGCGTTTTCTTTTGATTTTCTCTGCCCGGCACGGAATCCGCACCCAGATCTCGGTGCCCTGCCCGTAGGTGCTCTGTATCTTCAGTCCGTACTCCCTGCCATAATTGAGCTGGATACGCTGGTTGACATTGAACAGTCCGAAGCCGCCCGTCTCCTCCTGCTCCGGCTCCTGCTCCCCGTCGCGGAGCATGGCGCACACCTGCGCAAGCCGCGCACCGTCCATTCCGATTCCGTCATCCTGCACCTTGAAAATCATGACATCCTGGCAGAGTGCACCGGACACCCGGATATGTCCGCCGCCGCGCTTGTTCTTGATGCCGTGGTAGAGCGCATTCTCCACAAGCGGCTGGAGCGTCAGCTTGATGATCTCATATTCATAGAGCTCCTCCGGAATCGCAATCTCATATTCCAGTATATCCCTGTAGCGGAACTGCTGGATCTCTAAGTAGCTGCGGATGTGCTGCTCCTCCTCCTTTACCGTGATGAACTCCCGCCCCTTGCTTAAGGTTGTCCGAAAAAAGCTTGACAGGGACGACACCATCCTCACGACCTGCTCCGTGTCCTTCGACTCCGCGAGCCAGATGATGTTGTCCAGTGTATTGTACAGAAAATGCGGGTTGATCTGCTCCTGCAGCACGCGCAGCTCCGCCGCGCGCAGATTCAGCTCCTCCACGCGTATATCCTCCACGAGATGCCCGATCTCCTCCACCATCTGGTTAAAGCTGCTGTTCAGAACCGAGAGCTCATCCAGCTCCTCGTCCTGCGCCCGGATCGCAAAATCCCCGCTTCCCGCTGCCTGCGCAGCCTCACACAGCCGCTGGATGGGCTCCGTGATGCCCCGCACAATCCTCCTGCTGACCATCCATGCCCCGAGCAGTATCAGGACGAGAATCACTGTGATCGCCGTGATGGCACTCTCCACATCCGCGCGGATTCCCATCCGCAGCTCCTCCATGTTCGTTGTCTCATAGTAGATATAATACTGGATCTGCTCCTGTATCAGCTCCGTCAGGACGCGGATATTCAGATCCAGACGCTCCATGTTCGTCTCATAAAGCCCGGTCACAAGCGCATCCTTCTCGATCTCCTCCACACGATCCTCCAGCGTGTCAAGACTCTTTAGTATGCTTGACAGCCGGTTCGCGGCGTACTCGGAATCTGCCTCCTCATAGAGCTCGCCGAACACCTCCCGCGCGGCCTGTATCATCCGGTGCGGCTGCTCCGTGTCCACCAGCTCCTCGGCACGCTCCGAATTGACTACGATAATATACATCACGTAGTCCATGTCCTCCTTGAAATTGATGTTGTACGCGTTTGCCTTTGTGATTCTCCTGACAATCCCGTCATACTCGGAGGAAATCTTGTTCGTCATAATCAGAAGATACGCCAGAAGTATGGTCAGCGGCACCACACAGATCAGCAGCAGCATATAGAGCCTGCTCTTTAGTGAAAACCCTCTCTTCAATATCCATCTCCCCTTTTACCCTCTGCTGCGGTACTCACCCGGTGTGCAGCCCTGCGTCTTCTTGAACAGGTTGCTGAAATAATGCGCATCCCGGTAGCCCACCTCAAAGGCAATCTCCGTTACCTTCTTTCCCGTCGTCCTGAGCAGCTCCTTCGCTTTTTCCATGCGGATTCTTGTAAGATATTCTACAAACGTCTCTCCCATTTCCTGACCGAATACCGTGCTGAAATGGCTCGGACTCAGATTTACCTCCGCTGCGACCATATTCAGGGAAATCCCGTCCTTCTCAAAATGATCGTTGATGTAGGTCTTTGCCTTCTGCATGATGCCGTCGTATTTTCCGTCCACCGCCTCACTGCGCAAATCCAGCACCGCCGAAAAAAGCTTCTTAATATATTCCCTGGTCTGCTCAACCGTGGTCAGGTAGGCTACCATCTCCTTCGCATCGCCGCACCGCTCCACGAGATCCCTGCTCTTGTAACCGCTCTTCTCCAGAACGGAAACCGCCGTCACATACAGATCCATCACCACGTACTGGCGCAGGAAGATAGACTTTACATTGCCGTCCCCGAGCTGTGCAAAGTAATCCTCCACGAAGCCGGACACCTCCTCCCTAGTGCCCGTGTACAGAAAAGCCTCTGCCTGCCGCTGGCTCAGGCTGGAGATATTCAGCTCCCCGAGCTTTACATCCTCCAGAACCTCCGCCGCAGTCTCCCCCGGCGTCTCCTCCTCAAGGATCTGGTTGCGCTCTACCGAATAGCGTCTGGAAAAGCACAGGTTGGTCTGCCGGTAGCACTGCTGCAGCTCGCTGAAACGCTCCACCGGTGTCCCGAGCGCCGCGACATACTCCACCGCCGTCTCTCTCCGGAAATACTCTGCCAGCAGGCTTTTTACCTGCTCTGTCGTCTCCGCGAGAGACTGCTGCCCTGTGCCCTTCAGCACAAAATCGTACTCCGCCCGGCTCTGCTTTGCGACAATCAGATTGCCGGACTGCTCCATGTACTTCTCCAGCTCCTGCTCGAAGGCTTTTATCTTCTCCGGCAGGACATCCTCCTTCTCCTCGGAGAACAGCTGGAGCAGCATGATATTGTACTGCTCCGCAATCAGCTCAAGTCCCAGCTCCTTCGCCTCCTGGAACACCGACGCATAGGTATGCTTTCCGGAGACCATGTGCCGGAACAGCCGCTGCCTGCCGGCAGATCTCGCCTCCTCCGGCGCCTGCTGCTTCTGCTTCCCGCGCTCCTCCTCGATCTTCTGACCGATCTTCTTGAGTGTCCCGATCAGCTGTGCACCCGTGACCGGCTTCACCAGATAATCCGTGATTCCGATGTCGATTGCCTCTTTTGCATACTGGAACTCGTCATACCCGCTCAGGAGTATGATCTTGGTCTCCGGCAGCTCGTGCTTCACGAGACGGCTCAGCTCCAGTCCATCCATGAACGGCATCTTAATGTCCGTGATCAGAATATCCGGTCTCGTCTTCTGGATGATCGGATAGGCGAGTTCCCCGTCGCCCGCGTCACCGACAAATTCAAAGCCTTCCCCCTGCCAGTCGATGTTGTTCTTTATGCCCTCCCGCATAACGATCTCATCTTCCGCTAAAAAAACCTTTAACATATGAAATTCCCCTCAATACATTTTCCTGTAAAAACCATTGTAAATCCATTTTATCACACCTGCGAACAAAAAACACAGAAGATTTTGGCTGTCCGGGGCTTTTTGTGCAATACCTTCTGCACCTTTCCCTTGACAAGCCGTCCTTCTTCCGCCATATTCAAAAAGTGAGATATATCTCATTTTTTGAATATGGAAAGGCTGGATGATCATTATGGAATACAGGGAATTCGGAGCAGAGAACGGGCAGACCCTGCTGCTTCTGCCGGGCACCTGCTGCAACTATCAGACCAATTTCGGCAGTGTGCTGGATGCGCTGGCAGATAAGTACCATCTGATCTGCTCACCCATCTGGGCAGACAGATCGACGTACCGCACACCAGGGCGCATTTTATCTATGCAAGTAAGATGGGAAAAAATATAAAAAGCGGTATGAAATGCATTTTGCCAATCCGGATATCTGCGAATTTGACATGCAGCATGAGCAGTGGCTGTTTGGTGACAACAGCTGGACCGCCCCTGTGCTTCAGGCGGTCGACTCCTTCATGTGCATGCCGGTATAGAAGGGAGCTGCCCTATGGAGAACAGGACACCACAGCGTGACAAGGCTGTCAGGACAAGGCAGCATCTTTTAGAAGCCACCCTTGCGCAGACTGCCGCATGTGGCTATCACAATATCACCGTAGACAAAATTGCTGCCGCAGCGGGAGTGTCTACCGGAAGTGCCTACCGCTATTTCCGGAACAAGAAGGAAATGCTGCGGGAGTATTCCAAAGTTTGTGTAAACCTTCAAACTGATGTAAGATAAAATTACTCAGTTTGGAGGTTATTTTTATGGCAAGAAGAAAAGACAGCCCACAAAAAGCAGCAATGAGAGAAATGATGCGTGACTATCTGAAAAATAATGATATCAGCATCAAAGATGGCACCGACGTAAATAGCATCATGCGTGACATGATGTCTGTCCTTTTGGAAGGTGCTTTGGATGAAGAATTGGAGAAAACGAAAGTGCGAAGTTCTGGCTTTCTATCATAAATGGATTAAAAAACCGGGGGCGTTGAGGATATCCTGATTGCATGTGTTGATGGTTTGAATGGATTTCCACAGGCAATCGAGGCTGTTTATCCCAAAACAGAGATTCAGCAATGCATCATTCATCAGATCCGTAATTCAACGAAGTTTGTTTCTTACAAAGATATCAAAAAACTAATGGCTGATCTGAAGCTTGTATATGCGGCTCCAACGGAAGAAACCGCTTTAAATGAGTTAGAATTGTTCAAAGATAAATGGGATTCCAAGTACCCGAAAATCTATAAATCCTGGCATGATAACTGGGCAACCCTGTCCACATATTTCAAATATCCGGAGGCAGTAAGACGTCTAATTTACACCACAAATGCCATTGAAGGATTCAATCGTCAGCTCCGAAAAGTCACCAAAAGCAAGACGGTTTTCCCGTCAGATGACAGCCTTTTGAAAATGCTGTATCTGGCAACCCTGGATATCACGAAAAAATGGACCGGTCACAGGCAGGACCGGGGACAGATCCATTCCCAGCTTGAAATTTATTTTGAAGAACGTCTGGCAGAACGAAACCTGTAAAACAGTCAATTTTAGGCAGGTTTTATTGACATGCCAAAAAACTACTGTATAATGCAGATATGGGCAGAATCCGGAAAATCGGCTCTGCCCATTTGTAACCATTCACAAATCTTATATCAGTTTTTAACGTTTACACAAAACTTGAAACGGTCTCGAAGAATATCCAGCCATTCATCTTTCGTAAAAGCTTTTCGTCCCTGCTTCAGCTCATCAATATCAATGTGCGGCATCTGGATCGGTGTCAGCTTACGGATACTGATTGGTGAAATATCTTTCTGCTTTTTCTGTTTGGAACGAAGTGGATTTCCATCAATGTCCTCAATACCAAAATTATTGTCGCCTTCAACCTCATAATCCAGCTGAACAATACACCAGATACCGCCACAGAGCAGACGATCAAATTTTTCCGGATATTCATCGGCAATTGGTACATTACCAACGCCCAAATTAGAAAACTCTGCAAAAAAGTAATCCTTTTTCATATCCAGTCGAACAGTCACCATATCAATGATCGTGTGACTACCTTTTTTTCGCAACTGAGACAGAATCTTCTCTCTTTCTGATTCAATACCCCGAAAACAATCATTCCATTCAGCCAGGAAAGATATGCCTCTGGGTTATAATTCAATGTTTCCACAGATCCCAGTATCAGATACGCATTACGGTCGATAATGTTTAGCATAGTTTCAATATCTTCCGGACAGACATGAGTTCCCACAAAAATATAACTTTCCTCTTTGTCCAGCTTCGGATATCGCTCGACAACAATATTGTTGGCATTCTTTTTCATTGACAGCGAATAATGTGTTAATGATATTCTGTCTGGTTTCAGATTTCCGTAATACTCTTCATCACTGGCATAATCCGGTGTATCTTCCCTTATAATCATTGCATTTGTAAAAATATTGCATAGTTTACGAAAAGCTCCGTTTGTCTTTCGCCTCAGGAAAAGACCAGTGTCAGTGGTAAAATGGCTACATCTTTTGTATTCAGTTGGTTGATAAATAAATTTTTATAATGTTTCATCTGTTTTCTTTCTGATATTTTTCTTCAAGTTTTTTATAATCAATTTTATTGCTTTGTGTGTAAGGCATTTTTTCAATCAGCATAATCTTTTTAGGAATGGCATGCTCTGGCAAATGAGTCCTCGCAAATTCCAAGACTTTTCCTCTTACAGTTTCCTTTTCTAGCCCAACTTTCACCCGAACAAATGCAATTGCAACATGAATTTTTTCTTGATCTGGCACAACTATCGTTCCACATTCAAGTACCTCTTCATTTTTTATCAATTCATTTTCGATTTGCATTGGGAATAACTTATATACACTGTTATCACTTCCTTTGGTCAGATAAATTTTCTTAATTCTTCCATGAAAGGTCAAAAAGCCTTCTTGATCTACGCTGCCCAGGTCACCTGTGTGTATCCATTTCTTGTTATCTGCATGTGTTTTTATAATATTGTCTGTTTCTTTTGGATTCTTAAAATATCCAGACATAATATTCGGTGCGTGGAAACAAACTTCTCCCACTTCATCGTATTTCTGCTCTTGTCCATCTTTAGGGTTTACAATTTTTACATTTACTTTTGGCAATGGAATGCCTAAAGTTCCCTCTTTATAGATCCCCGGCATTCCTGTACAGACCGTAGCGCAGCACTCAGTCATTCCATATCCCGTCACATAGTTCCCACCATATCCTTTATCGTGTAAAAATGAATTGACTTTCTTTTCTTGCTCTATAGAGAGCGATTCCCCGCCGCCCGCAAATGTTGAAAGGAATTTCATATCCTTGATATTATTCTCCAACATCGCCTTTACAATTACCGGACCAGACACGAAATGTCGAGGCTTTATTCTATTAAACGCCTGAACTACTTTATTGGGTTCAATATCAATCCAAAGGGCTGATTCCATTCCCAGAGCTAATGGCAAGTGAATTCCAATACTAATTCCAAACCCCAAAAATGGCGGTATCATATCCATAAATATATCATTCATTCTGAAATCAAATGTTGTATACGAATACTGCTCTGCAACTGCATTTAAATTGTCATTGCTTAACACCACACCTTTAGGAATTCCAGTTGTTCCACTTGTATATACAATGACAGCCGGAGCATTTTTAGTGTATAACATTTCTTTTGCAACGACACCTTCTCCCAAAGACAAGAAATTCTTAAAACGGTATGTTTTCCCCAAAATATCCTTTTTATTCTTTAATCTATATGGGTATTTCAAATACCATGGCATACTGTCTGATACATCCAGTATAATTGTTTTAATATCGGGAAACTTTTTTTCAATTATTCTTCCCTTTTCCTGAATCATTGCAAAATAAATAAATGCCTTGGAATCTGTGCTTTTTATATTCTCAATTATTTCATTTGCAGATAATGTAAGATATACCATATTAGCAACTGCGCCAATCTTATTTAAACCATAAATTATATAAATCGTTTCCGGAGTATGCAAGGAAGCAATCGTGACAATATCTCCTTTTCTTATTCCTATTGCATAAAAAGCTTTCGCCACTTTATCAATATTTTCAAAGAACTCTCGATATGTTATTTTATTTCCAAAGTAATTTAATGCTATGCCATTCAGATTATTCGTATTCTTATTTTTTATATATTGTAAAAC
>ERZ1035032.950-NODE-950-length-19847-cov-47.924768_pt1 | contig 19847 bp, 31 predicted proteins | sample MGYA00520693_ERZ1035032 | MGnify/ENA primary metagenome ERZ1035032 (study PRJEB33766, sample SAMN09781740) | gut metagenome | biome: gut microbiome | host: Homo sapiens | place: Madagascar | study: EMG produced TPA metagenomics assembly of the PRJNA485056 data... | reverse complement strand
GGCGAGAGATTGCTTCTCTCTTTTTTATGCTCTAAAACACACAATTTTTGCCTTAAATTATACACAATATTCTTGCGAAAATATACATACGGTGGTTTTGATATGGGTCTATGTCATATTAAAACGTTGATAATCAGCCACTAAAAGAAAGTGTGACAGAGTTATTTAATAACTTGCCTATTCCTCGTATCTTTGCAGGCGTAATCGGTTACATGTGAGTATAAACAGAATGTACAACTTTTATTTCTTTAGGAATTATGGCAGAAGAAGTAATTAAGACAACCTCTTGTTGCAACGATGCAATGATGGGTGGTTTGCTTGGAGCGATGGCAAATCGTGACAACAACAATCCTTTGGCAATGGCGGCTATGATGCGTAACGATGACGCTAACCAATGGAACAATCCTTTCATCTACCTGGTGTGGATGATGTTTGCTCAGCGTATGTGGGGCAATGGCTGGGACAGAAACGGACAGAACGTTGAGTTGCAGAACCAGATTCAGAGTCTGAGAAGTCAGATTGCCGATAACCAGAACAGCAACATGATTATGGATGCTATCAAGGGTAATGGCTGTTCCATCAACCAGTTGGCAGCTAACTTGAACTGTGATTTCAATGCGCTGAATGGTGCTATCTGTGATGTAAGACAGGGTATCAGTACTTTGTCGGGTCAGGTGGGTTACTCGGCTGAGAAGGTGATTAACGCCATCAACCTGGGCGATATGAACCTGATTCAGCAGTTGAAGGACTGCTGCTGCCAGACTCAGCAGAACATCATCAAAATGGGTTATGAGAACCAGCTTGGCCAGAAGGACATCGTGAACCAGATGCAGCAGGGCTTTAGCTATACCAACACTGGTATGGAAAGAGGCTTCTCTAACGTTGGTTTCCAGATGAGCCAGATGGCTTGTGACTTGAAGACCAATGCGAATGCGAACACGCAGCGTATTGTGGATGTGCTTAACTGCCACTGGCAGCAGGATCTGCAGCAGCGTTACAATGATGCCCGACTGGAGTTGAGCCAGCAGAGACAAAATGCTACGATTATCGCGGCATTGAAGACTACGGCCACACCTTAATGCTGAGGCAGTTTGAATCAATTAAAGAGGGAGAGGGCTACATGGACGTGTGCCTTTCTCCCTCGCATATCAATTTTTAGACGAAAGAAGTTATGCTATTCAAGGAATTAAAGAGCAACTATCCTATCTTCTTGCTGGATAGGGCTACACTGAGCTTTGAGCAGGCGAAGGTGATGAATGTGCAGCCGAACTATCAATCGGTGAACATGAACCGGATAGAGGTGAACGTGACCATCCAGACTAAGGAGGGGAAGCAGAACACATACGCTGTGGCCGATTCTGAGCAGAGTGCCTACGCAGGAAACCTTTTTATCTCTACGAGCAAGGATTGCATCATCAACGAGGTGAATGCCTTGAAGAATGCCAGCGAGGAGGTTTTGAGCAAGGTGGATGAGCACAAGAAAACCGTAGAGAAATGCAAGGAACTGCTTGCCGAGCTGGACACTTCGTTTCGTGACCAGCAGAAGACCAACGAAAGACTCGACCAGATGGAAAACAAGTTGGACGAGATTTTCAAGTTTGTTAAATCACAAAAACAAGTATAGTATGAACTTAGTGGAACTTATTACAAAATATCAGACTGATGCCACACCTGAGCAGATGGCGAAGGTGACTAAGATTATTGGCAAGTTTGTAGTGAAGCACGCAGAGGAAGATGATCTCCTGGAACTCTATAAGGATATTTATGGGGTGGTGGGCAACGGCCACTTTAATGATTTCTTTGCTGAGGTGCAAATCAAGAAGATGGTGTTTGAGGACAGTAAGGGGATAGAGCATCGTGCTCCTTACTACACCATGGATAAGACTCAGGAGATTTATGAGACGGTGAAGGATGAGATTCGACCATACAACCAGTGGGACTTTGCCGTGGTTTTGAATATGATCTATTCGGACAACTATAATCTGATGAAGAAATGGTTCCCGGAGGACAGCGAGGAGCACATGATGGACCGGATGGTGGATCTTGCCGTGAACTGGCTGAGGGATGATGATAACCCTTATGGGAAGTGTAAGGCCTGGGGGTACTTTAATTAGGTTTATAGTTTACAGTTAATAGTTTATAGTATGTGGATAGAAATTCCATAATGACCTAGAGATATATAAAAGAAAACTATCAGAAGAAGAGAATGCAGGCGTAAAATTGGGCTTGTATTCTCTTTTTCGTTTCAAATTTCGCTATTTATCAAATTGGTTTGGGAATGATGGTGTAAATTTGCATTGTCTTCATAATGTTGTGGGGGCGAAACTGGAAAAATAGTATGAATGATATTAGAGGTTATTTTGTGATGGCAATGGGGGCGGTGCTTGCCATGTTGAGCCCCATCTTGGATTTTATCTATGCGATGTTGCTTCTGCTGGGATTGAACTTTGTGTTCGGGCTGGTGGCTGCCAGGTTTAACGGTGAGAAATGGGACTGGAAGAAGGCTGGCATGTGCTTTGTGATGGCGGCTATCTTCTTTGTGATCGTGGTGAGCATCTTTGTTCTGGGCAGGTGGCTTCACTGTGAGGACAAATCGGTGAGTGCGGTGCAATACGTGTGCTGGGCTACGACTTATTTCTTCGGGACGAATATCTTGAAGAACTGGAGGCGTATCTTGAAGAAGGGAACTACCTGGTATAAACTGGTGGATTTCCTGTATTACATTCTTTCGGCTAAGTTTATTGAAGACTTGCCTTATTTTAAAAATTATCAGGAATATAAAAATAAAGAAAATGGGGAAAATGAAGGAAATAACTAGAGAACAGTTTTTGAAGATCATGCCGAATGCTGAAAGCAGGGTGGATAAATATCTGCCTTATTTCAACGAGCTGGCTGAGGAGTATGGTATTGATACCCGATTGAGATGGGCGCACTTTCTGGCGCAGATAGCGCATGAGAGCGGTGAACTGATCTATACTCATGAGCTTGGCAAGGATTCTTATTTTGCGAAGTATGAGAAGGGTGAGCTGGGCAAGATGCTGGGCAATACGCATAAGGGCGATGGTGCCAAGTATAAGGGCAGGGGATTTATCCAACTGACCGGAAGAAGTAATTACTCGAAGTTTCAGTCTTACAGTATGCAGCCTGTATTGGAGAATCCTGAACTGCTGGAGGAGCCGGAGCTTTGCGTGGATGTTTCGATGTGGTATTGGCAGATGCATGGACTAAACGAGCTGGCTGATGCGGACAAGCTTGTGAGAATTACGAAGAAGATTAATGGAGGCACGAATGGGCTGGCGAGCAGGAAGAAGTTTCTTGCCAGGGCTTTGAAGGCTTTGTAACTTTTAATTGGTTTGCTTATGAAGACTAGACATTGGGTGTTTTATCTGTTTGTTTGGCTGGCGTACTTCTCGGTGCTGTTTTTGACGAGCTGCAAGACGAAGACCGTGACGCAGGATCATTTTATTAAGGACACAAGCGTGAGCAAGGGTGTGGGGATGGAATGGCAGGAGCGGTTTGTGGCTGCCTTTGAGCAGATGGCTAAGGTAAGGACGCAGGAGAAGGAGTCTTCGCTTAGGGAGACGCTGCACACAAAGGACAGTACTTCGACCATGGTGGATGCTACTGGAAAGCCTATCAAGACGGAGAGTTGGCATGAGGTGATTTCCAACAAGGAGTCGAGGGAGGTGACTAGGCTGGAGGATTCTCTTTATATGGTGAATAAGGAGGTGGAGAGGCAGCAGATGCTTGTTCTGCAGAAGGATTCGCTGATTAGGCTAAAGGAGGATTCTATCCGGGTTCTGGGCAGGGAACTGACTAGAAATGAGCAGCGGTATATGACCTTGGGAAAATTGGCCATGGGGGCTATTATTGGCCTAGTATTGGTAATAGTTGCTATTGCCGTGTGGCGGTGGCATAGAAAGAAATTCAAGAATGAAAACAATTACAATTAATATTATCAAGAAGAGCGTGATGGGACTGGTGGAGGGAATTTCTGCCACTATTGCGAAGCATAACCCGGATGTGGATTTTCAGACGATTTGGGCTAGTGACAGTGAGGAGCCTGTGCTGGATATTCACTACAGGGAGGCGATAACTGACTTGGAGAACTTCCTGGCGAGGTTTACGAGTGAGACTAGCGGGCTTTTTGACCTTCAGGCGCAGGCTGATGACTTTTCTATCTCTATCAGGACGATGAGCAACTGGCCTCCGAGGTTGAGCGGTGTGCTCTCGAACCTGGTGCAGAACTATCTGGCGCATGCTATGGTGGCTGGATGGCTGAGTGATTTCCCGGATATTAAGACTACTGACTATGCTGGCATGGGTGTTAAAGATCTTGATGACATCAAGGAGATTTTGCTTAAGAAGAACTTCTGCTTTAAGGAAGTGGCTAGGCATGGGGATGAGGAGTTGAAGGAGATTCCTGAGGCTAGTGGTGCTGAGGCTAGAGGTGCTGATATGGAGAGGAAGGCTAAGGCTGCTTTTGGTGTTGAGGCTAGAGGTGCTGATGGCGAGAGTAAGAAGGAAGTTACTGCTAGCGTTGAAACTAGGGGTATTGATGCTGAGGCTAAGTTTGAGGCTGTTTCTTCTGCTGAGGCTAGAGGGGCTGATGGAGAAGCTAAGGCGGAGGTTTCTGCTGATGTTGAGGCTAGAGGCTCTGATGCTGAGGCTAAGGTTGATGCTGCTGCTGGTGTTGAGGCTAGAGGCTCTGATGGCGAGGCTAAGGTTGAAATCGTTTCTTTTACTGAGACTAGGGGTGCTGATGTTGAGGCTAAGGTTGAGGCTTCTGCTGGCGTTGGAGCGAGATTTGGTGACCGGGTAGTGAAGGATGCCGGGAATGGTGTTCGGGCTTCTGAGCGCAACTGGGACTTTATGTCGCAGCATTTTCATGAGGATCGTGTTGACTGGGGTGGCGGTGTGGCGACCCTGGATTTTGTTTAGTGTTTTATTTTTTTTATTGCAATTATATGGATAAAAAATTGGTAACATTGGATTTTAGCATGGGTGAGGTTTGTAATGATGTGCTTGCCCGATGCTTTGCTGTGAGTCAAACTCTTGTGGATGAGGCGCATGCGGATATTCGGGCGAATATCGCTAGCCCTGATGCTGATGAGACTCGTAGTATTATTAACCGTGCCGTCACTGAGGCGATTTCTAACCTTAAGGTAGCGGCTCAGAGGTATCTGACTACTGGACGTTTGGAGGATAATAATAACCTGGAGCGACTGGTGAAGGGTGTGAAGAGGTTCAGCTACACGGATAATGGTAATGGTACTTGGACGGAGGTGGTGACTACTATCGTTGATGGCGAGGAGACTGAGACTACCAGCACCGTGAATAAGAAGGGGCAGGAGCGTGAGGAGAGTATCTATGAGACCGTGACGCTGAACCTGGAGATTCCGAACTGGAATATCGCGGTGACCGATGCGCTGAAAAGCCACATGCACAGGTATATGGTGGACTATGTGATGAGCCAGTTTCTGGCGGACCAGTATTCGGATGCAGCGCAGAAGTATGCGGCTAACGTGACGGCTGACTATAAGAATGTGCAGAGTGACTTGCTGAGCAGGGATAATTATACTATGAGACGACCTAGCTTTACTTAAGGTTTATAATAAAAAGAGCCTTCGCTTTCTGGGCGAAGGCTCTTTTTATTTGGGGACCAGCGATGGAATCGCTGGGAACGGGGGCTAGAACTTGTTGAAGCGACGGATGACTTCGAGGCGGGTGGCGAAGTACTGATCTTTGCTTTCTAGCCAGAGGTAGAGGGCTAGGCGGAAGTAGCGGTAGCTCTTGCTGCTCAGGTAATGGCTCCTTGGGGCGGAGGTGCGGCCCAGGTAGTGCCAATTCTGATTGTCATTGCTGCCGTAGAGCCACATAACTGGCTTGACATCGCTGGTGAGCGAATGGATGAACCCGGTGATGGCGTTGGGGGCGGTATCTTCATCGAACTTTAGGGTGCGGGTGACGAGAATCCCGGCATACTCGGTTTCATCGGGGTCGGTGTAGTTGTAGCCCTGGTCTAGGCACACGACTCTGCCGTCACGATACTGGATGTAGGGGTGAGGGTAGGAGTTGAGGGCCGTGAGCACGTTTTTGATGAGGAAGGTGCTCCATGACTGATCTCGTATGCTGTAGCTGAGGGCTACCGTATCGGCTGAGGCTGACTTGGCCTTGTTGCTGACATCGAGGCAGAGGATGCGGGAGTTCTTGTAATCGTAGATGATCTTGCAATGCTGGAAGAAATCGATGGGCGACTCTGTGAAGTTGATGAGCTGGCGCATCTGGGACTTGATAATCTTTATATCTTCTGCATCGTCTTCGGCTTCGGCAAAGAAGTTGGCGAGCTTGCCAAGGTGGGCTGGGATGTTGAAGTATGGGCCATCGAGCATATCGGACATGGAGACTACTTGTGACTCAGCTATGCGGCTGAGGGAGCGGTTTGTGACGAATGCCACGGACTGATCGAGCTGGGTGATGCTGCCTGGATTGGAGCAGACTTCGCGGCTGATGGGGTGGATGCTGCTGTAGGTGCCGGAGGCGGAGACGTTGAGTGCCCAGATGCCATCGGTGGAGAATGCCATGAGGGGGTATTGTCCGAACTGGCCCTGAGAGAGGGCACGAGTGGTGGAGGCTATGCCCTGGATATGGCCGATGCCTACGGTGTTGATGGCGTTGAGGGGGAAGTGGAAGGGGTTGTCTGCCTCGGAGGTGTAGAGCTTGCTGGGGAGTTCTACCAGGGTGTCTTCCGTGTATGGGAATGAGGTGACGAGGAACTCCTCTTCTGTTTTCGTGAAATCGCCCATGTGCATGGATCCGTTGATTTCGGAGCATGGCGTGAGGGGGAAGGAGAAGATGACTTGCTCCTGGGTTTCCTGCCTCAATGCGAAGATTACCATCTGTGTGGCTCTGGAATCGGGGTAGAACTTGACCAGATTGGCGAGCATGTAGGCATCTACATTCTTATCGCTGGTGCTGCAGATGGCTTCTACGTATTTGGTTCCTGACGATGTGTTGAGCACGGTGACTATCTTGTTGATGAGATAATGATAGTTGGTTACGCCTGATTCTCCTTTTAATAATTCGGAATTTGGGAACATGACGTAGCGATTGAAGCCGGAGAAGAGCTTTTCGTGTACGCCATAGAGATTGAGACGATGGTTATAGACGTAGCTGCCTGATGAGAAGAGGCTGTTGTGGGACTTGTAATCGTCTTTCATCTGTTCCTGCAGGGTGATTTCGTAGATGGCTTGCTTATCTACCGGGAGGGATATGCTGCTGCAGCCCTTAAGGTCTTCGACATTGAGGGAGCTTACCTTGTAGAAGGATGAGGCGTTGGCGAGTTTGTTCTTGTACACATCTGCTGATATGGTTGGGAACTTGACCCGGACATAACCTATCTTATCCTGGTTGTTGGCGTAGGTGTAGTGATCTGCCCTGCCGTTGATGCCGAGACCGTAATTTGGGCTGTAGATGGCGAGTGAGGATATTTTCTGCGATGTATCTACATTGGTGATGGGTGGCGTGATGAAGACATCGATGGACTTGATAACGTCTTTCCACTTCTTCAATTCTTCTATTTCGCCCACTAAGCTATAGAGGAGGGAGACGTTGCGAGGGTAATAGTAGAAGGCTGCCTTGTTGATTTTTATATCGTAGGACTGGAAATCGCCATCCTGGCGTGAGAATGCTACTTCGTCCTTGATGTTTATCTTGCCTTTGATTACATCGCCCACGACATCGGAACTATTGAAGGTGAGGTTGGCACTGGCTACGGCATAGGAATCGGGAACCTGAACAGGGATGAAGACCGGGGAGGAGTGCATGATCATTGTGTTATCGAACATGCGGTAGCAATAGCGCACGAAGAAATTGGCATAGAAGCGGCCGTTGCGGGCGATGAGGTTGTTGGTGCGATTGACCAGGGCGTAGATGCTCTGGGTTATATCTGACTGCTTTTCTTCCTTGATGCTGGCACAGATTTCGCCCAGGCTGAAACTATCGTTGGCTACTACGCTGAATGCTTCGGCACAGGAGAGGCTGGTTTGCTGGAAACAATCCTGGAAGCCATGGTTGCTGCTCTTGCTATCTATGCCTCCGAGGTCGTAGTTTTCGTAATGATTCTGGGTATCGATGGAGAAGCTGAGCTGGAGGAATGGTGGCTTTTGCCCCAGGTACTGGTAGGAGCCGTAGGCGGCATCTGGGTGGTAGATGGCATAGTGGATGCCATCGGAAGCGCAGATGATGAGGGTGTTGCCTACGGAATTGACGGACTGGATGGTGGTTCCGGATGGGAAGGTGTGGAGGAGGTTCATGTAGGAACCATCTTCATCGAACCAATGGAGGGATGGGGTGCTGGCTCCTGCATCGGTACCTGCGTCGGTCTGGAGGGCGATGAAGTGCTTGTAATTGCCTGTTTCGTGGATATAGAGGAGGGTGGCAATGCTTTTGGTATTGCCTACTAGCAATGCTTCTGTGATTTGTGTTCCGGTAAGGATGGATGGGCGCAGGGCACCATCGTGCAGCTCTAGGTTGCCGCAGAGGGATAGTGCTCCGTTTTCTACTGCCATTTCATCGGGTGTAAGGCTGAGGCCTTTATATCGTACTGACTGTTGCATATTATTTTCTTATTTTTATGATTGATATTTATTGATAATTGTTGTTTGGCACTGCCGTTTAGCCGGGGCTAATGGCAGTGCTTGGAGTCTGCTCTGTTGACTACCGTTAATGCCGGGCACTCCTTGCCATGGATGGTGAGGGTGGTGAGTTGGTCTGATACTATCAGATCTACTGACTTGGCTCTGGGTGGAATATCGGTGATATAGACGAAGAGCTGCCTGATGGTATTGACGCTGCAGCCGTGGAGCTGCCCTTCTCTGCCTGAGAGGGGTATGCCATCGGGGATGGTGTCTGACTTGACGATATACATCTGGCTTCCCATGACGATGAAGCTTATCTTATCGCCTACGGATAGGCCCAGAAGCTGGCAGGGCTGGGAGCGGAGGATGATGCGCCCATTGGTGCGGATGGTGAGTCCACGCTTTGAGGAGCGTGGACGATTGAGGATGATGAGTTCATCGTTCTGCATAATCGGTAGGTTTATGGAGCCAGAAACGGAAGTAGTCGTTTTCGGCATCCTGATTACGGACTTTGACGTATTCACGAGTTACCCAGAAGTGCTGTTTGCTGACTGTGGGGTTGAGATTGTAGTCTTGGAGCATCATGGCTGGCTCTACATGACCATCGAAGGTGATTTCGTACCAGTAGCGATGGAGAAAGAACCATGGGCGGAGGCGGACTTCCTGGATGGTGGTGTAGTTGCTCATGCTGATGCGGCAGGGTACGATGCTCCAGGATCCATCTTGCCAGACTTCCTTGCCGGGGATGGTCTGCCCTTCGGCATCCTGGGTGTCTTCTTCACGATGGAAGGAGTTCTGTATCTTGACGATGAGGCAGACGTTGTTGGTGAACACCTTTGCCATCTTGGCATGGCAGAGCATGACGTAACGGCCTTTCTTGTCGCTGAGGAGTTCTCTGTGCTTGCCTGGCTTGTTGATGACGCATACCGTGGATAGGTATTCTCTGCGGATCATGGTGAGAATATTGGGGAGCTTGGCCTTGGCGTGCATGCGGTCGATGACTTTCTGAACCTTGTTGAAGTTCTTTTCGGCCTCGGTTTCGTGGATGGTGACGGCTTGCTGTTCTCTGGCGGCCTTGACTTTTTCCCGGACTTCCTTGGTGGAAGGGATGGAGAGCAGATGGCCTGTCTTCTTATCGAGTTTGAAATTTGATTTCTTTTTCATACTATATTAATAATGTGTGACGTTAGATGTTGCCTGTGTTCTTGCAGATGATCTCGATTTCGTAATCATCGCAAATATCCTTGCCGTTGGCCATGCGATGGTTGAAGGTGCATGGTATGCCGTTCTTGTAGAGGTCGCATGAGAGGCATCTTTCAGGGATTTCGCCCAATTCTGTGAAGCAGGTGTCCTGGCTCTTGGTGGTGCGATGCTTGGTGTGGACGATGTAGCCGAAGTGGTCGTATAGCTGACCTGGGACGACTGGGCTGACTTCTCGGAGTGATGGGAGCTTGTAGCCCATGCGCTGGATGAACCAGATGCGCAGATAGAAGATGATTTTTCTTATTTTCTTTTTCATGTTTCTGAAATTTTGTTATTGTTTCTTTGAATTAATGAAATAATGTGCTAAATTATGCGTTTTGGGTGGAAAAGTTGTGATAAATAGCGCAACTTGGCTTGTTTGGAGCCAAATTGCGCATGATGGTTACTTACTTTTCTGCTTTCTTGCCGGAATCCTTAGAGGCTTCGGGCTTAGCTTGGGCGCAATGCTCGAAGACATCTAAGATATTGGTCTCGCTGAGGCTCTTCAACTCGTAATCGATCATGGTTTTGCCCATGATTTCATCTACGTAGCGCATGGCACGCTCGCTGGACTTGGACTGCACGAGATAGGTCTGATAGGTGCGCTTCTCCTTCTCGGTCTTCTCGTTGATGGTGATGAAGGCGAGGCGGACCTTGAACCAAAGATCATCATCTGAGACATTGGAGAAGAAGATCTCGGAATATGGGGCTGGGTTGATATTGGCTATCTTCAACTCGCCTGATACATAGACTGCCATTTCTTCGAGGATTCTGGCTTCTGCCTCGGTGAAGGATAGTGCATCTACGGTGTAGAGTTCGGTGACGATCTTCTCGGAGCCATCTTCCTGGGTCTTCTCGTAGCGTACCTTGCACTCGAACCATGTTGAGGTGCGTGAACGGAGGGATGAGCCATTGCCGATGCCTGTGAAGGTTTCCTTTGACTTGGCTGCTGCCTTTGGTGCCTCTTTTGGCTGAGGCTTGCCTGATGTTTTGTTTGCCATAATGCTTAAAAAATTAATTGTTACTACTATTTGTTTACTTTTACGTATTTCTTTGCCATGAAGTAGAAGACTCCACGAGTAAAGCGGCGGCGATAGTCATTGAGTTCTATCTTGGCGAGCTGTTCATCTGTGGATTCGTAGATGGAGTGGGCTACTTCTGCGTGGGCATAGCGTTCCATGACGTGGTACTTGATGATGTAGCCGTCTTTCAGGGCTTGCTCGTCCTGGAACTTGATGATCATCTTGTCGATGATGGCTTCTGAGGACTTGATCTGCTGGTAAAGCTGGTTGATGGTGTCCTGATTGGGTGTTGGGTTCTTCTTTTCGTGGAAGTATTGCTTCGTGGTTGCACGTAGCTGGGCTACTTCGAGGAAGAAGGTTCCGTTGTCGTTCTGTGGGACGTCACTGCCATCTGCCTTCATGATGATTTCATCTACCCGCTTTTCGAGTTCTATGGACTGTTCGAGGAGTTTTCTGTCGCGATGTGCCCAATACTCTTTTTCGGTGGTTCGCATTGCTGCTACGAGTTTGCGGAATGCGAGTGCTGACTTTTCGCTCATGTTACTACTTTATGCCTAATGTTTCCTTGATTTTGTTGAGGCGTTGCTGCTCCTTGGGGAGCAGGTTGCCTTGTGAATCGACTTCGCATAGCTGGTGGAGGTTGTTGACTCCTGTGCCTATGCGTACCCACTTGTGGCGGCCATCTTGCTCTAGCTGGCGATTGTGCTGCATGGCTTTCTTGACGAGGCGATGCTGCTGCTCTTCGTGGGAGATCTTGGAGATTTCATTCTGTACTTTGTTCATGATGCTACTTGTTGTTTTCTGGTTCTTCTTTTGATACAGCGTTCAACAGCTCAATGCGATATTTCAAGGCATTGTGGTAGAGGCTCATGCCATGATACTGGGATAGCATCAATGCTGCCTGATCTGGACCACAGAGTTCTGCTATTTTGCCGAAGCCGTTAATTTCTATTGTCGCTGTTAAGTCTCTAAGATGCACTTCCAGCTCTTTGAGTTGGATGGCGAGGATATCTTTCAAGTCTTCGGCTATCTGGTATGACTTCTCGAACACGTCCTGAGGAGACCAGGAATCGTAGGTGCTGCCGTCTGGGTTGGTGTACTGGACGTGGTAACCTGCTGCATCTGGGTTGCCTTCCTTGGATGCTCTTGCCCATCCTTTGGCTACTGCGGCAGATTTTACCATAGGTTCTGCCTTAACCGTTTTAGTACCGATGTACTGCTTTAATGTTGTTACTTCCATAATAATTACTTCTTTTTTGTTTTACGTTTGGTGTAATTAATATCTTCTATCTCTTTTTTGAAGAATGCGATGCGGCCATTGAGTCTTCGGAGGATGGCGTTTCTAATGTAGAGGATTGTTTCTGCATCGAGATACCCGGTGATGTTCTCGTTTGCTGCACGGCATGTTCCCTGGAGGGATATATCTAGCTTTACAGGGCTATTGAGCATAGCATAGTTGTCTGATGCTTCTACTTGTTCTACTTGTTCTCTGACCTGGGTGAGCTCTTCGATGGAGTTGTAGTATTCTCCTACAGAGTCGATGGCGGAACGCAATTCTTCGTATTCTTGTTTTGTCATACGCTATTAATTGTAATATGAAGATTCTTTTGAAATATGATCTTCGTTAATTCGGATGTGGGCATTGAACATGACGCATCTTGCTAAGACAAGAAGGATGCGGTCGTTTGTTACACCAGAGAACATAGGGAACGAAATGCTACATGTCTTGCTTCTTATATTTACTTTGTTGGTGGTGTAGTGTTCGTCGTCTATCTTCGTAGGCATACTTATAATGCTGTATGTGCCATCACTGCTATTCGGAGTAAGAGTGAAATCATAATGTTTATCTACATCATATTCAAAGATGGTGACATGTACATCCTTCCAAGAAGGGAAACATCCTTCTGATACCTCTAGCTCAAAACTATTGTTCCTACCGGTATCTTCGAAATCAATTCCGGCCATCATATTATTTGCTAACGTGGTGAGCAAAATGGTTCCATCTTCTTCTTCATTAAGATGAGAAAAACAACTGCGGAGTTCTTGCGCAAAACGTTCTGTGCAGGTCTTGTTGACGATATTCTCTATCTCAGCGGACAAAGATTTGCTAATCAACTCTGAGAACTCTGGCAATTCGAGTTTGGCACTAGGAGCATTTTTCTCCAGGTATTCGTGTAACTTCTTTCTGTAAGGAGAACTATATCCGAGATAATAGTCTTCTACTTCTTTGAGAGCTGCTTTCATAGCAGCATCTTGTGCAGCCTTCTGGATAACATTCATATCTAGGATTGGGGCAGGGATTTTAAATTCTGTTTCCATAATTGTTTGATAATTAATATTTGACGATAATTTGTATCTATATTTCGCTTTATGCATTCTTGGACCAGCGATGGAATCGCTGGGAACGGTGGCGAAAGGGTGCAACTCCATTTGCTACCATTTCATGAATGCCATCCAAATTGTTTGATTCTTGATGGTAGTACGATGTCCGAATATCGGCTTGTAATCTGTAATTGCCTTTAGTACATCACCTACCTTTATCTGTTGCTCGTTCCACTTAAAAATGAGTGTTCCGCCAGTTTTCAGTACTCTCATGCCCTCGTGGATAGAATCATTGATGAACGCTTGCCAATTTTCTGGAAGTTTGCCATATTTCTTGCATAGCCAGGATTTCTGACCTACTTTTAGTAGATGAGGAGGATCGAATACTACCATATTAAACGTTTCATCTTCGAATGGCAAATCTGTGCAATCGGCTATCATGTCGGGTTGCACGTCTAGTTTGCGTCCATCACATAATGTATCGTGATATTCTCTTATGTCTGTGAATAGTACATTTGGGTCATGTTTATCGAAATAGAACATTCTATTTCCACAGCACATGTCTAATATTCTTTTCTTCATATATACGCTACTTTAAATTTTCATTTAATTGTTTCGCTGTTAACTTTACCAATCTGTCCGCCATTCTTCCATGAAGCTCAGGGTGCAGTTTTTTGACTGCCTGTTTGGCATCCAGCAGATTATTATGTTTCTTAACAGCCTTATAGTATTTCTCCACAAAGGAGTCTAAGTTTTCGAAAGCCTCATTTACTTCATTAACAAAATTGCTATCAGAGGCTCCTTCTACTTGTGAAACAACCTGTTCTTTGCAAAATATAATTGCTTCGAATTCTGCTTTTGTTATGCTAATATTCATACGCTATTTGAATTTGATGATGAAAAACTCTTGGTCTAGCCATTCGTTTGGGCATAAGCCTTTTTGGGGCTTGCCGATGGTGATGCTTACTATCTCCTTTTCGATGCGAGGACTTTGGTTGTTTCTGCCACAGATGAAGAGAACGTGGGTTAGTGCTTTGCCATACTCTTTGAAAAACTCTTTTCTGCTTATGATGACGTTATTCTGTAAAGCCACAGCGATGGTATCTGCTCCTACTTTTCCTTTAGAGACGTTGAAGATACGTCTTACCCAGTATGGCTTTATCTCCCGGTATTCCTCGGTCTTCTCGCCTGATACGATTTTGTCGAACCATTCTTTCTTGATTTGAATGGTGAGGATCTTGTCGTTCTCGTGCTCCTTCAGGATTTTCTCTACTTCGCTTCCTGGAATATCGTCTTCGCAGCGATAGTCTTTTGAGACTCCATAGTTTACCAGGAGGCGTGCTTCATGATCTGTAAGCTCTCTATCTCCAAAATTGAAGTAGCCTTTCATGTTGTAGCCGAAGGATTCTGACTTGATGAATCCTTTGAGGCAGGTGTGTACACTTTGTTTTGTCATTGTTCTAACATTTAAATTGTTTTGTCCTGATGATCTGACTTGTGCTTCCAGAGCTTGCAGGCTTCTTCCCAGTGGAGGTGGCAGTTGGAGTGTTGCTTGCATACGCCTACTGACTTGGACTCTTTTCTGAGGGTGAAGAATGCGCAGTTCTGGCAGCGTTTCTTCTCGCTTCTTGCTTTCACCCACAGATAGCCGATGAGGACTATGGCGTAGATGAGAATCATGAAGAGGATGAATGTTACTTCTGTTTTCATTTTGCTTCTTACTTCTTGGTTTTGATGATTTTCTTTAATAACTTGATGTTTTCCTCTGTGGCTGGGTCGGATGTGTGGACTACGCTGACGGCTTGCTTGGCGGATAGAGGGGCTTGGCGCATGTAGGTGGTGACTTGCTGCATCACTTCCTCTAATGAGCGGCAGAGGACGTATTTGTAGCCTGCTGCTTCCCAATAGGTCTGGAACTCTTTCTGCTTGGCTGACTGCTGATTGGTGTGGCCGTATTTGAGTTCTATGCCAAGGGCGTGATAGTAGGCCTTGTGTGGGCTGAGATCTCCGATGTCTTCTTCTCTGGCTGATGGGAGGGCTAGGATGAGGTCGGGAACGCCCGGTACTACGCCTGCTGCTGCATTGATGGCTATCTTCTTGCCGTAGGACTCTGCCTCGTTCTTGGGATGGAAGAGGAGGGTGGCGAATGCGGGGTACTGCATGCGGAACCATTTTACGCAGGCGATTTGTAACTGCCCTTCTCGCTGAACCTTCTTCTGCTTGGGTGAAGATGGCTTGGTGCAATCGTTTTTTTTGCCGCAGATGCGGTCGATTAATTCTTGTCTGTCCATATTCGTATGAATTTTAAATTTGTTACTTTACTTGTGCTTACTTTGTTTGCTCTGTTCAATCGCTGAGGATGGACTGGAGATAGCTTTGTGTCTGATCGTCCAGGTCGGCTAGCGATTGTTCTTCTTCTGCCACTGTTGGGTTCCAGACGATGCCTAGCTGTGCGAGTGTGCCGTTATCGTAGGCTTGGCGGACCATGCGTGCCATGGAGCCGTTTGGATTTTCGGCTGCTTTTGCTATCCAGTCGTAGTACTTCTGGCGGAGGGCTTCGGTTTCTGCCTTTTCCTTGGCTTGCTTGGCTTCTTCCTTCTGCTGCAGGCGTGCCTCTATCTCTTCGTTTGTTTCCTCATGCTGAGGCTGGGGTGGAGGTGGCGGCATGGTGGCTTGCGGCTTGGCTGATGGCTTTATGCCTGCTGAGGCTTCGATGGTTGGGTTGTCGAAGGTGCCTTCTAGCAGTTGCTCGTACTTTTCCGGTGTGAATAACCAGTTGAACGAGACTGAGCATCTTCCGTCTTCTCTGCCCATCAAGAGATCTGAATTGTTAGCCTTGCGCATCAATGGCTCTATATCCTCGAAGGAATAGTCTGCAATGAACTTGGCTACCATGCGCTTGCGCTCTGGAGTGAGCTTGCTGACTGTCTTGACTGGTGTTCCGATGAATATTCGGTTGAAGAGTCTTAAGACTTCTGCCATCTGCTTTTCGTCCTGTCCCGATTTTTTTTCTTTTATAGGGGGTTCGGGGGAAATGTTTTCTTTCGTTTCTTTCGTTTCTTTCTTCCCTTTTCTCGCAAGTGTGCCCTTGCCTGTGCCCTTACTTGTGCCCTTTGCAGTGGCTGATTGCTCTGCATCTTCTTGATTTATAGAGGTTTGCGGAGTGTTAATCTGTGCCCCTATCTGTGCCGTAGCTTGTGCCCTTGGTTTTTGCTGTGCCCTTGGCTGTGCCCCTATCTGTGCCCCATCTGTGCCCTTGTCGGGTGGCTGACCTACTAGAACTATCTGGCTTGCAGGTGTTTGCCGTGGTTTTCTCTGTGCCCTGGAGTGTGCCCCTATCTGTGCCCTATCTTGTGCCCTTACATCGTTTTGCCATGGGATAATGCAATGGGAGAGGAGGTGTGAACTGTTGATGTACACCATTGTTGAAGCTCGTGGTGCTGAGCACTTGGTGATGATGTGCTCGGCTATGAGCGTGTCGATGGCCACTCGGATGGTCTTGACGGTGGTGTGGAGCTGCTGGGCGAGATCGCGATAGGAGAGGGTTACGGATGATGCCTCGTTGTGGGTTGAGGCGAGGAGCACATGGATGAGCACCTGCACGACAACCGGGCGGTGGAAGTATTTCCACTGCAACAGTTCGGGGGTCAATATGTAGCCATCTGATTTCATCTATATTTATTTGGATAATAGTATTTTCTTGCTTCTTTGAGGAAATCACCGGGCGTGGCTGTTTGCCCGCCCGGTGGGAAATCCTTTTGAAATTCCGATTTGGATAATTTAATACATAACATATCTTCGTTTCTAACTAATTGTTGATAATGGTTTATGTCATATCACACCTTCCTTTCTGTTTGTGGGCTGGAGCTTGCTTCTGGTTCACTGGAGGCTCACGTCTTTCCGTGGGGTCAGATTAATAATAAAAAGCGTTGTTACCATACAACCACATGGGGTGCGCCTTTTCGCACCTATTATAGCTGAATGCTTGTTAAACACTGAATTGATTCTGCCTCGTGAGAAGCTTGCTCTTGCCTGATGTTTGTTGTTTTATGATGTTGCTGCATCTTGATGGATGCTTTCTTGCTTATTACTTTCTTGTTTCTTGCTGGCTGCGTGATTGAGGAGCCACTGCAGGTGTTCTGCCTGGGCTGGATTGCGGAAGAGGGATTTTGCCTTGGCGATGTTTGGCTGTGATTGGTTTTGGCTTTTTCTTTCTCTTCTTTCCTTTCTCTCTGCTGCCATCTTCCTGTTGTACCTTTGCTGGTATTCCTTTACCTTTTCGGGGTTCCGTTTTCTCCAGTTTTTTGCGTATTCGAGGAGTTTGTCTTTGTTGAGAGCGTAGTACCGTTGGTAATATTCTATGCCGTTTTCTCGCTTGCGGGCTGCATTCTCGTGGTATTCCTTCACCTTTTCGGGATGATCCTGGAGAAATTTGCGGCTCTGGGCGAGGATTTTATCACGATGCTTGCGGTAGTATTCTCGCTGGCGTGCCTTGCGATGGGCTTTGGCTGTTTCTGATTCCATGTTGCTTCTTATATATAATAATGTGGGCGGCTTCTATTCGCAAGGCAACTTTTCGATGTGTTCTACGTACATCTTATGCTTTAGGCAGTACTTGCCGTTGATGCAGTTGCGTGACTGCTTGCAGGGTATGCACTTGCGATGCGCCGGACTATTTTTGATAACGTTCATAATAGTAGGTTACTACCTGATGTTCGCTTGGGTGGAAGCCGTTGCGGATGGTGAGGGTATCTACTATCTCCTCGTATGTGCTCTGTGGCATCTGAGATATGAGATTTTCATCGTGTAGGCCCTGTGCCAACTTGTAGAGGCATGCCCAGAGGATGAGGATCCAGAGGGTGATGCAGAGTATGAATTTGAACTTTTTCATGTGCTTGAAGGGATTTTATGTGCTGTGATGTTTGAACTCTGTTATGAAAGATAGTCTTGAATCTTGTTGGCGCAAGCGTCAAGCTCTGAGATTCTAAATTCGTGGCGGGTGACCTTTCCGTCTTTTCCTCGTCCGAATACCTTGACTTTTCCTTCTCTTACCCATCGCTGTACGTTTTGTCGGCCGTAGGCTTTGTATGCCTTGGCCTGCGTAATGAATGGGCGGTTGCCTGATGCCTTGGATATTTCTTCCTTTACCACGTTTCTGATGGCTGAGAGGAAGGTATCGAAGGATAGCATCTTGTCGGCAAACTGTATTTGTACTGCTGCACTCATGACTGTATAGTTTTTATTTGATTCTTGTTACTGTGATGATCTCCTGCTGTCGGTTGAGCTTGGTCTTGAATTTGCGGCAGTAGATGGTGCCTAATTCGTAGCAGGTGGTCTTTATCGTCTGCATTCTCTGGATAGGGAAATTGATTGATTTTCCTGGCTCCAGTTCTCTGATCTGTGATCTGAGGGGTATTTTTTCTTCTTTTGCCATTTTATTCTATTTTGGTGTTAATATAATACTTGGTCCATTATCTCGTTGATGGTCTTACGGATGGTGTCTTTGTCGTACTCCATGTTTCGTGCGCATCTGCCAGTGCAGATTGTGCTTAAGATGTCTCTTAATTCATCATTCGAAAAATTATAATATAGATTTTCTTTAAATCTATCTTTATAGTAAGACTTGATTTCTTTATCAGACATTTCTTCAAGCACATCTTCCGGTTCGACTTCAACGGTTACTTCTTGTGATATTTCAATATCTTTTTTAATCTCCATCACTTGCCTCCTTTCTGCGTAGTTTGGAGGTATTTCTTGATGCTGCTACTTGCGATTTCGAAGCACCCTAAGAGATAGGATAGACCGTATGTGCTTCCATTCTTCTCTGCGAGTTCCTGGGCTTCTGCTATTCGCTTGGTGATGGAGGAGCAGGTAGAGGTGAAGAAGTCTTCGATGGCTGGCTGGGTGGTGGCTTGGTTCTTGGCTTCTTTCTTGCCAGCTTCGTAGGAGCTGTCCTTTATGCCGAGTTGTGTCTCTGCGAAATATTTGACTTCGGCAATAGGGAAGCCGACGGTTGTTGTTTCAGAATCAAACGATATAGTAATAAGACCACTCTTGTAGTAGCTGTCTAATTCAACCTCGGATATACCCAGGAGCATGCATACTTGATGCTTTTGAAGGAATTTGCCACACTTTTCTTCTGCGGCATGCCAATTAACGTGAGTTATTTTATTTGCCATAATGTTATATTTTAAAAGTTATAAAAACGGAAAGGTACAAAGGATGAGTAGTATGCCCAGTGGAAAATGTGGTGCTCATCAATGACTCTTTTCCAGATTTCACTCTTATCCATGCATTCATGAATGTAGCTGATGGTTTCAGACTGCAAATCTAGAATTTTTGGGTCACTGTAGTCATTGCCTGTAACTACTATGAGTTCATCCATGTAGTCTGGCATATCTTTGATTTTATGCCAGACGTGGGAGAGATTGATATACTCATGATCTTCTGCCAATAGCTTTTCCTTTATGCCAGACCATTGATTCATGGCAGCAAAAAGGGAGCTTTTCGTGATGTCCGGAATGGGCTTCGGGAATGGACCAACGAAGTATCTTTCTGGAGCATCTGGAACTTTTTTGTTATTTTGCTTCATTTTTCTTCTATTTTATTTGGTGCTTATTTA
>ERZ1035032.944-NODE-944-length-19949-cov-7.829697_pt1 | contig 19949 bp, 23 predicted proteins | sample MGYA00520693_ERZ1035032 | MGnify/ENA primary metagenome ERZ1035032 (study PRJEB33766, sample SAMN09781740) | gut metagenome | biome: gut microbiome | host: Homo sapiens | place: Madagascar | study: EMG produced TPA metagenomics assembly of the PRJNA485056 data set... | reverse complement strand
TGGTGTTGCTGCCGGTCAGCGTCGGGGTAAGCTCGTCGGAGGCTGTCACACTGGCCGTGACCTGAGGCGCACAGACGCTCTCCGACGCGACGCAGGTCAGCGTGCAGGTCTTTGCGCTGCCGATCTGCGTGCTACCGGAGTAGGTCTTGCAGGTCAGCGTACACTTGGCCGACTTCGCGTTTGGGATTTGCGCGTAGAAGCTCTCCGGAAGCGTCCAGCCGATGTAGGTGGATGACAGCTTGACCTCGGACGCGGACACGCCGCCGTCTGCGGTGATATAGCCAGAAAGGCTTCCGAAGGTGTAACGGATAGAGTGCGTATAGGCCGCAGATTTGCGGTTGACCGCAATCATGGACACCGCGCCGATGTTGGCATCCGTGGCAGAGATCGTGCTCTCGCGGAGGATTTGCGTCAGCTTGACTTGCCCGGAGCCGGAAATGTAGATCGGCAGGTACGGATTGCTGTCCGTCCAGACCTCGATCTCGACCGATACGGTCTTGTTGCCGTCATCATTATGCACAACGGTAGTCGTGCCGGACACGAGGAGCTTGCTCTCGTTCCACCCCATGGAGGTCTGGTTGCCGGTGTTATCGTGATATGCCACCTGCACGCCGTCGATCTTGACGCGGTAGCCGATGGTATAGCCGGAAAAGCTGGTCTTGCCGTTGTAGAGCGTGAGCGTGTAGGCCAGAGTGGTTGAGTTTGCCGCGTTGCTCTGGCTCTGCTCGGTCAGGGCAAGGATGGCATAGTAGGTGTTCCGGGTATTGGTTTGGATATTGGCCATAATTTAACCCCCTAGACGAAGAAGCAGGCCGTCCTGTTCGCGTCCCGATCGTTGGAATAGTCCTCAAACCGGGCGTGCAGCCCGATGGTCAGATACGTCCGGACGGTGACATTCTCGGCCTCAACACCAGACGGTTTTACCGCGAGTATGGTAGTATCATTTCGGTTGATCTCCATCCCGTCGAAATCGACGACGGTTTCCATTTCCTCGCCGTCTTTCCCGACGTGCAATCCATCGCCGTCCACCGTGACGCCGGTGGTCGTGGTAACTTTGTCGACGCCGTCATCAACAATTTTCTGGACTTGCAGGGTGATTTTGTCAGCGTTCTGCTGGATTGTGGTCATATCCGTCTGTAGCCCGTCAATCGTTTCCTGCTGGCGGGCAAACTGCGACGTAAAGGATTCCAGCATCACGGACAACTGCGACGAGAGGTCGTCGATGGAATCCGGGAGTGACGATGCACCGACCTTAACCCACTCGGCATTGACGCCGACAGCCGAAAGGATGCGCGTGATTGTATCGCCGTTGACCGCAAGGCCGAATGGATATGTTTCGCCGCCGTCGGTAGAAAAGCCGATTGCATCGGCGGTGAGCTTCATCACGTTTTTAGATTCTGCGAGTGTAGGCTTGTCATGCAGATAGTAGATTTTCGAGCCGTCCTCCTGCGGGACGCTCGTGGTGTACATGCCGGAGGATTGCGCAAGCAGCGTGTTAAGCTGTGCGATCGCCGTTTCTCTTGCCGTGCGCTCCTGCGCGACGAGCTTCCGAGCGGCTATCACCGCCTTGCTCTCCGCACTGGGATATGTCCCAGCGTTTTCCACCGCAGACAACGCGCTATTTGAGAGGGTGGTCATACCGGAAATCACGAAATCTATGTCCGTAATTACCGACCAGTAGGCATTCCCCTTCCGGTCTGTGATTTTTACAGCGTCCATAAAATCCGCAATCGGATAGCCGATATAATCCCCGGAAAATTTACGGAAGCTCTTCCCGACAAGATTTGCGGCCATCAGCCCGAGAGCCTCGGATTCCTTGCCCAGAATCAGCGGATTTGTGACGGCGAGAACGTAACCGTCAGCGCCTTGCAGAACGTCCTCCCGCACGTCCTTGCCATCCTCATTTGTGGTCGTCTTGGACGTTTTAAGCCCCGTCAGGGTGATATCCGAGGTGTCAAGGGTGAGATTGATCCAGTCGGTCAAATCGTGGTATGCCGTATGATCAAAATCATAGGATATGATCTCCATATAGCCCTGCCGGTTGATGCGGGCATTGCCGCCAGCGATACAGGCGATATAGCCGATGATCTGCCGGAAGGTGTAATCTCCCTCCGGCGGAGCATCCACAAGGAACGAGCTGTTTTTGAAGGTCAGCGATTGATACGGAATACCGCAGGAATCGCAGGCATCGGAAAGCAACGTTCCGAGCGTCGCAGGGAAGGTCGCGCTTGTCGTGTAGGTCTTGTCCGTGCGCCACGATGCATCCGTCGCCGTGACGGTGATTGTTTCTCCGCCGGTCTGCGGCGTAAGCACGGTAAAATTGCCGACGGCAATTTTTTCCACACTGGCGGAGAGCTGGAAGCGCAGCCGAAGGGCAATCGACGCTCCGAAAAAGTCGTACTCGGACAGACTCCCGTCGTGGTTGTCCAGCTCGATTGAGATCGTCCGGCCGATCAGGACGCCGAGGGGTAGGCCGTTTGAGCCTGCCCCGTCGGTATAGCCGTTATTCCTGATTGTAAAATTCGCTGGCGTGAGCTCCAGCGTGGATGCATCCGAGAATGTGACGGTTGCCTCCGGAAGGAAGTCCGTCCGCTGCTTCATGAGGTTCTTGAACTCGGTGGAAACATTAACCAATCGGATTCACCCCCACCATGTTAAAGGAAAGGCTGTCAAAATACTCCCCGTCCTCCGTCAGCCTGCCGATTTCAAGTGAGCCTTTGCCGACGTAGAAGGTATCGTCCCGCCATTGCCCATAGTACGGGGAGAAGTAGTGCAGCGTGAAATTCCCGCCCTTTGCGACCTTCTGCAAGATGGTCTGCATTTCCGCTATGGTCAGATAAGACGCTGCATAAGAGAAGGATTCCACCGTGAACATCGGTGTCGCGTGCATCGCACCGGATTGCACGCGCGTGGAATCGCTCGTGTAAGTTGTCTCAAAGGAGTAACCAAGCCCCTCGTCCGGCTGCTTTATCTTTACGCCGTTGATCGTGATGTAATTCTGCGCCATATTACGCCCTCCCGAGAAGGAACGGATTCACGCCGCTGCTCGCCTGCCGCAGTTTTGCCTCGTCGATCATCTCCTGGAAGATCGTACGACGGTTAAGCTGCGCGACAAACTGATACACGGCACCGCCGCTTTTGACCTCGTCGCGGATAACACGGCGGATAACATCCGCCTCCTGCTCGCCGCCTTTTTGTGCGAGTCGTGCGCTGTAGATTGCCTGCGGTGGGATAACACTTCCGCTGGCCATAAGCGGCATGCGGATTCGTGGGATTCCGATCTCGGCGGAGTTGCGCGGCAGCCGAATGACAGAGGTTGTAAGGCTATCCAGCTTCCGTGCAGCCTCCCGCACAAAAGAGGATATCCCGCTTTCGGCGATCGCTTGCCTGACGGCTCTCGCGACGCCCTTTGCAACAGCCTCGACGATCTGCACTGCGTTTGCAACGGCAGTCCTCCCGCCAATGTTACCGACCAATTCAGGGCCTGCTTCATTCGCAACGAAAAGCTGCCCGGACTGCGGAACGCCACCTTCGGCATACGCCGAAATAGTACGGGTCTTTAGCGAAATGCGCCCGCCGGATGTCGTAAGGTCAAAATAAATGCCGTCAGCCACTTTTTTTAAGACCGTACCTAACTGACGGCTGTTCTTTTCGAACTCTTCGACCCATGCGCGGCCTGCGGTTGCACCAGACTCCCGCATGGTCTCGGTCATGCTTTGCGCAACATTGTCTATGGAGGTCCCAAGGGTGTTGTAGTCATCCGTCGCGCCTTTCAGCGCGTCACGGGTTTCGTTGAGGTACGGCAGGGTGTCTTTGTATTCCTGTTTTAGCTTTGTTTGCGACTCAATTGATTTGTTGTAGGCGTAGTCGAGAGCGTCCATCTCTCCGCGCCAGTCACGCGTTCCAAGCTCATTCTTTTTCAGTGCCTCGTTATACTCTTCGCCGAGAGCAATGCGTTTTTCGTAGAGGGCTTGCGTTTCCTTTTCCTTTTGCTTCCACTCGTCAAGCTTTGCGTCCGCGATTTCCTGCGCTTTTGTGTGAGCTTCTTCCGCTTCTGTCAGTCTCTGCTTGGCCTCCCACTGCTTTTTGTACAGATCCACAAGGACTTCCTTTTTGGCCTCAAGCTCATATTGCTTCTTAAGCGCGTCGATTGTGCCGAGCACCGCCTCTTTGGTTCCTGTGACGCTTTTCGAGGTTTCGTTAAATTCCAACCGTACCCCGTCAAGGTCAAGGTCGTTTAACAGTTCAATTTTTGCCTTTAGCTCTTCAATCTCCTCGTTGGTTTTATACTGCTTATCATTAAGAGTAAAAATCTCGTTTACCAGATCGCGTGCATGCTCGAGTTTGCCGAGTTTTTCTGGTGGGACAGATAGATCAAGATTTGAGAGATAATCGTGTAAGTCCTCAGAGCTTCTTCTGACCGCCTCCACCTGATTCTGCACGTCGAGCAGCTCGTCTGTTACGTACTGCACTGGCTCCTGGCTTGAGGTAAAGATTCCGGCGATGCCTCCTGCTATGCCTTTTAAGATGCCCCATGCGGTCTTTATCGGGATGATGGCCGCATCCCACAGCAGCTGCACCCAGTCAATATTTTCAAGGAGCTGCTTGATTGCGTGGGTGACATCCTCGCCAAGCGAGAACCAGTCAAGGCCATCCAAAAGACCCTTGAGCAGTCCGTTCAGGCCAACGACAAGCTTGCTAAAAACCTTCGTCGCACCACCAATGATTCCGCTGATGTCGATATTACCGACGGCGTCTGCGATCTTGCCGGCAAATCCGCGCCAGTCCAATTTTGTGATGGCGGATGAGATCAAATCGTTAATCCCCTTGATTAAGCTGGAGGTTGCCTTCGCAAACTTCGAAAGTTTGATTGATTTTATGGCGCTATTTACAAAATCAGATACCGCGTCCGCGAATTTCTTCCAGCCGGTTCTCCCGTCTTTCCCGATGGCTGACATTCTCCGCGTCAGGCCATCGACGAAATCAATCAGCATATTCACACCGGCGACGGAAAGCCCACCAAGGCGGGACCAGTCGATCCGCTCGACGGACGCGACAATCGTCGCTGCAATTTTATCCCCGATCAGGTCAAAGCTCGCTCGATCCAAAAATGACGACGCAATTGCCGCTCCGCTGTTGATAACGCTTGCGATCTTGCCTCCGACCTCTTTAGCATCGATGGACAGGACAAGCCCGTTTATCTTATCCGCAAGAGCACTTGCAAGCTCGTCCCATTTGCCCTTTTTTATCATGGCGGCAATATCGTTGATCTCGTTTGATATCTCCGCATTTTCAAAGCCACCGGACGATCCGCCGCCGCCGCCGCTCTTTGCATTGTTCCACGTATTGATCTCGTCAAGACCAGAGAGATTCTGCTGCACATCCTTTGCAGCGGAGGCAGTTCCCTCCAAGGATGCCGCATAATCCTCCTGCGCCGCCGTCGCCTTTTTGTATGTCGTCTGTCCGGAAATCGCCGCGAGGAACATGCCGACCGCATTCGACGCGTCAATCAGCTTCCCGATAAGCGTATTGAGAATGGGGACAACCGCAGTGATGATTGGGGAAAAAGCGGCAGCAATAGAGTTTTTAAGCTGTGTAAGAGAAGATTTCAGCGAAGAAAGGCTGGCGTTCATCGTAGTGTCGTGTTTCGCGAGATTATCGACACCATCTTTTAGGGCGCTTCGCAGTTTGTTGAACAGGAAATAAAGCGACCGGATGCCAAGGCCGTATTTGAGTAGCGTCCCAATTCCGCCCTTAAACACCCCGTTCATTTTACCGGCGCTCTTGCGCCCCTTTATCAGGCTGGCAACCAACCCTTTGAGTTTCTTCCCGACGGAGGAAAGCCCGCGAAGCGCCCCTTGACCAATTCCGCGCGAAAGCCCCTGCACAGCTTTCCGGAAGCGATGCGTCTGTGCCTCCCCCTGCGCAGCTTCTCCGGTGTATTTTGCGACTTTTTGACCGAGCGATGCATAGCTTGTCCCGAGCTCGGCATTCATTTGCGCAAGTTTTGATTCCTCCTGCCGGAGCTGCGCGGTGACGGCGGATGTGTCCTGCGGGACATAGACGTCCCCGTAATCCTCCATCCGCTTTTTATCCCTTTGCGCCGCGATTAAATCGGCACGAATGCTCTCAATCTGCTGTTCCATGGCGGCAAATCGCTTTGATTTCGTGCTTCCACCGCCATCTAAAAAGGAGCGCTGCTTTTCTATCGCCTTTGTCAGCTGCACATCTAGCCGGAACACTTCGTCTGAGACCGCTTTATACTCATCGGCCTTCACAGGCGTTTCCTTCATCTGATTCAGCTTTTTCCGCAGCGCTTCCACCTTGCGCAACTGCTGTGCATATGCCGTGTTTTGCCGGGAAACGGCGTTCGCCGCCTTTTCGATCGCAACCTGCGCCTTGCCGCCCATCTGTGCAGCGGTTTGCGCCGCATTCTTGCAGGCGGAAGCGATTTCTCTGGCGCCTGCCTTTATCCCTCCGGATTCCAGGGATGTCTCAATTACAATTCTACCGTCTGCTTGTGGCATACGCCCCACCTCATTTCAGCATCTCATTCAGACGGTCAATCTCCGCCTGTTCCTCGGCAGATAACCGAGGCTGAATATCAATCAGGGATTTATTCTCCCTGTAAAATTCCTGTTCGTACTTTTCTAGCTTTTTGTGCTTTGCCTTTTTCTGCCGGATGGACACCACCTCAGAAAACAGGCTCTCCCGGATAGACATATACGCTCCGAGCAACGTCCACCAATGCAAATACGGGACGGACCGGATTTCCATCCCTAGTGCTTTGTTCAGCGCCGGCGCAAGGATTGGTGCATCCTGCTCCCAATCCATCAGGCGCGGATTTGCCCCGGACTCCTTTTTTTCGCCGCCATCAATAAATGCAATGGCTTGCTGTATCGCTTCTGCCTGAAGCGCAGGCGGTATTTCCTCTTTGTATAGGATTTTCAGGCAAATGAGCTGTTTCTCGTCTTCTTCATATTCAGGGCTGTTAAAATGTGCAAGGATGTCGAGGATTGCCCTGTAATCCGTGCGAATAGGGACTCCCACGCCGCCGACATCGAGCGACGTGGGAAGTTCCCAGCGGTTTGTCATTTACTGTACTTTTCGGTCGCCTTTCGGACTCGCTCGAGCTTTTTCTCGACGCGCTTGTTCGTGACCTTCTCGATCACATCCGCGATACCGTCAAGCACTCGTTCAAAGTAAAGGTCACCGTTCCCGGTGATCGTGAGGGCTCCAAGACGGCAGAACACCTGCTCTGACACGTTGTAACCGAGGAGATAATCAATCTGTTCCGCGATTTCGTCAGACACCTTGCAGACCTCCTCCTCTCCAAGCCCTCCCGCGTCACGGATGCGCTGTGCGATCCCGCCGAAGCGCTCAGCCACTTCTTTGTATCGCCGGATAATATTGGAGTCGGCAGGATTAATATCAAAGGTGCCGATGCCCCTCCCTTTTTCGTCTACCAGCTCGATTGTGATCGCGCCGGTATCAACGGTAAGCTTCATGGTTTCTGCCATTCTTGCGACCTCCTTTTAAGTTTCTGCCGGGGTAAAAGCCTTTGTTGTAGGGTTGAACGTACCCTTCACGCGGTTGCCGGTGTAGTAGACCGTAAACGGGATCTGATAACCGGACGTGTCTCCGCCGTAAGACGTCGGCACGACATAGCAATCCTCGCGGTATGCCACATACGCACCGGATGTTTCCGTCTCCCAGAGATGCGCCTCCACAGCGGTGGTCTTGCAGGCGTCACCTGTGGAGCGGTTGTCGACAATCTCCTGAAGCTTCACAAAGAGCGCATCGCCCTTTTCTGCGTAGTAGGGATCCGCATCAGCAGACACCTCATAGCCTTTGTGCTTGAAGGTGGATTCACCGAGAATGTTCTTGCTGGTTTCGGTGTCGGGGTTCAGCTCGACGTTGTATTCCTCCAGATCCTTGCCCAGGCGGACATAGGACGGAGTATAAGAGCCGCCGCCGTCGCCGCCGAAGCCAGCGTCAATGTAGTGCGCCATAAGCTTTCTTTCGATCATTTTTTAACCTCCGTATTCAAATTTTTTGATAAACTGCGCAGTGAGCTGCACGGTGTAACAGGCGGTTCCTTCCTCGTCTGCGCCGATGAGCGTGCCATTCTGCGCCTTAATGGTTTCTTTTCGCGCATCGTCCCCAAAGACGGGAGCGGTACGCCGGATAGACTGTTCCTGCACCCAATCCTGGAATGCAAGCAGCCATTGCGCATTTGCCTCCGCGCCGATGTCGTCTCCCGGCGATTTGGCAAAAAGAAAGTACAGCGTGAAGCTGTACTGGTTGGTAACGACGATATTCCCGAGAATGTCCTCCGCTCGGCTGATCTCCGTCAAGCCTCCCGGCATCAAGCCACCGTTGTCCGGCTTTGCGTCGGTGTAGTCAACGCTCAGGCCATCAAGGGAGCTATAACCGGGATAAGTGGCAATCCAGTCGCGGACTTTTTCAAGCGCTGTCATGGTCATTCCCCCCTTGCCGCGCGGATAATCTCATTCGCAACGGATTCACAGATTTCGGTGCTTTCGTTGTCCATGAGCGCCTTGTCCCAATAAGGGCCGGCTTTTTCATTTTTGCTGGTGTCATACTGCAGCGGCCTGTCCGTGACCTTGAGAATCGCACCCTTCGGCCAGCGGAAACCAACGCCGGGAATCAGGCGAGGCCCCTTGCCGGTCTTGGAGTTGACCATCACATTGCCGTAATACTGATACCGCGCGTATGGCGTATCAACGAGGATTTGCGAGGGGGAAATCATGCGCTTTGCTTTGCCGGACATCACACCGGTACGGAAAGCCATATACCGCCCGATGCGCTTGTCGACTTCTCGCGTCATTGCGATCTGCGCCCGCTGCGCGAGCTGCTGTGAGCCGAGCCGCCGTACAAGATTATCTATTCCTTTTGTGTTGATCCTGATGTAAGTCGGCATATCAACCTCCCGCCTCGATGTGCACCATATCCCCGCGCCAGTATTTCGGATCGACATACTTGACCACGCACAGACCGGACACTTTGACAGGGACGAAAGCAGCCCAAGCTTCCCGCGTGGTGATCTCCGCGCCAATCCCGAGCAAAACTTTGTCCCCAACGTGCACCGTCTGATGGTCGCACGGGATGACGAGCAAAAAGGAATTGCTCTCGCTGCTGCCAGTCTTGTCTACGTTCTGCGTTTTCTTGAAATCCAGAAAAGCACGGTCGTATACTGTACGCGTGTAAGTATCTCCGTCCTTGTGGTACACGGTCACCGTCTGCGTGCAGAGCCGGTAATCCACTGGGCAGCGCTGCCGAAGGGATAACATCAGCCGCACCCCCTGTAGATATCCAGATACATACAGGCACAGCGGAAAAGCTCCGCTTCCTGCGCACTTTGTGACAGGTCTGCCGCGCTTGCTGCGCCTGCATAGCTGACGGACACACTTCCGATGCTTGCCGAGCTGACAGCGCCGCCAGCGCCGTTTAAAGCCGCGTCATAGTACGCCAGAGCATCAGCCATAGCGCACGCCGCCATAGACTCCGCATCCTCCTGCGGGGAGGTGACGGAATAGATGCGCTTATAGCGGGCAAGCGTTTCCCCCGCCCGACGAATCAGGCGAGGGAAATCGGCTTCGGCGATGGAATCGCCCATGTACTGGGTGCGATAAAATTCATAATCCGTCATGGGCGTTACCTCTTGCTTTACGCCTTGAACTTCGCAAGCACGACCTTCGCCTCATTGGTCAGCGCAACCACATAGAAGCGATCTGCGGTGATTTCGGTCGTGCGATTGCGGGGCTTGCGCTCCGTTTCGATGTTTGTTTCGCGCTTGAGGTAGATCGTGATTGCCGGGAGTTCGTCCTCGGTTTCCGCGTCCTCCTGGAGCTTGACGAGCGGGCAGAGATAATAGCTCGCCGTTGCGGGAACAACGTAGGAATCCGCCTCGGGCGTGATTACCTTCTTGTTGGTCGCATCCCATACATGGCCTGCATAGGTGGCCTGATTGGACGCGGTGATCTTTACGGCGCCGGAATCGCCGGATGCTCCGACGGTTGCGGTGATCTTCGGCACCTTCTTGGAGGGAACAATGCGGGCATTGGCCACCGTGCCGATTTCGCCGGTAAGCATCACGCCTGCGGTGTACTTGTCCGCAGAAATGAAATTGCTGTCCTTGCGCAGGGACGTGACCTGCTCGGGATGGACAAACAACACCTTCTGCGTGTTGACTTCCTCCTGAAATACGTCGATTGCCTCGACAACGCCGTTGTAGGCGATCTTATTCGCCGTGCCGTCGAACGCCAGAGAGGCGGTGAACAGCGCATCCATGGCATCATTGTCCGTCTTGGCCGCGATGGAAAGCGCAAGCTGATTCCCAGCCTCGCCGACGGGGTTGCCATAGCCGGAAAGAACGGCCTCGTCAGTCAGGCACACGCCCTTCATGGCCTTCTTGATGGTCGCCTTCTTGGTGGAGGTGCTCATTGCCTCGATCTCGACGTTCTGTCCCTCGGCAACATCCTTCGCGTCGCCGATGTAGCCCCACGAGGGAATTGTGATTGTGTCGCCGGGCTGACCCTCCAGCTTGGTGTCGATCTTCGCGAACGGCGTGACACGGATCTTCTTCGGAATCTTCGCGGAAACCATATCCGCAAGGACTTCCGGGTCAATAAGCTTGTTCAGGGTGGTAATAACATCCATTTTGATTTACTCCTTTACTTGTTCATAGAGATTCGGGTTTTCCTGTTTGATTTTCAACCGTTCGCGATAACCCATCTTCGCAAACGATTCCTTTGTGACGGCGCCGGTCATCTGCTGCGTGCCCGTGCCGGACGCATAACGCGCCGGGGGATCATCTTCAAACAGATAGCCGTTTTCCTTCTTGAGGGATTCCAGAGCGGCCTTGATGTCGCCGTCCTGGTTCTTGCTGGCGCGGAGGGCATCCACGTCAAGCAGCGCTGCGATTGCCTTGGCGTTCCTGCCTTTGGCGGCGGTGATCGCGTCCTTGATGCGTCCATCAAAGGCCATCCCGTCGAGCTTTGCCTGCCATGCCTTGTCCTTGTCGGCAAGCTGCTTGGTGAGTGTGGTGATCTTGCCCTGCAAGTCCTCCACGCTCACGCCCTCAAAGGCTTTCAGCCCTTCCTTGGCGGTTTTGAGCTGCTCCTTGACGGATTCATAGTCCGCAAACGGCTTTTTCGCCGCCTCAATGTCCCGGCCATTTTCGGCGAGGATTGCGTCAATGATCTCCTTTGGGAGAGCCTGATCGCCAACCTTGAAATTCTGTAAAAATTCCGTTTTCATTGTTTTTTCCTTTCCCGGCTAGGCGTTTTAGGAGGTCGCCAGCTCCCGCCGTCCTGCGTTTTAGGCCCGCAGATAGGCCAAATGGGCATGAAAAAAGGCACCGTGTTTTTTTACACAGTGCCTTAAATCATCATTCAGTTGTTCCGCTGTTACGGAATAATATCAACAACGCCATTCGCTGCATTGTAAAGCTTCCGCATGATGGAATTCTCTTGCAGATATTCCAGCCCTTTCAGGGTGATGCGGATATTCTTTGCGTTTGCGACAGTTTCGCCGAGGACGTTCGCCCGGAAGGTTACGCCCTTGATATATCCGACGTCTGCCATCATCTCAAGATAACGGCTCCAACGCTCTTTCGATACGCCGAGCGCATCCGGGCCGATCTCCATAACGTCAAATTCCGGCAAATCCATCGCCTTTTCCAGAGCGGAAAGAATCTTGTATACTGCTCTAAAGTTGTCCATGTGCCGAACCTCCTGTTAATTGCAGCAGTAGATTTCGTCATACACGCTTTCAATCTCGCGTGTTTCCGGCGTCGGGTTGTAGTTATCGTCCAGACTGTCACACATGAGATCGTCGAGGACATCCAGAAGATCATTGACCTTAATAGTATTCAGGTCAATTTCTGGAAATCTCTTGCAAACGAAGCGCTTTGCTTCGTCCGACATTTTCACCATATTTATTCCTCCTTGCGCGGGTTGGTTTGAATTAAGATGCCAGTGTCGGGGTTAATGGTTACAGAGCAATTCTTTCCGTTTAGTTTAACGCTCTTTTGCCCACTTTGCGACACCCTGATAGGGCATACCTCCACAGGGTTATACAATGTGTCTTTGATGCTGTTTATATCAACACCAGAGCGGCGAATAATCTGCAAATTATCGCGGAGCTTTTGCGGGTCTACCATCGTACCGATTACGCGCTGCATAAAGTGCTGTGACTGTCCCGTTATTACAACTCCGTTGTTTGCTGTTGTTCCGACAATCTCGGTTTGAATCTGGTTGTATAGCGCTTCGTAGTTGTCGAACCGCGACAGTGGGGAAATCCAGCCAGAGTCAACATCGCGTGCGTATCTTTGCAGCAGCTCATACCGAGGAGAGTCATTATACTTCACATCGTAGTATTCTGCAAGTGTTTTTATGGAATTATCTGCACCAATTGATTTTGACCATTCTCTATAATGCGATTCTGCGACCTTTCGGCTTTCCGTGGCCTCTTTCCATGCAAAACCCACCTTTTCCAGCCGCTCGTTCTGTGTGCGCAGACCCGCCGCCTTGGAAAAGGCTTTGTAATCCTGCTGTAAAAGTTGCAGCTTGATCTGGTCGGTTTCCAGCTTTTCCGCATCGCCGGTGGCCTTGTCAATCAGAATTTTCCGCTTCTGCGCACGAATCGCACGCTCAAGCCGCCGCTGCCTCTGCGTGGCCTCGTAGCCGGTGTAATGCTTGCCCCGGAAGGTGATGCCCTTCTCGTTTTTCTGCCGCATTTCTTCCAGCTCTTCCGGCGTGTATTGCGGGATGCTTGCGCCGTACACAATCGGGTGCGCAGAGTGGCCGCAGTTCAGCGTACCGATGCGGCGCACGAGGCTGTTATTCAGCGCCTCATATTCCGCATCCGTGTATTGCTTGCCCTGTATCGGCTCGTGGTCGGGGGCGGAGTTGCTGTGCGCATCAATCTCCCATCCGGTTGCACCGTATTGGTCGTGGTTGTACTGGCTGATCTGCTCCTGCATCAGACCGAGCGCACCCATGATGTTCCGACGCACAGCCGCTTCCAAGCTCGTCGTAACGCCGGATTCGTAGTCGATATATTCCACGCCCTTGGCGGCGAGGTTGCGCGTGGCCTCCCGGATGGCCGTATTATAATCTACCGCGCCGCTGGACACCTGTTCAAAGGCGTAATCCATGCACTTGCGGTAGGTGTCTCGCAGCGGATTCACATTGCCGTAAGGGTCAACCATGCCGAGCGTCTGCGTGAGGTTCTCAAGCGTGCCCTGCGTCTGTGCAATTACCGCCCGGACAATCTGCTGCACGGCCTCGTTTTCATCAAACGGGATCGCCCGCACCGTCGGCAGAGAACTCAGGTCGTAGTTATAGCCAGCCTCGGCGCTCTGCGTGAGAAGCTGCTTTAGCTTGGCGTTTGATACCTTGAGCGCCTTTTTGAGGTAATTGCGCAAATCCCGCTGCGACACGCCGAGCTGCTGCAACTTCCACGTTTCATACTGCGCAGTCGCAGTGAGCTGCCCGGCCTTTGCGACACGCTCGGCAATATCCCGCAGGAGGTATTCGATCACAGGCCGCAGAAGATCGGTCGCAGCATCTCGCAGGGCTTCAATCTCTTCCGCGCGAAGCATTGGAAAGACTCCGTTTCTTGATTTCATCTTGATATGGCTTTACGCGTATCACATTCCAGTCGCATTCTGGCGGGACGATACCGTAAAAAATGACCCATTTCGGGTCAAGTCGTTTCATCATCTCTTCATATCCGCGCAGGAAAAGTCGCTGACTTTCTTTCCCGATCTGTGTCCCGACGCTTGAAACCGCAACAATGCCGCCGATAGGCTCGCCATCAAAGCACCAACCATAGCTTTGTTCGTCGCTCCACGAAACCGTTGGATAAACTGTCATCCCGTGAAGCTGCCAATATGCCGCAATCCAGTGCTTCCGATAGTGGTTATAAATCTGCATTGCGAGCGGCATATCTGTGTAGGTTGAGAAATCAGGGGCGCACACGCCAGCGAATTGCGACAATCGCGGTATGTATTTATCCGGCTGATTCCAGTACCGAATGAACTGATAATCATCCACAAAGCAGTGCATAACCTTTGACGCGGGGTCTTTCACGCTAAGCGCGTAATTCATCGGGATGAAATCGCGTCCCTGCGGGTATACTTCGACCGGCTCGATCTGTGGAATTCCGTACTTCCCGGTACCATGGAATGCAAACTTGTCGAGATTTTCAAAGTTTATCATTTACGTCTCCACTGCTTCCTGGCACCATCCCAGGAAAGCCCCGCCCTTTTTGCCGCGTCCCGCAGCCCGTATGTTTGACCGGAAATGGACTGCACTTTGCTCCAATCTATGCCGAAGGTTTCTCCATTCACGGCTCCGGCTTGCAGAGTATACTTCGTATACACGGTTCGGTTTGTTTTCGCTGTCTTTTCGTAGGAGTCTGCCCTCGCATAAGTGAAAGTCAAATTCCCGTATCCGTCTGTTTTAGCCTCAAGGATTTCATCCTTACGATAACCAGGGCTCCATCCTCGCGCCTCTCTCTGGTACGATTCGATCTCCCTCGGTTTGCCGCCGAGGATCGCCCCGTCCCGGCTCCCCTTAAATGCATTCGATCCAACTCCGCCGCTCGATCCTCTACCGCCCATCGCCAGTTCCTCCTTCATCGTCAATTTCTTCTGCTTCCGGCATATACCGTTCGCGTATCTTCGCAAGGTCGCTTTCCTTCTCTGTAGGCATATCAAAATACCAGCCGAGTGCGATCTCCGGCTTGAGCCAACCAGCCGACACCATCGCCTTATAGTCCGCCCAAGTCTGATCCTCGTCATAGAGGACCCCATTGCCCCACGAGATCGCAACGTCCTTGTCGGGGTCAATCGTGCCGCTGTGCAGCTTGTAGATACGCCCGAGGATGTCGCACACGCGGACCGCCTCGCGGACGGCGGCTTCCCATTGCCCCTGAAAGTCAATAACCGTCAGGTTGTATTCGCCTGCGCTGCTCGTGATCTCCGTCGCGGTTTTCTCTGCAACCTCGACATCGGACAGCAGCCCGCGCTTAAGGCCGATCAGGCTCTCTATATTGCGCAGGTACTCGGTTTTCCGCGCGAGGAAATTTTGTTCTCGCAGGGCAGGAGAGAATGGGGTAATTGTGCTTTTCCCATCCACGTCGGGCGGAGCCCCAACAAAAACATGCGCATCCAGGCCGCGCGTTCCGTCCGGTCGCCTTCGCAGCATTGTATCCGGCACGATCAGGCGGCTTTCTCCGTTTTCAAACTCAACGTTGAGCTGCGCCTCGTTACGGTTGATGTTGTGGATTAGCCCAACCGCAGCAGCATAAACAGATACCGCATCCGGAGACCCGTCCACGCAGTTTTCCGCCGGACTGCGCAGCGGGATAAGGCCTACAGAGCCGACCGGCTCACTGTACCGCAGCTCCGGCACAAGCTCCGCGTACTTATCGAGCGTCGCAAGCGGAACCTGCGTGCCGAGGATGCCCCGGCTCTCCGAGCGGAACAGGCGGCTCTCAATTGTGAGATATCCGCGTGCGTCCAAAGACCGGCGCTCGAGCAGCGTATATATCGTCTTCCCGACTTCGGTGATCTCCGCCGTTCCGATGTCGGTGATGTTCCCGTGCGCATCTCTGGCCAGCGGAATATAATTCTGCCGGTTGACGATGCCGAAGGTAATCCCCCCGTCGTCAATAACCGGCTTGAGGAAACACTGCCCGCCGGTCAGCATCTGCTGCGTTGCGGCCTTGCGCTGTGCAGACAGCTCGTCCAAGAGGGAAAGAACGAACTCGTCCTTCGCCTGCGTTGCATACTCGCCAAACATGGCCTTGTAAATCTTGGACACAATCGCAACGGGGAGCCGCTGGCATGGATCCTCTTTATCGCTCGGTGCGCTGTTGTAATACAACGCATACCAATCGACGATGGCTGCGCGCATCTCCGGCGTGGTCAGGTCTTTCGCGCCGAACGCCTGTTCAAAATTGTGGATTTTATTTGCGTCAAAGATTGCGCTCATGATCCCCATGCGCGTCACCTCCGTTAATGATGATTCTCGGCTGGCGGCATAGAGCATCCTGCAAGCCGTCAATGTATGCGTTCAGGCGGTCAATCAATGCCGCCTGTTTTTCTATCTTTTCCGCGAGCCTCCGATTCTCGTCCATCAGCTCCGACCGGCACCACGCCGGGAGAAATTTATTGATCATCCACCGTTTCCAGCGCATCACGGTAATCCCTCATCTCATAAAAAAGTTTTTGCCGCAGGACGGTAAATGAAAAATAGCGGATGTCGTCCATGCAGTTATGAACGATTGCACCGCCATTAACGGAAAAGCAATGTGTCCCGTCGACCTCCATATTGAAAACAGGCTCACGCCCTGCTGGCTTTATGCCTTTTATCCCAACGTAGCAAAGCGGCACACCTTCCCGAACAGGAAGTTGCGCCGCTGTACCGATTCGTTGTGAACTTTTTCCCGCAATATTGGCATTGCCTTTCTTCATTATCAATCCCGCTTTCTCTCCTCGCCGCTGTTTTGCAGGCGTTAGAACAGAATTTTTTCTCCATCCCGACAGGCAGTGCCTTGAATTTTCGGCCACACCTTTGGCAAGCATACTCTTTCTTCTCCAACCTTGCCATTGTTTCCCGCATGTGCTCAGCGTGCCATGCTTTCCCTTCGGGGCTGCCGTGCCATTCTTTCGCCGCCGGGACGGCGTTGTCGCGTACAATCTGCGACATGCGCTCATGATTTTTATCCCACAATTCTTTCCCGTGGAATGATACGTGCGAAATTCCCGGCATAGCTACCAGATTATTAATTTCGTTGTTCCTCTTGTTTTCGTCCACATGGTGGACATGGTAGCCGTCCGGGATGTTACCATTAGTCTTTCTCCAAACGTAGACATGCAGGCGCTCACGTTTACCCGCATCCGTTTTCTTTGTGCAGAGATAGTACCCTGTATTCGGGTCGCGCCTGAATTTGTACCCATCATAGATTGCAATTTCGCCATCCGCTGAATACTGGATCATATTTCATTCTCCTATGTATGCAATTTTGTCGCTTTCAGTGAGGTCTTTAAGCCTCACCCAGCCGCGCAGTGTAAGAATTGGATGATCTGCCGTCGCCTTGATTTTCTTCCCGTTTTCAAGCTGAATCTCAAATACTTCCGCTGCGGCGGATGTCATTCTGACATCATGGTAACGCCCGACGCAGGCTTTCTCCCCGTCCGTCGTGTAGATTTCTCCATTCGTTCCGACCATATCGCGGATGCGTTTCTGCCCGTCTGGCGTATCGACCAACGTATCCCCCGTAAGGCAATGGTCATTCTCTTTGATGACTTTGTCCTCCTGCGACTTATCATCCCAGCTATACAAGCCGAATTCCCGGATTGCGTCCTTGCAATCGCTCCCGATTTTCAGCCGGCCAGCCTGCAAAAGCGCTGCCGTGTAACTGATTCCTGGGAGCACGTTATTATTGGCCTTGCGGACGGTGTACTTCCCGCGCCGGATAATCTCGGTAATCATGGACGCTGCCGATGGGTCAATGATGATGCACTCTATTGGAAGTTCTCCCGCCAGCTTTTCCAGCTCCGTGTAATATTCGCTATCCGTCTTCTGCCGGTTCGTCTCGCGCCCCGAATAGTAATACTCCCGGATGCGCGTTGCAACCCCATTTTTAAGGCACCACAAGCCCGCAGAAAAGGGGTTCAGCGTGCCGTAGTCCACGGATATATAATATTCTCCTCCGCCATCAGGGGCGGAATCAACGACGCAGGAAGCGTCAAACATCGGGTACACAAGCCCCTCGGCTATACAGCGCTCTCCGAGGATATCCCGCCGGTACCAGATGCTCGACGGATCGTACTGGCTCTCAATCTCCGCGAGGCGCTGCGGCGTGATCGTTGCGTTATCTCGGATGGTGAAATGCTGGTAATTATACCGCTCGCCGAATTGCTCCGCGAATCGATCTATATATGCTCTGTATATCCAGTGCCCAGGCGAGGACGGGTTCAAGTCCCAAAATACCCGGCGAACCTTCGCCGCAAGTTGGCGGTTAAAAGCTTCCTTGATCGTGTCCTCGTGGTGGAGGTTGATCTCGGTTGCAATCCACATGCCGTAGGAGTTGCCGCGAATCTTCTTAAAACTGTCCGCTTTCGCGCCGCCTGCGAAGATAACAACGTAATCGCGCCCGTGAGATTTAATCACGAGCGCTTCATTTCCTTTGTATTTTGTCCACCGGCAGCGTCCCCGGAAAAGGTACTCAAGCCCGAAGCCGTTCGCGTCGCCAATGTTGAGCTTTGCATTCGCCGCCGTCGATCCGGTAGCAAGGTGGATCCTATCCGGTGTCCCCTTGTTGATGAGCGCCGCAAAGGCCGCGATATTGTCGATGGTTTTGCCCGCTCGCACAGCTCCCTCTGCGACGGATATCGTGCAGCGGGTAGCGGCGTAAATATACGCCTTGTGCTTCTCCCCGAACTGTGGCCGCAGCGTCGTCGATTTCATTCGATACCCGCTTCTTTCAGGTATGCGTCCGTGTCTTCGGTGTCGATTGTGTCCTCCGGCGCGTCCCGCTGGCCGAGGTACTGCTTCCCGAGCCAAATAGCCATTGGTGCATTCTTCTCTGCGAGCCTCCACTGCATCCTGCGGAGGGAGATTTTCCCCGCGCCTCTCTTTTTAGCAAAAACCTTCGAAAAACTTTCCTTATATGTGCGTTTGCACCATGCCTCTAACGTATCTGCGCAGATATCAAAAAAGCCGCACACCTCATCGATTGTGCACTGGAGAGCACACAGGCTCTCGAACTGCTTTTGATCTATCTCTTTTCTTGGTCTTGCCATACGCGCCCTCCTTTCTTCCGGCAATTTCTCGCGCGAGGATAGTGTGCAGCCCGTTCAGCGCCCCTTCGATATTCCCAGCCTTTATAAGCCCGTTAAGCGTCTTTATTTGGTTCGACGTAAGATGCTCTTGATGCTTTTTAAGGAGCTTCCTCGCCGTAAACTGCGCATTAGTCACTCAGCAACACCGCCTTTTTACCGGTGAATTTCTCCCAGCGATCAATGATAACATCCGCATACTTCGGATCAAACTCCATACAATAGGCATCTCTCCCGTTCTGCTCTGCCGCCATGATGGTCGTTCCGGAGCCAGCAAACAGATCGAGCACCTTGTCGCCCGGCTTGCTGGAGCATTGCATCTGATAGTCGAAAAGCTTGATAGGCTTCATAGTCGGATGCTCGGCAGATTTGCGTGGTTTATCGAAATTCAGCACCGTTGTCTGCTTCCTGTTCTTGAAGAAGTAGTGCTTTCGCCCGTCAGTCCAGCCATACAAGCATGGCTCGTGCGCATCTTCCACCGTCTCGCTCTCTCCGTAAAGGCACGGCTCATGTTTCCATTGGAAATCCTGCTTCCCCATGACAAGCGAGTTTTTCACCCAAATCAAGCACTGCCGCACACGCAGCATTGCGTCCCGGCATGCGCCACGGAAATTATATCCTTCCGAATCGGCATGCCATATGTAGAATGGTGCCCCCGGCCTCATAACCATCGCAGCATTCGAAAATGCGTCGGTGAGGAATTGCCGAAATGCCCCATCTTCCATATTATCATTTTTTATTTTCCCGGCGGTCCCCTGATAGTCCACATTATACGGTGGGTCGGTGAGAAGCAGGTCCATCTGAGCCCCACCCACAAGCTTTTGCACATCTGCCAGAGACGTACTATCGCCGCACATAAGCCGATGGTTGCCAAGTTGATACACATCGCCCAGCTTGCTCTTTGGTTCTGCTGGTGGAGCAGGGTCATAATCGTCCTCCACTACGGAATTGTCCAGCTCGTCTCGCAGCCCCCAATCAAAGTCAAACGCCGACAGGTCAAGGCCAGGCAGCTCCTCCGCCAGCAGGTCAAAGTCCCAGTCGCTCTCGTTGCTCTTGTTATCCACCAGCC
>ERZ1035032.933-NODE-933-length-20159-cov-8.071926_pt1 | contig 20159 bp, 15 predicted proteins | sample MGYA00520693_ERZ1035032 | MGnify/ENA primary metagenome ERZ1035032 (study PRJEB33766, sample SAMN09781740) | gut metagenome | biome: gut microbiome | host: Homo sapiens | place: Madagascar | study: EMG produced TPA metagenomics assembly of the PRJNA485056 data set... | reverse complement strand
CCGTGTTCGATATCCAGTCCAAACGTCTGCATGAGTACAAGCGTCAGCAGCTGAATCTGCTGTACCTCATCCACCAGTACTACGAGATCAAGGCCGGGCACCTGCCTGCTGTCCCGCTGGTGAGCATCTTCGGTGCCAAAGCCGCTCCGGCCTATACCATTGCCAAGGACATCATCCACGCCCTGCTGACCCTCTCTAAGGTCATCGCCGCCGACCCGGAGGTATCCAAGTGGCTGCAGGTGGTCTTTGTGGAAAATTACAACGTCACCGCCGCCGAAAAACTCATCCCGGCCTGCGACCTGTCCGAGCAGATCAGCCTTGCCTCCAAGGAGGCCTCCGGCACCGGCAACATGAAGTTCATGCTGAACGGTGCGTTGACGCTGGGCACCATGGACGGTGCCAATGTGGAGATCAGCCAGCAGGTAGGCGATGAGAATATCTATATCTTCGGCCAGACCTCCGATCAGGTCATCCACCGCTACGCCGCCGGGGATTACTGCGCAGCCCAGTGGTACGAGGGTGATGCCAACATCCGCCGGGCCATCGACTTCCTCACCGGCGCCGAGATGCTGGCCGCCGGTCACGCCGAAAACCTGACCCGCCTCCACGACGAGCTGATCCACAAGGACTGGTTCCAGACCCTGCCGGACTTCAACGCCTATGTCGTGCGGAAGGGGCAGGCTCTCAGCGATTACGCCTGCGACCCCATGGGCTGGCGGCGCAAGTGTCTGGTGAACATTGCCAAAGCGGGAATGTTCTCCTCCGACCGCACCATCGCCGAGTATGACCGCGACATCTGGCATCTGGGCCAGTAAAGAAATTTTTCTGGCGTTTCACGATTATTTTCTCTCAAAACCTGCTGTATCATTTCATACGGCAGGTTTTCTTTTTCAAAATAAAATTGCTGGATTCAAAATGGCTGCTGTTTACCATTTATCAGATCAACATCTCGTTCAACTTCGATCTCACTCCTTACATTGAGGGGGAGTGATACGTCCGCCTGCAAAACAGTCGGGCATCGAACAAGCATTTTCAAAAACAACGAAATAGCAAGAATTGGGGGTTGCCGTCCATGCGCCTGCAAAATCAGGCATTTGGCTGATTTTCAGTGTGACCTCCAAGAAAGCAAAAAGAAAAGCACCATACTTCCTACGAAGTACAGTGCTTTTTTGGTGGAGAATAGCGGGATCGAACCGCTGACCTCTTGCATGCCATGCAAGCGCTCTCCCAGCTGAGCTAATCCCCCATAGCTGGCGTATCATTCCTGACGACGTGTATCATTATACCAGCCAAAAGGAGAGTTGTCAATAACTTTTTTATTTTTTGTGAGCGACGCTGCGGCGGGTGCTGCGCTTGTAGTAGAACAGGTACTGCTGTACGATGCCAGCCTGCTGACCATAGGAAGGAAAAGGGTCGCGGCCGCCGAATTCCTCATCAATGAGTCGCTGTATCCAAACATCAATGGGAGCCATCGCGGTACGGCCATAGCCAAAGAGGCAGACGCAGTTTGCTACCTTTTTGCCGACGCCGTCCAGCTCGAGGAGGCGGGAAAAGAGAGCGTCGTCGGGCAGCGCCGCCAGAGCACTGAGGTCGAGTGTGCCGCTGGAAGCCTGTGCGGCAGCGTTCTGGATGTAACGGGTGCGGTAGCCTAGACCACAGCCCATCAGCTGCGCCCCAGAGAGGCCGCAGAGCTGCTGCGGGGTGGGGAAGAGGAAAACTTCATCGTCTTCGGCATTGAGCGGTTCGCCGCAGCACCGGGCAAGGCGTTCTACGGCGGTGCGGATGGCCGGAATGCTCTTGCGCTGGGAGATAAGAAAGGTGATGAGCATTTCCCATGGGTCCTGATGCAGGATTCGGATGCCCTGCCCGAAATCGAGAGATTTGTCCAGATAGCTGCTCTGTCCCGCCAAGCTGCACCGCAGCGCGGCATAGTTCCGGCCCAAATCAAAGTAGTTGGCCCAGTACTCCCGATTTGAGCCATGCCACGCGGCGTCGTATTGCCCATCGCCTAGCGGGGTCAGATAAAGGAGTGCACCGCCGGAAAGAAAACGGTATCGCCCGTCGGCCAGTTTCTGTGGCCGGAAGCACTGGCCGCTCTCGATGATCTTGTCGAGGTCAAAGTCGTCCTGGATGGTGACGAGCTGATGGGTAAGGGGAACGGTATGCATGGAAAACTCCTTTTTGGAAAAATTGTGGCGATGCCCGATTCGAGGTGAAAACTGGTTTCTATCCGTACCCTCTGTGGGGAGGGCAACCTTGATGCTGAAAAGACCGGCGTGGTTGTGACGATTTCTATCTACGCCCTCGGTGAAGAGGACGACTTGGTTACGCCTTTGAGAACCGCGATATGATTATTATGTTATTCTATCCACACCCCTCAAATAGGAGCGACTTCAAGTCGAAGAATGCACCGGGGAACACAAACTGATTTCAACCAACGTCTTTAAGAGACGGAATTGTAGGTCAAAATACTCGGTTCCTTAGAGAGCGCATGGCAACAACTTATAGCAATTCAACTTTTTAATGCAATAGCAACAGCGTTGAATTGCATATCGCAAATATGCTGTTTTCATGTTGCACTAATTTCTTGCCTTACGATAATAAGAGTTTACCATATTTTTGTGTCGATTTCTACCTGCGCCCTCCGTGAGGAGGGCGACTGAAAAATAGCTCGAAAGAGCTTAACGGTAGCTTATTTCTATCCACGCCCTCCGCGAGGAGGGCGACGGAGCGTGAGCTGGAACGCCGTCTGCGTAAGCTGATTTCTATCCACGCCCTCCGCGAGGAGGGCGACAAGATGCCCCAAGCAGGTGCTTTAACAGCGTACCAATTTCTATCCACGCCCTCCGCGAGGAGGGCGACCGAAAACCACAATAGATAGGGGTAAATGAGCATGATTTCTATCCACGCCCTCCGCGAGGAGGGCGACCAGAGTAACTGCGTTGACAGGGCAGTCTTGTGCAATTTCTATCCACGCCCTCCGCGAGGAGGGCGACATCATCCACGGCGGGCAGCTGCAATTCAAGGCCATTTCTATCCACGCCCTCCGCGAGGAGGGCGACGCGGCCGCTGCGGCTGCATCCGCCTCATACTCACATTTCTATCCACGCCCTCCGCGAGGAGGGCGACTGCACAGCCAGAGCCCAAGCGTAAATGTCTGCCACGGATTTCTATCCACGCCCTCCGCGAGGAGGGCGACATAGCTTGATGAGGTAGACACGCTCATCCTCAAGATTTCTATCCACGCCCTCCGCGAGGAGGGCGACTGGTAGACCGGGGCGCGGTCATCAAGTACGGCGTATTTCTATCCACGCCCTCCGCGAGGAGGGCGACGAAGGATGCCGGTTTGACGCAGACGCAGCTTGCGATTTCTATCCACGCCCTCCGCGAGGAGGGCGACGTAGTGCTTCTGTTCAGCGATACCATAGGTCTTTATATTTCTATCCACGCCCTCCGCGAGGAGGGCGACCACCCTGCATCCCCCGGTCATACGGAGTATAACTCAATTTCTATCCACGCCCTCCGCGAGGAGGGCGACTCATGCCATCCACAGCAGACTGCAACATAGTGATAATTTCTATCCACGCCCTCCGCGAGGAGGGCGACGCATGGTGTCACCATACTGTGCGGAGGCGTTCAATTTCTATCCACGCCCTCCGCGAGGAGGGCGACGCAATTCGAACAATTCGCTGGGTAACGCGAACTGATTTCTATCCACGCCCTCCGCGAGGAGGGCGACTGCAGCAGCTGCGCACCGAGTACATGGGCTACTCGATTTCTATCCACGCCCTCCGCGAGGAGGGCGACGCTTGCAGTATCTGACGATGAGGCAAAGCGGAGCGATTTCTATCCACGCCCTCCGCGAGGAGGGCGACCCAGCGGAGATGCCGCCCTGTGTGGCAGTTTTGGGATTTCTATCCACGCCCTCCGCGAGGAGGGCGACCGTCTCACCTCCCGTCACAATCCAGACCTTGTGAATTTCTATCCACGCCCTCCGCGAGGAGGGCGACGTCAAGGCCGCAGGTTGGAGCATCGACAAGATGGAAATTTCTATCCACGCCCTCCGCGAGGAGGGCGACAGATGGACGTGACCTGCCCCAGCATGAGCAGCGAATTTCTATCCACGCCCTCCGCGAGGAGGGCGACCTGTTCGGCAGAAAATATGTCACGCAGGATGACCTATTTCTATCCACGCCCTCCGCGAGGAGGGCGACAATCCGCTTCGACATCATGGAGTACCCCCAGCAGATTTCTATCCACGCCCTCCGCGAGGAGGGCGACAGATGAGCTGTACGATGAGCGGGCTGCTGTTGTGATTTCTATCCACGCCCTCCGCGAGGAGGGCGACCTTTGAGCGGTTTGTGCGTTACAGGGTCGCAAAGTATTTCTATCCACGCCCTCCGCGAGGAGGGCGACCGAGGACATGGATGAAATGACCACCCCGGAACTATTTCTATCCACGCCCTCCGCGAGGAGGGCGACTCGTGGTACATCAGGCCCCATGTTGCCGTTTCGGGATTTCTATCCACGCCCTCCGCGAGGAGGGCGACGAGATGACATAGCCGGTGTCGGCCACATCCTTGTACGATTTCTATCCACGCCCTCCGCGAGGAGGGCGACCGGTTACAGCGACAATGCCTGCGGCTGCGAGGACATTTCTATCCACGCCCTCCGCGAGGAGGGCGACGCGACGAGCTCCAAGGCGACAACAGCCCGGAGCACATTTCTATCCACGCCCTCCGCGAGGAGGGCGACGCGCTGTCCTCTGCTGCCAGCGCAACATGAGAATCAATTTCTATCCACGCCCTCCGCGAGGAGGGCGACGCTGGGAACGGCGGCACTGATTCAGTCCAAGGAAATTTCTATCCACGCCCTCCGCGAGGAGGGCGACCACGCTACTAACCGCAGTTGCGGCGCAGACAGAATTTCTATCCACGCCCTCCGCGAGGAGGGCGACTCTACTTGCCGAATCAGCATTTTTATTGCGTACAATTTCTATCCACGCCCTCCGCGAGGAGGGCGACCTCGCCAGAAGCGAAAATACTTCCACGCACAAAGAATTTCTATCCACGCCCTCCGCGAGGAGGGCGACTTTGCGGCCAACGAACTCGACCGCACGGCCGAGAGATTTCTATCCACGCCCTCCGCGAGGAGGGCGACATTTCAGCGCACCAGTCCACAATCAGCTGGTTCTGATTTCTATCCACGCCCTCCGCGAGGAGGGCGACGCGGCCCAACTTCCAGCGAATGATGCGGGATGCTATTTCTATCCACGCCCTCCGCGAGGAGGGCGACTAGGCTGCCCACACATCGGCCTTAAAGCCATAGAAATTTCTATCCACGCCCTCCGCGAGGAGGGCGACTTCCCCAGTGGTATCCCTACCACTTTCCCCAATGATTTCTATCCACGCCCTCCGCGAGGAGGGCGACGGCCTGCTGGGCGGTGCATTTATCGCCGTTGTGGTATTTCTATCCACGCCCTCCGCGAGGAGGGCGACAGTATCTTCCGCTTTCCCATTCTGGCCCCCTTTGATTTCTATCCACGCCCTCCGCGAGGAGGGCGACACGGCTGGGAGTGACCGGCAGCGGATTTCTTGTTGATTTCTATCCACGCCCTCCGCGAGGAGGGCGACGGTATCCGGGGCGGGGTCATGCGTAAATCAGATTATTTCTATCCACGCCCTCCGCGAGGAGGGCGACATCTGCTGGTCGCAACTTGCGCCGGTTGAAGATGATTTCTATCCACGCCCTCCGCGAGGAGGGCGACCACAGGAGCTACGCGCAGGTTCCGACCGAAGATATTTCTATCCACGCCCTCCGCGAGGAGGGCGACTCGAGTGTCCAGACGTTCTCCCCGTCGCCTTTTTGATTTCTATCCACGCCCTCCGCGAGGAGGGCGACCGCAGCAATCCAAGACGGCCTAACCCGGTACGTCAAATTTCTATCCACGCCCTCCGCGAGGAGGGCGACGCAGCCCTCCCTTTGTATAGGAGGATATATATGGATTTCTATCCACGCCCTCCGCGAGGAGGGCGACACCGTTTTTGTACACCACGCCCATGCCAACGATATTTCTATCCACGCCCTCCGCGAGGAGGGCGACCGGCCTCGTCTGGCAACTTTACCAACGCACCGAGATTTCTATCCACGCCCTCCGCGAGGAGGGCGACCAACTACGAATCGACGTGGCGGGATGGCATCTTTATTTCTATCCACGCCCTCCGCGAGGAGGGCGACCTGGCACGTTTACCCGGACGGCCACCGCTGGATCAGATTTCTATCCACGCCCTCCGCGAGGAGGGCGACGTAGACGAACTTTTCGATGTCGTCATCAGCAATATTTCTATCCACGCCCTCCGCGAGGAGGGCGACCATCATTTCTCTTATCTATACCCCAAGTGCATTAAATTTCTATCCACGCCCTCCGCGAGGAGGGCGACGCTGTTCCACCATGCACAAAGGTCATTGCAGTGAATTTCTATCCACGCCCTCCGCGAGGAGGGCGACGCCAGCGCCACGGCCCACCATAGCAAACAGCGTTTTATTTCTATCCACGCCCTCCGCGAGGAGGGCGACTTCCGTAGGAATGTCAACAATGTATGTATCAGTAATTTCTATCCACGCCCTCCGCGAGGAGGGCGACCAGCGCTTGCCGTGGGGGCTGTGCGCTGTTAAAGCATTTCTATCCACGCCCTCCGCGAGGAGGGCGACGCCCTCGGATGCATAGGCGGCAACGTGGATATTGATTTCTATCCACGCCCTCCGCGAGGAGGGCGACGTACAGACAAGACGGTAAATCAGCGGCTTCACGATTTCTATCCACGCCCTCCGCGAGGAGGGCGACGCAGCTCTTCCGCCGTGGGCCGCTTGCCGTGAAAATTTCTATCCACGCCCTCCGCGAGGAGGGCGACGCCCACCACCTACGAAATGAAACAATGGATCTTTATTTCTATCCACGCCCTCCGCGAGGAGGGCGACCCGGCGGCGCCGACAACGTTTTTACCCGCATCGATTTCTATCCACGCCCTCCGCGAGGAGGGCGACCGGGGGTACCGCTTCGCCGTCCTCCCCCTTGCCGGATTTCTATCCACGCCCTCCGCGAGGAGGGCGACGGGCGCGGGGAAATTCTGCCGGTTCCATCTTCCAGATTTCTATCCACGCCCTCCGCGAGGAGGGCGACTCCTACATCTGCCCCCTCTGTGAGTGGCAGAAGAAATTTCTATCCACGCCCTCCGCGAGGAGGGCGACCCGCCGTCATGATCTTGCAGATGTCGTCCGGGTTGATTTCTATCCACGCCCTCCGCGAGGAGGGCGACACAAGCTCACCCCGGAGGAGTGCCAGAAGCAGAAATTTCTATCCACGCCCTCCGCGAGGAGGGCGACCTCAGGAGCAGGGGGAGCTTGCAAAGGTTCAGGATATTTCTATCCACGCCCTCCGCGAGGAGGGCGACCTGCAAGATTTCAGCTCATCGACCAGATGAGTCAATTTCTATCCACGCCCTCCGCGAGGAGGGCGACGTGCTCTCTGCGCTGTCCTCCCAGCCGCTATACAATTTCTATCCACGCCCTCCGCGAGGAGGGCGACTCAAGGTTGACGGCATCTGTGGCCCGACCTCGTGATTTCTATCCACGCCCTCCGCGAGGAGGGCGACCGTCGAACCGAAAGACGTTATGGGGAACGAGCGGATTTCTATCCACGCCCTCCGCGAGGAGGGCGACATACGTCGGCATGATGGTGGAAAACTGAGTATGGAATTTCTATCCACGCCCTCCGCGAGGAGGGCGACCGGCTTCCGCAAGGTGTTGTATTGGTCGAAAGAATTTCTATCCACGCCCTCCGCGAGGAGGGCGACATCGCGTCCACCAACCACATGATGCAGCAGGCCCGATTTCTATCCACGCCCTCCGCGAGGAGGGCGACACGGGCAGCGGGAAACGCTCGTCCTCGATGGTGTTATTTCTATCCACGCCCTCCGCGAGGAGGGCGACGCTGCCGAGGGTAATCTGCTTGAGGACAGCCGTATTATTTCTATCCACGCCCTCCGCGAGGAGGGCGACCGGGATGCCACGACCATTGCGAACGGTATGCGGAATTTCTATCCACGCCCTCCGCGAGGAGGGCGACACAAACTCGACCGGCTCAAGGATAATCTGGACAAAATTTCTATCCACGCCCTCCGCGAGGAGGGCGACAGAGGCCCGACGGTATCATCGGCTGGGCCATCCTATTTCTATCCACGCCCTCCGCGAGGAGGGCGACAGCTGCCGAGGGTAATCTGCTTGAGGACAGCCGTATTTCTATCCACGCCCTCCGCGAGGAGGGCGACCCTCTCAAACGTCGATGCTTACGCAGTGATATGCATTTCTATCCACGCCCTCCGCGAGGAGGGCGACAAAATTCCCTGCTCCTCGTCAAAGTCATCAGCTTTATTTCTATCCACGCCCTCCGCGAGGAGGGCGACGGCGGATTCAAGGGCGTAAAGGCCCGTGTGCAGGAATTTCTATCCACGCCCTCCGCGAGGAGGGCGACTTCGCTCCACGCCTCCCCGTCGTCGTCGATGTCGTATTTCTATCCACGCCCTCCGCGAGGAGGGCGACAGAGGCCCGACGGTATCATCGGCTGGGCCATCCTATTTCTATCCACGCCCTCCGCGAGGAGGGCGACCGTGGTCTCGTAGTCGCTCATAACCGAGTAGATGATATTTCTATCCACGCCCTCCGCGAGGAGGGCGACCAAAATCTATTTGGAGGTCTGCAAGCAGTACAAGGCATTTCTATCCACGCCCTCCGCGAGGAGGGCGACGATGGTGCCATAGAGGCCCTCAAGCACCGGGGTATTTCTATCCACGCCCTCCGCGAGGAGGGCGACCCTATAAGGCGATAGGAGGACCGACATGGCAACACTATTTCTATCCACGCCCTCCGCGAGGAGGGCGACGTTCGTGGAGGAGGCCCAGAAGACCTACCGCCTATTTCTATCCACGCCCTCCGCGAGGAGGGCGACTCAACACCCATCCGTACTGCCTGCACATGTGGAAATTTCTATCCACGCCCTCCGCGAGGAGGGCGACGGACTGCAAAATCTCCGATCTTCTGGTTCAAGAAATTTCTATCCACGCCCTCCGCGAGGAGGGCGACGGAATTTACTGAGCGCCCTTTTCCGGGGCTTCCTGAATTTCTATCCACGCCCTCCGCGAGGAGGGCGACAGCAAAAACAGAGACAAAATCTCTATTTTCAAACAAATTATACAACATTCTGCACGAATTTAGAAGAGCCTTGATTTACAACGGGTCAAAGAACTATCCAAATCATGCAAAATAACACAAAAATCCGGTGCGAAGGTGCCGGAAAAATGCTGAGAACTCGCCCTTCGCACCGGGGCGGGAAACTCAGAACAACAGCAGGCCGTCCTGCTCGAAGGGCGGATGAACGCCGACATGCTCCACCTTGCTCTTATAGTTGTTGCCCAGCTGGTAGAAGCGCAGACTGTCCAGCGCAGGGTCGATGAGAGACGTCAGCTCCGCCTTGAGAACGGCATACTGCGCGGCATCCAGCAGACACTCGAACACGGAGTTCTGCACCCGCTGGCCGTGGTCCACACAGCGCTTGGCGACTTTGCGCAGACGTTTGCGCCCGGCAAGAGTTTCGGTATTGACGTCGTAGGTGATAAGGACCAGCATACACATCCCTCACTTCCAGAAAAATGGCGGGTAAAGCTCCATATCGCCCCGCAGGGTGCGGGCCAGAAGCAGAGCCTGCACATAAGGCACGAGGCCCCACGGAAGCTTTTCGTTCAGGAACGGGTGGGTGATAGTCTCCTGCTTGCGGGTCTGCCACCCGCCCAGAAAGGCGCGGCGGCCCTCATCGGTGAGAAGGACGGCCCCGTTCTCCTGCTTCTGGAAATGCTTCGGCGTCATGATTTTCTGGTTGATGCAGGAGAGCACGAAGCGGTCGGCATAAACTGCACGCAGCTCTTCCATGAGGTCGAGGGCGAGGCTCCTGCGCCCGGGCCGGGCGCGGTGGAGAAAGCCGACGTAGGGGTCGAGGCCCACACTCTGAAGAGCCGCCGTGCAGTCGGAGGCCAGAAGCGAATAAGCGAAAGAGAGCAGGGCATTGGTGCTGTCCAGTGGCGGGCGGCGGCTTCGGCCAGCGAAAGAAAAATCATCGTGCTGCTGCAGGATGAGCGAATCAAAGCAGTCGAAATACCGCTGTGCCGCCTCGCCCTCCAGACCGCGAAGCTGGTCGAGGTCGTCACACTCCTCGATGAGGGGCAGCGCCGCCGCCAGCTGGGCGCTGGTGTGCTTGAGCTGTTCCACCGGCACCCGCTGAGGGTGGTCGCGGGTGGCCCGTTCCAGCACCCAGCGGGCGTTATAGACTTTGCCCAGGATGAAATTGCGCGCATAGAGACAGCTCTCTGCCTCGCTGTCTGCGATGCGGTACTGGGTCTGCCGCAGCAGGACGTTGCCCCGCTCTTCGCCTACAGCCCGGGCCAGAAAGCGTCCCTGCGGGCTGAAAAAGCTCAAATCGACCCCGAGGCTGGTGCATTTACCCATCAGGGCAGGGCTTGCGCCGGGATAGCTGAAGCAGACGATGCCTTCCAGCCTGTGGAGCGGGACCCGGCCAATTTCAGCCTTGTTGCAGAGCAGGACGATGTTCTCCCCCTCGAGGGAAAGGTAGGCGTCCTTGTTGAGGACGTAGAGCGTGATCAAAAACTTTCTCATGGCGCGGCCTCCTGCATCTCGTCCAGATGGGCGCGGAGATAGGCTTTCGGGTCGGCACGCTGATACAGCACGGGGAGACAGAGCTCTTTGAGGGAGCAGGCATTGCAGTGGGTGCCGGGCTTTGATTTGGGCGTATAACCCCGGGCAAAATAGGCGTGCATCTCGTCAGCCATCTTCTGGGTGGTCTGGCGCAGTTCTTCGGTCAGCGGCACGACCTCCCGCCGCCGCGTTTCCTCGTAGAAGAGCGCACCCTCTGGGATGCTGCACACCAGCATCTCTTCCAGTGCCATGGCCTGTGCGCAGAGCTGCAGCCGGTCAGCGTCGCTGGCCTTGGCGCGGCCATGCTTGTACTCAACAGGCATGGGCTTCCAGAGCCCTTCCGTGCTTTGCAGGGGGATGCCCTCCGGGTCGGCCCGGAACTCGACGACATCGCAGTTTCCGCTCAGGCCCAACCGACGGCTGACCACCTGCATCCCTCGGGTGATGAGCAGGCCGCCGCGCCGTTCGGTCTGGTTTGTGTCATGGCAGCGGACGTGGTCGAGCTGGCCTTCGACGGTGCGGCGGTTCTCCACCCACTGCTGTTCCAGATGGATGAGCGCCCACTGGCGGCGGCAGAAGCAGAAGTGCTGGATGCCCGACAGGGGCAGCCAGTCGTCTGCGCCGCCCATCAGGACAGCCTCTCGCAGGTGACTCCTTCCGGCAGAGTGTCTGCCACCGTGACGGTGTAGTCGCGGTAGCTGCGGGCGGCGTCCACATCGGGCTTGCGCTGGACGGCGACGGAGTCGAAGAGCTTATAGGCCGGGGCATTGCCCAGCTCAGAATCGTGCTTGAACACGATGAGCTCCCGCACGGCCATCTTGCCTCGGGCAGCGCTGTGGTCGTTCTCGAACATATTCAGAATGGCAGTCCACAGAAGTTTCAGATCATCCTCGGAGAAGCCGGTGGTCTTCCGGGCGAGGTTGGCCGAGACATAGCCCTCGGCGCGGTAGAGGGCGTAAGGCACGATGTGCTTGCGGCCCATCTCAGTACCCTTCTTCTCGGCATCGGCCTCGGTAGTGATGGCCACGCGGGTGATGGTGACTTCCTGCGGGACGATGGGATCCACCGACCGGGCAAAGCTCAGCTGGACGGGGCCGCGCACCTGACCGCAGTTCAGCGCACCCTTGACGAAGGTGGTCATGACGGCACCGAAGGTGCGGATGTCGAAGTAGTTCTCGCACATATAGTCCCGCAGTTTGGCATCGATGTCGGGGTCGGCCTTTTTGGCGGCTTTCAGGTCGGGATCAATGCCCAGAGTTTTGATGGCCTCGGCGTCGCTGCGGTTGAGAGGCGTACCGTCCTTGATGTAGATGCGGTAGCCTTTTTCGTCCTCTTTCAGAGTCTCGACATAGTTGCGGATCTTTCGCTTGAGGCAGACGTCGGTCACCAGACCGTAGCCCGTCTCGGGGTCGATGCGGGGCATATTGCCTGCATCGGGGTCGCCGTTGGGGTTGCCGTTCTCGACGTCGAACAGGATGACGAAATCATAGCGGTTCTTGATGGGCTCAGACATGGTTTATTCCTCCTCATTCTTTTTGGCGTAGCGTTTCTGGGTCTGGTGGTAGTAGCCAATCTCAAAGGCACCCTGCTCCGGCAGGCTGAGCCGCGCCGGGAAGCCGGTCTCGGGCAGCTGGGCCATCAGCTCGGTGAGCTGTTTGCTGAAATGCACCTCGTTGGGAGTGCTCATCTTCTGCAGATGCTTCTGAGCCAGCTTGACCAGCGTAGGGAAGGCCGTTGCCGGGGTGGCACAGGCCGAGTTGAAGTACCGGTCTTTGATGGTAGCGTTGATGCCGGGGTTGGCGACGCTCTGGATCGTCTCCAGCACAGAGAAGAGACGCCCCAGAACATAGGGGACATTGCTGCTTTCGTTCAGGCTCACGGTAAATACCTCCTTGTTGAGCTCGGTGGGGTAGTTGCGGAGATAGTAGGCTTTCAGGATGGCGGCGCGGCCCCGGGTGACTTCCCGTTCGGCCCGGATGCGGAGGGTCACGCCGTTGAGCAGGGTGGCGGGGTATGGCCCGCCGGTGAGGATGGCCCGGAGCAAATCGCCCACCAGCTGGGGCGATGGATTTTTGTCCCGGGATCTCTGGTTGACCGTCTCCTGCGCCAGAGCCCAGACCGACAGGTTTTCCCGCTTGTCGAAGGCGGGGCGGGTGATGCTGAGCCGGTCGGCGTGGGCCTGCAGATTTTTGGCAAACTGTCCGAAGCTGCTGCGCAGGAAGAACCGGACGGAGAGCCGGGCCGCGTTGGGCGAGATGCCCAGCACATAGAAGTTCTGGTTCGGGTCCAGCTTGTCATCGAGGAAGGAGACAGGGCGTCCCTGAGAAAGGGCTTTCAGTGCGGCGGCAAGGTCGCTTTCCGAGACGCCGCGCGCCTCGGCACCGCCGCAGAAAAACATCAGCATGGCATTTGAGTAGGCGGGAGCGGCGTTTTCGGCCCAGCAGACGATGGTGGTGTCGCCGATGCGCTGACAGCAGTTCCGGTCAGCCAGCAGCAGATTGAGGGCCGTGGTGTAGGCGAAAGCCGCGTACTCGCTGACGGGGGCGTTGGCACCCTGCTCATGGCCATAGGAGCAGAAAGCGGGTGCGTTGAAGGAGACCAGCGCCGCACCGGCGGCCTGTGCGCCCATCACACCCTTGATGGCGGGGTGGATGCGGGCGATGCCGGCCTCTTTGCCGGTGATGAGGCAGCGGGCCGTCCCGGCGTCTGCATCAGAGGTGTCAAAGGCGGACTGCCAGGCGTCCCGGATGGCGTCATCTGTGGTGGCCAGCCAGTGGGCACCGTCGGAGGATTCGTAGCCGAACACAAGGTTCGCGTTGTTGTTCAGGTCGGCCCACTGCTCTGCCAGCAGAGGGTGGGTGGGGGCCGTATCCGGCTCCCAGCTGTCAAAAAAGGCGAGGATGGCTTTGGCGGCAGGGGAGTCTACTCCGTCGAGTACCTTGTGGTGGAGGGCGGCGCAGGCTTCGAAGCATTGGCGGGAGCGCTCAGGCTTGCCCTTTTCGTCTGCGCCCAGCAGATAGGACGTATTGTCGCACAAAAAGTTTGCGGCGACGCCGGAGGCGCGTTTGACCCGGTGGGGGACAGGGAGTTCACGGGGGGAGATGACGGTCTTCTTGCCCTTGGGGACTTCCTGCCGTAGGTCGTTGAGGGCGAGGAGCTGGCCGTCGGGGCCGAGGCGCAGTTCATAGCTGACTTTGAAGCGACTGTCCCAGCCGGGGGCCTCCACTCTGCCCTGGGCCAGAAGCTGCTCATAATAGGCGGTGAGTGCTTGGAGTATCATGTAAACACCTCCACGTCTCGGCATTCCATCACGCCGTCCACCAGTTTTGCGCGGAAGAACTGGCTGCGGATGTTGGCCGAATCAGAGTAATCGAGGCTGTGGAGCATGAAGCCGAGGTCCTGCGTGACATTCAGCGCCGGAATATCGCCGCCCGGCCACTCCCGGAAGTTGGCCGGGAACTCCCGGCACCCGAAACAGGGCTGGTGATAGCACTGACCTTTGCGCAGACGGCGGCGTAGGATGTCCTGAAACTTGCCGGGGTTGTCGCTGGGGGCGGCCTTGTCCGTCAAATCGAAGTGACACTCGATGACGTAGTGGACGTCCTGCAGGACCATCGCGGCCCGCTGCTGGATGTCCTCCGAGGTGTAGAGCACCGGCGGTGTGCCGCCTTTGGCCGCGCTGAGGGCGGCGGAGGACAGCAGGGTGGACTTGACCTCGTTGCGCCGGATGTTGGTGAACCGGATGGGCCGCTGGGTGTACTCCTCGGTGGACGCCTCATCCACGGGGTCAAGGCCGAAGGGCTTGAGCAGATAGATGCGGTCAACCGTATAACGCAGCCCGGGGTGCCAGTAGATGGCTTCCACAAGGCCCCGCGCAGCGGACGGGGTGATCATGTCGTAGCTCACACGCTCGGTCTTCATTTCCGGACGAGTGAAGCAGGCATAGTCGCCCCATACTTCAATGAGCATGGACATCAGCATCGCCTCCTTTCCGGGTGAAGTTGAATTTTCAGACTAAGATGAATGTTAGCCATCGCAACCACCTCTTTCAAAAATTATTTCATTTGTTTAGTTCAAACGCGTTTGACATGTCTCCTTGACTTCAATATAGCACTTTGTAGAGGGCTTGTCAATAAAATGTGCAAAAAAATGTTGCGGACAGGTCGGTTCTGACCTATACTAGTTGTGTCGTTGGCGGTATTTATGCCGCCGATGCGGGTTGAAATATTTGATTAGTGTCAAATGCGTTGAGAGAGAAGCGGCAAGGCGGCGTATGCTTTGCCGCTTCTCTCTTTTTAGAAGTAAAGGCCGATGCCCGTCTCCACATCCATGGCAAGGCCGGTCTTTTCACTGTAGCAGCCGGTGTCGGTGAGGATGGCCGAGCCATCGGGCCGCAGTTCCAGCGCCCCGGCGGCGTCGAGCTTGTCGAACTGGTCTTTGTAGCAGGAGACACTGTAAACGCCCAGCTTCCGCAGCAGCGTCCGGGTAACATGTCCGCTGCGCAGCTGCTCACAGAGGGACGCGCCCTCGCCGACGGGCAGATAGACCGTGCGGGCAGCGTTCTCGATGAGGCGGAATTCCTCCGCCACCTGCGCGAAGGGGAGCTGGCAGCCCCGGATGCCCCGGAGAAAGGCATCCAGAATGCCGTGCCTGTCCACAGCGTCGGGGCCGCGCAGGTCGGAAAGCTCGTTGAAGTAGAGCTGAATGGCCCGGGGCGTGTCCAGTGTGTCCTGATGCCGGGCGGTGTAGTCCAGCGCACTGACATTCTGCCTGAGCATCTGGGGCGTGGAACACTCGTCCAGCCGGAACCGGTAGACGATGCTTTCCTCTGTGCCCCGCCGCCCCTCGCGGTTGCAGCGCCCAGCAGTCTGTAAGAGCGAGTCAAGACCGCACTGCTCGCGGTAAGCGACGGGAAAATCCACGTCCACGCCCGCCTCGATAAGAGAGGTGGACACCACCCGGCAGGGCAGACCCTCTTTCAGTCGCTGGCGGATGTCGTCCAGCTGACGGCGGCGGTCGGCGGCGCAGAGCAGGGTGGTCAGGCAGTAGCTGCCCTCGGCGGGCAGAGCAGCGTAGAGCTGCTGGGCCGTCTTGCGGCGGTTGACCACGCAGAGCACCTGCGGGTGCCGGGCCAGCCGGGCGGCGAACTCCTCCTGCGGCAGGGTGCCAAGGTCTTGCAGTGTGGTGCGCCGGAGCACTTCGTAGAGGCGGGCCGCGTCGGGCGTGATCTCCTGCGGGTGGAGCTCAGGCGCAAAGCGCCGGAACAGCGGCTCAAGGGCAGGCTGGGTGGCTGTGCAGAGGACGACTGTGGAGTGGTAATGCTGGATGAGCTGGGCGATGGCGCTGACGCAGGGGGCAAGATAGTCGCCCGGGAGGGTCTGAGCCTCGTCGAAGATGATGACACTGTCGGCGATGTTGTGGAGCTTGCGGCAGCGGCTGCTGCGGTTGGCGTAGAGCGACTCGAAGAACTGTACCGCTGTCGTCACCACGACGGGGGCGTCCCAGTTTTCACTGGCCAGCATCTGGCGGTACTGGGCGGGGGTCAGGTCGTCCTGCTCAACAGTCTTGTACTCGGCGTTGGAGAAGTCGGCCAGAACATTTTCTGCACCCAGCAGATCCGAGAAGACGGCGGCGGTCTGGTCGATGATGGACATATAAGGGATGACATAGATGACCCGCTTCATCTTCTGGGCGGCGGCGTGCTCCAGCGCAAAGGCGAGGGAGGCGAAGGTCTTGCCGCCGCCGGTGGGTACGGTGAGGGTGTAGAGCCCCTGTGGGCCGTGCGCGCCTTTCTCGAGGCAGGCGCGGAGGACGGTGTTGCGCTGGACGCTGACGGGCGAAGGCGACTCGGCCCTGAGATAGCGCTGCGCCTGTGCCGAGACGATGTCCCGCAGCGCGGCGATGTCCGTACCGCTGCCCCGGGGTGCGGCCTTGCCGTCCATGAAGGTCTCGGTGTCGATGAAGTCGGCGTCCACGAGGCAGGAGTAGAGCATCCGGGTAAAGAACGCGAGGTTCAGCGGGTCGGCGCAGGCCCACGCGGGCGGCGTCGAGGCGGGGAGCGTTACTTCCTGCCAGCCGTCGTAGGGGGCTACCGGCTTCTTGCTCCGGCCAAACAGGGTGGCGTCGCCCGGGTCATCGGCGGGGCTCCCGCCGTCGGGCAGGCCGCTGTGGTGTCCGGCCACGGCAAAGGCGGCGTGGAGATGCTGGCGAACCCAGGCCTCCTGCGCTCCGGCGGTGGAGTGGTCCACCTTGGGGCCGCCTTTGAGCCGCAGCTGGAAGGCGTCGCTGTATTTGCCGACGTCGTGGAGCCACGCGGCAAATTCGGCCTCACTCTGCGCCCCGAAGGGGACTGCGAAAGAACCGGCCAGCCTGGCAGTGCCGGCGAGATGGTCGTAGACGGTCTGGGTGCGGGTGCCGTCCTCGCTGATGTGGGCAAGACGTGTGGAGTGCTCCATAAAATGACCTCCTGACTCTGATTTACAATAAGGATACGCTTTTCAAAAAGTGGCTGTCAACAAAACGCGCTTTTCGACGAAAAATTCTGGGACTTTGCACAAAAAGCAGACGGAAAAATCTGCAAAGTGACAAAGATGAAAGAAACGAGTTTTTTCTTGTTTTTATGATAATGCAAATACTGTCCAATAAACAGGACTCTTGCTGATTTTTTGAGCAAAAATGAAAAGAGATCTGCGTTTTCTGTACTGCGGGAGGAAGAACGTCTGTCGGCGAAGAAAAAATGAAGACGTTGTGTACAACAACACTGCATTAAGATGGAATTAAGGCAGAGTTAAGAGAACTGCAAGAAAAGTGCTTAATTATTCCATCTTGGAATGGACTTTCGGGAAAATCAAGGCGAATATCCCCCTTTTCATTTGCTGTAATCTGTTGTATTATGAATAACAGATATGGAATCTGAGCAAAATGCGCCTGGATGAAGCGCAAACAGGAATGATAAGAAAAATAAAGGGCAATAGAGGGAGAGCTACGATGGACGAAAAAGATTACGAGCTGCTGCACGCGCTGGACGAGACGCGCAACATCACCCACGCAGCGGACAAACTGTACATGACCCAGTCGGCACTGTCCAAGCGCATCAAGGCGCTGGAACAGGAGCTGGGGGTGGAGATCGTCCTGCGCTCGCGGCAGGGCATCCGCTTCACGCCGGCCGGTGAACAGGTGCTGCTCCACAGCGCTGCCGCCGCCCGCGAGATGGAAAAGATGCGCCGCCAGCTGGCCTCCATCCAGGGCGAAGCCTGCGGCACCCTGCGGGCCGGCATCTCGGTGAACTTCTCCTACTACCGTCTGCCCGAGGTGCTGACCGAGTACCATAAAGCCTACCCGAAGGTACGCCTCGACATCGCCACCGGCCACAGCCGGAACATCTACCAGCAGATGCTGGATTCTTCGCTGGACGTGGCAGTGCTGCGGGGCGAGTATCCGTGGGACGGTACCCAGTTCCTGCTCTCGCAGGAGAATATCTGCCTGATCTGCAGCGAGGAGAACAAGGACAGGCCCATCTCCGATTACCTTTATATCGACCACAGCAGCGACGCCACCATCAGCGCCCAGATGGCCCGCTGGCGCTACGAGAACGGCGTGACCAACGATGTGGGCAATTTTGTGGTGGATAACATCATGGTCTGCCGCGAGATGGTGGAGCGGGGCCTTGGCTGGGCGCTGATACCGGAAGTGGCGCTGGATAACTTCAAAGGATATGTCAAGCCCTGCACCTTCGAGAACGGCGAGCCCTTTGTCCGGCGCACCTATATTTTCTGCCAGAGAGATGCAGCCGCCCTGCCGCAGGTGCAGCTCTTTATGGACATGCTCAAAAAACACCGCTGAGAGGAGAAAAACATGGAAACGACTGTTTCGCTGGTCCAGATGCTGGATGCACGGGAGCGCCGGGTGCAGTATCAGCAGGAGCTGCTGGCTCAGTACCACAAGCCGCTCATCTGCTTTACCATGAATATCTGCGGCCCGATAAAGGATTCGCCCCTCATCCGGCGGGGCTTTGCGCGGGGGCGTCAGCTGCTGCGCCAGCAGTTTTTGCGGGCAAAGCTGGCGCCGCTGTATCAGGACACCGTCCGGGAAGTGACCGGCTGCGAGGCGTTCTATGTGCTGGACGCCGACCCGCTGACCATCAAGAAATTCACCACCGACATCGAGGACGCCACCCCGCTGGGGCGGCTGTTCGACATGGACGTCATCCGCCCGGACGGCCTCAAAGTGGACAGAGAAGAGCTAAACCTCGAAGGCCGCCGCTGTCTTATCTGCGGCGGGCCTGCTAAGGTGTGCAGCAGCCGCCGTATCCATACCGTGGCCGAACTGCAGGAAAAGACGACGGAGATCTTGACCGGGGCCCGGGACGCGCAGGACATCGCCGACGCGGCCCGTCTGGCCGTCCGCGCTCTGCTCTACGAAGTGACCACCACCCCAAAGCCCGGCCTTGTGGATCGGCGTAACAGCGGAAGCCACAGGGACATGGATGTGTTCACTTTCATGGACAGCGCCGCGGCGCTCTACCCCTATTTTGAAGCCTGCGCCCGGACGGGCCGCGAGACGGCGGAACAGCCCGCGCCCGAGACCTTCGCGGCCCTGCGGCCCCTGGGTTATGAGGCCGAGGGCGAGATGCTGGACGCCACCGGCGGCGTCAACACCCACAAGGGCGCGGTCTTTTCGGTGGGCATCGTCTGCGCGGCGCTGGGACGCCTCGACCGCTCCCTTTGGGTGGATGCAGCCCGCGTTCTGTCAGAAGTATCCGCAATGACGGTGGGCCTGAGCGAGAAGGATTTTGCAGACGTCACTGCCGAGAACGCCGCCACCGTGGGCCAGAAGCTTTATATCCAGTACGGCATCGCCGGTGTGCGCGGGCAGGTGGAAGCTGGACTTCCCGCAGTGCTGAATGTCGGTCTGCCGGTGCTGGAAGAGGGCCTTGCCAAGGGTTACGACTTCGACCGCGCCGGCGGCGGCGCACTGCTGGCCATCCTGGCCAACAGCACCGATACCAACATCATTGCCCGCTCGAGCCGGGAGCGTCAGCTGGCCCTCACCGAAGAGCTGAAAGACCTTCTCGCCCAGACACCTTACCCGGATAAAGATGCGCTGGCGGCACTGGATGACCGGTTCATTGCGGAAAATCTCTCGCCCGGCGGCAGTGCCGACCTGCTGGCGCTGACCTGGCTGCTCCATTTTGTTACTACTGAGGGGAATATCAATGAGTGAATATACCATTTCGCAGGTCTATCCGACCGATAAAACCGTTCTGGCCCAAATCGACACACTGCTGAGTCAGGAGGGCATCCGCCGCGACGGCAATCTGGACTACATCTGCGCCATGTTCGACGAGGAATACAACGTCATCGGCACCGGCAGCTGCTTCGGCAACACCCTGCGGTGCT
>ERZ1035032.929-NODE-929-length-20187-cov-9.260481_pt1 | contig 20187 bp, 12 predicted proteins | sample MGYA00520693_ERZ1035032 | MGnify/ENA primary metagenome ERZ1035032 (study PRJEB33766, sample SAMN09781740) | gut metagenome | biome: gut microbiome | host: Homo sapiens | place: Madagascar | study: EMG produced TPA metagenomics assembly of the PRJNA485056 data set... | reverse complement strand
CCTCCTGTTGTCTGGTGGCCGTAGATGCGGCTATTGTAGCATGACAAGCCATCTTTGTAAAGAAAAATAACGATAGTCATACATATTTCATCACAAATGGAACGGAGGTGTCAAGGATGTAAACGGTCAAAAAAGGGGGGAAAACAGAATGTTTGACTATTTCTATGGGCAGTCGGGCGAGATGTTCTCGTATTTCCGGGTGCCCAAAATTTTATTCCGGGACATAAAATTCAAGGACCTGTCCACCGATGCCAAAACGCTGTACGGCATCCTGCTGGACCGCATGGGACTATCCGCTAAAAACGGCTGGTTAGACGGGCAGGGGAGAGTGTATATCATTTTTCCCATATACCGTCGCAGGAAGTGCCAAGTTCCTGCGAGTCTATTACGCTCGTGTTACTGAATTTCTGCGTTCCCAGCCATCTCCTGATGCCTGTTGATGATTTCTGATGAACTATTACGATGATTTTCAGCCGACAAGCTGTGCTGTCGGCTTATTAAAGTTGCCGGATGCTCAACTGCACCCGGCAATAATTTTTTTGCTGATTTTTGTTCAGCCTATTGACACTCGTTAGCAGGTTTGCCGGTACAATGTGTCCTTTCAGTCCGCATACATTGAACTATTTATGGTTTGGTTGTATTACAGAACAAGGCGATACGCTACGGAATGCAGAATGTTACTATACGTTGTTTGACCAAACATAGAAAATGGACGAAGAAAATAAAAAATGGTAATAGAAGTGCTGCATATTGAAATGAACATCACCGATGCACGTCTGGTACATAAAAAGGATCTCCGGAACGAGATCATCGAGATCGGCGCAGTGCGGATGGACGATGCGTTTCACCCGCTGGATCGCTTCCGTATTTTCGTTCGCCTGCAGCACAACGGAGTGATCGAGCGCAAGATCTACAAGCTGACCGGCATCAGCAACGGTGCCGTGAGTGACGCAGTCTCTCTGCCGGAAGCACTGGATGCGCTGGAAGCATGGTGCGGTTCGGACGGCTACGAGGTCTACGCATAGAGCACCAGCGACCTGACCCGGCTGCGCAAGGAATGCGGATTTAAGGGCATCGACAGTGTTTTTCTGAACGAGATGGTGCAATGGCACGATTTTCAGGAGGACTTCCGGCAGATGCTGAGAGAGAAAAACATTCTCTCCCTCAGCAATGCCATGCATCGAGCAGGGCTGGAGCCGGAAGGCTGCCTGCGCGATGCATCGTGGGACGCTTATAACGGTGCCCGGTTGATGGAAACGGCTTATTTTTCGAATTTTGCGACAGATCTGGAAAAGGCAAAGGCTGCCCGTTATCAGGAAGCACCCAAGATTTAGGGCGGACTTCCGTTGAATGTAATAAAAAGCTGGCGGCTCTGCTGCAGAACAGCTAGCTGGAATCCACAATGGCGGTGTGAAAGAAAGGAGACGGTAGGATGATTCGCTTAAGATGGGAGTTAGAAGAAGCAGTTGCTTTGGTTGATTTGTATTTTAAAAACGGTGCATCGCTATCGATTCCAGAGGAAAAACTGATAGAAATATCAAATGCGTATCGTAACCGGGCAAAGCAACGTGGTCTTATTGTAGACGAAAAATTTAGAAATCTTAATGGTCTAAAAATGCAAATTGGCTGCATTCACTATGTTGTAACACAGGGAAAGAGTGGTTTGTCTGGAGCGAGCAGTCTTTTTTACAAGACGTATGAACTGTTCAGAAATGAACCGGCTCGTTTCCGGAAAATAGCAGATGACTTTCATGAGAAATATTATGAATGAGTAGAAAAGATCGTTTCTGGGAAATCAACAGAAATAGATGGCATTATTTGTAACACTGTCAATTGAAGTAAGGTGTATGAACTGATATAATGATTTTTATAGAATGTGTTGAGGGTGAATAAAATACACTGATTCGTAGAAATAACATCCGAAGATAATGAAAGTTTGTTAGGAGAATGCACTGTGGCTAAAATGATCGATGATAAGCCATCTTTTCATGGCGAAGCTAAAACCTGGGAGAGCTTTCAAAAACTTCTGCCAATGGAGGCGATTGTCTACAACAATCGCGAAATCAATGGCCGTGAGTTTGACTTCTGCATTCTGTGGGAGGGCATGGGCATCTTTGTGGTTGAAGTAAAAGGGTGGTTGGCAGACAAGGTGACGGTACTTGGCGTAGACAACATCCTCGTGGACGGATATGATCAACCGCAGAAGTCTCCCCAAAAACAGGCTCGTGCTTACCGGTTTGAATTGCTTAACAAGATTGTACGGAAATACAATGTCAGCCCGATTGTAATGGATCTGGTGTGCTATCCGTTTATTAGCCGACAGGAGTACCATGAACAGCATTTGGATATTGTTTCGGAGAACGATTTCACACTTTGCAAGGAAGATTTGGAAAATGCAGACATGCTGACCGCAAAATTCTGCGCTGCGTACAACACGGCAAGATTTATTCCTCATGCAGAACTGACGAGAGAGCTTGTCGGAAAACTTCGCTGCGCATGGGAACCAGCTTACGTCGAAGAATATATGCAGGTGAACAAGGAAGAAAAACAACACTACTCTGTCCTTTCTATCCTACTGGCTGATACTTCGCAAAGAACATTAGAATGGATCGTTTCAGATTATTTTACTGGGACAAAAAGAATTGTTTTTGTCGAAGACGGGCAACAATTTGAAACATTGAAAAATCTTTTTGATGATATGTTCAAAAAGAAAAACATTCAACCCGACAGTAATACGCTGTCGATTGGATATACAGAAGGCCTACCAAGTGATGCGCATAGTTTGAAGACATTCCAGTTGGAGGTTTATTGGGTTCCGGAACTCAAATCTGTCAGCAAGAAGAAAATCGAAATTGAAGAGGGCGAGTATACGGAAGAGGAGGCACTCGTTCTAAAGGAGCTTTCTGAAAAAACATCATTTAATTTCCAACAATATCGGGTAGAACATGCACCAATCGAAAAGAACACGTTGGTAGAAGCAGGTGCAGGAACCGGAAAAACTTATTCGATGGTATCCCGTGTGGCTTTTCTATGTGGAAAAAAGCTGGAACCAATTTCTGATTTGGCAGAAGAAATTGCGATGGTGACGTTTACGAACGATGCAGCTGTGAATATGAAGAAAAGACTGAAACAGCTGTTTGTAAATTATTTTGTGTTGACGGGTAAACAGGAATACCTCAAATTTGTGGACGATGCCGACCGTGCGAATATTTCGACAATTCATCGGTATTCTATAGAACTGCTGCGGAATATGCCACTGTACACAGGCCTTGGAACGGATTTTAAAATAACTTCAAACGAATACCAGCGGGGAAAAATCTACGATAAATATATGAATCTCTTTCTTGAAAAACAAAAAGAGGAAAATGAAAATTTTGTTAATGAGATTGCAGTTGCTGTTTACGATTTAAAGAAAAAGCTGATGAATGTTGCTGACCGTCTTCAGGACAAAAGTGTCGACCTTGCGCAAATCAGAAAATCTGAGCTGGGCGTGCCGACGGAGCGGACAGTCCCATTTTTCAACGATTTGATCGAACAGGTTCTCATTCCAGCAGAAACGGAATACGCTGCGATGCTGCATAAGGCAAACGGCATGGACTTAAAAGAGTGTATTGTGATGCTGAACCGCGTTCTTGAACAGCTGACAGGACGGATTCGCTTTTTAAAGACACGGTACCTTTTTGTAGATGAGTTTCAAGATACGGATGATAAACAGATTCAGACGTTCCAGAGACTTCAGAAAGCGATGCCGGAAAAATGCCGATTTTTTGTGGTAGGCGATTTGAAACAAAGCATTTACCGATTCCGTGGCGCAAAGCTCAGTGCATTTGAACAGCTGAAAGCAAATAGTATGTTTGATTGGTGCATTGAACATCTGACGATCAATTATCGGACAGATGGAAGGCTGCTGAGATTATATGGGCCACTGTTAAGTAAAATGGGAAACGAGGGTTTTCTGCCCTATCAGCCGGAACTTGACTGTCTAACGAGTGATGTTCAGACGGGTGCAAAAGATACAGAACTTTTCATGGAAATTCCATGTCACGGTAAGGATCAAGACCGATTCTTTGCTTTATGCGTGGATACTATTCTTGCACAGAAGCAGAGAATAGAAGAACTAATGAAACAACATAGGATGACATCAGAGGAGCGCACAATTGCAGTTCTTGTCCGAAAAAATTGGCAAGTGAATAAAATTGTGTCTGCTGCCAAGGAAAAAGGAATTGATCTGGAGGTGCAATCTGGAGGCGATCTTTTTCAGAGAGATTCAACAATGGACCTGTATAGGTTGGTTCTTGCATTGAATAACTGTAGGGATTCTGTTTGCCTTGTGAATTTACTGGAATCTCACTTTTCGGATATGCAGCTAGATTATCAAAACCTTCGAGGACTGCAGGACGACCAACGGGCAGATGCTTTGCAGGCGGCACTGAACCATCTGTTCTCCGAGCGGATGGGAAAAACCTGGGAGAACGTTGTGAATGAAATTCATGCAAGGCCGGTTCTCTATGTACTGAAAAAGATTTATGACGCATTTCAGCCATGGAAGACGTATCAGGATCAGGATGAACAGCGTGCGTATGTGGCCAACTATGAATACCTGATGGAACTGCTGGTTCGCAATTTCCGTGTAGACACACTTACCCTGAATCAGATTGCAGAATATCTGCGTGTCAATATTGTTACGAGGCAGGAACGATTGGCAAGGGAAGATTCTATTGAAAATGCAGGCGTCAGGGTCTTGTGTACAACAGTTCATAAGTCGAAGGGTCTGGAATACGGAACCGTGATTCTTCCATACACTGGAGAGGAAATTGGCGACATCAGGATGATCAAGTTGGATGCAAGCTATTCGGAGTCAAAACTCGCATATAGAGTTTTGTTTGAAAATCAGCTTCGTGAACAAAATTCTAATTATGATCCTCGCAATGAGGTCGATGAACAAATTGCGGAGGAGACGCGTGTTTTGTATGTTGCATTAACACGTGCGATTCGAAACTGTATCTGGATGAAAGATCTTGACAGCTGCGCAGCAATAAGCTGGGGGTCCTTACTGGAGGGATAAAATGTCAATTAAAATTTATACATATCAGGATCCGTATAGGCTGAATGCAGAACCGTTTTGGAAAGAGATTACAAACTGCCCATATTTCTGCGTTTCTCAGACGCTTGTCAATGGACTGAAAGGTCTATATAGGGCGGACTTTCAGCAGGGGCGAGTTACAACGGTTAAGAACCTCACGGATTCGATTTTTGAACAGTGGGAGAGCACAGAGTGTATCATAAGACAACATGCAGATTTGGATAATCTGGTCAAAGCTGGTGCGTTGGCGGTTTTGAAAGAACCGATGCAGCACAATCTTGCCGATGTTCTGAGCTTTAATCGTGAAAATATATTCCAGAGCATTCGGGTTATGGCAGAATTGAATATCAATCTGGATGAGATTCGGATGGAGGAGCTGACACAGGAACAGGGGCTTGTCGTCACTCTTTATAAAAGGCTGATGGCATCGGAAAAGCATACGGATTTTGTACTGGAAACGGATTTTGGGCCAGAAGAACTGGATGCAGCGCTGGTGCGTGCAATGCAAAAAGCAAAGGATGGGTTTGATGCGTCTTCGCTGCAGAAAGACCGGGTAGTGATCCATGGAGTACATCAGTTTACTCCGATTATGTTGCGTGCGATTGAAACGATTGCACGGTATAAAGAAGTGATTCTGCTGTTTCCCTATCAGCAACAATATAAGAATGTATATCAGACTTGGGTTAATATTTATTCTGCATTTGATAGTCAGTCGCAGAATTTTGGAGGGATGGATCGGGGCTTGGTATGGGCAGATGCCTCCAGAAATTCGGCAAATATCCTTGCAGACCGGATTGGTAGACTGATGGAGGGCAGGCTGGAAAGCTTGTCACCGACCTCGTTTGATGTAATTGAATTCGATAATGTTACAGAGTTTGCAGACTATGCGGCGAATATATTTGAACGCGCTGTACAGAAGAATCCGTCGAGCCCGATGAGCGGAATGTCAGAACAAATTTATGCGGCAGACAGCTCTGTGAATAATATTCTAAAGGTTTATTTTCCGGAACAATTTGGAGAACGAAAATTTCTTGACTATCCACTTGGCCATTTTTTTCTTGCAATTGCAAACATGTGGGATGCAAAGAAGGATGAAATGGTCGTTGCAAATCTCGATGACATGAAGGAGTGCCTCAATGCGGGAATTCTTGAAGAGGAATATACAGGACAACTCTATTCCATCTTTAAAAGGGCAGAACCGGCATTTGATGGGTGCAGGTCAGTTGAAGAATTGCTGAGACGGTTAGACCGCATAGAGCGAAATATAAAACGATCCTATCAGCCTGAAACACAGGAGATCTTGAGCCACGTTTCGTATTATGCTCTTTCAAATAAAGATCGAACGATTCTCAGAAATGCACTGAAGGAATTGGAAGAACTTGCTAGTTACTTTTACGAGGACTTTGAAAATAAACCGCATAATTTTAAAGATTTCTATAAGCGGTTGAAACGGTATCTGCAGGAGGAGATTATCGACGCAAAGAAGCTAAATGATGATTTTTTAGATATTGTACATCGTGTTCTAGAAAGATTGAATGAGGTTGAGGATATTGATGCGTCGGCATCATTTGAATGTCTGAAATCTACGATGTCGGTTTATTTGACTCAAGAAGCGCGCCCTGAGAAAAGTGCGCACTGGATTGTCCGAAATTTTGAGCAGATTGATGGTGATATTCTGAGATCAAAGCTTGATGCTGCCGGAGAAAAATGCTATCATTTTGCCTGCCTTTCTGATGCAGATCTCAATACAGTAAAAGTACCGGAATTTCCATGGCCATTGGATGAGGCTTTTTTCGAAGTCGCACAAAATCCTGTGGACTGGAAATATCAAGTCTATGTCAACGCACGCAGAGAACAAAAAAATTTCAGACGGTACGCGCTCTTGTATGGATTGGAGTTCAACAGATGTAATTTTAAATTGAGCTATGTGAGGCAGGACCGCGAGAAGGATCAGGAACTGTATTACGTTCTTAAAATCCTAGGAGCGCATATTGTGCCTTATCGTGAAATGAGGATCGGAGAGCAGCTTGCGCCGGTTTCACATTTTACTCTGCAAGGTGCAGTTGGTGGAAATTATAATGAGTTTGATTACAGTCGTTATAAGATATGTAAGTACCGTTTTTTATTGGAAACGATTATAGAAGGCGATACTATTTATAAAGATCCATTCTTATTGACTAAATATCTGGAGGTTCTGCTTGAAAACAATGTGCGGGAGCGTTGCGCAGGCTATCCTGCCAGCGAAACACTCCTTCAGGAAGCAATTGATGAGTCGTATGCAGAATTGAAGAAATATTTTCCCTTTGTCCTGACAGCAAATCAAATTGATGTAGTCTGGAATATCCGCAGACGACTCCTTGGAATAAAGACAAAAAGCTTTCCTCAGTTAACAAGCGCGGACCGACGAGAAATGATGCTGCGAGAACTCTTTATTTTCAAACAGCTGAAGAATCAGCAGTTGGATCGTGGAAATGTTTTGCAGGGGAAATTTGACATGCCATCAATAGATCACATGAAGCAAACGCTATCTGTCGAGGCTTTGCGACAGGTGAAATTTGAAAAATCACCGGATGTATGGTGTCAATACTGCTCGAACAGGGATGTTTGTGCAGCATGCTATGCCACCGCAAAATTGTGAGACGGGGAAATTTTTATGCTTGAAAAAAGAATGTATGTGCGCTTTCCGGCGGATGCGGAAAGTATTTCCGAACCACGTGTTTTTATGTGCGGTCAAATTGCGGAAATTGACGAGTTTAAAAAGACTGTTACAATAAAGATCCATGATCCGTTTGAGTATCTGCAGTTCTTTGAAAATTACCCTAAAAATAAAGTGGAGCTTCCGATTCAAGCGGTAGATCATTGTGGAATGTTCATAGGATCTGACGTGATGGTGCATGGAAAAATCTGCACTGTGCGCACTCGACAGAAAGACCAAGAGGGCTATTTTGCTTATTATGTACAAGATAAAAAAAGCAAAGATGTTTTCGAGGTTTCCGAAAAGGAAATCGTAGCAGCGTTCAATAATGGGCATGTGGACCCGTCTGTGCAGCTTGCTCGATACGAATTCCAAAATCCGTGCTGGTACTTGGGGCATTCTGTTGTTTCCAGAAGCATGAACATCCTGAATAATTCAATCAATGGATTCAAAGAACTGGCGGGTTCAAAAATTTATCTTCTTCCCCATCAGGTTAATACAATTATGCGCTGTCTTCAGGAGAAACCGTGTCGATTTATGCTGGCGGATGAAGTCGGCATGGGAAAAACCGTTGAGGCGATCTCGATCTTAAAGATCTATATGCAGGATAAGGCATGCGTAAAGGCACTGATTGTGGTTCCGAAGACATTGAAAGCACAGTGGGAAAAGGAACTCCTTTTAAAATTCAACCTTTCTACGGGAACCGGGAAAAATTATAGCAGTATTGCGATTAAGTCAGTGCAGGAATTGGATTCGATGGATCTGAACAGGAACTGGGACTTTGTAATTGTAGATGAAGTACACCGTTGTTTGTCAGACAAAATTGTATATGAACAACTTCATCGACTGAGCCGGAAAGCTCAGAATGTACTGCTGCTGAGTGCAACACCGGTACAACAGCGAAAAGGAGAATACCTTGCTCTCCTACGTCTTCTTCAGCCAGAGAAGTATGACAACTATACGGATGAACGGTTTAGCCAACTGATCGATAAACAAAGTAAGATTGTTCAGAAAACAGCACTGATTCTGGATGATATGGTTGATTACCAGGAAGAAATTTCTGCAGCCCAGAATGAGCAGACAGATCCGCATGAATCAGACGAATGCCGAGATTTGTTTGATGAGATTGTAGAGGATCTGCAGGAGGTTTGCAATGCGCTTGGAGACGAAAAGCTATCCAAGCTTCTGAAAACGATTGATTTCTCTTCGGGCGATCTTGGTGTGTATGACATTAAAGTGGTTGTGTCGTATATTTGTGCTAGCTATCAGATTGAGAGCAATATTATCCGAAATCGTAGAAGGATTTTGGAAATGGCAGAGGACGGGCAACGCCTAATGCCGACGCGTGAGCTGAAAACAGTACCGTACAGTCTGGATCGTGATAAAAATATATATGAGACACTTTGTTACCAAGAAATTTCAGACTGGCTGGAAAATAATGGAAAAGACGCAGATGTGGAAAACAGCGTCCGTTTATTATTGAGTTCGTTTTTTAGTTCACCGTGGGCTTTTTCGGCAACAATTTCTTCTGTGAAAAAGGAGATGAGCTCTTTTCCGGAGGAATTGGAAGAATATGTGAGAAATTGGATTAAATTTGAAGATCACATCGTAAAAGATATTGCGGATATTTTGGATGATCCGGATTCCTATGAGGCAGAATACTCTACACGGCTAGTTACAATACTCGATCTTCTATATGATGAGTTATATGATCAAAAGATCGTTTTGTTTACCAATTTTGCAGAAACATTTTTGGCTTATCGTATTGCTTTGCAAAAAGTTTTTCAGCCGGATGAGATTGCTTTTTTTGGAGCAGGAATGTCCCCGATGGAGATTGAATTGAATTCGTATCGTTTCCAAAATGATAAAAACTGTCGGATCATGCTTTGTGACTACACAGGTGGTGAAGGTCGCAATTTTCAGTGTGCGGACTATATTGTGCATATTGATTTACCATGGGATGCGAGCACAATTGAGCAAAGAATCGGAAGATTGGATCGATTAGAGCGTGATCCATCTCGACCGGTAGTACATTCGGTTTTGGTTTATGCACAGGATACCTTTGAGGAAGCTCTTTATCGTTTCTGGAATGAAGGACTGAAAATTTTTACACAGTCACTCAGCGGTATGGAAATCATCATGCGGGACGTTGATCGGGAAATCGTTTCGGCGGTAAAAGAGAATTTTAAATATGGTTTATTTGACCGAATTCCTCAGATTGTGGAGCTGGCAAAATCTATGCGCTCTGCGGTACAAAAAGAACAGAATTATGATGCGGCTGCCTTCGTTTTCCGGCCGATGTATACAGAACTGAAGCGGCTGGTTAATTATTATGCTCAAAATGAAAATGAGCTTTTTGCGAGTGCAATGACAAATTGGGCAAGTCTTGCCGGCTTTAAGGGATTTAGAAGCGATGAAGATCTTGTAACCTACACGGCAGAATCCTTCTCGCTTAAAGCGGCATTTAATTCGCAGCTCATCCCGCCACGCTGGAATGATTACCTTATGGAAGAGCAAAATAAGTTTGTGACGAGCGTGCAGAACGAGTATGACCGCAACCATCAGACAAAAAATCCGAGCCGTGCAATTCGTGGTACTTTTACGCGAAAACGGGCAATTGAAAATGACTATATTCATTTCTTTGCGCCGGGCGATGATGTTTTTGACTGTATTGTAAATAATGCGATTCTCTCATGCAAGGGATGCTCTAGTGCCTTTGCGATCGAATCGAATTTGAATTGGAAGGGATTTGTTTTTGTGTTTGCACCGACGCCAAACGAGTCGTATTTGCTGGAAAATGGTGTGTCGGTTCATACGCTGAGTGCATATCGAAATTACTTGATGTCAGAGCAGGTTATAATTCCATACAGCATAGAAAACCCAGAGGAGTATACAGATGGGCAAATTGTACAGGAATATTTAAAACAATTGGGAGCCAACATTCTAAAGGAAAAAACAGTTCACTTTGGTAAGAGAAGCCGAGAGACAAGCTATCTTAGCAGTACAATTGGTGATATGAAAAATATTGAGTGGTTTCGTGGTACATATTCTGAAGAACGCTGGCGAGAGATGGTTGTTACAGCAAGGAAATCTGCGCATGAAAAAGCATTGGAGCAGATCCGAAAACGTTCTAATATTCGTGGAGCACGAGAAGAAATGGAACGTGTTCTTTCGGCGAGGGAAGCGAGCCAGGTTTATTATGGACAACACGATGACAAAATTTTGGCGTTAAAAGAGGAACAGAAAGTTGTTCTTGAAGCGCTTCGACGTCCCAAGATTTTGTTGGATTCGGTTGCATTTATATGGATGGTGAAAAACTGATATGGATCGTGACACGCTGATTTTTCAAATGGAGAGATACCTAAACGGTGTACAGGACAGTGTAGATGTCGATTGTGACTTTGGAACGTCGGCGGCAGAACGCTTTATACTGAACACAGGCAAGAGACTGAGAAATGCTTGGATTCTATATCGTAGAGAACCTGCGTATAAGGATGATTTCCTTCTGGCTCTGAGAGATTATCTGATTGTGATGGAAACCGATCTTCACCTTCCGGATCATTGTGTACCGGAGTACAATGATTACTCCATTGTAAAAGATATGCAAAAGGGAACCTTTTTTGCAACACTTGAGCTTCCGGAAACAGTTAATCGCAAGTTTGTGGAGAGGGCATTTCTCATAGGAAACAATGCCCCACAGCGCAAAGAAAGTGGTACACGTTACAACCTGCAGTCGGATCCATTTATTTATAAGCTAACCGGCTATTCAGAGTTTAAGTCGATTGAGCAAAAGATTGCCGTTCATGGGGCACTTAGAACGCCGGAAGGCTATACAACACTGGTGTCGCTTCCCACTGGCGGAGGAAAGAGTTTGATCACGCAGACAATTTCCTATCAGGACAACGGACTGACGATTGTCATTGTTCCAACGATTTCACTGGCGATCGATCAGGTTAGAGCTGCAAAAAAGGCGATTTGTTCAGAGCAGGTCGAAAAGGAAGTGTTCTGCTATCACAGCGGAGAAAATCCGACCCCCATTCTCCTGGCAATCCAGCAAAAAACAGCGAGGATGCTTTTTATTTCACCAGAAGCCTTGCTCAACAATAAAAATTTTGTAGAAGGTATTCGAAAGGCCAATGCGGAGCGTTACCTGAAAAATATTGTAATTGATGAAGCACATATTGTTGTAGACTGGGGCAGCCAGTTTCGAGTCGATTATCAATGCCTGGAATCATGGCGTAGACTTCTGCTGCAAAGCAATCCTTCCATTCGAACTTTTTTGCTTTCAGCAACATATGAAAAGCGAAGCATTGATATTTTGAAGAATCTCTTTTCGCAGGGGGGAAAATGGATTGAAGTTCGCTGTGATGCACTTCGCCATGAGCCGCACTATATTCTGATCAATGCAAAGTCGTATACAGACAAAAAGAAAAAGACGCTGGAATTGGTACGAAAACTTCCACATCCGATGATTATTTATGTGGCACGCCCGGAAGACGCAGAAAAAACCAAAGATGTTTTGAAAAATGCAGGTCTGAACAATGTGGAGACATTTACAGGCCTTACAAATGGAAGAAAGCGAGAGGAGCTAATTCAAGGCTGGATCGACGATAAGTTTGAAATAATGGTAGCAACATCTGCGTTTGGTGTAGGTGTGGATAAAAGCGATGTTCGTACGGTACTGCATCTTTATATTCCACCAAATCCAAATGCATATTATCAAGAACTGGGACGTGGCGGTCGAGATGGATTGCCCTGCTTAAGTGTGATGTGTGTTGATCCGGATGACTCGAATATTGCATTTCAACGGATTAACAAAAAAGTGCTCACCTCAAAAAAGATTGTTGGACGTTGGAACAGTATGTATAACAGTGCAACGTCACCTCGAAAAGGAAATTATGCATATATTGATACATCGGTAAAGCCGGAGTACAATATACAAAAAGATGAACTGGAGGATACCCCTGCTTCTGAAGCAGATACAAACTGGAATATTTACGTCCTTCTTCTTCTCCGCAGAAATAATTTGATCCGCATTCAGGAAGTGATCCCACAGGGAGGACTATACACCTTTGTGATTGAAGTTCTTGATGAGCGACTGCTTGATTGCGGACAGAAACAAGAACAGTTAATTGAAACAATACGCCAGAAAGAATGGGACTACTATGAGGGCGCATTAAAAACGATTCAATTGGCCGTTCGCAATTATAAAAAAGTTTGCTGGTCTGAAATGTTTTATGACACGTACGATAAAGTTTCAGAGTACTGTGCAGGATGTGACAAACATATGGAACCTATAAACGGAGACACGTTTGAGTTTGCACTGAAGTCTGCTGTACAGAGCCCGCTAAGACCGTTGTTGGCAGAGCAAACAGCACTCCTTGGGGGTGCAAAAGACGCGATCGTTTATGTACAGGATGAAAATCGTGCGGCACTTGTTGATGCACTTCTAAAAAAGGGATTATCCGTGTTGATTGTAAAAGACCGGCTTGAGGGAATGGACGCATTATCTAATTGTGAGAATGTTTTGATCCTGAATGAGTACACGCTTACAAAACTAGTTCAGAAGAACAACTGGTATTATCTCTCTGGATTGATTGGAGTTTTGTACCAAGGAACGCCAAGTGAGATCTACGAAGAATTGCGTATTGTCAGCAACCGCTTGAGCGGAAGACCGGAAACGGGAATTGTTCACATCATCGCAGAAAATAGACGCTTTGATTGGATGGATAAATCCTTTTCGGATCTGGTAGAGGGCCCAGTGCTTTCGCTTCAAACTATTTTAAATGGTTAAAAGGAGCTTTTCATGTTTCGAGAGAAAATGGTGACGCCGGCAATACCGGAACGCGTATATGTACTGTGCAAAATTGTTGAAAAAGGGCCGATATCCAGCAGTGAGCTAAAGGAAAAAATGGAACCAGCGGAGCTGAATGCTGATACGAGCACGGCTTATTTTCCGGATTACCGGACAGCTGCAGAGGAACTTGGACTGATTATTACATCAGATAATATGATTTCACTGGCAGTAGATCCGAGTGTCATAGAATCCCGTCAAACGATGCGGAAATATGTCAATGGGGTACTACGAAAATTTTCAGATGGTCAATTTTATCAGGTAACCCATGCATATTACATGCTGGGCGCAGATGCGCTAAAAACAGAAAAAAATCTGTCAAATCTTGGCCCAGTGATGAGTGAACTGACAGGACAGAAGGTGGACGCTATGGCTATGCGTGCTTGGCGCTTCTGGGTGTCGTATCTTGGGCTTGGCTATTTGCAGGAAATGTTTATGATTCCGAATGCCGATATTTTTCTGCAGGATGTAATAGAGCTTGCCGGACTGGAAAAAGAAAAAAAATATTCCTTTGGTGAGTTTATTAACCGGATATCGCCATACTGTGGGATCATTATGGATGAAAACCAAAAAAATCATCGGCTGAGTTACGGAATGTCAAACGGCTTGCGCACTTTGCACGATGCGGGAATCCTTAAGATGGAACATTTTTTGGATCAGAAAGACATTTGGACACTGTATCCGTTAAAAGCACACCCAATCCGTGATACGGTAACGAATATTACGATCGGAGGTTAATGATGGATCGAATTATTGCGAGCGAACGCATTGCGAGCGTGATAAAACCGGACTCAATCACGGTCTTACAAGGGGATTTTCTGGCAACCCATGTGGCACTCGATAAGCTGTACCTGCTGGATAAATTCGAGTATACTCCTTCTGAAAAGAAAAATTATTCTGAAGAGGAAATTTGCAAGCAGTACATTTGCAATCCGGAAAATCGCCATCAATTTATTGCGGTTTATGGCAAGAGCGGCACAGGCAAATCACATCTGATCCGCTGGTTTGAGACGCGATTTGAGCAGGAAAAACCGGAGAATGAAGTAATCCTGTTCATTCGTCGAAGCGACAATACCCTGAAAGGAACCATTCGGCAGTTGCTAGAAAAGCCGGAAGTACAGGAAATCGCAAATCGTGAGGTTTATGAGCGGCTGGTTCGTGCGTCTGCTTCGGTAGATGAAGAAAAACTCAAGGATATGATCTATCATAACTTCATTATCGAGATTGCACATGATGATAGCAGTCATTCTGTGGAGCTTACCAACGTAAAGCGCAAGCGTTTGGAAGCGCTGCTGAATAATGAGGTTATGCATAGCCGCCTGATGGAAAGCAATGGCCCCATTGACCGTATGTATTCCAAGGTGGCAGAAACGACTAAACTAGTCGATCGAGATACTGTGGCAGAATTCCGAGCAGAGGATTTCTATATCTCGGCAGATTTCTATGAAGAAATGCTTTCAGCCGGAGCAGATCGAAAGTCGGAACAAATGGCACGGGAACTGATGGCGGATGAAAGTGGGCCGGAAGAGGCTGCAAAACTTGCAGTATACCTGAATCAGTTTGTAAATGATGTGATTCAGCGCTGCGCCGGAATTGAGCCGGGAGACTTTCGACAGATTTTTCAGGATATTCGAAAAGAGCTTTATCGGCTGGGAAAGAACCTGACGCTGTTTATTGAGGATGTTACTTCGTTTACCGGAGTAGATGATGCACTTCTGGATGCGCTGATTGTGGAGCATACGGGCATGAATGAGGGCGAGCACCTTTGCCGGATCTCGTCTATCGTGGGCACCACAAATGATTACCTGCAGAACAACTTCCGAGATAACCACAAGGATCGCATTACCAAGTGCATTTATATTCCGACGGATGCTATGAGCGAGGCGGGTCTTTTTGAATTTGTGGGACGATACTTGAATGTGATGTCTCTGCCAGAGTCCGTGGTCTCCGATTGGGCAAAAAATCAGGCACGACCAGAAGATTATCCTGTGCACGAGGTTAAAGAGGGCGCAGCATGGGAATTTGTTGAGATTGCAGACGGAAAGAAACTGTGCCTGTATCCGTTTACAAAAAATAGCATCCGGTATCTTTACAACGAAAAATTGAGTGTAGGATTTCGAACTCCACGGTATATTATCCGAGATCTGATTGAACCGATTGTTACGGATATCCTGAACAACCCGATGGATTTTCCAAGCGGAAAGTATACGATAGGTGGAGTAAATCAAAACCTTCTTATTGCGGTTGATAGGCAAATTACAGATGAAATACAGAAAAAACGACTGATTGCGTTCTTGTGTATCTGGGGCAATGGTCAACCGGATCAGTATACGGAAAACGGAGTTACCTATATTTCCGGGATCAGGAAGGAAATTCTGGAGGAACTGAATCTACCGGTGATTACATTCACGGAAGTTTCGGCACCGAAACGAGAAGCAACAACGGAAGGAGAATCAAAAAAGCGCACGGCTGCGCTGCCGGAGAAAAAAGAACCTGAGACTGCAACGAGTGTAACTGCGGAGATACAGGAGAAAGTTGGTGCAGCTACCGATGCCTTGATGCAATGGTCCGGCGGAAGGAAAATTGACATCTCGGCCAATGTTGGCATCAGTGGTGTTTTGCGTGCAGCGGTGGAGGATATGAATGCGTTTTTGTTTTCTGCTATTGACTGGCAGGCGGAAGGCATCAGCATGGATCATGTCAATAAGGTGAAGAAATCCGCTGTAAAGATTATTGCACTTGAAAATCAGACAAAAGGTATGGGGCTTTATTATATGCCCGCGAATATCGAATCGGTAATCGTAATCGGTGCATTTGTTCGATGGAGGCAATACGGAAAAAGTAGCTGGAATTACGAACCGGATGCAGATTGCGATGCGTACTTTGTAACATCGTGGGCACACAAGATCCACAGAACATTTGTGGATCTTGTTCGTGCAGAAACAAAAGAAAAAGTGCCCTACATTGATGCTGCAATGATGACTGAAATTTATCGGATGATATTGTGTGGTGAGGTTCAAGGTCAGACGCTGCGGAGCTTTTCCATGCAGACATTATTGGAAAGCTCCTGCAAAAAAGTACCGGGAAATACCAGTCATTCGAGAGAATGGCTGGATTTGGCATCGCTTGTTGCACGTGATGGCGAAACAATGCACGAGACAGTGCGACAATACTTTAATATTGTGCAGGGTGGAGGCGGTTCAATCGTTGTCTTGAATGAGCCTGCTTTTAACGAAAAATTGTCTAGACTTAAGAACAAGAAACTGCAGATTCCAGAAGAAAAATTGAATTTGGAGGATCCGGTAAAGCTGCGTCGGGATGTGTACGCAAAGGCGAAAGACATCATGGATCGTGTGGACAAAGTTGCACAGAAGGAATTGGAAAAAGCATATCTGATTCTTCAAGATATTTATGAGTGCTATGGATGCGATGAAATTGAAGAAGATGACATCAATGACTTTGTGGAAACAACTGGTCAGTTTTATGCGGAAGCTAATAATTCCAGGATTAACATCCAAGCTATAACCCAACAAATTGATGCGATAAAGAAAACAGCCAAGCAGATTGCAAAGGCAATTCGCCTTGTAGAAGATGCACGGGAAGCAACCGATGCGCTTACCATCCTTCTGACGTTTTCTGGCGATCCGATCTCTAGGCTAATTCCGTTTCAGGAACTGCTAAAAAGGGTGAAAAGTACAGCACAGACTGTTCAAACCAAAGTGGCGGAGAGAATGGTAGCATTAGGCGAGACGGATTCGGCGATATCCGCTACTGACCGCTATTATGCGGAAAATGTGGTGATTTCAAAATGGAAGGAATTCTTGGAAAGAGGTGAGGACGATGAATGAAAGCATTTTGGAGCAACTGGACAGTCAAATTAAAGCAATGAGAGAGCTACGGCGCAAAGAGCAGAAAAAAGCAAACGCCGAACAACAGAAAGCAACGGATCAAAAATATAAGACACTTGTCCAACAGGCAGATCAGTATATGAACATCCTGAGTTATATTCAGGAAAATCTGGGATTTGTCTGCTCAGCCGAGTTGGTAGCAGGATTGAGAACCTTCTTTCATAAACTGGAGAGTGCTGTATGTTATGGAGACGCAGAGAAGGAAGCTGTCTCGCAGGCAACGGATATGTTCAAGGGGGTTCAGAACGAAACCAAAAAAGTGTGGGCAAAACACTTTGACGCATTGACGAGGAAAACAAGGGGAACGCTAGAAATTGTCCGATCTATCGACCCGGAAAAGGTGATGAAGTGTTTGAAGCTGATTCAGGATGCCGAGGTTTGGACAATGGAAAAGGAAGTGTTTGAACGTCTGAGACAGGCATTGGATGGAGCTGAGGCGCTTATTCAGGGACTCGGCCTTAATTCGAACATAACGGACTTCCTTTCTAAAATGGCGCATGGACAGGCAACATTGAAAGACCTGAATGAGGACATCATCGCTTGGATTCGAAAAGGAAATTTTGAATATCGGGTCAAGTTGTCCTTCAGGTAAGGCGGAGGGAAAATCATTGACAGAATCCTACCCCAAAGGTATACTTATTATTCTAGGTAAATAATCAAATGAATATATTGATATTATTTTAACGATTGGGACGTGCTGTTATGAGCGTGATTACGAAGGAAAATATTGATGGTCTTATCACAACCATCCAAAATCTGTATTTGTCTGATGATATTCCATGGATGATTGGATATTCGGGTGGAAAAGACAGTACTGCGACCGTCCAACTCGTGTGGATGGCAATAGAAAGACTTCCTGCCGAAATGCGGAAAAAGCCGATCCATATTATGAACACGGACACGCTTGTGGAATCTCCAATTGTCTCACAGTGGGTGAAAAAGTCTTTGGAGCAGATGAAGGTGGTTGGGAAAGAAAAGGACATGCCTTTTGTTCCTGAACAGCTCACACCAGATTTCAACAATACATTCTGGGTTAACCTTATTGGGCGAGGATATCCTTTTCCGCGAAAAAAATACCGTTGGTGTACGGATCGTTTGAAAATTCAGCCAGTGAACAATTTCATTCGTAATAAAATTGCAGAACATGGCGAAGTGATCCTTGTTCTCGGAACTCGAAAGCAGGAAAGTGCACGACGGAATCGTACAATGGTGAACCTGGAGAAGAAGCGTGTAAGAGAGTTGCTTAGCCCGAATCCAACGCTTGCAAATGAATTGGTTTTTTCGCCACTGGAAAATTGGTCAGATGATGACGTCTGGGTGTTTTTGATGCAATACAAAAATCCATGGGGATACTCAAACGTGGATTTGTTGACAATGTATCGAGGCGCATCGGCAGATAACGAATGCCCGTTGATGGTCGATAAGAGCCTGCCCTCTTGTGGCAAGAGCCGATTTGGGTGTTGGGTTTGCACTATGGTGGAAAAAGATAAATCCATGGAGGCGATGATTGCAAATGATGAGGAAAAGGAGTGGATGACGCCGTTACTTGAGTTTCGGAATAAATTTGGTGATGAAAATGGTGACCGTGAACGCAGAAGTTTTCGACGCATGAACGGACAAATTCAGGGAAGCCATGGGAAGTTGTTCCATGGACCGTATAAAAAAGAGGTTCGCGAAGAGTGGCTGAGAGACCTGCTCCAAATTCAGAATACAATCAATACAGAGGGGCCGGAAGAATTTCATAATCTTGAATTGATCCGTATGGAAGAGCTGCGTGCCATCCGGAAAATTTGGGTTATGGAAAAGCATGAGTTTGATGATGCTGTTCCACGCATTTATAAAGAGGTATTTGGTAAGCCTTTTTCGGATCCGGAGTGGATTTATTCGGAAAACTTTGGAAAAGAAGAATGGGATGTTCTAAAAGATGTATGCGATCGAGTCTGTGAAGATGAAGTTCTCACATTTGAAATGATGTATAGCCTGATTGATATTGAAAACACGGCATCAGGACTCAATGATAGAAAAGGAATCACGAACCGTTTGGAGGCTGTAATCAGAAAGAGCTTCTATAAAGATGAGGAAGACGCAACGCGCTATTATTCGTCTCGTATGCGCCGAAAAAAAGATTTTGGAAGCGATTATGATAATAAATTTCTGGACGATTTGAATGAAGATGCAGCCGAATTTGATGATTGTGAGGATCAGGGCTAAATGGTTATAAAAAAGTTGATTTTAAATAATTTTGGCGTATATGCTGGAAGAAATGTTTTTGACTTTGTTCACCAGAAACCAATTGTCCTGATCGGCGGCATGAACGGAAGAGGTAAAACTACATTTCTTGAGGCAATTCTGCTGGCGCTGTATGGATCTAATTCAGTTGCATTCAAGGAGAGCAAATATAAGGCATATAGCAGATATCTGGAAGCCCATATGAATCGCAACAGCCTTGACCAAACAGCATTTATTGAACTGGAATTTTATGAAAACAAAGGGGCGCAGCAAAAATATTCGATCCACAGAGAGTGGAATACGGATACAAAGCGTGTAACAGAAACGATTGTAGCAAAGGAAAACGATTTATATAGCGACTTCCTGACGAAAAATTGGGCGATGTTCGTTGAAAATCTTCTGCCGAATGCCCTGTCTG
>ERZ1035032.925-NODE-925-length-20245-cov-4.186974_pt1 | contig 20245 bp, 31 predicted proteins | sample MGYA00520693_ERZ1035032 | MGnify/ENA primary metagenome ERZ1035032 (study PRJEB33766, sample SAMN09781740) | gut metagenome | biome: gut microbiome | host: Homo sapiens | place: Madagascar | study: EMG produced TPA metagenomics assembly of the PRJNA485056 data set... | reverse complement strand
ACACAGAAGATGTGAAGCCGCTGACCGCGCCGAAAGAAGTTGCACCCGGCGCAGATTGGGACGTGGTGGCAATCTATGACGATGCGGGCATTCCGTCCATCATGCACCGCTTCCGCCGCATGAGCAATAAAGAGCTGTTCGGCGGCAGCGACAAGCCGCACCCGGCGTTCATCATCGGCGGTGAGGTATACGACGAAATCTATATTTCCGTGTACCCCAATGTGATGATTAACGGCAAACCGTACAGCCTGCCGTTCCAGAAACCGGCGGGCAATCTCACGCTGGACGACTTCTCCAAAGCCTGTTTCAGCAAGGGAGAGGGCTGGCATCCCATGACGGCAGCAGAGTGGGGCTTTCTTGCAAATCTCAGTCTGAAACTGGGGACTCTGCCGCACGGGAACACAGACTACGGCGCATGGCATGGCGACCATAAGGAGCACGGCCAGAAAGCACCGAACAGCAATCGGACGCTCACCGGAACCGGCCCGGAAACGTGGACGCACGATCACACCAAAACCGGTGTCCACGATCTGTGCGGCAACATCTGGGAGCTGCTGGCCGGTCTGCGGATCAAAAACGGTGTGCTGATGGTGGCAGAGGGAAACGATGCAGCACTCCCGGAAACCGACCTGACCAAATGTGGCGACGACTGGAAGCTGCTGACGGACGACAAGGGCGCACCGGTGTACGTTTCTGCATCCGGCAGCGAGATCGTGTTTACCACCGACCACGATGAAGCGGGCGGCTTGGGTAGCTGCGAATGGGGCAAGGTCAAGACGGAATGTAAGAGCGAAATGCTCGAAGAGTATGCGCTGTTCGCTGGGGAGAAAGAAGCCTACTGCTGCATTGATGCAACTGAGGGCGAATACATTCCGTTCCGCGGCGGCTACTGGGGCTATGGCGCGGGTGCCGGTGTGTTCAACTTGGGCCTCAGCAATCCGCGCTCTTTTTCGTGGACGAACCGCGGGGGCCGTTCCGCTTTCTTCAAGAAAAAGCAGAAAGCTGAACGCTGAAAAGCTGATGGGCTGCGCGGCAGCGCAGACCAAGGCGGAGAAACGAAAATGGTACTTATCATTCTTTGTGTTGTACTTTTGATCCTGTTCTTGCTGGCAATCGGCATAACGCTGTTGATTTGCTTTTTTGCAGGAGAAGCATTCAGCTGGGGGATTGTCGCGTTGGTGTGGCTGTTCCTACTGATTGCGACCGTTGCCGTTGGCGGCGGGGACGGCTGGGAATAAAACCAGCCGCGGTCTGGGCGCACCGAAACACGCCTGCAACAAGGCCGGGCACTTAGGGAGCGCACCGGCCCGCCGGTTTCCGCAAGACCGGCATCTTACCTACCGGGGATGAAAAGAACACGGTAGGGCGACCCGCACGGGTATGGGGGCGGAAGCATTGCGCTGTACGACACCGCTCCTTTCTATGGTGCGGCCAGTGCAAGCGGGGAATTTACACCGCCCCGCCGCCCAGTGCTGACTCTGGGACGCACCGCCATTTCCGAATATTCATCAAGCAAAGAAAGGAAAAAATTATGGCACGAGCTGAAATCCATGCAGAAACCAAGGGCGAGGGCGCGATGATCCGGGTACAGGGCAAGCCCATTGAGGTTATCAATCTCGCAATTCAGATCACCGGTAGCGTTATCGCGGATATGCCGAAGCTGATGCAGCCGTACATTATCGGATGCGTTCAGAAGTCTATCCCGCTTGCGGTGGAAAATGACGCGGTGGCGGAACGTCGGAACAGCGAGGACGAAGAATGGCAGAAACCGGAACCTGCCGAAACGAAAAAGCCGGAGCCGGAGAAGAACGAAGAAAAGCATACCGCCCACACCGCGGGCTTTTTCATGGCAAAGGAAGTCGCAAAGGCAGACCCGGAGTTTAGGCGGTTCCTCCGTGACATTCTGGCCGATCTCGACAAGGAAGAGGGCTAAATAAATATGACGAACAGGAACCGAAGTCCTCCCAACAAGGAAGTTCGCAAGAGCGAACAGTGCCGACACACGTTCAGAATCACGGTTGCGAAGTGTGCGCCGTGTGATGGGTACAACCTGAACTGTGAGCATTACGAGAAAACCAACAAGGGTGCTGCTGATACAAAACATCTTTCGAGGTAAACAAGCCGCCCTGCGCCGCGTCAGCGGGGCGGCTTTTTATGTGGTGCGGGGTGGTCGGATGCGCGACCGGACACTGTAAGCGGGGTCGAACCCCGTCCGCACCTGCTTTGTTTGAAATCATGGAAGCCGGACTGCACCGGCAGGCGCGAAGCGTCAAGCCATACCTGCATGACAACGACGGAGGTTGAAAGGTATGCCCGCGGCATGAGCGCAGAAATGCCTTGTCCGATCCACCCAAGCCAAAGGTGGTAGGGCTGATTTGGTAGATCGGCCCGCCCCGCCGACCTGTCTTTCTTTGAGTTCAGCAGGGCGGCGGGCATCTATTATGCGGATGCGCAATGGAGAAGAACAGCTCTCCCATTACCTCCGAGCTGTAAGGCCGGTTCGATCCCGACCATCCGCACAAGAAATATGAACGGAGAAAGCCGATGCAGAGATACAAAGTGGTTGTCGTCTGCTGCACCGCTGACGAAACGGATGTACATACAATCCGCGTCAACGGCTGGGGCGAGAGCGAAGCCGAGTACAACGCCCGCCGAAAAATCCAAAAGTTCCACCGTCACGAGTATGAAAAGATAACCGTGACGAGGATAGAAAAAATCAAATAGGAGGTCAAGAACGTGCTGTACGTTGATGCAATCAGGGTTCTGGAAAAGGTGGCGCGGGCAAGGTTTGATCTTGCGTCGATGCCGAAGAAAGAGGAAATCGAAGAAGCGATTCCGATTGTGGCAGGCATGGTAACGGTTCAGGCTTGCCCGAAGTATGCACTTCACGCCGCGCTGTGGTGGCTGGCGGTCAAATCCAAAGAGGTGGAGCAGTGACAAGAAGAGATAAAGCGATTCTGGTTCTGGTCTGTGCCGCTGAAATCATCAACTGCGCCAAGGCTGGTGCGCTGAAAAGCCGGATCGCTGACCTTGAAACGCAGCGGGACATTTACGCAAGCCGGGCGCAACACTGGATCGACCGGGCGGTAGAGGACGAAGAGGTTATAGATTCTATGCAGCTTCGCCTTGATGCGTTGGCTGACGGAAAGGTTAAGCTGGAAGATGCAGGAATGTTTTTCTGCACCGCCTATTGCACCGAACAATATCCGCATATCTGCGGCGAGGGATACGGGATCACCGCAAGCGGTCAGCCGATACAGGCGGGCGTAACCGTGGCGGCAGATCAGTCAATCTTCCCGTATGGCACAGTTTTGTACATTGAGGGTGTAGGAATCCGCATTGTGCAGGACAAGGGCGCGGGAGTGCAGGGGGCGCACCTTGATGTTGCGGTTGATACCCACGAGAACGCGCTGGCGTGGAGCGGGTACGGTGAACATCGGGTGTGGATCATCCGAGAGGTGGACAAGTGAACGGTCTTGAAGAAATTCTTGAAGATGTTCTCAAACAATATCGGCGCGTAGGCTATCAAACACAGGTTTTGAGATCAGAAAATACAGGCGAAGTGCTTGTTTCGCTGAGAATGGGGCGAGTTATAGCCAATATGAAAATCTCAATGGGCAATCAAATTGAGCTTCGCAGGCTACGCGATTCACAGAAACAAAAAGAATGGCTGGAAAGCATGGTGAAGCAACTGGAATGCGAAGTTACAAGATATTATGCGAGCAGCGTTGAGATACGCCATGTGCCGATATAGGAGGGCGAGCGATGAAAGTTCTCATAGCCTGCGAGGAAAGCCAAGAAGTGTGCAAGGCTTTTCGGCGCAGGGGGCATGAAGCATACTCATGTGATATTCAAGAGCCGTCCGGCGGACACCCGGAGTGGCACATTCTGGGCGATGCTGTAACCGCTCTGCGGGGGGGGCAAATCGTCACAATGAACGACAAGGGACATTACATTGATGCGTGGGATTTGCTCATTGCGCACCCACCTTGTACATACCTGAGCAATGCAGGGGCAAGACACCTTTGGAAAGGTCATGTGCTTCAAGCAGATCGCGTCATGAAAGGGATTGAGGGCCGTGATCTTTTTATGCGCTTTTGGTGGGCGGACGTTCCGCAGATTTGCATAGAGAACCCAATCCCAAGTCGCGTTTTCTGCCTGCCGCAGTACACACAAACTATACAGCCGTATGAGTATGGACACCCGTACAGTAAAAAGACCTGCCTTTGGCTGAAAAATTTGCCGCCGCTGTTTCCAACAGACATTGTGACACCGGTTGCAACATGGTGTCCGTCTGGCTCTTACAGCAAAAGACATGGACAACAGCACAAAGGATGTTTACGACTGACCGGGCCAAGAACAGAGCAAAAACATTTATGGGCGTTGCAAATGCAATGTCTGAACAATGGGGATAGGAGAATGTAATGGATAAAGAACAACTTGCCATTGCGAGGTTACAGGACGCGGCAAGGCTTTCCCTGCATCGGTACAAGAAGCCGTTGCAGGTTACATATTCGGGCGGTAAGGATTCACAGGTGCTTCTCGCGCTGGCAGAACGAGCGGGAATTGATTTTGAAGTAATCAACTCGCACACGACGGCAGATGCACCGGAAACCGTAAGGTTTATTCGACAGCAGTTTCGCGATCTGGAACTGAGGGGGGGCAGATGTCAAATTGTCATGCCAAAATATAAAGGCTTGCCAATATCAATGTGGACACTGATTCCGCAAAAGGGAATGCCGCCAACAAGACTTACAAGATACTGCTGCCAAGTCTTGAAAGAATCGAATGGGAAAGGCCGCTTTAATGCGACCGGCGTTCGATGGGCTGAGTCCCCCCGCCGAAAAAATAGCCGCGGAGTTATGGAGGTAATGAACAAAGACCAGAAGAAGAGAATTGTTCTTGCCAATGACAACAACGAGAAAAGACAGCTATTTGAAACGTGCAATCTAAAAGCGGAAATGGTCGTGAATCCGATCGTAGACTGGTCGGACGATGATGTGTGGGACTATATCACGTCCGAAAAGTTACCGTTCAATCCTCTTTATTGTGAGGGATGGAAGCGCGTTGGGTGCATCGGCTGTCCGTTGGCTGGCGGGAAAATGATGCAAAAGGAGTTTGCCCGGTGGCCAAAGTACCAGAAACTTTACGTTGATGCTTTTGAACGAATGCTGAAAGTCCGAAAAGAACAAGGCAAAGAAACGATTGCGTGGCAAAACGGAACAGACGTTTTCCACTGGTGGATCGGCGACGGCGTTGCACCGGGGCAGATCAGCATGGAAGAGATGATGGAGGAAGAAGAGTGACAAGAGAAGAAACTATGGCGGAAACAATGGAAAGAGCATATCGGGCGGGCGTAATCTGACGAGCCGAAATGTTCAAATTCAAGATTATGCTCATTGCGCACAATGCCTACAAATTTCAGGGCCGTGCGCAGTTCTACCGCAATTACCTGCCGCAGCACATCGCAATCCATGTTCGGAAACAGTACCTTGCTGAACTGAACAGGAAAAGGAGGAACAGCAAAGAATGAACGCGCCGATTTATGTTCCAACAGACAAGCAGGCCGTGGAAGCTGCGCTGATTCTGCAAAGATATTGTGAAGTGAAATCCGCAAATGGATGTGCGGCCTGTATCCACAATCTTGGGAAGATTGGGTGCTGTGGAATTTGCGACGAACTTCCGGCGGACTACATCATACCGGAAAGGATTGTCAGAAAAACCGGGGCGAAACTTCCGCATGAAAAGGAGGACAACAATGCAGAGAGCCATTGCGATTGATTTTGACGGGTGCATTTGCCAGAGCAAATACCCGGAAATTGGAGAACCCAACTGGCACGTTATCGAGGAAGCCAAGAAAGAACAGGCGGCGGGTGCTGGCCTGATCCTGTGGACGTGCAGGGCGGGCAAGGAACTGGACGCGGCTGTTGCGGCCTGCAAAGAGTGGGGCCTGAATTTTGATGCCGTGAACCAGAGCTTGCCGGAGTGGATCGAAGCGTGGGGCAGCGATTCCCGCAAAGTCGGTGCAGATGAATACTGGGACGACAAAGCGGTGATCGCGGACACGACCTGCATCCTGCGGAGTGCCACTTGCTACAACAAGAGGAAGAACGCATGAAACTGCCAGATAAAAAGTACGCTGTAATCTATGCCGATCCTCCGTGGTCATACCGCCAGTGCAGAACCGGCCCGAAAAGCCGGGGCAATGCCGCACAGCATTACAACACCATGACAACGGACGATATATGCGCCCTGCCCGTCAAAAATCTTGCGGGGGGGGGACGGCTTGCTTCATGTGGGCCACGTTTCCGCAAATAGCCGATGCCCTGCGCGTTATGAAAGCATGGGGTTTTGAGTACAAGACCTGCGCCTTTGTGTGGATCAAGAAGAACCGGAAGAACAACACAAACTTCTGGGGCATGGGAGCGTATACACGAGCAAACGCCGAGATTTGTCTGCTGGGAGTAACGCCCGGATTCAAACCAGCGGCACAGATCAAGAGCCATGCAGTACATCAAGTTATAGAGTCCCCGGTAGAAGAACACAGCAAGAAGCCGGAAGAAACAAGACGGCGGATTGTGGAGCTGCTGGGCGACGTGCCAAGGATAGAACTTTTTGCCCGCCAGCGGTCGCCCGGATGGGACGTATGGGGCAATGAAATAGGTGAACAAGATAAAAAGTGAAAAAGCGATTATGCCGATGCGTTGTGTCAACGCAAATCCCGGAAAGTATGTAAGCATCATCACGAACTTTGGTTGCCATTACACCTGCCCGGAGTGCATCGTAAGAAACAACGGCCTGAAAATGAGCAAGACGGATCATTTCAGCACACTGGAACCGCTCAACAAGGTACTCTGCAAGGAAAGGCCGGAGTGGGTTTCGGTATCAGGCGGCGGCGATCCGCTGTTCCATTGGAAAGATCATTGGTCGTTCTACGAGGGCCTTTTCCACACGGCAGAGCGGCGAAACGTCAAGCTGGAAATGCACACGAGCTATCTCCCGGATAGCCCGGAAGTGAAAGACTTCCCGCTTAACTGGTTTGACCGGGTGGTGTACCACGTCCATAAATTTGACGATCTTCTCCACATCAAGAAAAGGTTTGGTGAGATCGTCCGCGTAGTATTTGTTGTGGACGACAACATGACCGAACAGGATGTGCTTTTTATCGCCGGTTATGTGGCGGGCAGCAAAGAAATTGACGAGCTTTCTTTTCGTCAGCGTGTGGACGAAAACTACAAGGAAACTTACCACCTCCACGAGCTGCTGACGAAGTACCACAAAAAGCTCTGGTGGTACATTACCCAGTGCGATTATAACATCTACTTTCATAACGGAAAGGTGTACACGAAGTATACCGATATTTTCACGGAGGAACAGGATGCACGAGGGAACGAAATGTAAAGCCTGCCCGGTCTGCGGCGGACAAATTGTTGTGTCAGATCATTGGGCATTCTCTTACGATCAGTTGCTTGGAAAAAGAGGAAAACTCCTGAAGAAAAGAACCAAAAGCTCTTCTGGGCCGGTTGAATGCCAGACGGCATATTGCTTGGACTGCAAGGAATCGTGGAATGCTGATGAATTTGCGATAGATGAAAAGGAGTGCTTTATAGACTTCAAGAAAAGAAAGGACGAGTAACATGAGAGGAAGATGGTGGAAACCGAACCTCCCACGATCAGACCCCACCGCAGCTTTCGCCCGTACATAAGCACATGAGCGAAAGCGAGGAAATATGATCTTTTTCATCATCGGAGTGGTGGCTGCGCTGATTGCGCTGGGTATCCTGCTCCTGTCTAAAGAGGGTAAGGCCGCGGCTTTTATTCCCGGCGTAGTCGCCGTAATTCTGATCGGCGTGTCCTGTGTGTCCTACGTCCCGACCGGATACACCGGCATTGTGACCACGTTTGGCAAGGTCGAGGATGGCACAAAGGACGCTGGTGTGGTGTTCAAGTCACCGTGGCAATCCATCGTCAAGATGGATAACCGTGTTCAGGAAATGAGCATGGACTTGTCGGCGTTCAGCTCTGACATTCAGGAAGTTGCAACGTCGGTCGCTGTCGGCTACCGGATCAATCAGGCGAACGCCATGACGATTTACAAGTCGGTCGGCAAGAAGTACGAGGACACTCTGATTACTCCCCGCGTACAGGAAACGGTCAAGGCCGTGGTCGCCCACTATGATGCAAGCAGCCTTATCTCGAACCGGGATGCCGTTGCATCACAGATGGACACGAAGCTGCGGGAAGTGCTGGCAGAGTACAACATCGACTTGCAGTATATCAGCGTTACAAACTTCGACTTCACCGATACCTTTACGGATGCCGTTGAAGCCAAAGTAAAGGCCCAGCAGGAAAAGGAAAAAGCGGAAACTGATGCGGAAAAACGCCGCGTTGAAGCGCAGGCAACGGCGGACGCTGACCTGATTGCGGCCAATGCCGAAGCGGAGAAATCCAAGGTTGCGGCGGACGCGGAACTGTACGTCGCCGAGAAAAAGGCGGAAGCAAACCGCGCCCTCAATGACAGCCTGAATAGCAATCTGCTGGAATACTACCGGATCACAAACGTCGATTCCCTCTGGAATGGCGAACTGCCTACATACGTTGGCGGTGATGGAAGCATTCCTATCATCAACGGTATCAACTGATTTTCTCCTACCGGAGCCGCCCGGCGCGGCGGCTCCATTCTGTGAGCATGGGGACAGGCCCCTGCCGGTTCAAGCCCGGAAATGCCCGAAAATAACAGGAGGAAAGGACAATGCCAAAATACTTAGTCATGCTGCGGTGCAGCAGAGCAAGAAGCAACGCAAACCGCCATAGGCAGGAAACACCGGCCTATCTGCCGTACCGCATAGAAGCACAGAAAGCACTTGAAGCGGCGGACAAGGCAAAAGAAGAAGCGGCCCTGTACTACCCGCAGTACCAGAAAATCGAAGTGGACAGCGTAACGGAGGTGCGGGACTTGTGAACAGGTACTACATCAGCGTTGCCGGTTGGAATGGTGCTGGCGTGACTGCGCCGTGCATCATCATCGGTCGAGAATTTGAAGCAGAAACGGAACGCACAGCCGGTGAAGCAGCGGAGAAATCCGCAGATGAACAGTTTCCCGGATATGCGCCGTTTGCAGTTATCAGAAAGGTGGTTTGACTATGAAACTTTCGGGATTGACAAAGATGGTGAAGCGGCAACTTGTGTGCAACGTCTTTCATAATGTCGAGAGCGACGACTTTTACATCGGAACGGTGTCGGCTATCTACTGCGCAACAGGCTTCCCGCTCCCGCTGAACCGCAGCCAAATGGGCGCGCTGCTGGGAATCAGCGAAGATACTATGATCGAAAAGGTGGCCTACAACGACTTTGATTGCGCATACAAAAGCGATCTTGAGGGGTTCAATCTGGACGATAATGTCAAGAACGAAGTAGAAGTAAAGAAAATGGCCGTCGGCATCTACTACATGGGGGAAACGCTTATCCCGCTGGCGACGGAAGATAAAAAGATAGCCGGTCTTATCTGCTGGTCGCAGCTTGCGCCGATTGAAGATGAAATAAAGAACAACGGATTCATTCGTTTCTACCAAAGAAAGCTCGATAACGGAAGTGCGTACTTTGTGGTGAAAAACGGTATGCGGGTACGAGCAGCCGTCATGTCGTACTCGCTGAACGATTATGCGGAAGCGACGCTGCAAGAGCTGGTAGCTATGCTGGCCGAAACTCACACCGGCGAACCGGAAGAACATGAACAGACATTCGACGATCTGCCGGATGAAGTGGAGGACGAAGCGGACAATGAAGATGTTTGATGCAATCTACAAGTGCCGCTTGTGTGGCGAAGAGTTTGTGGACTGCTCCACAAGCGGAGAAAAAAGAAACCGAAGCTTCGTAATGAAAATTATGTGCAGAGCGGTTGAGCAGAAAGAACCGGAAGAGATCATGGAGCCAACGCTCTACGCTTGTCACCCGTGCAAGGATGGGAGTTTTGGCGTTGCTGACTTTCAGGGAATGCGTTTGGAGGGAAAAACAGGGTGAGCAGAAGATACATTCGTATCGGAATCAACGAAACGCTCTGGTTAGGACAGGCACAATGCGTATTGCACCTCATAGACTATGACGCGCTTCGAGAAGATGGATATGAACTGAGCAATAAGGGAGAACAGTTTTTCAATGACTTCTTCCAGCAGGAAATTTTCAGTCAGGTGGATTTTAGACACATGATTGAAAGTGGCCTGAAAGCAAACATAGAGGGTGCGCAGCAGCTTATGGATGCTGTTGAACAGTGCTTTGACCGATTCGATAGAACACACATTGTTACGGCGGAACAAGTGTTGCTGCAATACTGCGGGATGATCGAAGAAGAGGCTAAAGAAGCGGCCCCGGAAATCCACTCGGAAACGGAAAGAAAATGGATAAGCAATCAAGAAGTCATTATCAAGCAGGCGGGCATAATCGAAACTCAAAGAAATATGATTGCAAGCCTGAAAGAAGAAAATGAACACTTGTCTATTGCTTTTGCTAACGAACGAGCTGAAACAAATTCGCTAAGAAAAAAATTGCAGAAGAAAAAGAGGCACCGGTCGCTGGGCGATAGGGTTTTGCAACTTGTCGGGTTTGTGTATTGGATAGTAGATACGATCTGCAATTAAAACAGGAGGATAGTCATGGAGAAGAAAAAGAAAACCGTGCCGGAAGTGGAAACGGTGACAATCACCATGAGCAGACCGGTGGCAGAAGCGGTAAAGACAGCCTGTGAGTGGTATCTGAGATTGCACATGGGTCAGTTCTGGGATATGGCGGACGATCTGTGCTTGGCAAAATTTCTCTCAGATGAAGAAAACGGAGCGTTCAAAACGAACGAGCAGCGAGCAAATGCTTTTGATGTTGCCCTGCATCGGAGAGATACCATGCGGGAGGAAATGGAAAAGCTGTATAACCGTTGCGTTCTCCCTGCTCCAATTTCGGATGTGATGAAAATTCCGTACAGAGCAGAAATTGTTTGGCTGGTCATTCGCCACGCGCTGTCATGGCATGATAACCCGGACGGCGTTGCGGGGTGCGTCAGCTATTATTCGCCGCTAAACCGCAGCGATCAGCCACAGCCGAAAATAGAGCTGAAACTGAAAGGCAAAGGTGAAGATCATGGGTAGCGTCTTGCAGGCAATCGGCATGATGCCGCTGAAAAAGAACGTCCCGCACCCACGGGCGGCAGACTGGAAGTTGAAAATCTGCCCGGAGTGTGGCCGGGAGTGCTGGTATCAGACCAACAACGCGAAGCTGGTTTTGCAGGTCAACCCGGATATGAAGTTTGTTTGCACGGAATGTGCGCTGAAAGCTGGGAGGAATTGAGATGGAACAGTTCACCAACACGGAAGAGCTGCTTCGGAGAATCCGGGAGAACGTGCCTGAAATTTTGGGCGGCGAAAGTAACCCGGATATGGAAGATGAAGTGGAACAGATCATGTGCGTGGTTGAGAACGCACCGAGGATCGCCCCGGAGGGGGTGCGCCCGGTGGCACACATCGCATGGAGAAAACGGCCCAAGCAGTTTGTCGTATATGATCCTGTTCCGACAAACGAGTGTTTGTACGATGGAAAGCCGGTTTATACACAGCGGGTTTTGAAACTCGAAGAATACACAGTGCCGTTTTGTTCTAACTGCGATCACCGTTTGGACGATTGTGCCGGGAGTTTTTGTCCAGTGTGCGGTTCGATTATAGAAGAAAGGCGCAGAACATGAAAAAAGAATGCTCCACCTGTGCATGGCATGACAGCTATACATGGGTGTGCTTCAACGGAAATTCTGAGTACCGGGCGGACTTCACCGACCCGGAAAGCACCTGCCCTGAATGGGAAGAAAGGAAAGAACGAAATGAGAAAACTTGACCCGGCGGAAATCCGCAAACTGGCCGCAATCGCTCTCTGGTGGCTGTGCGTTGGTATTGTGTTGTCAAACCTGCTGTCGGTGCTACTGCAAAACCTGACAGAGTGGATCATGTCGCTTGTCTGAGCGGCCCGCCAAAGCCCCTATCTATATTATATAGAGGAAATCGCCCGTCGTTAAATTGCCGCCCTGACGAGGCGGCAAGGGACTTGTATACCGTAGATAAACTAAGGGACACACAGAGAGGAGAGCACGGAGAGATGCACTTACCCACCGGCGGGGAAAGGGAGTGCAGAGGGAAAACGAGGGCGGCGTTCCAGTAGCCTATCGGAATATAGAACGAAAGGAACGCGGCCCGGTGTTTCCCCTCTGCATCGTTCCCCCCTCTCGTGTTTGTGGCCCATGATTAAGAAAATTCCATGACGTTTGCGGAAAGGAGGACGTGGAGAATATGACCGGCGGCTTTAGAGTTCGGGAACAGAAATTTATCTGCGGTATGAATTATGCCACGGCCCCCTCTATGCAGGTTGACTTCTTCGAGGTGACAGAGCAGCAGCACAAGGCCAGCACCCGGAAAAAGAAAGAGCTTGCCACCAGCATTGCCAAGGAATCGTATAATCTGCGCAAGAGTGGTCGGTATTTGGAACTGCTGGCAAACCGAAACTTCCGGCCCGGTGACTACTCCGTTACATACACCTACAACGAAGAACACCACCCCGCGCCCGGTGATCTGCAACGTGCCGACCGGGATTTTTCCAATGCCATCAAAGCATTGTACCGTATCTGCGACAAAAACGGAATCGAACACCCGAAGTGGATTGTGGTTTCGGAATACTGCACGATGGACGGGGACAAGCCGCTGGGCCGTCACCATCATCATGTTATCATGTCCCACCCGGCGGGGCTGACCCGTGAAATGGTTGAAAAGGCATGGGGCAAGCGCGGCAGATCGCGGTGTGAGCCGTTGGAGTTTGACCACAACAGCATTGAATCCCTCGCAAAGTACATCACCAAGAACGTGCGCTGCAAACGTCACTGGCGGCAGAGCCGCGGGCTGAAACCACCGAAGATGCCGCGCCCAAATGACGGGAAAATGAGCCGAACCCGGCTGAAAGACGTTTGCGAGAACCGTCTGGAAGATCGGGATTACTGGGAGCGGATGTACCCCGGCTATGCCCTGCACCGGTGCGAGTGCATCATAACCGGCAACGCCACCCGCCACCTGATCGTGCGCCTGTACCGCAAGCCGGAACAGCGGAGGAATAGGAGGAACCAGCCTTGAACCGTTTGACGCTGGACGATCTGCCGCCCAGATACCGGGCGCAGGCAGAAGCACAAATCGCGGCGCGAAGCCGGGGAAAGTGCGCCTTGCCGCAGTCTGTCCACGCCGCAGTTGCCACCGCTGAAAAAATCGGCATGGATTTTGACAGCCGGGGCGAGTACGAGTATTACATGGGGACGATTCTGCCCAAAGTGCAGACCGGGAAGATCGTAAAAGTGGAGCTGCACCGCAAGTTCTTACTCCTGCCCGAAAAGGAGTATGACGCGGTGAAACTCCCGGCGGTGCATTATACCCCGGACTTTGTGCTGACCTATGCAGACGGCACGGTTGAAGCCGTCGAAGTGAAATCAAAGTTTGTCCGGCGGCAGCAGCGCGATTACATACATCGCCGCCGGATGTTCATTGACCTTGTGGCCGAGCCGCGCGGCTGGCATTTCATCGAGCATATCACCGCAGACACGGCGGCAGAGGTAAAAGCGTGGAAGAATCTTGCAAAACAGAAAGGATGAAGAGTATGGGAAAATCTATGCCGCCTGTTGAAGTGCGGAAGATGATGTACGAAAAGGCTGTCAACCGCTGCGTGGTCGCAAAGGGCGATACCGTGAAGAACATGAAGCTCAACCGGGCCGCTGTGGGGCAGGTGGTGACGTACTGCGCCATCATTGCCGCGCAGAATCTTTTCGACCTTGACCGGGACGGGGTGGAACGCTGGCAGGCAGAGCTTATCCGGCGGAGTGAGGTGTACACGCTGGAAACCAACGTGTACGGCACACCGAAAGCACGGGAAAATCTGCGCAAGCGCACGGCCCCCAAGATGAAAGAGGACTTCACTCTGCCGGTCGAGAAGTGGCCGCGCAAAGAGTGGGAGAGGGTGCAACTCTATGAACGCCGCGGCGCGGGTGATCTTGTGGCCCGGTTCTTTGTAGAGGTCATGGACGGTCTGGGCTACACCACAGAAGAAATCGCCGCCGCCCTGAAAGAGATACAGGGCAACTTCCGGCAGTTCCTTGAATGGTCGAAAGACGGCGAATATGTGACCTACTACAAAATGGCCCAGTGCTATGAGCAGGCCACGGGTATAGAAGCGGCAATAGACGAAGAACCCGGCATGAAGCCGATCTTCGGGAAAGAAATCTGAGAGCTGACAGGCAGGAGGATAAACGCGGATGCAGAAAAAGGACACTGAACAGATTTTGCTCTACTATGGCAAGATCGAGAAGCAGCTTGATAGTGTCAACATGGAGCTGGCCGAGCTGCAAGACCGATACAGCCAGATCAAGGGCCTTGCGATGGATGGGATGCCACATGGCAGCACACCCGGCGACAGCACCGCGTCCCTTGCCGTCAAGCTGGCCGACAACGAAGCATACCAGAACCGGGAAAATGAGCTGATCGTCCGGCGGGTCGTGTTGAAGTCGGATTTACAGGAAATCCGGCAGAAATTAGACCGCCTGAACGATGATTACAAAACGATCCTGAAAGGGCGGTACGTCTACGCCGACCGGTCGTTACAAAAAACGTGGGAAAGCATTGCAATTTCCATCGGAAAAAAGAAGATCACCGCGCAGAGGTGGAAAGACGCGGCTCTGGTCGTTCTGGGCGGGATGTTCGATGAAATTCCCATGATCGAAGAAATCCTCTCCCGCGCGTATGACGCGCGCGATTAAAAGGGCCGGTGTGCTGGGTATGCCGGGAAAGTGATAGAAAATCTATCAGAACCGGCAGAAACAGCCGCCCAGACAGCGGGCAAGGGAACAGCCCGGAAAGCTGTCTATAAAGGCAAGTTGGTAAAGCTCTATGCGCGTGTGCGATGAACCGCTTCCGCAAATCCTCCGAACCGCTCAGAAAAACAAACTTGCGAATACGCAAAAATAGAACGCCCTCGGCGGGTAACTCCGTCGAGGGCGTTAGTTTATATTATCACTCACCAAAACGCACTGTGAAGCCGTCCAGCGGGTCACAGTGATGCTTTTGAAGCATGGCGTTGATCTTCTTGTCCTGTTCGGTGCGATCCGGCGCGGTCACGGTGTAGGGGTGGCCGGGATCGTCCTCGTCATAGACGGCGGTGCAGCCGTGCGGAACAGAGAATGTGCCACGGTTATAGGGGTCAAAGTAAATATCAAAGTCGAATTTCCGACGCAGGTACTTGTCTAGCATGAAAGAGCTTTTGTCCAGATCGGTGCAGAGCCGATACCCGGCGGGATCGTCAATCCACAAAAGCACATTGCCGTCAACCAGAGCGCGGGCGGAATCATCTGAAAGAGTGCCGCTGTACACCTTGCCATTGAACAGGCTGGACAGGATGCCGAACAGCTCTTTTTGTGCCGTGGCGGGAAGCTGCTCGATGCGGTCAACAGCAGTTTCAAAATCTACGCCGTCCAGCTTGTACTTGATTTTGCTGGGATCGTGGATGAAATCACCGGGCATAAGATTAAGCTCCATTGCAAGGCGGTACTGGTGCTTGCAAGGCCGGGTGTGGCTACCGCAAACACAGCCGTTCGGCACGTCCAGCGTGACAACGTAGTTGCCGTGTCTGCTGCTGAAATAGCCGGTCTGACCGTCAATGCAGGTCGGTGTCATGTCGGCTTTGAGGGCGGCAAGGTAGCTTTTGAGCAGCGGGCCGTCCGAAACGGTGGGAATGTGGTTCACCCATTCTGGAACCATATTTTCGTCGGGGGGGGGGAAACATTACGACACATATTTTCACCTCGTTATGTTCTTTTTTGCGTGTGGCCGGGGCGTTCCCGGCTGGCGCAAAATCTCCACTTCAATGATAACGCAAAACGCGAATAAAAGCAACAAAACGAGAAAAGAAAATCCCCGGCGGGATGCCCGCAGGGGATGGAAGAAATTCGTGTTCAATTCGTAGGAATCGTGAACGTGCTGACCGGGATTCGTTCGATGACGGTGAATGTGTAAGTGCCGGGGCTGGTTTCGTGGCCGGAAGCATCGACATTCTCCGGCGCAAGGTGGTAAACAGTGCAGAGCCGCATTTTTGCATCCGCTTCCAGCACCTTTAGCCGTTCAGGAGAAGTCGTGCTTTCCTGCTTGAAGTATTCTTCGGTCATTTCTTTCTGCATCTGGTTCAAGAGCTGGCGGACAAATTCGCTGGTTTCGCTGGTCATATTTCGTTGCCCTCTTTCGGCTCGTTCTTCTTGAAGATGATCTTCGGGACGGTGGGCGGCTCACCCTGCTGCTTCATGTACTCGCTGATTTCGTTCGGCAGACCGACCGGAAAACCGTTTTCGTCCAGCGGGCCGTCATAGCCGGAGAAATCCACCACATGAACCGTGGGCGGCTGGTGGAGCGTCTTGTAATACTGGCCGTCGGTGTAGTTCACATCGGTCACATGATCCCACCACGCAATGTCGCCGTGTTCGTTCTGGGCGGCTTCCATAGCTGCGCGGGCTTGCTCTTCGGTGAATCCGTCAAAGGTCAGGCGGGAATCGTCGGCAAATTCGGCGACAACACGCCAAGGCGCGAAAAACTGGGCTTCGTTCACAAAAAGACCTCCTTTTTACGCATTTTGTAAAGCATAGTTCAATCTCTGGCACGAAAAATAGAAAATTCGTTGATGAAAGTATAACACAAAAAGCCCCGGCGGGGAACCGGGTGCAGAAGTTCAGCGGGCCGGTCGCCGCTGAAAGGTAAAGCCGGGGTTACGTTCGGTCATTCGTGCAACAACCTTGTCCGCCTGATCTTTCGTGAACCGGGGCGCAAAAACCTTGTTCATGCCGCGCCTACCGCCCCACGGGTCGCAGAGGGTGAAATGCTGATCTCCGGGGCCTTTGCAGTAGATGAAGTAGTAAATCGTGCTGGCCGCGGGCATATCGGGGTATCTGCGGGGCGTGGAACGTGCGGCGACATCGACAGAGAACGCGGACAGCATCGCACACCCGAAAAGGTGGGTGCAGCAGTTCGCTTTGCGGTCGAAAATCGCGGCTCCGTCCAGATCGCGCCCGTCTGCCGCATACTCCTTGACCAGATAGGCAATTCGTGTACGGGCTTCGGCAATGGTGCGAAAACTCATATCTTCATCGGTGAAATCGGCGGAAGCGCAGGTGATAACCTGATACCGATGATTCGGATCGTATTCACGCATGGTTAGTATCTCCTTTTCGTTTCGTGGTAGCCTTGCGGCTGGGGCTGGGCTGCTTTACGGTGCAACCCGGCTAGAGTATCCGTTTTATGCGTTGAGCTGTAAAAGGGTGGCTTTCGTGGGGATCAGATGCCGTGCAAGGGTGTCTGTGTAACTCGCTTCGCCCTCGTAGCTGTCCACGATCTTCTGCTCTGCCTTGCTCATGTCGTGATAGGCTTTCTTGCCGTAGGACGGCGGCAACCATCCTTTCTTCTGGCTGGCGAACAGGTTAAATGACTTCAAAATGTCGTCATTTGAAAACTCAATGTGGCAAGTGCCTTTTTTGTAAAACGTGGCGGTGAAGTAGTGAAATTGCACTTTCTGGCTCTGTCCGGCTTCCCCGGCAGCTTTCAGCGTGGCCCGGAGATCATCGCCGTTGTACTTCTTGCCGTTCGTGTCCAGATAGTGCAAGGTGCGTTCAATTCGTGACAGGCAGCTTTCCGCGTTCCAACTGGGTTCAAACCGCCCAGACCAATCACTGAACGCTTGACACCGGAAAATCACTTTCTTGCCGACTTTGTACGCTTCGTTTGTACACCAGCCGTTGTAGTAGTGGACGTTCTTCGAGTATTCGGAATTGTAGTGCAAATTCGTCCAGTCGTCGAACAGTTCCACGATCTCACTTTCGATGCCCTGCACGATGTTGGCGGACATTTCTTCCCGGATCGTGAGGATGTTGTAAGGGCTGAAATCGTAGTCAACCAGTTCGGAAACGCGGTTGTGATATTCGTCTTGCATCGCTCTGGTTAAGTTGTCCCGGATTTGGGGCAGGTCAAAGAGTTTTTGCCAGTACAAGCCGCGCAAGCTACGGATCGCTTCGTTATAGCTCTTGTTGAAGTTCAGCACTTCGGTTTCCTTGTCGTCTGCGGTAGCAGCAGAAAACAGGCTCTTGATTCCGTTGTACTCTTCGTAGATACGGCGGATGCCCTCGGCGGCGGCGTTGTACCGTTCCACCGCGGCGGCGATGGGATCAGCAGACACCAGCGCAGCAAGCTGCGGATCGGCTTTCATGTGGTCGGTCATTTCGTTGTTGAGTTCCAACCGGATTTTGCTTACTGGCTCCTTGTCGGGAATGTCAACGGAGATCAACACCACTTCAACGCGGGCGGCGCGGCGGGCGTTCTTGAAAGCGTCCGGGATGTATTTGATCTGGGCGTTGAGTTCGTTTAACTTCTGCGCCAGCTCTTTCCGTTCGTTCGTGTAGGGATTGCGGATCGTTTCGGCGTTGAGCAGACAGCGGATTTTGCCGCCGTCTTTCATGATCTCTAAAGCCTTGAGCAAGTGAGCAGCCCCGGCGGAAAAAGGCGGGTTCATGATGATCGCCGCGTATTTCTTCGCGGGGCGGAACGTCAAGAAATCGTCATGGACAACCCGAAAGCCGTCTTTCTTCAATTTGGCGCGGAAGTCGCTGGACAACTCTACACAGTCAAGATCAAACTCTTTCGCCTTGCTCTTACTGAAATAGTCCAGCTCTCCAGTTTTGGGATCGTGCCGAATCTCTGCAACGGCGTGAATCTGGCGGGCCAGTGCGCCGTCACCGGCAGAGGGTTCAAGGATGGGCTGCGGCAGGTGCTTCCAGCCGTATTTCGTGCTTTGCAGGCTGTAAGCCATTTCCCACGCGAGATTGTCCGGGGTGGGGTAAAAGTCCCGGCTATCGTTTGGGGTCGTCATGGTTCGTTCTCCTTTTCGTGTTTGATTCACCCCGGCGGGGTGTTGGGATCGGGTCGCTTTACGGTGCGGCCCGTCAAGGTATCCGTTTCACTGCTGGGCTAAAATCGTGCTCAACCATGTTGAAGAATCAGAGCAATCAACCATTTTCGCAAAGTAGCGGCCCGTTACAAGCTGGAACGCATATTGCGTGGTGTAAGTGCCGCTGTACATTTCCCGGCTGCAAAACTCTTCTATGTTGTTCCGGGTGTGCCAGTTGCGCGGCGGCAACACGTTCAGCGCGTTCTCATAGTCCTGTTTCGTGATCTCGACCATTTCCGGGGTGAGCAGCTTTTCCCGCTCAAAGTCCAGCCATTCGCCGTAGGTCATGACGGCATAAGAACGGGCCTTTTCTTGTGCAAGGCGGCTTTCCCAATATTCCCGGTCGCTTTCGTAGTCGCCGGATTCAAGAATCTGGGTGATCCGCTGGATGCTTTCGGCGTTGCTCTTCCGGGCGGCGTTCAGCACCTCTTCGGCGGTGCGGGGCGTGGGCCAGCCGGACACGGTGAAAGCGTAGATCTGGACGTTGGGAACATCCACAACAACAAGTTCGTTCTTCTCTTCGTTGGCGGTCATGGTATAATCTCCTTTTCGTTTTCGTGATTCACCCCGGCGGGGTGTGGGGCTGGGCTGCTTTGTGCGGTGCAACCCGGCTAGAGTGTCCGCGCTGGAATCACGCCAGCACACCGGCGGCGATGCTTGCAAAGTCGAGCTGTTGGACGCTGGGAACCATTTCGGGGGCGTTGTGCTTGTGGTTGAGTTCGTCGAGAGCCATCACAAACGCGGCGGCTTCGCGGTCGCTGCTGATAAAGTCGCAACGGTAATTCGTGAATTGCTGGACAATGGCCGAAAATTCGGGGTCGTTCTTGCTCTTCTGGTCAAACGTCTTGACGGCTTCCCGGTATTCCTTGCTGTCGTTGTCGTCGTGGGTGCGGTAAAAGTTGGAATACCACTTTTCAAAAACCGGCTCTAATTCTTCCATGCTCACGGTGACGGCGGGGGCTTCGTCTGCTGCTTTTTCGGCAGCTTTCCGGGTGGCGGTCGCCTTGCGCCATGCTTCCAGCGTGGCAGCTTGTCCGGCGCGGTCGGTTTCGGGAACGGCCATAAATTCGTGCATTGCCTTGCGTTCTGCCTTTTTGAGTTCGGCAACGTCGGCGGCGGGCTTCTTCGTGGTGCGGGGCTTCTTCGGGGCCGGTTTCGTGGGAAGCGGTTCAACGTGAACCAGTTCTGGAAGTTCGTTGTGCTCTTC
>ERZ1035032.920-NODE-920-length-20314-cov-10.052372_pt1 | contig 20314 bp, 19 predicted proteins | sample MGYA00520693_ERZ1035032 | MGnify/ENA primary metagenome ERZ1035032 (study PRJEB33766, sample SAMN09781740) | gut metagenome | biome: gut microbiome | host: Homo sapiens | place: Madagascar | study: EMG produced TPA metagenomics assembly of the PRJNA485056 data... | reverse complement strand
ATTTCACAGCAGGCGGAAAGCACGTGATAAGTGAGGGCTACAAGGTTTATGAGAATAATCTCTGCGATTATTTTAAGGCAAAGCCTGACACGGCAGATACTTACGGAGCATTTCACTAAACCGCCGAAGCGTTATTCCGAGAGCAGCCTTCTTTCCGCCAACGAAGATTGACATCAACGCAATCACGGATGGAAAGACCGGAACGCTTGAAACCTATCTGCCGACAGCGGAGGCGTATCTGGCGGAGAAAGCTGTGTAGCTGAACAATCTGGCACAGAAGCAGGCGCAGCGCGAAGCGGAGGAACTAACGCAGGAGGACATTTTGAGGGATTTGGAGCTTCAGGAGAATCCGGACATGCAGGCGCAGAAGGTTCAACGGGAAAATGCGGCAAAGAAAAAGACCGCCAAATATGCGAACTTCAAGCTCTGTAAGGACAGCGTTTCGGAGAAGTATCTGATGTATGCCGATGTGAAATATCCGAACGGAGAGATTGTCCGGGGCAAGCCGATTGCGGAGTTTCCGAACAGGGAAGCAGCGGTTCGGTTCTGCAAGAAGAACAAAGTTCCGTATACCGATATAAGCGACCAGCTTCATACCAGAATCAAGAATAAGAAGATACAGGCAAATCAGAAGAGCACGTCGCGCAGATGGCAATCTACGCCATGGCATTTGCAATGACGTGGTTTGTGGCGAGAAAGAACAAGAATATCCATATTCCAATCGGTAAGATAGAGTCGAAGCAGATGACGCTCTGCCTTGGCATCACGATTTGTGGTATCCCGATTGCCATGCTGTAAAATGCCTTTGCAAGCGTACTGTCAAGCAGTCAGAGCAGCGGCATGGAAGATACGATAGTTTACCCATTCTGGCTATCCCTAATCTGCTTTGCGATAGTACCGGCAGTCATAGAGGAATATATCTTCCGGGGCGTGATACTCGGCGCTTATCTGAAAGTAGAGACGATGGCGGCAGTATTGCTTTCCAGTCTGTTCTTCGGACTTCTCCACTTCTTGCTCGGTTCCGTGATGTACGGATTCTTCTTCGAGTGCGTATTTGCTCTTGTCCGTGTCATCACGGGGAATCTCGCCTATACTATGCTCATGCACGTGACATTTAACAGCCTGAATGTCCTGCTTGGGTATGTGAATATCGGAGACGTGCCGATCTGGGTAGTGATTGCGGTTATGCTGGTATGTATCGTAAGTTTTGTCGTCCTGATGAAGAAACTGCTGTATGAGACGTCGATTTACGTCAAAAAGAAAAGACACAAGGTTCGACACCTTATGACACGGGAAGGGTATGTGGCGGTGCTGATTTGTTTGGGAATTATGGAGATGCTGTTTGCATAGTGGAAACAGGTTTATATGCTGTAGCTACATGGTTACTAACGTTGTCTGGATGTGTGAGGATTCCTGTTTCAAAAAGATGTTTTTCCTGTATGAGTTATACTTACTATAGATGATAGTAGTGGAGAGGAAGTGATTTAATGAACCAAGAAGCGAGTAGCTAGTTGTCATTGTAAAAGCTCATTGGCTGTAGAGAATCTTTCACCAGGAAGTAATTGCTGAAAAAATGTAAACTGTTGGCGACTGGTAAATCCTTGATTTGAAAATTTATAGTCACCGAGAATTAATGGAGGTTGTAGATATGAAAAGTAAAGAATTTGTTGATACAATGCATAGAATCTTGAAGAAGGTGGGATTGGGATATATGGTAGTTTCTGATGACCCTGATTGCGAGCCGGATATAGGAGTGTCATCAGATGGATACATAATTGTAGAAAAAGAGAAGACCATTTTAAGACTTTCGGATCTTGAAGTTGTAAAGTATTATGCTGATGATGAAATGGATATAGACGAGGATGAGGTATATGTTAGAATGGGATTCTCTAATGGATATAATTTGTACTATGATTTTAATATGTTATGGTGGGAATTAAGGAATGGCATGTGGGACTGTGGTAATTCATGTGGACGAACCGTCTTGTTTTCTGTAGACGAGATAACAGAAAATGGATTAGTAATAAAGGATTCTGTATTACTAGGATATTATGGTTGTGCAAAGGAGATAGAAATTCCTGAAGGTATAACTAAAATCGAAGAAGATACATTTAGAAATTATGATTTGGAAACCGTAGTATTACCATCAACATTAAAAGAAATCTGTGATTTTGCCTTTTGTGCTACAAAAATAAAAAAAATTGATTTAAAAAATGTTGAAATAATAGGGAAAAACGCTTTCCGTGGGACAAAACTTGAGTCAATAACCCTTCCTAAGACCTTAAAAAAGATAGGAAATGGCGCATTTGCTGCTTGTTCCGTTGATTTAGAGAATAATATACTGAACGAGTCACCAGTTGAAGTTGTTGATGATTTTTTTAAATAAGATATGAAAGCAGATAAAGAATAAAGGTTTCGAATATTAGCTTGATGTATCTTGAATATAAATGCTCCATAGTGTGTTCGTGTCGAACGCCTATGGGGCATTTGTTATGTTTCAAAAAAATGAAATCATATAATCTGCTATTATCTTATCAGAAACAACAAGTTGATCAAATTATATGCACATTAGGAAGGAGATTAAGCTATGAACGATTCAATTAATGAAGAAAATGTAACAATTCCATCAAACCAGGATGGTGAACCGGAGGAAAATGAATTAGACGTTATTGAGCCAGATGAAGAAAACGAGACCTCTGAGGAGAGCTTGATGAAGTTTTTTTCAATGATCCAGAACTCAATGTCGGATAATGATGACGACGATGATGATATCGGAACTTCTATGGATGCGAATGACTATCATAATAAGGCAGTTGATTACGCACGAAAAGGAAGAAATGATAAAGCAGTTCAGATCTGCAAAGAGGGACTTTCGCATTTCCCACTTAATGTGGATTTAATTGCTGACACCATTAAGTATAGTTGCGAGATGGGAGATGTGGCTTGTGCTGAGATACATTATAAGATTTTAAAGGAAAAAATACCTTATGAACGCTGGAATTGGCGCGCATTTACATTTTCATTTGATTATTTGCTGGAAGTTGATCCGGTCGGAAACGAAGCTATATGCAGGGAACTTATTGAGCAGTATAAACTGCACATTCCGTATGAGGAAAAGTCTTATATGGCAGAAAGCGAATTGGAGTCAGCACTTGGTAATTATGAGGAGAGTATGAATGCTCTTAAAAAGGCAATTACAGAACATGCAAATGCGAGTCAGTGCGCACTTCATTTGGCTGATATGCAGTTAGAGTGGGGATTATTTGAGGATGCCGTTGATACTGCAAATTATGGTATTTCGGCATCGGCAGAAGTGCAGCCGTCTATAAATATTCCGTATCTCTACTTGGTTCGGACGCTTGCTAGAGATTCAATTTTGCATAAGAGATATTTTTCCGGAGACAAGGTAACAGAACATGATGTTGAAAAAATCTCTGAGGAATACGAACTCCTTGAAAGAGAATTTCCGGAATTACTTAGGCACACAGAAACAGTTGAGATGCGTAAGAAAATGTTGAAATTTATCAATGTAGAAGCATAAAAAATCAAAACTCCTCTCGGCTGAGTACAAAGCTGAGAGGAGCCTTGAAAAGTTCAATCAGGAGGACTTAGTGCTATGGAAGAATTAAGTGAAGTTAAAAGACTATTATTACGGCTTAGTGATAAAGACATAATGATGCTATTTAATGCCGCTAATGTAACTAAATCATTTGAAACATTCAAAATAACAAAGAGCAATTCTGAAAATAAGTCACAGTGGTTTGATATTAATATAAATGGACTTTCAAAAGATGGCTTAAAGCGTCTGAAGGAATTAGAGGATGAAATATCAGATCCCGTAAGTTCTCATCATGTGGATCGAAAACAGTTGCGCTATTTACGTACATTAAAAAGAATGAAGATGAACGTACCGGAATTATTTCGAGAGAAAAAAGATCCAAAGACACTATATAAGCGTTTAACGGATTTTTGCAGACACAATGATATTCCTGAGAAAATTGTTAGCAGGATTGTTCCAGCCTTGGTTTCTTATATTGAGACAGGACATATGCGACCGATTATTTTTGTTGGAGATAAAGGGTGCGGTAAAACAACAGCAGTAAGAATGCTTGTAGAAGAAGCGTTGCATATAGCTACAGAGGTTATTAAAGTTCCACAGTTGGATGGTGGGCATGGAATGACCGGTGATTGCGGCTCATATCAATCAGCTGATGTTGGGTGTATAGCGAAGGCACAGCTTAAGGCAAATTCAATTTTAGTTGCATACATATTTGATGAGATAGATAAGGTGTCAGAAAATAATAAGAGGGCAAACGTGGATGATGAATTGTTATCAATAACTGATGAGTCAAATTCAGATATATACGAAAATTATCTTGAATGTTCAATTGTTGGATTAAATTATTGCCCGATGTTTTTTACGGCAAACGATATAAAAAAGGTGAACCCTATATTGGCAGATAGGTGTACCGTAATTCGTTTTCCGAATGCTACAGTATCCCGACTTCAATCGATTGCAAAGAAGTATGTTGATAAAAAAATGAATGGCAATTTATATCAGATGATTGATTTTAATTATGAGTTGATGGATAAGTCTATTGAGAAACTTGTTAATCAAAATGTGACATCTATTCGAAAGCATCAGCAGATGATTGAGGAAGTTCTAGAGAATGCATTAAATATCGCATTTGTGCAGGAAGCAGATGAAAAAATCGAAGTAACCCCTGCTATGTTTGCAAAAGCAGAGGAAGATGTAGTCGGGGTAAATGGTAGAGTAATGGGTTTTCATAACTAAAATTTTATAGGAAGGGTGAAATAATGAGCAATATTGAAGAAAGAAGGGTTGTATTGAATTGTACAAGTTATTCAATGCCGGGACAAATTCATGTAATTAGACATGAAGCAAATGAGGATGTCATACTTTGTGAGGAGATGCCTGAATTAAATTTCTATGGGATAGCTGATGGTCAGTCAAGAAAGAAGTATTGCAGAATTGGGGCAGAGCTGGCTTTGCAAGAGGTAAGAGATTATTTGGTGGAAAACCCAATGAAAGATTTGTTTTCCTATAGGTATGTTGATGAGATTCGATTTGGTATAATCAATCGAATTCGTAAGAAGCTAGTGCAATTATCTGATAACTATCAAGCTGATATTTGTGAGTTTTCTTCCACGGTGTTGGCATTAGCGATAGATTCGAAGACCGGAATGTATATGTTTGTACATTTGGGAGATGGAGGCATAATCGGAAAGCGGACTGATGGCTCATTATATGTAGTAAGCGGACCGGATAATGGAATTACGTCGGCATACACATGGTTGACGACATCTCAAAGTGCTCTGTCACATGTGCAAATTGGGTTTGGAAATGTTACAAAATATAATCGAATGGTGATGTTCTCGGATGGGGCTACTGAAATATGTAAGGGTAATACTATTAACAGTCATGCAGCTGTTCTTATTGAAAAGTCAAAAGATCATAGCGCGATATATGAATATGTAAAAGGCAGACATAATATGGACGATACAAGTGTTGTTATGATAGATGTGTTGTGATAGAATGACAAAGAAATATCCATCCTTCTTGGAATGATAGGATAAAATCAGAATAACTTCTTCTGATTATTTTGAAAAAGTGTTAAATGTATTTTGTTTTTGGGAGGATAATCATGAATGAGAGACACACAGAGGCTGTAAAAGAAAGTTATATAGGTTTAATTGAAGGAGATATAAACGATATTTGGAAAGATATTAATATACTTAAAGGGGAGAAAAATGCCAGTAAATGGATAAAAAAATTTAATAAAATTGCATATGATTATACTATGTCTAGTAGATTTGCGTTAATGAGGATTTTTCGCGATAGATTTATTGATAGGGAAAACGTGGATTTGGCTGCAAATCCCAATGCAGGATTTGAATATGAATTTGAGAAGAGTGATAGTACTGTAACTGTAAAATTCGATGATATATCTTTGGAACATGCTGAGAAGCTTAAAGGAAATAATACAGAACTCAAATGGTACATTGAGTTAGCATTGGAAATTGCAATGAAAGATGTTAGTGAGCAGGAACCGCCAGAAGATTTTAAAATTGCTATAGATAAAGCCTTTAATTGTTCTAGGAGAACGTCAAAACTTATGACAAAGTCTGAGGCTTTCTATTTGGGACATGTCTTACATTTTACCATTGACGAGATGGAATGGTTTCTTTTAAGGGTGTGTGAAGCAGATGGGATTATCCGATATAATTGTTCTGATGATTTAATAGAGGCATATGGATTCCTTGTAGATGCCGATCTGGATCGTATAAGTAGAATAAAAAAAGTTTATGATGAGAAGTATGCCATTAAAGAAAAAACGTCAAGCGAGTATCAAGTAGGTATGACGGTAATGACAAGAAATTCCTTGAGGGATCAAGTAGAGTATTGGAAGGTTCATGATAATGATGACGTTGATGATAATTTTTTGACATGGCTGGGAGAAAGAGCTCAATTTTTGGGGCGGAATTCACAAACGGCGCTTTGTATATTTCGTAACTTAGTGGCTTATGCATATAAAATTACAAAAGGTACAGAGGAGGAAAACCCGGGAATTGCTATGCCACTTAAAGGTGGAGACTCGGAACTTTCGGAAGGATTAAAGAAAATTTGTTCAAAGAGAGAGTTAAGAAAAGAAACAAAGAGTGTGTTGTTTACTGATGATGAAGTCGATCCTGATAAATGCAAAAATGTTGCAGATCAACTTTATGAAGAAAATGCAACGAATATGTTTTTTGCTCTAGGTTCACCAGAAAGAGTATATGAGACACCAACGGTGAAAGGAACTGGAAAAGTATGTGTAAACAATGCTGTCAGTGTGAAAGAAGCTTCATCTGAGGATATATTTAGTAGCGGAAAACAGAAAAAACAAATAACTATAGATCGCTTAACAGAGATATTAGTGGACAATATTCGGGTTGAAAAAGCTGATATGTTATATTTAATTTGGGTTATTTTTTGTGCTTGTTGGCACGAAGGCGATACAAATGTAAGTGAAGTATATTATCGTTTCTTCGATTTTTGTGATGCAACTGATCAATGTTTGCGAGCAGCCGGACTCCCAGAGCTTTATCCGCCTCATATTTTAGAACAAACAATATTTACTTCCATAGTGTGTGCTTATAAGAATGAGCAGATATTCGACATAAATGATGAGGATGTGACTCTAGACACACCGGGGATGGTTTATGGAGAAATTTGCAATATACTCAAAAAAAATAGATCTTCAAAGAGAATTGAAGATGAGTTTACCGAAGATGAGATTGCAATTTTGAAGTTAAATCCATACACATATGAAGTCGTTCCTCGTGGAATTTCTTACACAAGTGCATTTAAACAGTATTTTTGGCTGGAATATCAGAAGCCGGGTCATAAGGATCCAACAAAAATTTTTAAAGACGCCGGTTATAATACTGATCTTTTAACAAAAAAACGAATAGATAAATTCGTGAAAAATATTAAAATGGAAGTTAAGAGTAGCTTACCGTTTACAAACGGAATTTTCGAACCTGATAAAGAATTATAGATTTATGAGTCTACAGAGAGGAGAGATGATAAAATGTGTAATTTTCGTCAGCCCCTAAAAACAGGAACACCGATTAAGATGAGTTCTGGAGCAGAGTATAAAATTAATGAGTTAATAGGCTGTGGTGGGCTTTCTCTTGTATACTCGACTATTGAGGCAAACGGTCTGTCGACAAAGATCATAAAAGAATTTTTCCCAGCTCCGTCGGAACAAGTGGGTGTATATGCTGTAAGAAATAAGCAAGGTAAGGTTTGCCCGAAGAATAGTTCTTGTCAAAAATTTTTTGAAGACGCGAGATGCCGCTTTGACGATGAGGGGATTATAGGACAACGTGTAGCTGAGGAAATTTCTCAGGTTATTCCATTTTGGGAATACTATGATGGCTACGCAGTAATGACAAGAGAAAGTAGGGATATGCTTTCGATAGAGTTGTTGACGGATAGATGGGAAAAAATACATCCAATCCCAGATGGAGAGGAGAATATAGACCCTGTCTTTGATGATATACCAAGATTAAAATATTCACTTTCGGTTATAGAAAGTCTTTTAGTAGCGTTATCGGTAATACATAAAAATTATCTTCACTTAGATTTGAGTGTTACAAATATTCTTTGGGCTTGCTCTGAAATTGAAACGGGAATAGGCGGACACATTATAATAACAGATTTTGGAAGTTCGGCTTGTTTAGATATTAATGGTGTGGTTAGACCTAATTATAGCTTGTACTCTAGCAAAGGGTTTGCTGCGCCTGAGATGTTTGATAATCCATGTGTTCTTACGGTAAAAACGGACTTGTTTTCGGTTGGAATGTTGTTAATATATCTTTGTGCTGGCAAAGATGTTTTTGAAAGACAGTTTAATAAGCTTATGCAAAATGGAAAAATGCGTCCGGATGAAATAGAACGAAGATTGGATAATATTTTTTTAAAGATCCCGGTTGATTTTCATAGAGACTTAAATAAAATACTTACTAAAGCGTTGATATCAAGGGAGTATACATCTGCAAAAAAAATGTGTGATGATATAAGCCAATTAAAGAGAGATATTCCAATTGGTCCGATTAATAGATGCGATACAAAATCTTTTACATTGTATTCACTGAAATCAATGCTTGAAGGGAGTAGGACTGCTGGATATAGTTGGGCGCATGAGCTTCGCGCACGTAGGTCGATAGATGACCCTAGTGTTGCTGATGTGTCGCTTCCAGAAGAAGTATGTGAAGCTGTTTATGATAAACAATTCAATGATAACAATGCTTTTTTAGAGAGCGTGTTGCCAGAAGGAACTATTAGGACTTTGATACTAGAAAATAAGCAGTTTACCATTCAAGATATTATGAATGGAAAATATGACAGTAGTTTGAGAAGTGAGCTTAGAAACGCTTTAAGTAGCTACATCACAATGAACATGTTGTTAACTATAAGCGATAGCTTATTACATAACTGTCATAAAGAAATACTGACAAAAGATATATCAGCTTTGTGGAGTGTTTTGGGAGAGCAGGGCGAATTTCTTTATGAATGTTGTGTGGAATGCAGATTTGAACAACCGACATCTTACCAGGTTAGTAGATTTGCTATGCTTATTGCTTTCGCTTTGATTGGCGCTGATGAATTTAAGATATTGATAGGTAATTCCCAAAAGGCACCATGTGTTTTCACTATCAGATACTGATTCGAGAGGAGGCAGGGCCCTAATGGAAGGTAAATACAACTATGCTGTAGAGGAGCCATTTAAAGAAATCAAAAGAACTCCATATTTTAACAATAAACCCATACATAGCTTACCTGATTTAAATACCGAAGTAAATGTTTGGGTTGACGATGAACATAAAATTCAGAGTATTTCAGAGGATTTCAGGGTATCTGGGAAGGCTTTTCATGTAGCAATTGATAAATTGATCAATTTTGATCAAGATGAATTGCTCATAAATCCGAGTCGGTTGAATCAATTAGAGACTGCGCGTGATTTGTGCAAACAAGGTATAAAACAGCACCCTCAAAATAAAATTCTTATAACAGACAAGATTATGATAGCAGTGAAGTCTGGAGAATTTGAATCTGTACAGGGCGACGTTTTGAAGCTTGAAAGGGAAAGGGAAGAGAAGGACTCATGGAACCGTGAAGAAACATATGATACTCTATGGTTATACTACTATATGTTTGCTATCGAGGAGGGTGATGAACAGGAAAAGTATGATAAGGCTCTAGAAATATGCAAAGCAAGGCAGACTAAATTTGAGTTTCAGGAGGAGGGATACTATCAAGAATGTAAAGTGTTGTGTAAAATGGGACGCATAAAAGAAGTTGAAAAGAAGTTGAAAGAATGGTTTGCTCCAGAAACAGATTGTGGGGAAAATGGATTCAGATGTTCGGAATTACGTCGATTCTATATAGAAAAATTCCTTATGAATAGATGTGATTATAAATCAATTGAATTAGTTGCAAAATGGGGAAGTGTATATAGTAAAGACGATGAGTATTTCAAAAAAATGGAGGAATTCGCAAAAAAGAAAATAGCGGAACAGACGGTGGCTAATTCGCCCCCGAGCCCTCAGTAGATTAAAAAGGTAAATAAAAGACGTCAAAGCCTTGAAGAACTTAACTTGAATTTGGGGCTTAACACAATCAATAGGAAAGGAAGAAAAAGTAATGGACGAAAAAATGAAAATGATGCTTGGAAATTTGGTGGGAGAAAATGATGAGGAAATATATGTTTCTTCTGTGGAAGAGGCAATTAGATTACTGCAATTGCATATGACACCAAACGGAGCAAAATACCGAAGAAAGCTAGTAGAATATATGACTAATGAGGAAAATGAAGTTTTTGGTGAGTGCGATGTGTATCATAATTTTATTATGGATTTATTCCGGGTTGGTGACTACTATTTGGCGTTGCTGGTTTGTGATTTTGCATTAGAACTTGCGCCAACCAACAGAGATATACTGGCAGATGCAATTAAGGCATGCAGAAATAGCAGTCAATATGAAAGAGGCGAGAAGTATCTTAGTAAGGCGGAAGAATTAGATTATTCTATATGGACGTATCGACTCTTTTTATACAGCATTGATTTTTTACAAGGGAAGATGAATGCATTCCCAAGCGATATGGGTATTTTTGATAGAGCCGATAAACTTGCCAATGAATATATCAAAAAATTTCCTTTTGATGAGCATGGATATAATCAAAAGGCAGAGTTGCTTATAATGCAAAATAAAAGAGCCGAAGCTATTCGACTACTTTATAATTATATAATAGATCTAAAGCCGGAAGACAGAGAAGGTTCAAGACTCGTATGTGCACAGTGTTGTGTTACGCTTTTAAATTTGCTGGACGATTCCAATAATTACGAACTGATTATTAATATATGCAATGAAGGCTTAAAAAATTCAGCTCAAGAACAACCTTCTGCCAGAATTGGATTTTTCATGTATCGTAAGGCATTGGCCATGGATGCAATGTTACATGAAAAACGTTTTACAGGCAATCCAAGAGAAGTTATTGATGGGTTAAGGTGGTATCAGACGGCGTATGACTTGAACCAAGATATGACTTATAAAAACACCATAGAGCAGAGATATACAATACTTATGTCACATGCTGATAAATATATTCCGCTGATAAAAAGGGACTTATTTGTTACGGATGATACTGCTTTTAAATCAGAAGAATAGTGGCGTACATGAAGGCTTAACCTATTATTTACACGGACAAACATTCTGATATGTTTGTCCGTGTAAAATCTTTTGATATATTCCTTGCGATATATTCACTTCATAAAGCGCTCACCCCTATCAAACGCAAGACAAGTTCTCATGAAGAAATGGCTTGTTTCATAGTTGCTGATTTTTTCGGAGTTGTTTCTTCTGCAATAATATCTAGAGGTTGGTTTTACTTTCTTTGTTCTATTCCTACGTTTCCTTAGTTTTCTCACCTTTTTTCTGCCTCTGAAGAACGGTATGAGATATAGAATGAGCATAAAACGTATGACACCAAAGGAAGCGTCGTTTAGAACCAAAGCTGTAGCACCCAACAGTATCATGAGCGGAGATAATCTTTTGTGCCAATTAATATAAGGTCTATACTTTAACATAATAGTTGTTACTGCTTGCGATGAAAGGCATATTATGGTGATTAGCAGTAGCTGAAGAATACGCTGTCTCGCAGTATGCTTTCCTACAATCAGTGGAACTAAGAGGCAACGATTGATATGCTTTCCCAGGAACACACCATATGCGGCGCTTAAATAAAAATCACTCGGAGCTTTGGCTGCCTTGCCCCCTGTACCTGATGTTATTGTATTTATAAAGTCTTTGTCTGTGTTGTTGCCCAGAGATATAACGTTGATTTGGATGTTCATGCTATTGGCAGTGTTTATTAAGGAATTTTCATCAGTGTCAGTTGTGGACTTGCCATCGGTGAGAAGAATAATACTTCGGGTTCCTGTTGGAGTTCCGGCCTTTGAGAACGCCACAAATGCACAATTAAGTGCTTGGCTGATATCGGTATTTCCGTCTGTGTCGTCATTATTTAACTCATTATCCAAAGAACTTTTGTTTGTGCCAAAATAATCCAGAGGAATGTAAGCGTTGATATTGGTCGAGAATCGAATCAGACCAATTTTATGATTGCCGTCCATGTGCTCTAGTAATTCGCTTACGGCACTTAATCTTCTGTTTGAGAAGTCAGAATAGTGCATTGATGAAGAGTCATCAATTACCAAGATTGTTTCCTGGGCAACATCAACTTCGTAGTTGGCTTCCCCAATTTCATATAGTACTTCACACACACCGCCGATTATACCGGTACAAAGACTGCCTATAGTTGTAAATAGTAGTATTCTTTTAAATACGAGAGGCACATATTCTGTATATATACGACCTCTCAAGATTTCCGTGAGACCGATGAACAGCGTGTACATAGCAGTTGTAGCACAAAAGAGAATCCCTATAAGTAAAAAGTTGGGTATGTTTGTTGCATATAATGCTGCTAATTTGTAGCGCCAAAGGCAATATCCGCAAGCTATAGATAGAATTGCAGGGAGTATCATCTCCGTGTAATAGATAAGATTTTCTTTTGCCATGACATTAGTATTAGTTCTAATGGGGCGTTTGAATTTATTGAAACAATTAGTCATTTTCAAGTGAAACGTTTGTATGTTCATGTTTCCTCCAATCCTTGCAGAAGAAATACATGCAAACGTGTATTCCTTCTGCCATCTATGTGAATATAAGGGATTAGTTCAGTTTTTCATAGAATACATCTGCAGCTTCAGAACTGGCATCAGTGATATATACTACACGATTCAAACGGGCACTATCTTCGTTCCAGTTGTTATCGTCATCAAAGCAAGTATATTTATATGGATTACGGACGTATCCCAAAGAATAGCAAACCATGTTTTCTTCACTAACTCCAGCCTTAATCAGCAACGATTTTACCGTGCCTGCTCGATTTGCTGAGAGTTCAAGCAAAGCATTCTCATCATCTCCCCAAGCAGTAGCTGCAAATATTGCCAGTTTTGCGTCGCTATTCGCTGTTGCATAGGTTATTACCGGTTTCAAAGTTTCAAGAGCTTCACTTTCGGTTGACAATAGTTCAGCGGAGTCCGGTTTGAATGCAAGTGTAGTTTCAGTAAAGCACAGCACGTTATTAGTAAGGTCTATGTTATCGTTAGTTGTTGTTGAGTCTGCGCAAATAAAGTAGTTATTAAGCTCGCTCACTTTAATAGGTGTTACAGATGGATAGTCATTGATTTGTGAATTCCCATCCGGTGTGTTTGAGTGGAATGTAACATTTGTTGCACCGGCACTTTCGAAGATTGCTGACCAGAGAGACTCAAGATTAGAAGTATCTAAAGCAGTCAACTCTCCTTGTTCTCCAGTGCTTGTATCCATATATCCTGCACCAAAAATTTCCACAGAGTCAATATCTTCCATCGAAGGTATCTCCATTATGTTATTAAGATCGGCTACGGTTTCGTTGATGACATCCTCGTTTGAATAGGCATCTAAGCCCGCGGTTAAGTTGAGGGGAGCCATAGTTTGACATAAGCTACTCAGGATAACAAGCTTTTTTACCCCTTCGGTATATGTACCAAGTTCATCGCAGGCTAATCTTAGAGATTTGAGCACATTTAACTCTGCATTGACCGGTGAGGTATTATTTTCAATGCTATCTATAATAAGACTGACAGCTTCTTGGCGATCTTTCTCCTTCCAAGCTCCTGATCCCCCCTTTCCATTATCTTCATATGAAAGATGATCGACGACCTTAGGTTCTCCGTCGAGCCGGAGAATGGTTGCAGTCGAGCCGTAGGCTTGATAGTAATTGGAGATTGTGTCATCTAGGAGCTGTTCCATGTTATATTTAGCAGTATATTTGCTCTGGTCGATTATATACACGCAATGCACGATGCTAGGCACATCCATGCCCAGAGAAGCTTTAACCTCGTTGGTTACTTCATTGCTGTTGCACCCTGTGAAAAGAAAAGAGATGCACAGGGTGAAAACTGTCAAAAATGCTTTGAATTTGTTTGCTTTTTTCTTTGTGTTTAACATAATGAATTCCTCCTCGTGTAATAATATGTGTTTTTTCGGTTTTCTTTTAGTCTTCAAGTTGAAATGGACTACTGCATTTACGCTTAGCTGGCGTAGAGCTCATTTTCTCTCGGTATACTTTTGCCGTTACCATAATCGTTTTGTTGAGCCGTCAGATTGGACTTATACATAGCGACAATAAATGCATGTTCGGAAAGAATTTTCTGAACATTAGCCTCATGAATCAAATCGGATTCTGTTTTTTCACTTATATATTTTTCGAGTTCTGTGGCTTGAGCTCTGAGGTGTGCAAGTAAAGCTTCAGCTAATACACCCATTGAATGCTTTAGGGATTTCTGCAGTCGAGGGGCTATAATTAATGTGTTAATTGCAGAGTATGTAAATGAGGCCAATGTAGTACCTAATGCAACAGTAGACCAAAGAGTAACCATAGCATTTTGTGCATTCCTGTCAGCGCCGCTATCGTCAAAAACCAAGTCAGTAGTGTTTGCCCTTATTTTGAATAGCATTACAATGAACGAAATAATAACAGCTATCAGCAATCCTATTACAACCGTGATTATCCTTTGATTTTTGACTGAAATAGTATTCGTTTTTTCGTTTGAAAAGATGTATTCCGCTATAGCGTTTGGCGCGTGATCAAGTATAATTGCAAGTGTCATTGTCAGTATCAATAACATGAATACATTCTCACGGTATATGCTATTAAAGGATACATAATAATTGATGGCATCGGCGATGACAAATAAGAGAATTATAGCTTGATATAATTTGGAGCCCTTCTCTATACGAGATGATTCCATGTCGTTCAACTCATTCAAATTGTCAAAACAATAGTCTCCTTTCCTGATTCTCTTGATAATGCGAGAATTCCTAGATTTTGAATGAATCTTAAATATAATAGTAGAGATTATACTAATAAAAACAGCGATTGCGAGTGCATATATAATAAATGAAGTAGAATTATTCATGATGTTTTCCCTCCTTTTTCTCATTTACATATTCCAAAAAATCTAGAACTTGACATTCTTCGTCATGGATGTCTTTTAATTTGGATACCCTCTGGTTCTTGAGAATTGCTTCATCAGCCTGTTTCTCTGTATAGGAACTGTTCTCGGCCTTGAGTCTGTCGTCGAGAGCTGTGGCAAACATGGCATCAGTAACAATCATTTTCTTGTTTCTGAGAGCTGCAAGAAAATCTTGTGGATAACTAGGAAGCTTAGCAGATATAGGATCTCGAGAAACTCGCATCTCTGCTTCATCTGTCAGGTATTTAAGCTTGTTTTTCTTTTTCATATAACATTTACCTCACTTTCATTTTTCGTTGGATGTTTCGCTACATGTTTATCTGCAGGTCGTCGATCTGTTAGTAATAGTTTTAGCATATATTGAGAGTCGGTTTTTTTGAAAAAGAGCATTCGCAATTTTATTACCCCATTTCAAAAAAATCACGTTTCAAAATCCTCTATACTAAGCACATAAGGTTAGTTGGACAATCCTTATAGAACATGTTGTTGGGCTTTGATAGGAGGTAAGGACGTATGACTGTATTTAAAATGAACGGAAATGATGCTGGTGAAAACGCAGACAAGACAGACAAATCGTGTAAGAAGCCGTTTAGTTCTGCAATTGTATTTTCTGATAACGGAAAATGGAATGTTATTGATGTAATCTTGACTGGGCATTCAAACAATGTAGATATGACAAATGTTGATGCCTATGCATGGGCATGTTTTTTTGAATCGCCAATGTTAATTTAGGAAATTATGGTGTTGTGTTTTTCGAGAAGTAGATAAGTATGATGATTTACAAAATACGGTAGTCTTCCGAGACTTTGCCTTCGGAGGCCTACTGCCTATTTGTTGAATAATTTAATGCCACTGATTTCAAAAAAAAAGGAATCCTGCTGTGGTACTTTAAAACAAAATAAATTAGTAGAAAGGAGTCGTGCGCATGAAGACAGTAGAAAACATATTGATGAAATTTGAGGAGTGTTGCAGGATGGAGATTCACCCACCGGCATCCACCATGTCTATCACTGAAATGAAGACGAACCATCCATTTGTTCCTTCACAGGTGCTTGATCTTTACAGGATTACAGACGGTATGGAGATTGGGATGACGGGAACAGAGTTTTATCCGGTGAGGGAGGTGCAGATCTGTAAGTATGGGGGCGAATCTTCGCCATGTTTTTTAGAAATCGGTCGCATGTCTTTTGGTGACTGGATCGCAGTTACACCTGAAGGCAAGATAGCTCTGCTTGATCATGAAAATGGCTACACAGTTCAGCTTGAGTGGGATTCATTGGTGGATTTTCTTGCCGATGAATTTTCGGCTCTTGATTAGGGGGTGTTCCTATGACAAGAGAAGAAAAGCTTCAGTTGATCAGAGATCGCCAAAAGGCTGTGAGAGATGCATGGAGTAGAGAAAAGACGCTTGTTTGTCAGGGAAAGGGTACCGTGAACTGGAATAGTGAACAGCAGAGAGAACTTATGGAAAAAGGACGGGTATCCGGCTACGAGGGGCAGCACATGAAATCGGTCTCACAATATCCTGAATATGCTTCGTCAGCCGATAATATCCAATTTCTGACACATGAGGATCATTTAGCGGCGCATAACATGGGAAATGTCAATGAGCAGAACGGTTACCACTCGGTTACCAACGGCTTTTACGATCCAGAAAAACAAGAGATACAATCATTTGGGAACAACCCACCTCATGCTCCGGAGGCGCACGAGTTGTCAAATCCATGCTATAAGGGAGCAGAAAACAGCTACAGCCAGCCGAATGGGAATGAGCAGAATCGTGAATATTCCAAGTTAGCTTCAAATGCTGAATATTCACATGAAAGTAATGTCGGCAAGAATATGAGTAATGGATATGCAATGTGGAGGTGATAATGATGTATGGACAAAGTGTGAGGAGAATTTTAGGTACAAGTGGTCTGCAAGAGCCGCCTACATACGACGATCCGCTTATTAAGATTCCGGGGATTGGAATTGCTGATACAGGACCTACCGGATTCGCGAATATGGAGTTTACCGCCGATCATCTGGTGAAAGGTACAGCTCTGATAGGCGCAACAGGTTCCGGAAAGAGCTATTGCCTTTCCAAGATGATCAAGGATCTGCGGTACAACATGATAGAAGACTATTCCATGATCATCATCCAGGCAAAGAATGATTTCAACAGTTTGATGAAACCCGGTGATTTGGTCATAGAACAGGGAGTGAACTCAAATAGAAGTGTGAGGTGGAGCATATTCCGGGATATCCTCAGTGATGGCTATGACATGAATATGATTGAGCTCAATACACGCGAATTTGTAGCTCACCTCTTTGCAGATAAGAAGAACTCTAAGGAGCAGTTCTTTGTGCAAGGAGCGAGAGAACTCATGTTTTGCGTAATCATTTCATATATCAAGCGGGGCTTGAACAACCTACATGCGAGAAAACAGTGGTCAAACAGGGCATTAAGAGATTTCTTCCTGCAGTTTGATGAACATTCTTATATGCGTTTGATCGAGGATTGTGGAGAATCGGGGGTATTAAACATGATTCTTGGCAACAGAGGAAACGGCGACAATCTCCAGGCGTTAGGTGTCTTTGGAGAACTGGTCACGACCGCTTTGCAGACCTTGATTGATGTTTTTGCCGACGACGGGGATTTCTCGATTCGGGAGTTTGTAAGAGCGAAGGATAAGAAGGCGCTGTTTATTAACTATGATATGGCGTATAAGGAATCCCAGGTTCCGATCTATGGTTCTCTGGTAAATCTTATGCTGAAGGAAGTACTTTCCCAGAACAACAATGTCGGAAAAACCATACTTATATGTGATGAGCTCGTGGCGATGGGGAAGACAGATATCGCACAGGCTGTGAATCTCGGGCGTGCCAAAGGATTGATGGTCATCGTCGGACTTCAAAGTATTGAGCAGCTCAAATCAATATACGGGGAACACGATGCGATTGCGATGCTTGCCGGTATGTGTAATAAGCTGTATTTCAGAGCAAACGATCCGACCACGAGGAATTATATTAAGGAAGACTTCGGCAAAACTATATCGGAGTATATGGTTCTCTCTCCAGGCGGCTGTATGAGCGAGCGCAGAGAAGATTACATCATAGAGGATGCAGACTTCAATCGGCTTGGCTTAGGTCAATGTTATGTGAAAAATGCAGACGGTATAACATATCTGTTTCAGATTGATTGAGAGGTGGTTGAAATGTCAAACCTGTTATCAACGTTATTTGCTAGTAATGAGATGTATTTGTCGAAATATGTTTCTGGTTTAAATAAGAGACAGACGTTTCCTGTAAGGAACAGAATACCTATGCGTGAGTTTTTGAATGGAGTGAGCCGTGATTCTATTTTGGTTTCCGGCGGCACGGATGAGGAACGAAGCGTGTTCCTTACAGGCATCGTCCGTGCTTTCCCGGGGTGCACGGTAATGTTGCATAATGGAAATCCGTACATGACAGTTGAGAGACTGCGGCATTATGGCATTAACGCTGAAAACTGGCACGATAACATTTATGAGGGAATGACAAAGGCACAGATGATATCTCTTCTGACTGAAAACGAAAAAGATGATGACCTTTCCTTCTTCTTTTCGTTTGCGCTTGAGGTTTGTGAAGTGCTTGGAAAACCACTTACGCTTGCAAGTTTAAGTCAGATCGATTGGCTGGGTATTGGCTGGCAGGAGGAATTGCTTTCCGTCCGGGGACAGAGAGAGCGTGCGATGGATCTTCTAAGCAGATATGACAGGCATATGGCGGCCAGCTCCGTCCGTGGCATGTGTAGGATAGAACGATTGACACGCAGCCATGGGAATGCCAATGGAACTTCTGTTGATTCGGGACTGCGAAATGGACGGGTAGTTGTCAAGGCTGTCTATGGAAGTCAGTCGGCCATCACAAAGCAATGTCTGGCCATCGTTCAGGAAAAAGCAGAGGAAGGTCAGAACTTCACACTGGTTTTGGATGATGTGTATGTAGATTCACCGATTATCAGGGACAACTTCCGAAATGTCCGACTCATATTGAGCGGAGCGGACATTACGCAATATGCGGACAACATGAGGCTGACAAACCGTGTATGTTCGGTTGTGGCATTTAACCATGCGGCATATGGCAGCGCAAGGGCAATCTCCGAATACTACTTCGGTGAGTATGACCGACTCTACAGTGATATCAGCACAGGAAACAGCAGGTCATTTTTATCGCCTACGACGCACAATAAAAATGTGACGGTAAGGCAAAGCCGTGATACCAGATTGAAGCCTGAGAACTTAATGGCGATACCCGTAGGTGTTGCCTTTGTGAAGTTATGCAATGGCGTTGAAGGATATCTGGACATGAGATAGGAGGATGAGACACATGATGAAGCGAGAGGTTATTCGTATATTAGTTGCAGCTGGAATCGGAGTTATTGTTGCGCTTGTTTGGGCGTACAGGTCTTATTCTGTATGTTGGGAAATGTTGTTGCTTCCGTTTTACTTTGTGGGCACGTTTTATGCGGGAAGTGTACTGTTTAAATTGATCGGCGGGGTGCTGAAGACATATTTTTCCGGACAGTTTACAAGTCTGCTGATGAACCCACTGTGGGGAACCATCGTGTGTCTCTTATTCCTTGTGCTGGGACTTGGCGCTGTGCTTGCATTTGCCTGGTTGTATGGAATCGGGAGGTGTATCTATTCGATTGTAGTAGCCCATCAGCTTGATAAGCAATGTGGGGATACACAGACGGATTTGTACTGGTTGGAATAACAAGATAAAGATTTTTAATTACGAAACGTTATAAAAAACAAGATGACGAAGGAGGCGCATTTTTTATGAACAAAGTACAAGAATCCATTGAAAAAAATATTGAAAAGTTAAATATTGACGCGAAGGCAAAGACTGCCTTGTATCAGATTCAGACGATTGCCAGATCGGATGCTTCATATTGCAAGCAGCTTGTTCCAAATTTGCTGCTGGTGAGTCCGTCCGGTGCAGGCACAACGGAGTACGGGAAAGTATACAGCCGGATTATAGATGAGAATCATATCTATGATATTCGGGGATTGAGTACTTTCCTTGAACTGGATTTTCCATGTGATGATTCACCGCGCGAGTACAATCTGTTTTTCTCGTCGCCACGTGTGGCGGCTTCAACGCAGAATAATTTTTATGGCACATTTTTGTTGTC
>ERZ1035032.913-NODE-913-length-20439-cov-6.177688_pt1 | contig 20439 bp, 20 predicted proteins | sample MGYA00520693_ERZ1035032 | MGnify/ENA primary metagenome ERZ1035032 (study PRJEB33766, sample SAMN09781740) | gut metagenome | biome: gut microbiome | host: Homo sapiens | place: Madagascar | study: EMG produced TPA metagenomics assembly of the PRJNA485056 data set... | reverse complement strand
GGAGCACCTCAAAAACACCATCATACACTAAATCAGTAAGTTGGCAGCATCACCCTGGTGGGTAACCTTTTTCTTGCCGATTTTAATGGCCATTGGGATGGGGACTGTTTTCTTTATCTCGACAAAGATGCTACATGCCAATAGTTCAAGTAGTGTTATTATATCTGTGGTTCTGATGGCAATAGTTGGTATTGTTTCCATTGGTATTTTTAATGGTACTTTATATAGCCTGGTAATGAGTTTTCTCTGGAGCAATACCAGTTTCGGTATACATCGTTTCAAGGTGAAATTAGATACTACGTATTGTATAAAATATGCCATTCTCGCATTTTTAGCTTTATTACCTTTTCTCGCTGTTGCTGGTTATATTATCTTCGATCAAATATTAAATGCGTATGATAGTTCTGTGTATGCAAATGATGATATTGAGAATTTACAGCAATTTATGGAAATGCAACGTAAAATGATAATCGCGCAGTTAATCTATTATTTTGGGATTGCTGTTAGCACCAGTTATTTAACGGTGTCGTTGCGAAATCATTTTATGAGCAACCTGTCACTGAATGATGGGCGTATTCGTTTTCGCTCAACTTTAACGTACCACGGTATGCTTTATCGCATGTGTGCGTTGGTGGTGATATCCGGGATTACGGGCGGTCTGGCTTATCCACTGCTGAAAATATGGATGATTGACTGGCAGGCAAAAAATACGTATTTGCTGGGCGATTTGGATGACCTTCCTTTAATCAATAAAGAAGAACAACCAGATAAAGGCTTCTTAGCCAGGATTTCACGGGGAATTATGCCTTCTTTACCATTTCTGTAAGAGATAAAAAAGGCCGGAGCATGCTCCGGCCTTCGTTTTCATTACTGTGTTTTGATTACAGCGCGGCGATAACAGCCTGCTGTTCAATCAGCTTCGCTTTCGCTTCTGCATAGCCTTCCAGCTTTTCACGCTCTTTCGCGATGACCGCTTCCGGTGCGCGGGCGACAAAGCCTTCATTCGCCAGCTTGTTCTCGATACGGCTGATTTCACCTTCAATCTTCGCCACTTCTTTCGCCAGACGCGCCAGCTCATCTTCTTTGTTGATGAGGCCAGCCATCGGGATCAGCAGCTCTGCACCGTCGATGATCTTCGTAACGGAAACCGGACCTTTGTCATCGGCAGGCAGCACGGTGATGCTTTCCAGACGCGCCAGGGTTTGCAGGAAGCCACGGTTTTCATTTACGCGACGTTCTGCATCCGCGCTGCAACCACGCAGCAGCAGCTCCAGCGGTTTGCCCGGCGCGATGTTCATTTCTGCACGGATGTTACGTACCGCAACGATCGCCTGTTTCAGCCATTCGGTGTCGGCCAGTGCGGCTTCATCAACCTGAGATGCATCGTACTGCGGGAACGGCTGCAGCATGATGGTGTCGGCAGTGATACCGCAAAGTACTTTCACACGCTGCCAGATGGTTTCGGTGATGAACGGAATGATCGGATGCGCGAGGCGCAGCAGACCTTCCAGTACAGTCACCAGCGTATGGCGAGTACCGCGCAGTTCGGCTTCGGTGCCACCGTTCATTACCGGCTTGGTCAGCTCCAGATACCAGTCACAGAACTGGTTCCAGGTGAACTCATACAGAATGCCTGCGGCGATATCGAAGCGGAAGCTGTCCAGCGCTTCGCGGTACGCTTTGATGGTCTGGTTGAACTCCGCCAGAATCCAGCGGTCCGCCAGCGACAGTGTCATTTCGCCGCCGTTAAAGCCGCAATCCTGACCTTCTGTGTTCATCAGCACAAAGCGGCTGGCGTTCCACAGCTTGTTACAGAAGTTACGGTAACCTTCCAGGCGCTTCATATCCCAGTTGATGTCACGACCGGTAGACGCCAGCGCCGCCAGGGTGAAGCGCAGGGCATCGGTGCCGTGCGGCTCAATGCCGTTCGGGAACTGTTTCTCGGTGCGCTTACGGATTTTGTCCGCCAGCTGCGGCTGCATCATATTGCCGGTACGTTTTTCCAGCAGTTCTGGCAGCGAAATACCGTCAACCATATCCAGCGGGTCGATAACGTTACCCTTGGATTTGGACATTTTCTGGCCTTCGTCGTCACGAATCAGACCGGTCATGTAAACAGTGTGGAACGGCACCTGCGGTTTGCCATTTTCATCTTTGATGAAGTGCATGGTCATCATGATCATGCGGGCAATCCAGAAGAAGATGATGTCGAAGCCGGATACCATCACGCTGGTTGGGTGGAACTGACGCAGGGCGTCGGTGTTTTCCGGCCAGCCAAGGGTAGAGAAGGTCCACAGCGCAGAAGAGAACCAGGTGTCGAGAACGTCTTCGTCCTGACGCAGGGCAACGTCGGCACCGAGGTTATTTTCCTTGCGCACTTCTTCTTCGTTGCGGCCAACATAAACATTACCCGCTTCGTCATACCATGCCGGGATACGGTGACCCCACCACAGCTGACGAGAGATACACCAGTCCTGAATATCGCGCATCCAGGAGAAATACATGTTTTCGTACTGCTTCGGTACGAACTGAATGTCGCCGTTCTCAACCGCTTCAACCGCCGGTTTCGCCAGTACATCGGCACGCACGTACCACTGGTCGGTCAGCATTGGTTCGATAACTACGCCGCCACGGTCGCCGTAAGGAACGGTCAGGTCGTGCGGTTTAATTTCTTCCAGCAGGCCGAGTGCGTCAACCGCAGCAACGACTGCTTTACGTGCGGCAAAACGCTCCAGTTTCTGGAATTCTGCCGGGATCTCGCTGGAATAAACGTCAGATTCGTTACCTTTGGTATCGAACACCTGGGCGCTTTCACGGATATCGCCGTCAAAGGTCAGGATGTTGATCATCGGCAGGGCGTGACGTTTACCGACTTCATAGTCGTTAAAGTCGTGCGCCGGGGTGATCTTCACGCAGCCGGTGCCTTTTTCCATGTCGGCGTGTTCGTCGCCAACGATCGGAATACGACGGTTAACCAGCGGTAGAATGACATATTTGCCAATCAGGTCTTTGTAACGCGGATCTTCCGGGTTAACGGCCACGCCGGTATCGCCCAACAGGGTTTCCGGACGGGTAGTCGCAACCACCAGATAATCTTTACCGTCTGCGGTTTTCGCGCCGTCAGCCAGCGGATAGCGGATGTGCCACATCGAACCTTTCGATTCGCGGTTTTCCACTTCCAGGTCAGAGATAGCGGTGCGCAGTTTCGGATCCCAGTTTACCAGGCGTTTGCCACGGTAAATCAGGTCTTCTTTATACAGACGAACGAAAACTTCTTTCACCGCATTGGACAGGCCTTCGTCCATCGTGAAGCGTTCACGCTCCCAGTCGACGGAGTTGCCGAGACGGCGCATCTGACGGGTAATGGTGCCGCCGGATTCCGCTTTCCATTCCCAAATTTTGTCGATGAAAGCTTCGCGGCCGTAGTCGTGACGGGTTTTACCTTCTTCTGCGGCAATCTTGCGCTCAACGACCATCTGGGTAGCGATCCCGGCGTGGTCAGTACCGACCTGCCACAGGGTGTTTTTGCCCTGCATGCGCTGATAGCGGATCATGGTATCCATGATGGTTTGCTGGAAGGCGTGACCCATATGCAAACTGCCGGTGACGTTCGGCGGCGGGATCATGATGCAGAAACTTTCCTGGCTTTCATCGCCATTAGGCTTAAAGTAGCCCTGCTTTTCCCAGTGCTCGTAAAGCGGCTGTTCGATATCTTGTGGGTTGTATGTCTTTTCCATTATTTCCAGGTTGCCGTATTCAGGTTGAAACCAGCCACGCGGTAGGCTTTATAGCGTTCGCGCGCCAGTTGTTTCAGAGAATCTTCATAAGGAACGAAGTCTACCACTTCTGTGAAAGCGGTGGCAAAATCTGCAAAGCTTGTTCGCAGACTAATCAATATATCGCGCGGGCTGCTGCTGCGTTTTTGCGGCCAGGCGATCTCCACCGGCGCACCGCCGCGCGGTCCTTCTCCCGCTAAATTATGCGGAACAAAGCTTTCTGCCGGACGCGCCCACAGGGCTTCATCCAGCCGGTAAGCCTGCTTTTCATCTTCACAGGCGATGAGCACGCGCTTACCGCTGCGCCAACGTTCTGCGGCAATTTCACACACCAGCTGCTCAACGGCGCTTAAGCCATCGACGGTGGTGTCATTGTCCAGAAGGTAGAACGTCGCGTTTTTCATAAATGGGGCTTCTTGTGGTGGATTTAAATACGCATCAGGTATACACCGCAGCGCCTGATGCGACGCTGTTGTGTCTTATCAGGCCTACGAGTTCAGTGCTGTGTGTAGGTCGGATAAGGCGCTCACGCCGCATCCGACAATAACAGCATTGCCTGATGCGACGCTTGCGCGTCTTATCAGGCCTACGAGTTCAGTGCTGTGTAGGTCGGATAAGGCGTTCACGCCGCATCCGGCAATAACAGCCTTGCCTGACGCAATTACTCTTCGCCGTTAAACCCAGCGCGGTTTAACAGGAACTGTGCCAGCAACGCTACCGGACGGCCGGTTGCGCCTTTTGCTTTACCAGAACGCCAGGCGGTACCGGCGATATCCAGGTGCGCCCAGTTGTACTTACGGGTAAAGCGTGACAGGAAGCAACCTGCGGTAATCGCCCCACCAGGACGACCGCCAATGTTCGCCATATCGGCAAAATTGGACTCCAGTTGTTCCTGATACTCGTCACCCAGCGGTAAGCGCCATGCACGGTCACCGGATTGTTCAGACGCGGCAATCAGTTCATGGGCCAGTGGGTTATGGTTCGCCATCAGGCCGGTAATGTGATGACCCAGCGCGATCACGCAGGCACCGGTCAGCGTCGCCACGTCAATCACCGCTTCCGGCTCAAACCGCTCAACGTAAGTTAACACGTCGCACAGTACCAGGCGGCCTTCAGCGTCAGTATTCAGCACTTCAACGGTTTGACCGGACATGGTGGTTAACACATCGCCCGGACGATAGGCTCGTCCGCCAGGCATGTTTTCGCAGCCTGCCAACACGCCGATAACGTTAATCGGCAGTTGTAGCTCCGCGACCATCCGCATCACGCCGTAAACCGCTGCCGCACCGCACATATCGTACTTCATCTCATCCATGCCTTCTGAAGGCTTGATCGAGATACCGCCGGAGTCGAAGGTTAAACCTTTACCCACCAGCACGATTGGGCGTGCATCTTCCGACGCGTTGCCTTTGTACTCAATCACCGACATCAGCGATTCGTTTTGCGAACCCTGACCGACCGCCAGATAGGAATGCATCCCCAGCTCTTTCATCTGCTGTTCGCCGATAACGCGGGTGATGACATTCTTGCTGTAGCTGTCAGCCAGCTGGCGCGCTTGTGAAGCGAGGTAAGCGGCGTTACAGATATTCGGCGGCATATTGCCGAGATCTTTTGCTGCTTTAATCCCGGCGGCAATCGCCAGACCGTGCTGGATCGCGCGCTCACCGCTGGTCAGTTCACGGCGGGTCGGCACGTTGAACACCATCTTACGCAGCGGACGACGCGGTTCGCTCTTGTTCGTTTTCAGCTGATCGAAACTGTAGAGCGTCTCTTTTGCCGTCTCGACAGCCTGACGCACTTTCCAGTAGTTGTTACGGCCTTTAACGTGCAGTTCAGTCAGAAAGCAGACCGCTTCCATTGAGCCAGTATCATTCAGCGTATTAATGGTTTTCTGAATGACTTGTTTGTACTGACGCTCATCCAGCTCACGTTCTTTGCCGCAACCAATAAGGAGAATTCGCTCGGAAAGTACATTCGGAACATGGTGCAGCAACAATGTCTGCCCCGGTTTTCCTTCCAGTTCGCCCCGACGTAGCAGGGCGCTGATGTACCCATCGCTGATTTTATCGAGCTGTTCTGCAATCGGAGAAAGGCGACGTGGTTCGAAGACGCCCACGACGATGCAGGCACTCCGCTGTTTCTCCGGGCTACCGCTTTTTACACTAAACTCCATGCACTACGCTCCTGAATCTTAAAGACAACGGCGGTGGCTACAGATAGAATTGCAAGCTTTCGTAACTCATGTCCGCTGTTGCGATGACTTCGTGTTAATCTTAACGTTATTACGGCATTGGCACGTCAGAACAAAATCTGAGAGGTGAATCCGTTGAGTATAATTATCTTAGCGACGATTTCGACGACTCAAGAGAATAAATGACGTTTAAGCCATGAAACAAGCTAAAATCCTGCAAAAGACGAGTTTTTACGGGCGTATTTAAAGTGATAATCATAAGATATCTGGTGCGGGAGACGCTCAAAAGCCAGCTGGCGATACTCTTCATCTTGCTTTTGATCTTCTTCTGTCAAAAGTTAGTGAGGATCCTCGGCGCAGCGGTTGACGGCGATATTCCGGCGAATCTGGTGCTCTCCCTTCTCGGGTTGGGTGTGCCGGAAATGGCGCAGCTTATCCTGCCATTAAGCCTGTTCCTCGGGCTGCTGATGACGCTGGGCAAACTGTATACCGAAAGTGAAATTACGGTAATGCATGCCTGCGGCCTGAGCAAAGCGGTTCTGGTGAAAGCGGCAATGATCCTTGCGGTATTCACGGCAATCGTCGCGGCGGTTAACGTGATGTGGGCGGGACCGTGGTCATCGCGTCATCAGGATGAAGTGTTAGCAGAAGCGAAAGCGAACCCTGGCATGGCGGCGCTGGCGCAAGGGCAATTCCAGCAAGCGACTAATGGCAGCTCGGTGCTGTTCATCGAGAGCGTTGACGGCAGCGATTTCAAAGATGTGTTCCTCGCGCAAATTCGACCAAAAGGTAATGCACGTCCTTCTGTGGTGGTGGCCGATTCCGGACATTTAACCCAGCTGCGCGACGGCTCCCAGGTCGTCACTCTCAACCAGGGAACGCGCTTCGAAGGCACTGCACTGTTACGTGATTTCCGCATTACGGATTTCCAGGATTATCAGGCGATCATTGGTCACCAGGCGGTGGCGCTCGACCCGAACGATACCGACCAGATGGACATGCGCACATTGTGGAACACTGACACCGATCGTGCTCGCGCAGAACTGAACTGGCGTATCACGTTGGTGTTCACCGTGTTTATGATGGCACTTATGGTCGTACCGCTGAGCGTGGTTAACCCGCGTCAGGGGCGCGTACTATCGATGCTGCCAGCCATGCTGCTGTATCTGTTGTTCTTCCTGATCCAGACCTCCCTGAAATCGAACGGCGGTAAAGGTAAGCTGGACCCGACGCTGTGGATGTGGACCGTTAACCTGATTTATCTGGCTTTGGCGATTGTTCTCAACCTTTGGGACACCGTGCCGGTCCGCCGCCTGCGCGCCAGTTTTTCGCGTAAAGGAGCGGTGTGATGCAACCTTTTGGCGTACTTGACCGCTATATCGGTAAAACTATTTTCACCACCATCATGATGACGCTGTTCATGCTGGTGTCGCTGTCGGGCATTATCAAGTTTGTCGATCAGCTGAAAAAAGCCGGGCAGGGGAGTTACGACGCGTTAGGCGCAGGAATGTATACCTTGCTGAGCGTGCCGAAAGATGTGCAAATCTTCTTCCCGATGGCAGCTCTGCTTGGGGCGTTGCTTGGTCTTGGGATGCTGGCGCAGCGCAGCGAACTGGTGGTGATGCAGGCTTCTGGTTTCACCCGTATGCAGGTTGCGCTGTCGGTGATGAAAACCGCCATTCCGCTAGTCTTGCTGACGATGGCGATTGGTGAATGGGTCGCGCCGCAGGGCGAGCAGATGGCGCGTAACTACCGTGCGCAGGCGATGTACGGCGGCTCGTTGCTCTCTACCCAGCAAGGCTTATGGGCGAAAGATGGCAACAACTTCGTCTACATTGAGCGGGTTAAAGGTGACGAAGAGTTAGGTGGCATCAGCATTTATGCCTTTAACGAAAATCGTCGTCTGCAATCCGTACGCTATGCCGCTACTGCGAAGTTTGACCCGGAACATAAAGTCTGGCGTCTGTCGCAGGTTGATGAATCTGATCTGACCAATCCGAAACAGATCACCGGTTCGCAGACGGTGAGCGGCACCTGGAAAACCAACCTCACGCCAGACAAACTGGGCGTGGTGGCGCTGGACCCGGATGCACTCTCAATCAGCGGTTTGCACAACTACGTGAAGTATCTGAAGTCGAGCGGTCAGGATGCCGGACGTTATCAGCTCAATATGTGGAGCAAAATCTTCCAGCCGCTATCCGTGGCGGTGATGATGCTGATGGCGCTGTCGTTCATCTTTGGCCCACTGCGTAGCGTACCGATGGGCGTGCGTGTGGTCACCGGTATCAGCTTCGGTTTTGTATTCTACGTACTGGACCAGATCTTCGGCCCGCTGACGTTGGTTTATGGCATCCCGCCGATCATCGGCGCACTGTTGCCAAGCGCCAGCTTCTTCTTAATCAGCCTGTGGCTGTTAATGAGAAAATCGTAACCAAGCAAGGGAGCGAAAGCTCCCTTTCACATTGTTGATAAAGTTAAATACGAGTTCAATCGGTCCCCTCGCCCCTTTGGGGAGAGGGTTAGGGTGAGGGGCACAGACCGCACCTGACTTACCTTCTTCTCCCCCCCAGCAAACTCCCCAACATCCCGCGTACAATCTGATTCGTCACCTGGCGGGCGGCGCTTTTCGCCATTGTTTGCACCACACCATCTTTCTTACCGCCGCGTGGTCCGGTAGTGCCGAACAAAATATCCTTCAATCCACCAAGAATGCCGTCATCCACCGCTACCTCTTTCCCTTTCGCGGGGGGATTATTTTGCTGCTCGGTACTGGCCTGAAAGCCTTTTTGCAACATCTCATAGGCGGATTCCCGGTCCACCTCATCCTCGTACTTGCCATACACCGGAGAGTGATTAATCAAGCCATTACGCTCATCTTCCGTCACCGGTCCCATCCGCGAACAAGGCGCAATCACCATCGCCCGTTCCACCACTGAAGGACTTCCTTTCACATCAAGAAACGAGATTAACGCCTCGCCGGTCCCCAGTTCCTGGATTGCCTTTTCGGTATCAAATGCCGGATTGGCCCGCATGGTTTGCGCCGCAGCTTTTACCGCTTTCTGATCTTTGGGCGTAAAAGCACGCAAAGCGTGTTGAACGCGATTACCGAGCTGCCCGAGCACATTATCCGGAATATCAGACGGGTTTTGCGAAACGAACCAGACGCCTACGCCTTTTGAGCGAATAAGCCGTATCACCTGCTCAATCTTATCCAGCAGTACCTGCGGTGCATCGTTAAACAGCAGATGTGCCTCGTCGAAGAAAAACACCAGTTTTGGTTTCTCCAGATCGCCTGCTTCCGGCAATTGTTCATACAACTCTGAAAGCATCCACAGCAGGCTGGCGGCGTACAGTTTCGGCATCTGATAAAGCTTCTCGGTGCTGAGGATATTGATAACGCCTTTACCGTTGGTATCGGTGCGCATCCAGTCTTTGATATCCAGCATCGGCTCGCCAAAGAAGTGTGCTGCGCCTTGCTGTTCCAGCGACAACAGTCCGCGCTGGATGGCACCAACCGATGCGCTACTGATATTTCCGTACTGATTCTGGAAAGATTTGGCGTTATCGCCGATGTACTGGGTAATCGCCCGCAAATCTTTAAAGTCGAGCAGTAACAGCCCCTGATCGTCAGCAATGCGGAAGATGATATTCAGCACGCCAGACTGCACATCGTTGAGATTCAACAGCCGCGCCAGCAACAGCGGCCCCAGGTCTGAAACCGTCGCCCGCACCGGATGGCCTTTCTCGCCAAAGATATCCCACACCACCACCGGATTGGCATGCGGTTGCCAGTCATTGACGCCGATATTTTTAAGCCTTGTGAGCAGTTTTTCCGACGCCGTTCCTGCCTGCGCGATACCGGTCAGATCGCCTTTCACATCAGCCATAAACACCGGCACGCCGATTTCCGACAATGACTCTGCCAGTTTTTGCAGCGTAACGGTTTTACCCGTCCCCGTTGCGCCAGTAATCAGCCCGTGACGGTTAGCCATTCCCGGCAGTAAAAACAGTTCTGTGTCCGGCGTGCGGGCAATTAACAGGGGTTCGCTCATGAGATTTCCTCCAGTTTCCTGCCTGGAGTATAGGCAACGGCTGTGCACTCTTCACCGCTAAATTCAGCAGATTGCGAGACGCCTTCCAAAGAGATTTAAGTGCCGGGCGACAGGCACCCGGCAAAGGGATCAGAAGTCGGCTTTCAGGACCACGCGGTAGCGCGCTTTACCATCGCGTACATGCTGGATGGCGTCGTTAATTTTCGACATCGGGAACAGTTCGGTGGTCGGCGCAACCTTGCTGCGGGCGGCAAAACGCATCAGCTTACGCAGCTCATAAGGCGTGCCGGTAGCAGAACCAGAGATGCTGCGGTCGCCCGCAATTAACGTAAAGGCCGGAACAGACAGCGGCGTGAGAACCGCACCGACCGTATGGAAATTACCGCCATAGGTCAGCGCCTCAAAATAAGGCTGCCAGTCGAGGCTGACGTTCACAGTATTGATAATGAGATCAAACTGCCCCGACAGGGCTTTCAGTGCCTGCGGATCGCGGCTATTCACCACTTTATCAGCACCCATCGCCAGTACTTCCTGCTCTTTCGCCGGATTCGAACTAAAGGCTGTCACCTCGCATCCCATTGCGTGCAGAAGTTTTATAGCGATATGCCCCAGCCCGCCAATACCAATTACCCCAACGCGGCTGGTAGCAGTGATATGGTGCATCAACAGTGGTTTAAAGACCGTGATACCACCACACAACAGCGGCCCGGCGGACTCGATATCAATATTTTCTGGCAGTGGAATCACCCATTGCCAGTCCGCACGCAACTTCTCGGCAAAACCACCACGATTCATAATTGTTGGCACCGCACCTTGCTCGCAGTTGATCTGATTACCGCTAATACAGGCGTCGCAGTGACCACAGCTACGCGCCGTCCAGCCAATCCCGACACGCTGACCGACCTGCAAACCTTTATCCTGCGCGGCGCTCCCGAGTGCCACCACGCGCCCAATCACCTCATGCCCGGCAACCAGCGGATATTGTGAAAATCCCCATTCGTTATCGATCATCGACAGATCGGAATGGCAGATCCCGCAGTAATCCACCTGCACTTCAACATCTTGTGGCTTCAGCTCACCGGGATCGTACTCATAAACTTCCAGTTCGCCGCCCGCTTCTTTTGCGGCATAGCTTTTTATCATCGACATTTTTGGGTCCTTCTCTGGTGTTGTTTGGGAAGTGTAGAGCATGGCAGGGCGGGGTGCCTGGAGTGTGACAAAGGTTACATATCGCTGAGTGTAATGCTGAAAATTTCAGCACTTAGCGAGGTGGGTGCAAGCTGGCGCTTGCATGGTGGCGTGCGACAGGTATAATCCACAACGTTTTCCGCATACCTCTTCAGTGCCGAAGTGGCGAAATCGGTAGACGCAGTTGATTCAAAATCAACCGTAGAAATACGTGCCGGTTCGAGTCCGGCCTTCGGCACCATTAGTACTTCCAAGACCATCCGAGAAAGTCCAATTATCCCTTAAAAATCAATGCTTGCAGCGATTTTTACGTCCTGAGTTGTCCGAGGTTGTCCGTTGAAATCCGGATGTCATTGGGGGCATAATTGGGGGCATCTTAACTTCGATTAGAAATGTGCCCCCAAATGAAGCTCAACGCCAGACAGGTCGAGACCGCAAAGCCAAAAGACAAAACCTATAAAATGGCCGATGGTGGCGGTTTGTATCTCGAGGTTTCGGCCAAGGGTTCTAAATACTGGCGCATGAAATACAGACGGCCCAATGACAAAAAAGAGGATCGCCTCGCTTTTGGTGTTTGGCCTACGGTGACGCTTGCTCAGGCAAGAGCAAAACGCGATGAAGCTAAAAAGCTCTTAGTGCAGGGTATAGACCCCAAAGCCGAACAGAAAGAAGCTCAGGCCGAGAATTCGGGGGCATATACTTTCGAAACTATCGCTCGTGAATGGCATGCCAGTAATAAGCGCTGGAGCGAAGACCATCGATCGCGCGTTCTTCGCTATCTTGAGCTTTATATTTTCCCTTATATCGGTTCGTCCGACATTCGCCAACTCAAAACCAGTCACCTGTTAGCCCCGATTAAAAAAGTTGATGCCAGTGGTAAACATGATGTCGCTCAGCGCCTACAACAGCGCGTCACGGCCATTATGCGTTATGCCGTACAGAACGATTACATCGACTCAAATCCAGCAAGTGATATGGCCGGTGCGCTATCGACAACCAAAGCGCGACATTACCCCGCTTTACCTTCAAGCCGGTTCCCGGGGCGCTTTTAATGCAGGTGCATGAAGGGACTCAGGCCGCGCCAGTGCTGGTGCGGCGGGGTGTGGAAAATTCAGGGTTTTGCATGCAAAGCCATGCAGCGTAGGCATGCATGGCTATTTTTATTAAAAAGACGGGTATTTTCGGGTCGTTTTATGCGGATTTTTTGCGGGTCTGCGCGGCCTGTCTGCGCATGAAAATCTGACTCTGTTCAGGTGTATATTTTGCCCGGTTGTCGTCTCTCGATGCTCTGTCAGGCCGGAAACCGATGGTTGTCAGAATGTCGCGATCTTCCTCTGCGTAATCAATATTTCCTCCGCGGGTTACATGAACGGACAGCGCTTCGCGAACACTGGCGGCCGCCCGGTCGAGAGCCCGTTCTCTGACGATGTCAGGTTGTTCGCTGAGGTGCATTAATTCTGGTGCCAGTGCGGCGGCCAGCGCGTCGCCGCTTACCTGCATAAAAGCGTGGAGCTGACGCCGGATACTGATACGCTGCACGGCCTCATGTGACCGGATGTACTGCCCGGCCGACTGATTTACCGCCCATTTTTTCAGGTCAATATCATCCCGCAGCGCCTGTGCGGCCTCCGGTTCATAACGGGTGCAGGTCAGCTCCAGCTCTTTCAGCGCCATTTCAGCCCGCGCCAGTGCTGACTTGCTGCTCATCCAGTCCGATTTATTCTTCTGACAGGTTTCAAAGGCCTGTTCCAGTAGTGCTCGTGCCATTGTCTTTTCTCCTGAATCAGTGGCGCAGCGATGAGCGGGCGCAGTCCAGAATTCGGGGCGGTGTTTCTGGTACTGTCTGTGGTGGTTCGGGCTTTTCTTCTGCCGGTGGCCGTATCACCTCGTCGATAGACTCGGTGGTGCGAAAGGTTGCGGAGCAAAAGACATTCACGCACTGGAGGTAGCTCTGTTTGACGTTATCCGACAGGTAACGGCTGGTACGGACATGGGCAGCCTGTTTGCAGTACGGACAGCGCATCATGGCTTGACCCCCCGCGATTTTTTCTTCTGTGCCAGCTCTTTAGCCCGCGCCATTCTGAGAACAGGGCTTTTAAAGAGCTTCATGTCCACGCCGGTGAGTGCCGGACGGTGAAGCCCAATTTTTGAAATTACCGGCTCCTGCGCCATGTTGAATGTGTAATACCTGCTTTGCGCCAGTACATTCTCCCCCAGTTCCTGAATGAGAATGTTGTGAGGGTGTTCTTCCCCCTTCATTTCGAGTTCACGCAGACGTAACGCAAATGCGCGCACCAGTGAGGGAGGGATGTCTTTCATCACGGTCGCCCACTCATTCCGGGAGTAGGCAGAGAACACCGTAAAATGCGTGCCGACGTACTTATCTCCTGATGTACAGGCGGACAGCATGGTACTGGCCTTATCATCGTTGAGTTCATCAATCAGGGCGGTGAATTCCTCCGCCAGCTCCCGACCGGCCACTCGCTGACTGTGTTCGGCTTTCAGTTCCGGGGTCATCATGCCGCGCAGTTCGCGAAAACGGGTACGCCAGTTCTGTTCGGCTTCGGCACTTTCATTCAGGGCGTTCTGACGCTCTTTCTCGCTGCGGGTAATAGCCGCATCAATATCATTCAGTTTCAGCATGTTTTCCGTGTGCGCGGATTTGGCCTTGCTGAATGCCTCAAGCGCGTTATTTATCGTGGCCTCTGCGTTCTGGTTTGCTTTCTCGTTAAGGGTATCCAGTGCGCTGTCAATGGCCGTGCGGATGTTCTCATCCTGCGTGCTGCCGATGGTTTTCATTACTGCGGTAAACAAATCTGGTTTCATCGTCGGGTTCTCTCTGTGTTTTCAACCTGACGCCATTCTGCCGTCCCTCAGACAACAACTCGATTCATTGCCGTTGTAGCAGACGTGGCACAAACAGGACTTAAAAACCCGGCTGGCCAGAGAAAGGTCGCAGGTAAACCCCTCACTCTGTTTGTTTTTTTACTAATAACTATTCACTACTGTTCACTCAGTATAAAAATATAAGTAAAACAATAAATTAAAGAGTGAACAGTTGAGAAAGAAGTGTTCACCAACTGTTCACTACTGTTCACTGGTCTGAACATCCCGAATGTAAATTTTATGCGGTATATCCTATTAATTCATGCTCTTATGGTGATTAAATCAATTTGCATTTCACTTTTGAAATCTCCAGTGCCTTATAACTCCTTCCAGTGCCTTTAAATGGTCTTGAGTAAAAAAACAGCACCCGTTGTCCCGTGCTTTGTACAATTTCCCCCTGTTGCATTGAGAAAAAATATTCACAAAATAGAGCGCTACCTGATACCGGACGGACACGTCCGGATCTCTGCGGATATTAACGAGGTAGCGTTATGCACACAGTTTCATCAGTACCATCTTCCTCCACTGGCACGCACCCGATGCCGGTTTCAGCCCCGGCTCAGGAACGTTTTTTACGTCTCCCGGAAGTCATTCATCAGTGCGGCCTGTCCCGTTCCACGCTCTACGATTTAATTGCCCGCAATGCTTTCCCGGCGCAGGTTTCCCTAGGGGGTAAAAATGTCGCCTGGCTACAGTCTGAAATCACGGCGTGGATGGCAGAACGTGTCGCGCACCGCAACCGGAAATACGACGCATGAATCAGAGCCATTCTCACAAAGTCCCTTTTTCTGGCTTGCATCCGTTGTGTGTTTCCTGGTACAGTTTTGTCGCTGTCGCAAAATCGACAGCCGGGCGTAGGAACCCGTGTTACTTCAAGGCGACACCAGACGCGCCATGCGTCTTTTTTTACGTCGTTGCTCAGGCACACCTTATTTTTGGTCTGTGGTGGTTTCACACTGGCCTGTATCAGATAATGGTGGTCCGGGCGGGGCAGCCCTCGGGCTGGCCGGTTTCCTTGAAGGCCGGTATTCCTACCCCCGTCCGGGCTACCACCCATGAGTGTAGGAACTCCGGTGGTGGCAATAACCGCTACTTCAAGGAGGTTGCCCCTATGGCTACGACCCTCACCCCGTCACACCCGCAGTTTGTCTTTGTGTTTGCCGCCGTCCGTCGCGCAGACCGTAAACCCCGTATCTGTATGCTCCGCACCGTGGCCGGTGACGAGCTGGCCGCCCGCCGCACCCTTGTCCGGGAATACGTGCTTTCCCTTGCCGCCCGTCTGCCGGTTGTTGAGGTATCACATGCCTAATAAAAACACCCCTCAGACCGTCTCAGCGCGTCGTGATGACCTTAACCCCATGCAGGAACACCTCAGCATAGAGGCGTACCATAAACTCAATCGCGCCAGCGCCGTCTCGCAGTTCATCGGTGGAGATTTGCTGCGCCGTGAACTGAACGGTTTACACCAGCTATACCTGCCGCAGATTTTTAGTTATATCCATGAGGACGTCAGCTACGTCCTGGAAGAGCTAAAAGCCAAAGGTCTGTGCCGTGACTTTCTCGCCACGACGTCAGGAAACGGAGGGGAGCACCATGTTTGATTTCCCTCAGCCGGGTGAAATATATCGCTGTACAGGATTTCCTGACGTGGTGGTGTCGGGCGTGCTGGCCGACGGTATTCCGTGGGATATGCCGTACCGCTGTCCGGGGCTGGTCTGGAACCCGTACCGGCGCACCTACACCATCCTCATTCGTATTATTGCCGGTGGCCGCATGGCAGAGATTCCGCTCGGCCGTTTTTTGCGGGACTTTACCTGTGAGCATCCCGATGTATTTAAACGTAACCCTGAAAACCGCCACGTCGTATTACGCGAAATAGCGGCCGACCCGGCATTACAGCAATACCGGGCGCGGAATATCGATAACTATCCTGATGATATTCCCCCGGTTAAACGTCCGGCGCCGGTGGCGCATAAATGGCGGAATAATTTCAGGCCGGAAACGGAAATAAAACCGGATAACAGCTACCGCCATTATCTGTAATTAAAAACGACACCCAAAAATAAAATGTGCGTATCTGCGCAGGGATACGCACGTCCTCAGGAGACGAAATAATGCCTGTTAACAGTACGGAACGGCCACAGAATATAAACCAGCCCACCATCAGCCGGGCAGACCTTGAATGTCTCGAACATCTTCGCAATGTCGGCCAGCTTGTCGGCGACCTGATGCAGGTGCAGGACTGCACCTCTTTGCGCCACAATCCGGCGCAGCCGCTACAGCTCACCTCGGTGATTTACCTCATGACTGCCCGGCTCGATGGTGTGGTCGACCGCTGCAATCAGCGCTGGCTGACCGGGGAGGGCAGTGTATGAAAACCGCATTATCTCCCGTTCTGCGCGCTGCGCTCTATCGCCGGGCGGTCGCCTGTGCCTGGCTGACCCTGTGCGAACGTCAGCACCGCTACCCGCAGCTCACGCTCAGTACGCTGGAAAGCGCCATTGCGACCGAGCTGGAGGGCTTCTACCTGCGCCAGCACGGCGAGGAAAAAGGCCGTCAGATTGCCTGTGCCCTGCTCGAAGATTTAATGGAAGCCGGACCACTCAAGGCCGCGCCGTCGCTGTCTTTTCTCGGGCTGACCGTGATGGATGAACTCTGCGCCCGTCATATCACCGCACCGGCGCTGCACTGAGGGAGAAAATAACAATGAAAATGAACGTAACGGACACCGTCAAACAGGCGTGCGGCCACTGGCCGCGCATTCTCCCGGCGCTGGGTGTAAAGGTGATTAAAAACCGCCATCAGGCCTGTCCGGTGTGTGGCGGCTCCGACCGCTTTCGCTTTGACGATAAAGAGGGACGCGGGACGTGGTTCTGTAACCAGTGCGGCGCGGGGGACGGTCTGAAACTGGTTGAGAAAGTGTTCGGCGTGACCCCGTCAGAGGCGGCCGGGAAGGTGAACGCCGTGACCGGCAACCTGCCGCCGGTTTCCCCGGCGGTGACTGTGGCCGCAGAGGCTGAAACGGAGGCCGACCGCAAAGCCGCCGCCGCGCTGGCCGTAAAACTGATGGAGAAAGCCCGCCCGGCCACCGGCAATGCCTACCTCACCCGCAAGGGCTTCCCCGGCCGGGAATGTCTGACGCTCACCACCCTGCATAAAACCGGCGGTGTGACGTACCGCGCCGGTGATTTAGTTGTCCCGCTGTATGACGATAGCGGCGAACTGGTTAACGTCCAGCTCATTAACGCGGACGGTCTCAAGCGCACCCTGAAAGGCGGTCAGGTGAAAGGGGCGTGTCATATTCTCGACGGGAAAAAAGAGGCGGGAAAACGGCTGTGGATAGCGGAGGGCTACGCGACCGCGCTCACCGTGCATCACCTGACCGGCGAAACCGTCATGGTGGCGCTGTCCTCCGTGAACCTCCTTTCTCTGGCGAGCCTTGCCCGTCACAAATTCCCGGCCTGTCGGATTGTCATTGCCGCCGACCGCGACCTTAACGGCGACGGCCAGACCAAAGCGTCTGCGGCCGCAGAGTCCTGCGAGGGCGTGGTCGCCCTGCCGCCGGTGTTCGGTGACTGGAATGATGCGTATACACAGCACGGCGGGGAGGCCATGCGTAAAGCCATGTATGACGCCATCCGGCCACCGGCTGAAAGCCCTTTCTCTACCATGAGCGAGGCGGAATTTACCGCCATGAGCACCAGTGAGAAAGCCATGCGGGTGCATGAGCATTACGGCGAAGCGCTGGCGGTGGATGCGAACGGGCAGCTCCTGTCCCGCTATGAGGCGGGAATATGGAAAATCATTCCGCCGTCGGACTTTGCGCGCGACGTGGCCGGGCTGTTCCAGCGTCTGCGCGCCCCGTTCTCATCGGGGAAAATTGCCTCGGTGGTGGACACCCTGAAACTGATTATTCCGCAGCAGGACGCCCCGGCACGGCGGCTGATTGGCTTTCGCAACGGCGTGCTTGATACCAAAAGCAATATATTCAGCCCGCACAGCAAAACGCACTGGCTGCGCACGCTGTGCGACGTGGATTTCACCCCGCCGGTGGCGGGGGAAACGCTGGAGACGCACGCGCCGAATTTCTGGCGCTGGCTCGACCGCGCTGCCGGTTCGCGCGCCGATAAACGGGATGTGATACTCGCCGCGCTGTTTATGGTGCTGGCGAACCGTTATGACTGGCAGCTCTTCCTCGAAGTGACCGGTCCCGGTGGCAGCGGGAAAAGTATTCTGGCCGAAATTGCGACCATGCTCGCCGGAGAAGATAACGCCACGTCGGCCACCATCGAGACGCTGGAATCCCCCCGCGAACGCGCGGCGCTGATTGGCTTCTCGCTGATACGTCTGCCTGACCAGGAAAAATGGAGCGGTGACGGGGCAGGACTCAAGGCCATTACCGGCGGGGATGCGGTCTCCGTTGACCCGAAATACCGCGATGCGTACTCCACCCATATTCCGGCGGTGATACTGGCCGTAAACAACAATCCGATGCGCTTCACCGACCGCAGCGGCGGGGTGTCACGTCGCCGGGTGATAATGCACTTCCCGGAACAGATTGCCCCGGAAGAGCGTGACCCGACGCTGAAAGATAAAATCGCCCGGGAGCTGGCCGTCATCGTGCGCCAGCTTATGCAGACGTTCAGCGACCCGATGACCGCGCGAACACTGCTCCAGTCGCAGCAGAACTCCGACGAGGCACTCAGCATCAAACGCGACGCTGACCCGACATTCGATTTTTGTGGCTATCTGGAGGCGCTGCCCGAGCCTGACGGTATGTACATGGGGAATGCGAATATCATCCCGCGACAGCCGCGCCTGTACCTGTATCACGCCTATCTGGTTTACATGGAGGCGCACGGCTACAAGAACACTCTCAGCCTGACCATGTTCGGCAAAGGGCTGTCATCGATGCTGAAAGAGTACGGGCTGAATTACGCCAGGCGGCGAACAAATCAGGGGATGCAGACGAACCTTGCGCTCAGGGAGGAAAGCAACGCCGACTGGCTGCCCCGGTGCGACGAAACCACCGCGACATAACCTACCCGGACCGGCATCAGCCGGTCTTTTTTTACCTGAAATCCCGGAAAGTGAACAGTAAAGTGTTCACTGTTCACGGACTGTTCACTGCATATCGCATTGAAATTAAAGACAAATAATGGCGAGTGAACAGTGTGAACAGTTTTCCGTAAAAAAAGTTTTTTTTAGGTTCTTCATTCTTCCGGTTTGGATCCGTAGCACGGATCCAAACCGGAGATCATGTTTTGAAGTTATTAATCTTTCTTATCAATGTGTTGTCGTTTGAAAGGGGTTAAAAAATGATGGGGGCACAAATGGGGGCACTTTAATGAGTTGTGGTAAATAAATTCTTTATATTTAACATTTTAAGTTGTAATTTGAGTCCGGCCTTCGCACCAAAAGTATGTAAATAGACCTCAACTGAGGTCTTTTTTTATGCCTGAAATCCGCGCCACACAAGGCTTTTCCAGCTTTTCTCCTCAACTGAAGTCAACCTGACTCAACCCACATCAACAGGCTTGTGAGTATACTAATGAGTATATTTGCCGATTCGATATTGCTTGTATACTCACGAGATACCAATGGAAGGAAGACCATTATGGCCCTAACGGATACTAAAGTTCGCTCTGCGAAACCTGAGGAGAAAGAGTATTCACTTGTTGACGGCGACGGCATGTCCTTACTTGTAAAACCTGGCGGTTCAAAGTATTGGCGATTTCGTTTCCGTTTTGGCGGTAAACAACATTTGATGGCGTTCGGTGTTTACCCGGATGTTTCGCTGGCGGATGCGCGGAAGAAAAGGGAAGAGGCCAGAAAGCTGGTAGCTGCTGGTATCGATCCTCGTGAACATAAGCGTGCTGTGAAAGAAGAGCAGGCGAAAGAGATTATTACTTTCGAGAAGGTTGCCAGAGAGTGGCTCGTAACCAACCAAAAATGGTCGGAAGATCATGCTAATCGTGTAAAAAAGAGCCTGGAGGACAATATCTTCCCGGCAATTGGTGCTCGCAACATTGCTGAACTAGGCACCCGCGATCTGTTAATTCCTATTAAGGCCGTGGAGAAATCCGGACGTCTTGAAGTGGCTTCCCGCCTTCAACAGCGCACCACGGCCATCATGCGTTATGCAGTGCAAAGCGGGTTAATTGATTACAATCCGGCGCAAGAGATGGCGGGGGCGGTTGCTTCCAGTAATCGACAGCATCGTCCGGCGCTGGAGTTAAAGCGATTGCAGCCTGAAATTGAAAATACGATTACCACGTTTATGTTATGCTGTTTTGGTGATGCTGCCAACTTACTGATTTAGTGTATGATGGTGTTTTTGAGGTGC
>ERZ1035032.911-NODE-911-length-20494-cov-8.037967_pt1 | contig 20494 bp, 16 predicted proteins | sample MGYA00520693_ERZ1035032 | MGnify/ENA primary metagenome ERZ1035032 (study PRJEB33766, sample SAMN09781740) | gut metagenome | biome: gut microbiome | host: Homo sapiens | place: Madagascar | study: EMG produced TPA metagenomics assembly of the PRJNA485056 data set... | reverse complement strand
CCCTCCTACAGATTGCCGTTCATATATAAAGATAAATATGAATATGAATACTTACTTATTATACGACTTAAAAATTACACGTCCATTATACGTTTAAAATAATTAACGACAATTACACGTGAAAATTCCCTCACATGTAATTGTCGTTTTTTTATTCTGTCTTAATGCTCTCCACCGGATTGGCTGTAGCCACTCTCCACGATTGCACCATAACAGTAGCAATAACCACCACCGACACCAATACGAATGATATTGGGAAGAGCCACCAATGTATTGGCGTGTGTTCGGCAAAGCTTTGCAGCCATTGATTGCTTAGCCACCATCCTATAGGCGCTGCCACAATAAAGGCCACTATAAGAGGCACGGCATAGCGCATGGCAAACAACCTTACTACAGCGCCTACCGATGAGCCCATAACCTTGCGTATGGCTATCTCCTTGCGGCGATACTCGGTCTCGAACATCGTAAGCGAGAACACACCTATTATAGTTATTATGATGCAGATAATGGCAAACAACTTAACCTGAGATATAAAGCGGAACTCGTCAACATAGGTTTGTTGCAAGTCGTCGTCAAGGAACTTCATCTCATACTTCTGCGATTTGTCCATCTTGTTCAGCACTTCGGCTATGCGACGTTTTGCCTCAATCTTGTCTTGATTCTTGGCTACTCGCACAAACACCTGACCACAACGGTCGCCCCAGTCTGCCATGCTCGGACCGAAGATAATGAATGCCACAGCCACATTACTGTTGTCGTTGCGCATCGACTTAAGCTTGAAGTTGTCGCAAACGCCCACTATGTTGTAGTTAGACTGGCCGTCCCAATCGGTCTGACGTCCTATTGAGTCGCCCACAACAAGCCATTTGTATTGCGCCATAGCTGCCTTGTTTAGCACATAAGCACCTGTTTTCATGTCCGATTCGTTGAAGTCGCGACCCTCAACAATCTTAAGTTGCATTGTGCGCAGATATTCATAGTCGCACGGCAATACTTGGAGCGAAACGCGATGCTCGCCATCTCCACGTCCCCAACCCATATAGTTGTCGCCTGATCCGATAGCATTTTGTGCGAAACCTACACTCTCTACAAATGGCAACTTCTTTAGTTCGGCACGCACAGCGTCCTTCTTGGTCTGTGCCTCTTCAGACAACCAAGTGTAGAACACCTCGTTCTTGTTGAAACCATAGTCGCTATTGAATATGTAGCTCGACTGACTCGACATTACACCTATATATATAGCCAATGCGAAAGCCAAGCAAAACTGTATCGCCATTATAGCCATACGCAGCTGTCTACCACGTGGTGAGAGTCCGAATGAGCCTTTAAGCACCATTGCCGGAGCGAACGATGTGCTATAGAATGCAGGCACAACAGCCGACAACGCACCTACAACGAGTGCCGATATAGCCATTACAGCCATAAGAACCCCATGTGTAGAGAAGTTTATGTCGCCCGATACAAGCTTCATGCAAGTCTCGCTGCGCTGGAAGGCAACAATAAGGAGTATGCCTATAACCAATCCTACAAAGGCAAAGAGCACGTTCTCCATTATCATCTTTATTCTTAAGCTACCCACCGAAGCTCCCATCACACGGCGTGTGTTGATACCTCGCATACGTATAGGTATTTCTGACAGCGAGAAGTTCAGTAGGTTGAGCATGGCTATAAACAGCACAAATATAGAAGCCACGGTCAATACATCCACCAAACCGCGATTGCCCTTGTCCTTCATACCGATGCCTGAGAAGTAGATATCGTTAACTGGATTGATACGGAATTTCATGTTGACCTCCTTGTCAAACTTCTTCTCGTCTTTCTCGCTTACGCCGTTGGCTTTCATAAAGGCGAGTTTTATGGCACGCTCCACCTTCTTAGGGTTGGCACCTTGGTCGAGTAGCATATAGACATTAAAGCTCCATTCGCTCCAATCATTCATCACACTCTCGTTCTCGCATAGATACACGCCGTTTGGCAGGGTGCAGTTGTCGGGCATATCCTCGCTCACACCAACTACGGTAACGGTAGTTTTGGCTCCATCGCCATTTTCACCCTCAAACGTCTTGCCCGCTGCATTCACCGTGCCGAACATCTTCTCGGCTGTGCTTCGGCTTACAATAACATTATGTCCATCTCCACATGTCTTGCTTGAGCCTGACAGCAGCTTGCCAGTAAAGAATTCTATGCCAGGTTTGCCCATAGTTATCGAAGGAACAGTTATGGTGCGGTTGCCCACCTTGACGTCTGTCTCGTGTACATACGGACTGATATAGATAGCGTTCTTAACCTGCGGTATATCCTTAAGCAATGTCACATACGGACGACATATATTAGCTCCCCATGCATCGCCAAAGTTGCCATATATCTCCAAGCGGTACATGTGCTCGTAATTGTGTATGTTGTGGTTGTAGGTGCGGTTGTATATCACCTGCGTCATAAAGAGATAGAACGTAGCTACGGCTACACCCAGGCCAAGGAGATTGAGCAGGGTGGCTACGCGGTAACGACGGAATAAATATAATAGACTTTTCATATTGTTCGTATTGTTTTGTTTTTATCTGAGAGTTATGTTTTTGAGAGTTGAGAATTGAGAATTGAGAGTTGAGAGTTATGATTTGTATTGTGGGGATTATCTATTTATACGATTCTCTATGCTATTCATAACTCTCAATTCTGAAGTTCTGGTTGAGAGTTGAAAGTTGAAAGTTGAGAGTTATGATTTGTATTGTGGGGATTATTTATACGATTCTCTATGCTATTCATAACTCTCAATTCTCAACTTTCAACTCTCAATTCTCAATTCTCAACTCTCAACTTAAATGATTCTCTCGTTGTTGTCTACAACCTGTCCGTCAAACAGATTGATAATTCTATTCGCCATCATAGCGTCGTGCTGTGAGTGGGTAACCATAACGATGGTCGTTCCCTCGGCATTCAGTTGGGATAGCAGTTCCATTACGGCAAGTCCGCTCTTAGAGTCAAGATTACCAGTAGGCTCGTCGGCAAGTATCAGCTTAGGCTTTCCTACCACGGCACGTGCTATAGCCACACGCTGTTGCTGTCCGCCTGACAGCTGCTGTGGATAGTGCTTGGCACGTTGGCTAAGTCCTACCTTTCTTAATATCTCGGTTACACGTTCGCGACGTTCTTTGGCTGGAACACCGAGGTAGCGCAACTGCAGGTCTACATTCTCCTCAACCGTAAGCTCGTCTATAAGGTTGAAACTTTGGAATACAAAGCCTATGCGACCACGACGAAACTTGGTGCGTTCCTTTTCCTTAAGCTTGCCTACAGGCTCGCCATCGAGCCAATACTCGCCGCTGTTGGGATTGTCGAGCAGACCAAGGATGTTAAGGAGAGTTGATTTTCCGCAACCACTTGGTCCCATTATTGCCACAAACTCGCCGTCTTCTACGTTTATGCTAACACCGTTTAGTGCAACGGTCTCCACTTCCTCTGTGCGGAAGATTTTTGTAAGGTTTTCTGTCTTTATCATAATTGTGTTATTTTAATATCAATACTTCATTATCTTTAAACGCCTCGTATCCACTTGTTATCACACGTTCGCCCGGTTCCAAACCTTCTGTCACCTCATAGTATTGTGGGTTCTGTCGTGCAATGCTTATGTTTCGGCGATATGCTTTTTTGCCCGAGCGGTCGAGCACGAATATCCAGTTGCCACCAGTGGTTTGGAAGAATGTTCCACGTGGAATAAGTGTGGCTTGCGACGATTTGCCGAGAGCCAGCTCAATATAATATGTCTGTCCGCTGCGCATTTGTGCAGGACGCGCGCTTACAAACACGAAGTCGGTACGGAATGATCCGTCTCGCACCTCTGGATATACCTTGCGCACACGCAACTGATACTCTTTGCCGTCTCTGTTTATAGTGGCTATCAGTCCCGGACGCACACGGTCTATGTAATGTTCGTCTATCTTTGCCTCGATTTTAAAGTCGCTGAGGTCGTTAATCTGACCAATATTCTGTCCTGCCTGAATGTTCTGTCCCAGCTCAACATCAAGCAATCCAAGCTCGCCGTCGATAGCCGAGCGCACCTCCAGCTTATTTTTGCGCTCGCGCACAAGCAGTACATTCTTGCGCATATTATCGAGGTTGTCCTCCATCTGAGCCATCTGTACATGGCGATATAGGCTGTCTTGCTTCAGTCGTTGACCTATAAGACGTTGCTTGCGCAATGCAAGATTGTAGTCTTCTTTGCTTTGCATAAACACCTCTTTGCTTATCAGTTTCTCCTTGTACAAACGCGAGTTCTGCTGATAGGCACGCAGTTTGCGGTTGCAGTCCATATCGAGAGTGGCTTGTTCTGTACGGTTGTTCAGTCGGTCTTGCTGCATAGTTACTTGTGTGTTGCGTAGCAGGTTCTGTTTCTCGGCAAGTTCTGCCTCGGCGTTTAGAATCTGCAAGTCGAGATTGCTGTTGCTTAGTCGCAGTATTACGTCGCCTTTCTTCACGCGTGTACCTTCCTCCACAACTTTCTCTCTTACTATACCACCTTCCTCAGGCGATATCTGCACCACCTGAATAGGCACTACCTGTCCGTTAAGCCTTACATAATCGTCGAACTTGCCACGTGTTACATCGCTCACCGTAATATCGTTGCTGTCGATAGTCATGGTGCTTGCTGTACTTCCAAATACTATCCATACAAGCAATGCCACAACAGCTACCGCCGCAGCTATGTACCCGATGTAGCGGCGCGGGAATGATTTCTTTTCTATTGGTCGGTCCATAATGTTTATTTATTCTGAGATAATCTCAAATTAATGCTTCTTTGGTTTCATGTTGAAATGGTACGCCACATGCAATATAGCATAGCGTGGCAGGGCGTTGACAAATGTCTCGGTTCTGCCTTGGGCATTTACCATGCGGGTTATGTTGTTCATATTGCCCAGAATGTCAAAGCCATCAAGCATCCATGTAAGCTTTCCCTTGAGCATGGTATATGAAATGCGGGCATTCCATAGCAAATCATTTGTATTCATATTACTTCCCTCGTAGCCACGGCGAGAGTACATGGTAATGTCTGTACCCACCTGAATATGCCAAGGCAGATTGAATGAGGCTGTAGCGCCATAGTTGAAGTCAACAGCATTGATATGGTCGAAGTCCATTGTCTTGCCGTTAATGTTTCTCCAGGCTGCCGACACTTTTACGCCCATTGTTGAAGAGCTGCCTACCTTATAATTCAACTTCAATGTTTGGTCAAGCAACATTGTCTGTACCGAACTACGAATAGCCTGATAATTTGAGCCTTCCGACTTGCCTATCAAATCTACGCTGTTTGCGTATTCCATACGTGTCCATGTGCCAAATGTAAGTCGCTTCATTTTGTCAAGCGGTTGCTCGTAATTATAGGCTACATATGCATTCCAATTGCCGTTGACATTGTCTGCCCTATATCGCCTTACACCCGTATTGGCATCGTAGCTGTATCCCATAGCCAAGGCATTAGCACGATAGTTGTAACCCAAACGAAGACTCTGGCTTCGCTGCTTGGCTATATTTATGGAGTTGAAGATAAGGTTTACGTCATAAGCCATCTCGTTCTTCAAGCCATTGTTGCCTTCCTTCACATTCATAGGGTCTGTAGCGTCCTTAATATTCACCATATTCAGTAGGTCGGGTAGCTTTGGAGTTGCCTTGAAAAGCAACTGGAAACCCTTTGTATGATCTTTTACCCAGTAGCTCAGTCTGGTAAAGGGCAAGGTAAGAAGTACCGTGTTTCTTACTATGGTTGTATCTGTCTCTCCTCTCTGATAGGCAAGCTTCTGTCGGGTAGGTATAATTCCCAACTTGGCTTGCGCACTCCAATTGCCATGCTCTGTATCCTTATCCCATGTTATGGATGGAATAATACTATGCGCATCCTCTGTATATTGGCTTACATAACTGTTGCTTCTATCCTTTGTGCGTTCATATTCGGCTACAGATGGCAGCCATCCTATGGTAGAAGAGTTGTCTTCATCCAACTGGTCTAATATGTAAAGCGAGGAATGACGCTTCTTGTCGCGATGACTATAACCATAGTACATAGACAACTCTACTGCCTGACTTAAGCGAAAGTTGTAGGCTGCGCCTATTTGATATAACCAGTTGCGGTCGGGATGATTCTTGAAGTACTGATTTCCATATGTCTGCATCTGTTGCTCGTCACCATAGTTTATGGCATACTTGTTGAACAAGTCCTCCTTGCGCTTGTCGTAAGATATTTGTCCGATAAGGTTGATGTAATCGTCCGACCCCTTGAGCTTTATTGTGCTTACGGCATTAAGGCTTCCCTTAAGCTGATGGCCTTTGCCCAATCTCTCTTTCTTATATCTGTTAATCAGAGATTGACGGATAATCTGCTCCGAACCTACAGCATAGATATTGTCGAGCAATTCACGGCTTACACCATATTGCATTGAGGAGAATGTGCCCGAAATATAATTGCTGTAATTGTCGAACTTGTGGTATTGGAACGATGGCTGTAGCAGCAGGTTTGCCTTTTTGTTGAACACGAGGTATAGCTGGTTGTTGGTTGTCAGATTAAAGTTCTTCAATGTTTCTCTCTGGCGCTCATAATCGAATGTGTTTCCCTTTTGCAGAAAGTTCACACGGTCGGTATTGGTAATGAGTTTCTGATTGGAATGGCTCACCTGCACATTGCCATTGATATCAAACTTTTGGTTTCTATCGCTTACAGCATAGTCAAATCCGCCCAACTTCTCCTTATTATCACCTTTCGGCATGTCTACGGGATTCCAGTCTGAGTCGCGACCAGGCTTTCTGTTATCGTTAAGATTGTTAATGTTTCCATAGAAGGTAATGCGCGAATGGTCGGTATATCGCATGGCAAATAGTCGACCCAGATAACGGTCGTTTGTGCCTGCTCCGCCCTCCATGTTTGCCAACAAGCCGATGGAATAGTCTTTCTTTAGATTTACATCCATAACATACGTCTTGTCGTCCTGGCGCTTCTGTCCAAGAAACTCGCTTTTCTTGCCATACTTGTTGTATATCTTTATCTGCTTGACGGTATACGAGGGAAGATTCTCAAGCATAACCTCTTGGTTGCCTCTGAAGAAATCCTTGCCGTTGAGCAACAGATTCTCGACAAACTGTCCGTTGTGATATATTCGTCCGTCTTTCTTTATCTCTACACCAGGCATCTGTCTAACCAAAGCGTCAAGCATACTGCCTTCTGCCAACACAAAGGCATCGGCATTATATACCACAGTATCTCCCTTATAATAAAACTTAACCTTGCTGCCTACCACGCTTACCTCTTGAAGCATCTTCGAGTCAGGGCGCAACATTATGGGAGGAAGCTCACGCAGATACTCTCTTCTCTTAAGTTCGCCAATGGATATGTTGACATACGATGTCTTGTAGCCCAAAAAGCTGGCACGTATGATATAGTTGGCCTTATGCCTTGGCACATCAAACTGGAATATAGATGAATAGCCTTCTTGGTCGTCACGGGTCCAATGGTTGTTTGCCACTAATGATTCTATAACTGTACTGTCCGATGAAAGGAGCTGAACGGTTACTCCTGGCACGTCGTTGCGGGTTTTTGAGTCTACCACGCGACTCTTGAGAGTCAGTTTTTCCTGACCCATACATGCCACAGACAATAGTATAGCGAATGATAGGGTAATTAGTTTTCTCATAAGCTCTTCCATAGTTTTTCTCCTTTATAATATGCTAAAAGTTTCTTGTTGTACGCCATTGTCAGTTGGCTTTGCAGCAGTTTAACCCTGCTTTGCAACAATGTAACGGCAGCAGTCTTAACGTCTATCGACGAGGCAAGTCCTTCCTCGTACTTGCGTGTGGTGAGATAGGCTGCAAGGCTGTCGGCCTCTACTTGCTCCTGCATCTTAGTTACCTCCTTGGTGCTGTTCTCCACATCCGATGCCGCCTCTATAATGATGCGTTGCAGCTCCGACTGTTCGTATTCAAGATTCTCGCGAGCCTGGTCGAGAGCAATCTTGCGACGTCGGATGGTTGACGATGTGGCAAGTCGGTTGAATATAGGTATCGATAGCGACAGTCCGATGTATTCGCCTGCATTGTTCTTAAACTGTTGGGAGAAGGAGGCGTGTCCTCCTTTGTCCATGTTTCTATAGAAAGAGGTGGACACGCCACCAGAGAGAGATAGTGATGGAAGTAAAGCACCACGTGCGGCACGCAGACTGTAGCGTGCAGCTTCTACTCCTTGTTGTGCTTTAAGAATTCGGGGGTTGCTGGTAGCTGCATATGCTGCTATTTGCAATGGGGTGTCTATAGGCTGCAGCTCTTGTTCGAACGTGGGCTGAAGTATGGTCAACGCAGAGTCGGCTGGATAGTTCATCAGCTGTTTAAGGGCAAGCATGGCCTTGGTAGTTTGGCTCTGCATGTGTGTCAGCTCGTATTCGTCGGCTGCAAGCGTGGCTCGCATTTGTGCCACATCGGCATCACTCTTCTGTCCCACTTCGGCCATAACCTCGGTTTGGTGGAGCAATGCTTGGCTCTCGTCGCGCTTCTTAAGAGTCTGCTCTACGGCTCCCTGGCAATATACAAGGTCCATGTATGCCTTGTAAACCTTAAGAGCCACATCGTCCTTTTCTGCTTGCACGGCGCTTCGTCCCATAGCCACATTGGCCTTAGCCATACGCAGCTCGTTATAGCGTTGCAGTCCGTCGAATATATCGAGCGATGCTTGCAGACCATAACCATTGTACAATGTACTTACATTGGTATAGGTATTGGTCTCAGGGTCGATGGCACGTCCAAAGTTCATCTGACCCGACACCGAGCCATATACGCTTGGCAAGAAAGCGCCAATGGCTTGAGTCTTTGCAATCCGACTATTGTCGAGCGCATACTGCTGTTGCCTAACCGTATGGCTGTGGCTGGCTGCATATTGCATGCAACTGTCTACGGTCCAAGGTTCGGCAGCATACAGTTGTATGCCGAGCGCTAAGGCTGATATGGCTATAATCGTTCGCTTCATCTTATTGTTCTTTTGTTTTGACATTGCAAATTTAGGGAGAATAGATGGCGAGAGATAGAAAAGAAAGAAGAAAATGAGGAGTAGGGGAGAGATTGGCCGAAAAGTGTATGAAAATCATACACTCAAGCGAATGTTGTGGTATTTTTTAAATACAGTAGTGTGTTTTTCTGATGCAACTGTGGGTTTCTTTTTAATATGGTAGTGTAGTTCTTTAAATGCAATAATGTATTAGATTAGTTGTAAATACAATTAAAATCTCTGTTCCGTGTCGCCGAACGTCCGTTCCGTGTCACCGAATGGCCATTCCGTGTCACGGAACAGAGATTTAATATAATTAACCGTAAAGAATAATATGATTAAGTATGTATTAATATTTATCCTTATGCCATACCCTCCTACTATATGTAATGATAATTCTGAACCGTTACTAAGAATAAATATTTAATGCTTTAAAGCCACTTCCACTCTATCGGCAATAGTTATAGGGTCGATATTGTTGAGGCAAGCATAGTCGCCACGCATACATGGACGGTTGCCATAGATAGAGCATGGGCGGCAAGGAAGGTCTATCTGTATGGCGTCGTCAGTAGACTGATTCCATCCCATGAATCCGGCATAAGGATGGGTTGCCCCCCATATACTAACCACGCGGGTACCGCATATAGACGCAAGATGCATATTAGCGCTGTCCATCGACACCATAGTGTCGAGCTGGCTCATCACAATCATCTCTTGCTGCAGAGAGCCGAGCAGAGCCGACACATTAAGACAGTTTTTATAGCGGTTGCACCAATCGTTGAGCACTTCCATCTCGTTCTGGCCTCCACCAAACAACATTATACGGCACGATGGATGGCGACGTATAATCTCGGCTATAACCATCTCCATCTTTTTAACCGGATATATCTTGCCCTTATGGGCAGCAAACGGGGCTATGCCTATCCATTGCTGAAACATCTTCTTCTCGCCTATGCTGTCGATAACGGGGCGTAAATTGGCGCCGGTTGGAGGAAACATAGACTCGAAGTCGAGTGTAATGGGATAGCCTAAACGTGCCAACACGTCGGCATAATTTTCAAACGATGTTGGCAATTGCTGTAGAATCTTATCCTTTGCGGATATTAGCTGACGGCGCTCGCGACGATGTTTGTTGATGTGTTCTACACGATAGCGTGCCAAATTAAACCTCATGCGCAGGTATGACGAGCGCAAGATGTTGTGCATATCGGCAATGGCTGTAAAGTTCTTTGCCACCAAACGGCGGTATAGAGCGTTTAGTCCAGACACTCCGTGATATTCGCCCTTCAAGTCGGCTTCCATAAACCCTACATTAGGTGCAAGTTCATCGAAGAAAGGGCGGGCAAACGGGCGGCTGAGAACTGTGATACGTAGGTCGGGATATTGCTTTGCAAGCGAGCTGACCACGGGTACGAGCATGGCAACGTCGCCCATTGCCGAGAAGCGCATTATGAGGAGATGGTCTGTTTTCATTGTTTAGGTTGATATGTAGTGCTCTACTTCTTGTAGAGCACCGGGTTTGTAGAGGGGTCGTTGTACATCTTCATCTGGCGATAAACCTTCATGTACTTGCGTCCAGCCTCGATGTCGTCCAATAGTTGGTCAATGGCAAGCGAGAGGTCGTGCTGCTGTTCAAGCAGAACATCGAGTTTAGCCTTGCACTTTAGACGGTGCTCTTCGGTGGCATCGGTGCGCTCGGCTTGCTCGCGCATATGATATATCTTAAGGGCAAGAATAGACAGGCGGTCTACTGCCCATGCCGGACTTTCTGTATTAAGGCGAGCGTCGGGCTGTATATTAACGTCGCTGTATTTCTGGCGGAAGTATGAGTCGATCTGTTCAACAAGATCGGTACGGTCTTGATTAGAACGGTCTATACGGCGCTTCAACGACAAAGCCTCTACGGGATCGATGTGCGGGTCGCGTATGATGTCCTCGAAATGCCACTGTACAGTGTCTATCCAGCACTTCAGATAGAGTCGGTTTTCTATCTCGTCGCGCTCGTATGGGTTGTTGATAGGAGTCTCAATGTTGTCCTTAATGTGATAGTCGGCGATGGCCTTGTTGAAAATGTGGTTGCAAAGTTCTGAGAATGACATATTCTAAATAAGTTTGTTGTTTATATTAAGATTTAGGGTGTAACGTTGTAATATGCAAATATAAGGTAAAACGGGCAAATAGCCAAATAATGAACGGCTTTTTGATGTTTTTTTACTGAAAAAGGTAGAAAGTAGCTTGATATTGGCTGTTGGGTGTTGGCATAATGCATAAAAAGCCCAATAAAGGCATTGGCGTAGATATGGACGCCGCACCTTTATTGGGCTTTGCTTTAAATATAATTAAGATGTATTATTTGTTTACAAGCACCTTGCGTGTTGTACCCTCAGACATCTTAAGGATGTTGATACCCTTAACAGGAGCTGAGATCTGTGTACCATCAACTGCGTAGCGAGCTACAACAGTAGCGGTAGAGTTGTTCTCTACACCCTTAACACCAGTAGAGGCAGACTGGTTGAGCTGGAGAGTCTCGCACTGGTTAACCCAATAGCTATAGATATCGTCGTTGAGCTTAGGATACTGTGCACCCTGATATGTGATGGTAGACTTGCCATCCCAGAAAGGCATGCTTACGAAAGATGTAAGACGAAGCTTGTCGGCAGTAGCCTTCCAATTGGCAGGAACATCATACTCGTAGCTCATGGTAAAGTTGTCGCCATCCCATGTAATTACGTCACCCGCAACGCTTGAGTTTGTAACAACAGCGCGAAGCACGTTCTCGTGGTTGAAAGACTTAATGTACTTGTAACCACCAAATGGGTTTGTGCCATTAGCCTGCTTGCTTACAAGACCGTCCTGTGTGATGTAGTTGGTAAGGGTAGCACCCTTAAGCAACTGTGCAGCACCCTCTACACCCTGGCCGTAAACGGTAAAGGTGAGCTTGCCATTGTCGTAAGAAGAAGATATGCCAAGCTTAACAAAAGAAGGAACCTCCTCGTTAGAATTATCTATAACATTGCTAAGCATTTTTGCCACAGCGTCAATATAGTCGTCGCCATAGTTAAGACCGAATGCAATCTTGTCACCTTCTGCGTAGCGGTTGATAGCTGCTGTTGGGTATGAACCGCTTATATCGAGCAATGGAGATATTGCTTCTGTGTAGTAATCATCTGTATAGCCGTTTAGATTGCCGTGCAGAGCCACCCAAGCCACGTCATCACGTGAGGCAGTGAGCTTGCGGATAGCATCGTAGCCATTAGGACAGTTAACGCAATACTGTGATGTGAAGTGCTCGAAAAGCTGCTTCTGACGCTCGGTTGTCTGTGTTACGCCAACAAATCCTTCCTCAACTGAATCATCATCCAAATTGCCTACTGGTGTTGCACCGTTAACCTTTTCTATCTTCATAGAGAGGGTATGGTTGCTAAGGTGGGCAAATACAGGTGTTGGAATATAGAAACCACCAAGTGATCCTGAAGCGTCAATGGCGAAATCATTAGTATTGTGACCGTCTGAAGTATCTTTATTGTCGAAGGTGTACACCTTCTTGCCGTCTATATAGAAGCCAAGGCTATAGTCGGTTATAGTAGCGTCATTACCATTGTTTGTAAGGACATAAGTGCAAGTAATGCGGTTGTTAGACTGTCCAAACGGAGCAACATGGAAGTCGCTTAGATCCAAGTCGGGAACAAATTCGGTGTCCTTCTCGACGATAAGTTGCATACAGAGTGCATATTGTGAAGTATATGATGCCCAGACGTTGCTTGAGGATTTTTTATCGAATGGACCATATATCATCATACCCAAAGACTTTCCATCGCCTTTACCAACAAGGTAGCTCTGGACATTCTTGTTAGGAGTCTTGAAACCGAAGAGCAAATCTTCGTTAGACTCGATTGTGAGAGGAGTATTGAATTTAATCTCGTTCCATACTGGTGTGAGATAGTTGCCTTGTATGGTACTGTTGGTAGCTTTTGTTGTGCCCTCTACACCTTCCAGAAAACCCTTGTCTGTAACAGGCTTTACAAAACCTGTTATCTGAGAGTCCTCAAAACCGTATAAGAGGATGCGCATGCCAATAACTCTTGCACCGATAAGACCCTTCAACTTGTCTTCTTCCAAAACCGAACCTGCAGCTTCAATATACTTGTAGTAATTAGAAACACCCAAGTTGCCTGCTGGTGAGTCAGATCCTGTCAAACCAAGATATCTCTGGTTCTTGGCGAGGTCGCGTTTAGGTGAAACCTTCTTCTGCTTGGCAAAAGGCGATGTTTCAAACTTTACCACATCGTTTTTGCCAGGAGCATCCGGCAATGTAACGAATTTCTGTGCGTTTACTGCTGTTGCTGTCAACAGAAAAGCAAAGAGAGAGAGTAAACTTTTCTTCATAATATTATAATTAAAAATTTAAATTATTCGTTGATATTGTTCTTGCAGTCTTGTCAGACAACTATCATTGTCTTACTTAACCATCTTAACGGTTCTACCATCCGACATCTTTACAATGTTGAGTCCCTTCTGTGGAGCCGAGATGCGCTTGCCGTCGGCTGTATAGTATGCAATGGCCTTGGCTGTGGTAGAGGTGTTGACGCTGCTTATGCCGTTAGCGCTTTTGATAAAATGTATTGTTATGGAAGGACCGTTTACGTTGAGTTCCTTGTATACAGGAAGTCCAATTTTATCTTTAGTAACCTTGTATACATTTATCTTTACTGTAGCTTCAGCTTCGCCATCTTTTAAGGGGTACCATTCTGTCTGAAGACTTTTTGTTTCGTCTGCCTTCATAACACCAGCACCTGTCTTTACGGTTCCACCTACTTCTTCACCCCAGTTAGGCAGACATTGTGTAGGGAAGCAGCACTGTGCAGCACCGTTGTCAAGTTTGTTAAGTGTTACGGTTACGCCTACACCCCATTCGTCTGTTGTAAGGTTCTTAACATATACGCCACTTGGTATCTCCTCGTATGAGTAACTACCTTCCTTTATTGTATGTACTTGGTTTGCAATAACCGTAGAACCGTTCTCAATCTCTTTGCCGTCTTTGTCGACAAAGGCAAATGTGCGGTTTACCTGGGCATAAGCCGAAGCTGCTGACATAGCGGCAGCTATGATAAATGTAGATTTAATAAAATTCATATAGTACTCTTTTTCTGTTTGTTTTGATGTTGTATTACTTACTTGTTGGCTGTTTGCATCAGCGGCACTTGTACCACATTAACCACTCCGTAGCTGTTGTATACGAAGGCTACAACCGACATCTTCTCTGCCACGAAGTCGGGAGCATTGGCATTGTCTTGTCGCAGCTCGCTGAGCTTCTGTGTAAGGTTTATAGACTTCTCTATAGTCTTGGTCTCGCTTGAAGCCAATGTTACATCCTCGCCCCAAGTGCCGTTGACGTTGCATCTAAACACATGGTTATGGGTGTATTCTTCGTCAATTACACCGTTGGGGAAGTATTGTACAGCGGTTATGCCGTCTTGTATGAGCCAAAGTTGCAACTTGCCTTCCACTGTGCTTTCGGGCATTGCAGTAAGCTTGGTGCTTATCTTGAGTGTGGATGTTGCGGCATCGTAGGTGTTGGTTACATCGATAGCGAGGTTGGACTTATTCTGAAGAGATTGCTCAACAAGCGAAGACCAAGCCTGATATAATTGTTCGCCACCAGTACGATTGATTACACCCTTAGGCTGTGATGATATATTCCAGAAGTTATAGTAGGTGTCGCCATCGGCAGTCCATAGTGGATATGGTCTTTTATATAGTGGAGGACGCTTGGCAAATCGTCCTGAGTGTAGGCCCACAGCAACTACTTTGTTGCCATAATGCTGTTGAAGTTCGTGAATCTCGTCGGTAGCATAAGGACAGTTGATACATGCCTGGCCAGTAAAGTCCTCGATAAGCACACCACGCTCTACTGTTACGGGCGGCACGTAAGTAAGACGTTCGTCGGTATCCTTCTCGTCGCATGCTACGGCAGCGAGAGCAAAGGCGGCTATAGCTGTAATTTTCAATATGTTGAAGTTCATGTTATGCGTATGTTGTATTATAGCCTTTGGCGCGGTTAGGCCTACGCCTTAGGCATTGCATTAGAAGTTGTAACCGTATGAAAGTGTGAATCCCTTGCTTGCTGGAACATATCGGCAGACACCTCCAGAGCAGTTGAATCCGGCTCTTGTGCGTCCGTAACCAGCCTGAAGGCGATGAGCGCCATGCGAGTAGGTTACCAGTCCTTGATAATAGTGAAGGTTGGTGAGTCCACTGTTGTACATATCGCTTACGGTGAACATCCATCCAGGCAGAACTGATAACTCAAGCAATCCATAGAGCCAGTCGCCTTGGTCGCCTTCGGTATTGAGATACTGCACCTCGCCACGAAGCGACAACTTGTTGTTGAAACGGTATTGTGCATCGGCGATATAGATGTCGGAGTGTATCATTCCGCCCTCGCCTCGAAGCTCGGTCATGTTGTAGAACTGGTTCATATACATGAGGTTGAGCTTGAAACTCTTTGAGAACTTCTTCTCAATCTGAATGTTAAGGTCTTGATAGTAGGTTTTGTCGCCCCACTTCCAGAATGCAGATCCATAACCATCCGAACCTCTTCCGCCATTAGGAATGACAACCTCGCCACCTTCGTTGTTTATAGTAAGGCCTTTTTCGTTCTTGTCGATGGCATGAACGTGCGAGAAGTTAAGCTTGACATTGGTGCCATACTTGCCACCAAACAAGGTGTTGCGCTTGAACTTGTAGCCCAACTCGGCCTGGTAAGCCCATTCGCCCTTGGCATATTGTGTGGCATAAGGATAGAGAGCAGCAAGTGCATAGGTCTGCTCCATAGTGAAAGCAGGCAAGTGGTTTACGTATGATGATATGCCCGTCATGGTTCGGCGTGAGCGCGAAGCCATATTATCGCTACGCTTAGCTTGCAAGAGAAGGCTCATTCCACTCTTAGAGTAGGATGTAGAGAGCATGGCAACATATCCTTTGCGGTAAATGTAGTTGTTGTCGAGCGACGGGTCTTGTCCCTTCTGTGCATATTCGGCGAGGATATTGAAGTTGCCTTTCTGCAAGTTGGCACGTACGTCAAACGAGTTGACATTCTCAGGCAAGTTGAGTCGTTGAGTAGGGTTTAAGCGTATATCCTCATCGGCTTTCTCGTGTTTGTTTACCCATGATGCACCGAGTGTAAGGTAAGTACCGCTCTTCTGCATACCCTTGAACCATTCTGCCAAGCCCAACTCAATGTCGGCACCCGACACCCAAGAGTCGTTAATATCCCAATAGCAGCGTTGTTTGCCAGTGAGAGCCTTAATCTGTATGCCTTTATAAGGACGGTAAATAAGGCGTCCACCCAGCAATGAGTTGTCGATGCCAAGAGATCGCTCCTCGTATGTGTGTAGAATAAAACCAGAGCCAAACTGTTCGTAATAATTACCAAGGGTCAGTTCGGCATTCTTCAGTTTGCCCTTGATATAATAGAAAGGCACACCCTTGCCTTTGAAGTCTTTCTCGAATCCAGGCAATGGGTGGTCGAGATATTCGAATCGAGCACCTGCGTCAACATACTTAGACAGCGCGTGCAACTCAACGTATGTGTTGGTAAGCACATCACCGTCATACTTTTCGGTGCCGATATTTTTATCGTCTTGTGGAATAAGAATATCGCTCTGTACGCTTCCGGTAAGATCGATATTATATCCTTTGGATTCCTTAGCTTCCTGGGCGCTTGCTGCTGAAACCATTGCTGTGGCAAGCATGAGCGCGAAAGTTCTTTTCATTATTATATATAATGTGTAGTTAAACCTTATTTCTTGCCTACCAACTCGCGTACCTTCTCGATGAGTTGCTCTTCGGCTCCATCAGTATAGCCATTGTGCTTGGCTACTATATTGCCCTGACCATCGCATACAATGACGTAGGGTATGGTTTGTGCACCCAGTGCACGCTTGAAGTCGCTATTGGGGTCGAGCAATACCTCGTATTGCCATCCGTGATTATCGACGAGAGGTTTCACCTTATTAATGTTCTGAGCTTGGTCGATAGAAATAGCGTAAATCTTGACACCTGTCTCCTCTTGCCAATCCTCATAGACCTCGCTTATGGCTGAAAGCTCGCGGTTGCAAGGCTTACACCATGTGGCAAAGAAGTCGATAATGAATGGTTTGCCATTGTTAGAAAGGGTGTCTGTACTGACGGTTTTGCCGTCGATGCTCTTTAATGTTACTTTAGGAAGCTGTGCACTTGCTGTAGTAACAAAACTAAGCACGAACAGTGCTACAAGTAATAATTTTCTCATACTAAATATATTTTACTTGCAAAAGTAAACATAAACATGCTCTTTTATTATAATATAACGTTAAAATAAATTAAATCAAGTTTAATGTAGGTATAAAAAAGAGACGTCAATCATCCAGAATGCAATTCTGGATGATTGACGTCAATATTTGTATTGTATGTTCCTTACTTAACAGTAATGAGATAATAGTTTTTCTTGCCACGCTGAACAAGCAGATACTTGCCGTCTATAAGGTCGTCGGCAGTTACTACACGGTCGAATGCAGCGAGTTTCTCCTTATTGAGTGATACGCCACCACCCTGAACAAGCTTGCGCATCTCGCCCTTAGAGCCAAATATCTTGACCTCGTCACGAGTAAAGATATCTACAGCAGGCTGTCCAAGCTGGCCCTTGTCGAGTGTGAAATGAGGCACACCCTCGAATATAGAAAGCAGTGTGGCCTCGTCAAACTTCTGCAAGGTTTCCTTTGTGCCCTTGCCAAAGAGGATACTTGAAGCCTCCTGAGCAATCTCAAGGTCTTCGCGAGAGTGAACCATTGTTGTTACTTCCTCGGCCAAACGCTTCTGAAGTATACGGCGACCAGGATCCTCATTGTGCTCGGCTACAAGTGCGTCGATAGTCTCCTTGTCAAGGTCGGTGAATATCTTGATATACTTCTCGGCCTCTACGTCGCTAACGTTGAGCCAGAACTGGTAGAAGGCATAAGGTGTGGTGCGATTGCGGTCGAGCCATACGTTACCACTCTCGGTCTTGCCAAACTTCTTGCCGTCGCTCTTGGTGATGAGCGGGCATGTAAGACAATAGGCTTCGGCGTCGTTGCCAAGAGTACGGTGTATAAGCTCGGTACCAGTGGTCATGTTGCCCCACTGGTCGTTGCCGCCAAGCTGAAGGCGTATGCCGTACTTCTGATATTGATAGAGGAAGTCGTATCCCTGGAGCAACTGGTATGTGAACTCTGTGAAAGACAATCCGTCGCGTGCCTCGCCATTGAGACGTTTCTGTACAGAGTCCTTAGCCATCATATAGTTTACGGTGATGTGCTTGCCAACCTCACGAGCAAAGTCGAGGAAGGTAAAGTCTTTCATCCAGTCGTAGTTGTTGACAAGCTCGGCCTTGTTAGGCTCGTTGCCATCGAAGTCGAGGAACTTAGCCACCTGCTTCTTGATAGCCTCTTGGTTGTGGTAGAGAGTATCAGAGTCGAGCAAGTTACGCTCCTGACTCTTGCCCGAAGGGTCGCCAATCATGCCGGTTGCGCCTCCAACAAGCAAGTAAGGCTTATGTCCGCAACGCTGCAGATGACGCAACATCATGATACCGCAAAGATGGCCAATGTGCAGAGAGTCGGCTGTAGGGTCGGTGCCCAGATACGCAGACACCATGTGGGTATTGAGATATTCCTCAGTACCGGGCATAATCTGCGCGAGCATGCCGCGCCAGCGCAGTTCTTCAACGAAATTTTTTGCCATTGTTGTTATTTTGTTTAAACTGATGTTTTCTGTTTGTGGTAGGGGAGTAGGTGTGTAGGTGTGTTGAGAAGCCTTGCTATGGCACTGGGTCGTATCCGGAACCGCCCCATGGATTGCATCTTAGGATGCGCCATATTGATAATGCCATACCTTTAAAGAATCCGTGTTTCAGCAAGGCCTGACGTGCATATTCTGAGCAAGTGGGCTGAAATCGGCACGAGGCAGGGGTGTATGGAGTTATAAACTTCTGATAGAAGACTATGGGTTGCACGGTGAGCCAAGCCAAAAAACGGGAGAGATTGTGCAGAATTATATTTATATTCATATCAACATCTCCTTATGTTTTGCCAATTTCTCCTTAAGTCGATTCAGCAGACTCCTCATGCGTTGCTCCACCTCGGCCGTTTCTAGCATGCGGTCGGTTGTCCATATAAAGCACATAGAAACCTTTTTGTGTATCGTTAGGTCGATACTGTCGGTCAGTATGTGCTTATTCAGTCGGTAAGCTTCGCGCACTTGGCGTTTGATGCGGTTGCGTTTTACAGCTCGCTTAAAGAAACGCTTAGGCACGCTTACCATCATTTGAGCTACAGGCTCATCAATCTTGACATCCGATCCGTCCAAATATGTTTTATCCTCGCCATTGTTCTCGCTCCTCTCTTCAGCCATATATACCACACGTAGCGGCGATGCTGTCATAGCTTTAGAGCCGCCTCCACGGAAGAGTCGGTCTATCTGCTTCTTGCTGTTGATGCGCTCCGATTGGGGGAGTGAGAATGTTGGTGAGGTCATGTGACAGAGTTTATTGTTATTTGTCGTTCTCAAGATACCAGCGCAACGCAGCTGTCATCGAAGGATATTCCTTTGTAGGTGCCTCAAGGTCGAGACGGAATCCCTCTTCTTCCACAGCCTTGGCTGTAGCTGGACCAAATGTAGCTATGCGTACATCACCCTGCTTGAATTCAGGGAAGTTCTTGGTGAATGCTTTTATACCAGTTGGACTGAAGAATACAAGCATATCGCAGTCAAAATTCTTAGCTTCCTCTTCAGTGAAGTCGTTGCTGACGGTGCGGTACATTACGCATTCCTTATGGTTGAGTTTCTTGGCATCAAGCAGTCGCTGCACGTCGTCGTTGTGTACCGAGCTAAGTGGCACGAGATATTTCTCGGTCTTGTGCTTAACCATAGTAGGGATGAGCGAGTCAATCTTGCCAGTAGTTCCGAAGAAAACCTTACGCTTGCGGTATTGCACGTATTTCTGTATATAGAGTGCTATTGTCTCGGTTACGCAGAAGTACTTCATGTCTTCCGGTATGGTGATGCGCATCTCTTTAGCCAACTTAAAATAGTTGTCTATAGCATGACGCGATGTAAATACCACAGCGGTGAAATCCAAAAGTCCGATTTTCTGTTGGCGGAACTCTTTTGTGCTGAGTCCTTCAACCTTGATGAAGGGGCGGAAAACGAGTTCTACACCGAAATCATTGGCAATGTCGTAATATGGCGACTTTTCGCTCGATGGTTCGGGCTGGGAAATCAAGATTTTCTTTATCATTTGTCTATCTAATATATATATATCGTGAATGTATTTATGCGATGTCAGAAATTCACTTTCAGACAGTTGCCTGTTATGGCAAGTACCCCAAGTAGCATTACGAAGGGTAATAGTTCAAGCGTGCAAAAGTACAAAAAAATCTGCAAAGAATGGCCCGAATGTCTGAA